>Ga0075434_100005634_pt1 | contig 11419 bp, 13 predicted proteins | sample RhiMethybrSRZTD3_FD_75298 | JGI IMG/M metagenome (GOLD analysis project Ga0075434, IMG submission 75298) | Populus rhizosphere microbial communities from Tennessee, USA - Rhizosphere MetaG P. TD hybrid SRZTD3 | ecosystem: Host-associated > Plants > Roots > Rhizosphere > Soil | place: USA...
GCGGGTCTGCAGTTGCTCGAAGACCGGAGGGAAAATAGGCTCTGGGCTCCACCGCGAAGGAGTCCCGATGCCGAGCGATCAACCCTCACAGGCCGTCGCCCACCCGACTCACAACGGGAAGACGGTCGGCCACAGGCTGCACAAGTTCCTAATTCCCGTGCCCAAGCTGAAACCCCCGATTGATCCCGCCCTGCTGAAGCACGAACAGGAACGTGCCGAGGCAGCGCAGAACCGGATCGCGGACAGGATCACCGCCTTTTCGGGCTCGATGCTGTTCGTCTACATCCACGTCATCTGGTTCGGCTGCTGGATCGGCTTCGGGGTCGAGGACTATCCCTTCGGCCTGCTGACGATGATCGTCTCGCTCGAGGCCATCTTCCTCTCGACGTTCGTGATGATCTCCCAGAACCGCGCCGACGCCAGGCGCCAGGTGATCGCGGACCAGCAATGGAAGACGGTCCAGGAGGAGGACACGCAGAACGAGGAGCTACTCAATCTCTCCAGGCAGATCCTGTCGCTGACCAAGGAGGTTCGGTCCCTTGCCGGCCCCGGCCCGACGGGCACGACCACATCGAGGAATCCGGCTAACTGAGGTGCCGGGCAATCCCCAACGATCGGAGGAGTAAATGTTCGTCACGCCAGCGTCATTTCAAGGTTTCGGCCCCGAGCTCACTCGCGATGCTGCGGAGCGCCTAGCCCGCAATTGGACAACGCTCCTGCTCAACGGGGTGGTGTTGCTCGTTGCCGGCGTGCTGATCTGGAGCATCGACTGGAGCGTCCGGAGCCTCTCGACGTTCATCGGAGCGCTGTTCATTTTCGAGGGGCTCTGGGTGATGCTGACCGCCGGAATCTCCGCCCGGGCCGCCAACTTCGTCACGGGGCTGCTCTCGGTGGCGGCGGGAATCGTGATCATCGCCTGGCCGAAGCCGAGCCTGATCGTGCTCGGGATCTTCCTGGGCTCCTGGCTCATAGTTGTCGGCACGATCAGCATCGCGGGGGCCTTCGCCGCGCGCCGAGTAATGCCTGACTGGTGGCTCCTGCTCCTCCTGGGCCTGGCCGAGGTCCCGCTCGGCGTCCTCGCGCTAGCCAATCCCGGCGCGACGCTCGCCGCCCTGATCACGGTCGGCGGGATCTGGGCGGTCGTGATCGGAGCCATGCGCATCGTGCTCGCGTTCGAGCTCAGGCACTTGCCCGACGACGTGGACGCCGCCCTGAAGGCTCGGTAGACCCGAACGAATCAGGCCGGCTGGCTCTGGGCGGCGGCGTCGGCCGCGGCGATGCGAGCCCTTCTCGAGGCCGTCGCCTCGGCCAGCACGATCTGGATCGCCGCCGCGATTGGTACGCCGATGATCGCGCCGATGATTCCGAACAGCGACCCGAAGACCAACACGCTCACGATCACCGTGAAGCCGGAGACGTGGGTCGCCCGACCGATGATCGTGGGCTGCAGGATGTAGTTCTCGACCTGCTGGTAGACGATGATCACGATCACGAACGCGATCAGGGCTCCCAGGCTGACCGAGAGCGCCACGATTCCGATGATGATGCCGGCCAGGAGCGCACCGACGTTGGGGATTAGATCGAGGATCCCCGCGATCAGCGCCAGCGCAAGCGCGTAGGGAAGTCCGAGGATCACCGCCGTGATCCCGTAGACGGTCGCGCAGATCACCGAGATCGCGAGGTTGCCGAGCATGTAGCGCGAGGTGGTCTGGATGATCCGGTCGGTGATCTGCTCGTAGCGGTTCCTCTTGTCTCGATAGAGCAGGCCGCCGATCGAGGCCCGGACCCGCGGCTCATCGATCAAGCCGAAAAGGGTCAGGAACGTGACCGAAAAAACAAGGGTCACAGCGCCGAACGCGGACACCCCGACATGGACCAGCCCACCGGACACCTTCCCCGCCCCGTTGCTGATGTCTCCGACGTGCGATTTCAGCGTGTCCAAGGAGTCGCTGCCTCCGTTGATGAAGCGACCGAGGTCACTGTGCCGAGCCTCATCCACCAGCCGTGGCAGGTTGTCGTTGAAGTGACGCACGGCATTGACGATGGGCTGAAGCAGGATCACCAACGCCGCGGCGGTAAGGATCACGATCCCGAGAACCAGCACGGTGGAGCACAGCGCCCGACCCCACGGCAGGCGCCGTTCCATGACGTCCACCACCGGCGAGAGCACAGCGGTGCTGAAGAGCGCGACGAAGATCAGCAGCAGGACGTGTCCGATCGACGCCAGTGCCCACGCCAAGGCGACCGCGACCCCGACCAGCAGGATCGTCCGAATCGAGATGAATACGGCCAGCTCGCTCCGGTGCAGATCGTCCGGAGGGGGAGGGGCAGCGGCGCCGCTCATTCCCTTCCTTGATACCGGCGACACCGGACAAAGGCGCCGCGTCGGTGGTCACACTGCCCTTCCGGTCAGCCCTCGCCGAGCTCCTCGACGGTGCGCTCGGCCGTCGGAAACGCCTCGAGTCGCTCGTCGGGGATCGGCATTCCGCTTTCTATCGATAGTCCGTACGTTCCGGCCGCCAGCCGCGCCTCGGCGCGCTCGACAGCGGCGAGCTCCTGGGCGAGGTCCCGGGCGCGGTCCGCGTCGTACTCGTCCTGGTAGAGGGATTCCGATCCTTCGTCGCCCGGCTCGTCAATGATCGCCTCCGGCTCGTCGCCGCGCAGATCAGCCATCGCCGCCTCGATGCGCGCCCGTTCGCGTGCCAGCAGTTCGCGAGCGCGGTCAGGATCCATCGGCAGAGGCTATCGCGCGGTGGGCTTCCTCACCGCGCGTCGCTCAGCTTGACGAGCGGGCACGAGATACTGCGCGGATGGCGAGACACACGAGCCGAGAAGAACTCGTTTCCGGTCTGGTCCGCGTTGGCCAGCTAGAGCTGACGGGCGAAGACGAAGCGGAAGTGGACGCCTACTTCGCTCCTGACTTCACCTTTCATGGCCCGGACGGCGCCCAGACCGATTACGAAGGCCTGAAGGGCTACTTCGCTTCATTGCGAGCAGCGTTCGACGATCTGACGATCAGCCGCGGGATCACGGTCGTCGAGGGCGACTACGTCGCCTGCCAGACGACGATCAGAGGCAACTTCGTGCGCGAGTTCACGCAGTCACCGGTCGGCCCGCTTCCCCCGAACGGCGCCCAAGTCGTGTTCGAGCTCATCAACATATTCCGATACGACGACCAGGGGCGACTCGCAGAGGAATGGGTGCAGACAGACAACCGAAGCCGGCTGCGTCAGTTGGGTGCTGAAGGCCGCTAAACAAGCAGGCATCAGCGGAGGACGCATCCGTCCCAGCGAAATTTCCGTCGACACCGGGAGCCGGTTGCACGCCCAAGAACTACGCTCACGGATGGCGTAGAGTGGCTCATGACCGAGAAGGGGGAGGTCATGACAATCAAGTGGAAGAGCGCGTTTCCCGCGGCGCTCAGCATCGTTTCCCTCGGCGTGCTCTTTCTGAGCCAAGTAGCAGGCGCGTCGCATCCGCGGCCAAAGGGGGCAAGCCCGCTCCGACTCTCGCTCGTCCCCGCCTTCAAGCAGTGCGCCTCGCCGCACAGGACCCACGGTTCACCTCTGGCCTTTCCGTCTTGCAACCCGCCGATGCAGGCTTCGAACTTCCTGACGGTGGGTACTCCCGATGCCAACGGCGCCGGGGCGCACTCGGTGGCGTCGGTGACGCTGAAGGTGAAGGTCACATCTCCCGAAGATGTGCTGGTCACGCTGACGATCACCGACGTGCGCTGCCTGCCGGGCACTTCGGCAAGCGTCTGCAACACCGCCAACTCCGCTGACGGCCCGGACTACTCCGGTCAGCTGCAAGGCAACGGGACGATCCGGATCTCAGACCACTACAACGGCCCGGGCCTGAACGAGGCCGCGACCGTCATCGACATTCCGAACCCGGTGAACGCCCCCTGCTCGAACACGGCCGACACTTCGACCGGCGGCGTTTGCACCGTGACCGCCAGTAGCTGCTCGCAGCCGCCGGATATTTGTTCGGTTAGGGACGGCGAGCGTATGGTCGTCGGGTTCACTCAGTTCCAGGTCTTCGACGGTGGCCCGGACGGGAACGTGGGCTCGAACGACAACACGCTGTTCGCGGTCCAGGGACTCTTCATTCCGTAGGCACGTGGGTTGGTAGCCTTCTGTCGGCAGCATGAACGAGGGGCCACGGACGGACTCCGGTTCTTTGATTATCGAATCGTCAGTCGAACGCGCGGGGAACGGACCGGCTCGCCGGCTCGGCCTTCTCGCTGCGCTCACGCTCACGGCGTTCGGGATTCCGTCGGCGCTTGCGGCCCGGGCCGCGGCGGATCCCGTGATCGCCGCCGCCGGCGACATCGCCTGCGCTCCCTCGAGCCAGTACTACAACGGCGGCAATGGCACGTCTGACCGCTGCCGCCAGAAGTACACGTCGAATCTGCTCGCTAGCGCGAACTCGGTCCTCACGCTCGGAGACAACCAGTACGACACCGGAAAGCTTTCGAGCTTCAACCAGGTCTTCGATCGGACGTGGGGGCGGTTCAGGTCGATCATGCACCCGGCAACGGGCAATCACGAGTACCTCACGTCGGGGGCGGCCGGCTACTTCGACTACTTCAACGGAATCGGGAATCAGACCGGTCCAGCGGGCAACCGCAGCCAGGGCTACTACAGCTTCAACGTCGGGACCTGGCACCTGATCGCGCTCAACACGAACGACGGATGCACGATCGTGGCCTGCGGAGCGGGGTCCGCGCAGGAGAAATGGCTGCGCTCCGACCTGGCGAGCCACCCGACCACGTGCACGCTCGCGTACTGGCATGCGCCGCGCTTCAGTTCCGGCTACAGCGGCAACAACACCTACACGGGGGCACTCTGGCAGGACCTTTACAACGCGGGCGCGGACGTCGTGCTCTCGGGCCATAGCCACGACTACGAGCGCTTTGCGCCGCAGAACGGGAGCGGCGGTCTGGAGCGCTCGCGCGGCATCCGCGAATTCGTGGTGGGCACCGGAGGGGCGTTCTTCACCTCGCTCAGTAGCAGCCCGAAGCCGAACAGCGAGGTTCGCCAGAACAACACGTTCGGCGTGCTGCAGCTCACGCTTCACCTGGCGAGCTACGACTGGAAGTTCTTCCCCGAGTCCGGGAAGAAATACAGCGATTCGGGCACCGGCAGCTGCCACGCCTAGCGCGTAAGCGCGGCGCCGAGAGCTAGCGGCCCGCTGCCGTCGTCGCATTCATCTTTTCGCCGCGAAGGCGATCTCGGTCCCGCGCGGTGACCAGGTGGGCCGATTCGCCTGCAGCGAGGGGGACGAGAGGCGCACTGTCCGACCGCCGCGGGCGCTCATGACCAGCACGATCGGCTCGACTCCGGACTGATCCAGGTAGGCAATGCGAGATCCGTCAGGGGACCATGCGGGCTGCTGGCTGCTGCGCCGCTTGCTCGTGAGGGCGTGGTCTTCGGTGCCGTTGGGCCTCACCACGTGGATCGTCCAGTTCCCATTCCGCCCTTGGCCGGCGAACGCTATCCACCTGCCGTTTGGCGACCATGCTGCGCTGGTTTCCTGGGCGGGTGTGCGCAGCAGGGGTCGCGGCTTCCCGCCCCGCGACGGCACGAGATATATGTCCCAATTCGTCGGGCTGACTTGCCGTTCGAAGGCGATGCGCCTGCCGTCCGGCGACCACGTCGGGCTGGCGTCCGTGGGTCTCCGGGTGAGCCGGCGCGTGACGCCAGTGCGAACGTCGATCAGATAAAGACCGGAGCCGGAACGTGCCACGGCGAGCTCGTGGCCACCCGGAGCCCAGGCCGGATCGATGAAGCCGCCGAATTTGGATCGAACCCTACTCGTGGTCCTCGACAGCGGATCGATGAGGAGCAGTTGGGAAGGACATCCCTCGCAGTTCGCCTGGCTGAAGGCGATTTTCGAGCCGGGTTCCCACGCCGGATCGAGCGTGAACTCCTCTTCGTCGTTGCGCGTGAGCTGGACCGGCCCGCGTCTTTTGAGGTCGATCACGAATATGTTCCAGGCCCCAGACGCGGACTCTGGCGCGATCGCACGGGACGGCGCGCTTCCCCCGTGATCGCCCACGGCAAGGACCACCACGACGGCCACCCCCGCCAGCGCGACGAGCGTCCCGGCGACCAAGATCCGATTGCCGGGCTTGCGGCGCACCTCTCAGTGATAGCACCTGCGGTCCGGAGCTCCGAGCAGAGGAAGAGGGCCAGCTCTGGTGCGCGGGCACCTATGGGGAAGCGTCACGCTCGTGCGGCCGCTGCGCCCTCGTCCTGAAGTCGCGCTTCCTGACGCTCCGGAGCGATGCGCACGACGTTCCACGCCAGACCGACCTTCTCGAGGGACCCGATGATCAGCGCCGACGGATCGACCTCGTACCAGCGCAGCCCATGCCGCGCGCTGCGCGGGAACGCGTGGTGGTTGTGGTGCCACGACTCGCCAAGCGAGGCGATCGCAAGCCATGCGACATTCGTCGAGCGGTCTCGGGTCGCGAATCGCCGGCGCCCGAAGAAGTGGCAGACGGAGTTCACCGACCAGGTGACGTGGTGGACGAGGAAGATGCGCACGAGCCCGCCCCACACGTAACCGCGGACCGCGCCTTCGAGCGTCCACGAGTGGAGTGCAAAACCCGCGAACGTCGGTACCAGAAGCGAGAGCGCAACCCACAGAGGGAAGCGCTTGCCGATGGTACGCATCTTTGGGTCCTCGTAGAGCTCGCGTGCGTATCGCTTCCAGTTCGCCTGCCCTTGCGTGTCCGTCAGCCACCCGGCGTGCGCGTGCCATAGGCCCTTCAGTCCGCTTCCGTGCCCGACGTGCGGCGAGTGCGGATCCCCCTCCTTGTCGGTGTGAGCGTGGTGCTTGCGGTGGTCGGCGACCCAGTCGAGCACAGATCCCTGGACCGACAGCGACCCGAGGATCGCGAACGTGCGCGCAACCCATGGATGCGTCTGGAACGAGCGGTGCGTGAGCAGGCGGTGGAAGCCGACCGTCACGCCGATGGCAGTCAACAAATAAAGGATCCCGAGAAGCGCGAGATCGGCGCCGTTGACCCACTCATTCCACAACAGGCCGACGGCGACCAGCACGCCCGCGAACGGAACCACTACACCAGCGAGGTTCGCTGTTCTCTCAGTTCGTGTCATGGCAACAGGCTATGTACGCCGGTCACCAAGTTCTTCGTCGTTGTAACAAATTCGAGCGAGCAATATGCTCATCGAAGTGACAACTTCTGTCCCATGGCATGCGCTGCCGCCGGAGCTGGCGGATGTGCTCGAGCCCGAGCTGCCGGCTGTCTCTCGGGAGATCGTGGAGGCAATCGGACACGAGATCTCCGAATACGCGCGGCCGCTCGAGGGCGCGTTCGGCCGCGGAGTGCGCACAGGCGTCACAGAGGCTCTCCACCGCTTCGTCAACCTGGTTCGCGACCCGACCGGGGAAGACGAGGGCGGCCAGCAGGTCTACATCGCCCTCGGACGACAGGAGTACCGTGAGGGGCGTACGCTCGATGCGCTCCAATCTGCCTACCGCGTTGGCGCACGCGTCGCCTGGCGTCGCCTATCCCGGACCGGTCGCGCCGCAGGGGTCGACGATGAAACGGTCGCGATCCTCGCCGAGGCGATCTTCGCCTATATAGATGAGCTCTCCGCCGAGTCGGTCGAGGGCTATGCGCAAGCGCAGTCCGAGCAAGCGGGGGAGCGCGAACGCGCGCGCGGGCAGCTTGTCGCAGCGCTGCTGGGCCGCGCGCCCGTGAACGCCGATTTGGGCACGCTGGTCGCGGACGCCCATTGGACCTTGCCGCGCAAGGCGGCTGCAGTGGCCTGCGCGGTCGAGCACCTCCCAGGACTCGCACGGCGGCTCGGCACGGACGTCTTGTACGCGCCCCACGAACGCCTGGGCTGCGTAGTCATGCCGGACCCGGAAGGGCCCGGTCGGCGCGAGGCGCTGCGCGTGGCCGCACGCAACCGGCAAGCCGCAGTCGGGCCTGAGGGCACGCTCGAGCAACTCCCGCGCTCGTGGAGGCTCGCATCCCGGACGCTGGCCCTGGCTGTCGGCAGCGACCTGGTAGCCGCCGACGACCACCTCGCGGATCTAATTCTTCAAGAGAGCGCCGCCGCGGTCGACCGCATCGCCGAGCGCAGGCTGGCCGCCTTCGAGGGCTTGACGCCGGTCGCCCGAGAGCGCATGGTGCGCACCGCGCTGGCGTACGTTCAACACCAGGGCAACGCCGCCGCCATGGCGCGTGCGCTCCACGTGCACCCCCAGACGGCGCGCTACCGGGTCGCCCGGCTCCGTGACCTGGTCGGCAGCCAGCTCGACGATCCGCAGGCCCGGTTCGAGCTCGAAGCTGTGCTGCGCGTGTGGATCAGAAGTCAGGGAGAGCCGTTGTGAGGACCCTCCGCTCGCGGTCAGGTGGCAGGGGCAGGGGGTCCCGCCGAGACCTGAGCGCCCTCCGACCCGAGGTCCTCCAGCGCGTCCTCTTTCGTCTGGTAGAAACGGAAACGTACGAGCTTGCCGTCGCGAATTGTCCAGACGATCGCGCCGTGGGAGGTCACATCTACGCCGCTCGTCCGGCCGCGAAAGCGACCAGTACTGACCATCAGCACGTCGCCCCCGAAATCGAGGATCTCCTCTTCATCGAAGGCAATCTCATCGAAGATGCCGTCCACCTCCTCGAAGAACTGTCGAATGCCCTCGTACCCGCGGGTCATTGTCGGATCTAGGAGGCGCCTCGACCAGTCGAACTCGATGTCGGGAGCGCACAGCTCCTCGATGGCGTTCATGTCACGCTGCTCGAACGCCCTGAGGGCGCTACGGGCGAGCTCTACGTTCGACTGACTCACGCGTCTGAGTATCCCGCGTATCTAGGAAATTTGAATACTCTGGCTGACCGGCCTTCGGCAGGAGTGACGTTCGCACCGCCGAAGCAGGCCTCGAAAGGAGGGTTTTGATGCTCAGGTTCTCGGACGGGCGCAACTTCGCCCGCACATTCACCGGGCTGGCGGTGATCGTCGGTCCGCTTCTACTGCTGATCGCCCAGCTCATCCAGCCGGACGTCGACCACGGCGGATCCGTGTCGGACAAGCTCGAGGAGCTGGCCGATGTGGCCTCGCACAAAGGCGCGTACCTGACCGGAGGCATCCTCTTCCTGTTCGGTGGATTGATCACCTCGGCCGGCGCGGTGGGGCTGATCCATTTCTTCCGAGGCCGCAAGGTGACCCTGGGCCAGGTGGCCAGCGCCCTCGTCGCGATGGGCGCTGCGGCGAGCATGGTGTTCTACGGCTATGGATCGGTCGAGTATGAGATGGTCAACCACAGCAGCCTCAACCGCGGCCAGATGGCGCAGCTTCTGCACGCGACCAACATGCCCGCGTCCGGCGCGCCGGTGTTCCTGATGTTCGTGATCGGCGTGGTGATTGGCCTGATCCTGCTCGGGATCGCCTGCTGGCGCACCAGGGTCGTCCCTGTCTGGGCCAGCGTTCTGATCAGCGCCGCCGGAATCCTGGCCTTCTTCGGCCCCAGCAAGGTGGTGTCGATCATCAGCTTCATCGTTCTCACGGCCGGCCTGGGCACGCTCGGCTGGACGATTCTCAACAGCTCCGACGAGAGCTGGGACGCGCCCCGCGCGCAGGCGGCCGCCGCGCGTGGAGCCGGGACGCCTGGGGAGGCTACGCCCGCTTAACTTCAGCGAGACCGCAATCGAGGTCGCGGTATATCCGGTTCAGGACCGCGTGCGGGTATGGGCGTTCCGAGTGGTGTTGTGCCGGTGGTGGCGACGACGATGAGGGCTGACGAACGTGCTGCCATTCGGGCCGGCCCGGACCGCCTTGTGCAGCGCGCTGCCGCGCACCCACCGGTTCCAGGGCAGGAACCACATCGTCCAGCCGTTGTCCCAGGTTCCGTTCCGTGGGCTGCCGGTGATCTTCACGGGGTCGCCCGGAACCGCCATCTTGTAATAGATCGCGGCGTCGGCGGGCGACATGTTCACGCAGCCGTGGCTGACGTTTGCGAATCCCTGCTCGCCCACCGACCAGAAGGCGTCGTGCAGGTAGTCGCCGCTCCAGGTGATCCGGACCGACAGGGGCACCTCGATGTTGTAGCCGGGGCCGACCATGTCGACTGGGTTCGCCTTCTCGATCGTCAGATAGGTGCCGTTCGGGGTGTCGTCACCGGGCTTTCCGGTGCTGATCGGCCAGTGCGCGAACCTCTTCCCGTCGCGGTAGACGTTCATGTAGTGGCGTGCGGTGCTCGCCACCACTTTCAGCGAGCGGCCGATCGTGAACGTCTGGGTCAGCGTATGGTGGCCGTAGACCCCCGGTGCCGCCTCGACTCCGTTCAGGTGACCGGTGAAGCTCACCCGCGTGTGCGGGCGCCAGTAGCGGCGCGGGCGGAAGTACAGGCATTCCGGCGCAGTGCGGCAGTGGCCGTCCCAGCGCCAGGCGCCTATGACGGGCTTGGAGGTCCTGACCCGCAGCGCTCGCTCAACCGCGGACTTGTTGGTGACCGGCCGGCTGAAGTACAGGATGATGGGCATCCCCACACCGTAGGTCTGGCGGTATCCCTCGATGACCCGCGCCGAGAACGTCCTCCTCGGCCTGAGCGTCCGAAACGAGCTGGTCCGCGTGACCGGTTTGCCGGAGGTTCCCGCAGCGGTTGCGGTGACCGTGTAGGGCTGTGAGACGTTCAGCGCCCAGGTGCTGCGCCATACCGTCCCGGCTGCGTTGAGCCTCCCGGTAACCGGGTCGCCCCCGGTGTGGACGATCACCTTGCTGATTCTGCCTCCCGCGGCGCTCACCGTGATTCCCCGGCTCGGCGCGGTATCGATGCCGCCGCCGACCGGCGTGATCGACAACCGCACGCCTCCTACCGCCGCGCCCGACATCCCGCGGCTGGCCTCCCGCGTCGGACCGCCGGAGCAGCCGGCGGCCAGCAAGCAAAGCGTCGCGCAGATCAGCGCGATCGCGACCGCGCACCCGCGCGGCCCGAATGACCGAAGTGAGGTCGCGTTGGGGGTGGCCGCTCGGAGCAACTTCGAACCTCCGGACTGCAACCAAACAGCTTACGCGCGCGCCCTCACTGCCGCCGAGGATTCTTGGACATGCCAGGCCAGCCTGCTGGATACGGCACCGTCTCTCGCTCTAACCTCCGTCGCATGAAGGAGATCCTCGGCCCGCTGCGTCCGGCGGCGATCGCCGCCCTCATCGCGGGGGTGGCCGTCCTGGTACTCGATCCGCCATCGTTCTCCGGCGTCCCCGACCTTCTCACTCTCCTGGTCGGCGCCGCCGCATTTGTTTTGGTAATGGCCTGGGTCACCGTCGCGCTGATCGGCGACGAGATGCCCGAGCCCGAGTTCAGACGACTCGTCGACCGCAGCGAGGCGCTTGCTTCGCTGCCGCCCCCGGACGACCCGCCGAGCGAGTTCGACGTGCTCGTC
>Ga0075434_100005635_pt1 | contig 11419 bp, 10 predicted proteins | sample RhiMethybrSRZTD3_FD_75298 | JGI IMG/M metagenome (GOLD analysis project Ga0075434, IMG submission 75298) | Populus rhizosphere microbial communities from Tennessee, USA - Rhizosphere MetaG P. TD hybrid SRZTD3 | ecosystem: Host-associated > Plants > Roots > Rhizosphere > Soil | place: USA...
GGCCAGGGGGTGAGGCCATCCGGGGCGCCGAGTGAGGAAATGGAGGAGAGGACCGACACGTCGAGAGGGCCCTCACCCCCCATCCCCCTCTCCACTTACGTGGAGAGGGGGGGCGAAAGAGTGAGGATGTTGCTCTCCGTCGCCCGCCTCGCCGAGCTGTACAAGGGCCACGACACCTTGATCCGCGTTTTGCCGCTGGTCCGCGCGCGCTGCCCGGGCACGAGACTCCGTGTCGCCGGCGACGGGCCGCTTCGCGAATACCTGCACCGCATCGCGAAGAGCGTGGGCGTGGACGACGCCGTGGAGTTCCTGGGCGAGGTCGCCGACGACTCGCTCCCCGAGCTGTACCGCACCAGCGACGCGTTCGTGCTCATGAGCCGCGAGTCGCCCTCCAAGGGCGGCGCCGAAGGGTTCGGCATCGTGTGCCTCGAGGCGGCCGCGTGTGAAAAACCGGTGGTCGCGGGACGGTCGGGCGGACTGGTCGATGCCGTGGAAGACGGCGTCACCGGGATCCTGGTGGACCCCGAGGACCCGGCCGCCGTGGCCGAGGCCTTGATCGCGGTCCTCTCGGACTCGGCGCTGGCCGAGCGCATGGGGCAGGCCGGGCGCGAGCGTGTGCTGGCGCGGTTTACGTGGGAGAAGGTGATCGGGGATGCGAGGCGGGTGTTCGAGGAGGCGGTTGGGAAGGGATCGCGGGTGCCGGCCTAGAATTTCATCAACGCCACCACCGTGCCCAACGTGCCGATCCAGAAGAGGAAGATCCAGCGCAGCGTCTCGGCTCGGGAGGACGCGATCTCGGTGCGCACCTCGGCCAAGCCATGGCGCAGATCTCCTCGAAGCGCACCGATTTCCTCCCGGAGCTCTGCGCGGATCTCTACGACGCGCTGCTCGAGCTTCGCGTCGAACCGCGAGAAGTGGACCTCGAACAGCTCCCGGAATTCACCTCGGTACGTCGCGTCGACTTGGTTCAACCAGGTCACCAGTTCATTAGCGAGGTCGTCGCCAAACCTCTCGTAGAACTTCTGCGACAACTTGGCTGTCACCGGCATCGGGTTCTCCCTGAAGTGCGGTGACACGCTAAGCATACGCTCGGCCCGAACCACTATCAATAAATCGCAGACGGGCACGAAAAACGCCCTGAGTCCCCCCTCTCCCGAAGGGGAGAGGGGGACAGGGGGTGAGGACTCGGGGCAGAGGGTGGGGAACTCGTCCTAGGAGAGGGAGACAGGGGGTGAGGACTCGACAGGGGCAGAGGTGAGGCGCCAAACCTACACTATCAATTCCGCATTCCGCATTCCACATTCCGCATTGCAATGAGTCGTCTCCGCGTCCTCTTCGTCAATCCCGGCCGCCACCTGGGCGGCGCCGAGCAGAGCCTGTTGTTGCTGGTCGAGGCGCTGCGTGAGCGGGACATCCAGGCCACCGTGCTGTTGTTCGGCGACGGCCCATTCGCCGCCCGGCTCGTGACACGCAACGTCCCGGTCGTGTTCCTGGACGTCGCGACGTCGGTGCGCCAGGCTACGCGGTACCGCGCCCGCAACATCGCCAGCACCGCATGGCTCGGCGCCCGTGCGATCCCCTGGGTGGCGCGGCTCGCAGCCCTGATCCGGCGCGCCGAGCCCGACGTCATTCACACCAACGGCCTCAAGGCGCACATGCTGGGCGGCATCGCCGGCCGCCTGGCGCGGCGTCCCGTCGTCTGGCATCTGCGCGATTTCCCTCCCGAGGGGTTCGCGGGCTCGGTCCTGAAGCGCGCCGCGCGCTCGCTGCCGACCCTGGTGCTCGCCAACTCCGATGCCGTCGCCACGGCTATCGGCTCGGGGCACCCGCGACCCAGCGTGCAGCGGGTCTACAACCCGGTCGACCTGGACCGCTTCAGCCCCGAGCGCTCCGGCGCGCGAATCCGCGCCACGCTGGGAGTGGCCGAGGACGCCCCGCTCGTCGGCATGGTGGCGCACCTCACGCCCTGGAAAGGGCACGTCGATTTCCTCAGCATCGCGATGACCGTCACGGCGTCCCTGCCGACCGCGCGTTTCCTCATCGCCGGCGGGGCCATCTATGAGACCGCCGGTCACACGGGCTACGCCGACGCCCTGATGCGCCGCACGGTCGACCTGGGCTTGGGCGGCCGTGTGTTGTTTCTGGGTGCGCGAGAGGACATCCCCGACATCCTCGCATCGCTCGACGTGCTGGTGCACTGTCCCACGGCACCCGAGCCGTTCGGCCGCGGTGTCGCCGAGGCGATGGCCGTCGGGCGCCCCGTCGTCGCCGCGCGCGCCGGCGGCACGCAGGAGATCGTCGAGCACGACGTCACCGGGGTGCTGGTCACCGCGGGCGACGTGCGCGGTTTCTCGACCGCCGTCCTTCGACTGCTGCGTGACCCCGAGCTGCGCGAGCGGCTGGGCCTCGCCGCTCGTTTGCGGGCGGAATCCATGTTTCAGGTGGATGCGCATGCGCAGCAGGTGATCGATGCGTATCGAAACCTGGTCTGACTCTTTCCATTAATTCTTAGGGCGGAGCTGTCATCCCGAGCGATGCCCGCGCGCAGCGCGGGCGAGCGAGGGATCTGGTCGTCGTGGCGAGATTCCTCGTTGGGTTTATTCGCTCGGGACATTGTCGTCGTGGCGGGCTAGACTCCTTGCTGGCTTTGTTCGCTCGGGATTCGGTTATCACGGCGACCAGATTCCTCGCTCGCTTCGCGAGCTCGGAATGACATGGCCCTGTGGGTTTTTGTTGGTCCTCACCCCCTGACCCCCTCTCCGTTCCGGAGAGGGGGAACCAAAACTCGAGGTCTCGTTCCCCCTCTCCCGAAGGGAGAGGGGGTCAGGGGGTGAGGTCAGGGGGTGAGGACCTTACTATTCCGCACCCCACATCCCACATTCCGCATCCCCCATGCGCGTCGTCCATCTTTTCAAGGATTATTTCCCGCCCACCACCGGCGGCATCGAGCAGCACATGCAGCTGTTGTGCGCGGGACTGGCGCGCACCCACGACGTCGTCGTGCTGGTACCGAGTAAGTCCTGGCGCGGGCGGGTCGACTCACGGGACGGTGTGTGCGTGGTGCGCGTGCCGGAGTTCGGGCGCTTGGCCGCGGTGCCGTTCTGTCCCACCATGCCGGGCAGGTTGAAGCGGTTGGCCCCGGATCTCGTGCACTTGCACTTCCCCAATCCCACCGGCGACCTGGCCTGGCTGCTGGGGGCGCGGCGCGTGCCGCTCGTCATCTCCTATCACGCCGACGTGGTGCGCCAGCGCCGGCTGATGCCGTTCTACACGCCGTTGCAGTCGCGCACGTTCGGCGGATCGCAGCGCATCATCGCCTCGGCCGAGGAGAACGTGACCACGTCGCCCGTTCTGTCGCGCTACAAGGACCGGGTGACCGTCATTCCGTACGGCGTGGATTTGGCCGCTTTTGCGCTCAGCGCGGACGAGCAGTCGTCCGTCGCGCAGCGGCGGCGCGATGCGACCCAGCCGATGGCGCTGTTCGTGGGCGTGTTGCGGCCCTACAAGGGACTCGACGTCCTGTTGAAAGCGATGGCGCGGGTGCCGGCGCAGCTCGTGGTGGTGGGCCGCGGTCCGGCCCGGTTCGAGCTGGCGTCGCTCGCGGCCCGGCTGGGCATCACCAATCGCGTGCTGTTCCTGGGTGAGGTCTCCGATTCCGAGCGCCGCGTGCTGCTGCATGCGTGTGACGTGTTCGTGCTGCCGTCCATCGACCGGCGCGAGGCGTTCGGCATCGCCCAGCTCGAGGCGATGGCGTGCGGGAAGCCCGTAATTTCGAGCGATTTGCCGACCGGCGTCCGGTTCGTCAATCGCCACCAGGTCACCGGTCTCCTGGTCCCACCGGGCAACTCCGAAGCCCTGGCCGACGCCTTGCACCGCATCCTCGGCGACGAGCGCCTGCGCACCACACTCGGCAACGCCGCCAAGCGCCGTGCGGAGCTGGAGTTCTCTGCTGAGCGAATGGTTGGGAAGACGTTGGAGGTGTATGCGAGCGTGCTGGGGAGGAGACTCTGAGAAACGGTGTCACACCGCAGTTGTCACCGCCTCGCGACAATCGTCACCACCACCGCCGACGTCACGCTGATAGCACCGTACAGAAGGATCTGACTATTGCGCGCCATCCAGCTACGCTGCGGCACGAAGATCTGGTCGCCCGACTGCACCGGTGAATCCTGCAGCACCGTGCCGGGGCCCAGGGCGGAGACGACGACCTGACCGTTGCGGAGCAGGGTGACCTTCTTGCGGTTGCCGCTCGGCGTGATGCCGCCCGCCAGTGAAATCAAATCCCCGACGGTGAGCGTGGCGTCCGCGAGGTAGAGACTGGGGCGCGCGACTTCGCCCGACACGCTGACGCGGCGCAGTACCTTGATCTCGATCGACGGGTTGTTGAGGTACTTCCGGTACACGACCTTGAGGCTGTCGGTGAGCGATTCGGCGGTGCGGCCCTGTACGCTGATCTCGCCCAGAATCGGAAGCACCACGAGCCCGCGCGCGTCCACGGACGCCCCGCCCGAGTAGTCCGGCTCTCCCCACACTTTGACGAGCAGGGAATCGCCTGGTCGAACGCCGGCGGCTGTCGCTGGGGAGGGACTCTGCGTCGCTGGGGAAGGACTCTGCGCGGATGCAGTGGCGGTGGCGCAGGCGGTGATCGCGAGCAGAGCGAGAAAATTTTTGTTATTCCGCACTCCGCATTCCGCACTCTGCACTCTCTTAGACTCGCTTGCCGCGATGGCGGCGGCCGTTTCCGTTCCCGTTGCCGTTGGTGTGGCCGGCGCCGTTGCCGTTGCTGTCGTCTTCGTAGTACTGGTAATAGCCGTAGCGGTAGCCGTAGCGGTCCTCGCGGTGATTGACGTCGGTGAGCACCGTGCCCACCACGCGCACGCCCAGACCGCGCATCTCATCGACCGACTGCTTCAGCGCGTCGCCGTGCGTGGCGCCCATGCGGGCCACGAACAGCACGCCGTCCGACTGCGTCGCCAGCACCGCGGCGTCGGTGACGACGCACAACGGCGGCGTATCGATCACCACCTGGTCGTAGCGCTCGGCCAGCAGCTCCAGCAGCTGGCGCATGGCGGGGCTGCCCAGCAGCTCGGCCGGGTTCGGCACCGGCTCGCCCGCCGGGATGAACGAGAAGGAGCCCGAGGCATGGTCGGGGAGCGGGATCTCGCGCACCGCTTTCTCGAGCGGCGCCCAGCCGCTCAAGAGATCCGACAGTCCCGGGGTGCGGTCGGTGTGCAGCACCTTGTGCAGCACGGGACGGCGCTTGTCGGCCTCGACCAGCACCACCTTCAACCCCTGATCGGCCAGCGTGATGGCCAGGTTCACCGCCGTCGTTGTTTTGCCGTCCATCGGCTCCGGGCTCGTCACCACAATGGTCTTGAGCCGCTGCTTGGACCATTGTTCCGAGAACGTCACGTTGGTGCGCAGCGCGCGGTACGCCTCCGCGGCCGGACTCCGGGGCGAGTGCCGCAGCACCAGGCGATCCTCGATCTGCAGCGCCAGGGGCTGACCGTGCCGGTGCCCGTTGGTGAGCCGGATGCGCGGGATCGAGGCGAGCAGCGGCAGGTCCGTGATCCGCACCAACTCGGCGCGGCTGCGCACCCGGGTGTCGGCGCTTTCGCGCGCCAGGCCGACGAGGCAGCCGCACAGAATCGATAGCGCCACGCCGAACAGCAGGTTGAAAAAGCGCCGGCCGCCCAGAGGCTTGGTGGGGATTACGGCCGGGTCCACGAGACCCACGTTCGCGATCTCAGACGCCTCGGAGACCTGTGATTCCTTGAGGCGGCTCTGGAGCATGTTGAATAGCGTCGTGTTCAGCTCGACCTGGCGCTTCAGTCGTGCGAACTGGAGCTGCTGCTCGGGCACGCGCGCCAGACGACCGGCCGAGAGCTGCAACGTCTGGTTCACGGACCGGGTCTGGTCGTCGATGCCCTTCAACGCGGCCTGCGCCACGTCGCCCAGCTGCTGCTGCAGCTGAGCGATCAGGGTCGATTTGGCGATCACCTCGGGGTCGGCCGTGGTGCGGTGGGTCAGCAGCTCCGACCGCTCCGACGCGAGCCCGATGATCTGCGTCAACAGCCCGCTGATCACACTGTTCTCCGCCAGGGCCGCGGACCCCGCGAACTCCGCCCAGCCACCCGAGCTTTCCGCCGGCTGCCGCGCGCGCCGCATCAGGGCTAACAGCACACGGCTCTGGTCGTCGAGCCCTTCTTTCTGGACCGTCAACGCCGCGCGGCGCGTCACCTGGTCGCTCGCCTGGGCTTCGGGATCGATCAGGCTGTTGGCGCGGCGGTATTGCTCCATGGCCTTTTCGGCTCGTGCCAGCGAGTCGCCGACCGTGCTCACCTGGCCGTTCAGAAACTCCACTGCCGCGTGATAGGTCTGTCTCTGGGTCTCGGTCCGGCGCTGGATGTAAGCCTGCGCCACCGCATTCACTACTTCGGGCGCCAATGTCTGGTCGGTGCTCTGGTAGGCGATGGCCACGATGCCGGCGTTGGGCTGCACGCGCGACAGGCGCAGATCCAGACGTACGGCTTCCGCCGCCTCGCTCGTCGGGGCCACGGTCAGCTCGATTTGACTCGGGCCCCCACCGGTGGCGGCGAGCGGCAACGGCTCGATGTGCACGCCGCCGGCCGAGAGCGGGGCGCCAAGGGCGCCGCCCAGCGTGTGGCCGTCAGGCGTGGTGATCGAGAAGACTGTGGTGTCACGTTGCACCACGTAGGTCCCGGGCTGCGCGTCGTGGTCGACCTGGAGCACGCCGAACAGCGTGCGGCGCGGGGCGCCGCGCGGGTCGGTGATCGTCACCCGCAGGCCGAGCGTGTCCACCACCTGCTCGACCACGCTGCGGCTGCGCAGGATCTCCATTTCGGTTTCGATGGTGGACGGCTTGGAGAGGGCGGTCAGCACGTCCGTGGGCGCCGCCGTGCCTTGTTGATCCGCGATGCGGATCGTGGCCCGCGCCTCGTACACCGGGCGCTGGCGCTGCGTCACGAAGACGGTGAGCGCGACGCCGATTGCGGCGGTACCGGCGATCCACACGGCCTGACGGCGTGCGGCTGCCCCCAGACCGCGCAGCGACAGCGCCGGCGTGTCGTCCGAACTACGCACGTCCATATGTGGCCATAGGTTAGCGGTCGTTAGGCCGTATCGCAACAGCCCACACGGCCTTACACTTGACGGAATCGGGCGTTTGTATGGAATTGGCGCACGTGGAAACCCCGTTAACCGCCCCGTTGCTCGCTTTCGCCGCCTTGGGGTCAGCGGCGCTGTGTTTCGCTCTCACCCCCTTCATACGCAGGCTCGCCGTGGGGCTGGGCGTCCTGGACCAGCCCGATCCCCGCAAGGTTCACACGGGTGCTGTGCCGCGCTGGGGCGGTGTGGCGGTCGGCGTGGCGGCGGCGCTGGCGGTGACCGCGGCTTTCGTGTTGAGCACGAGGCTGCGCGAAGCGCTGTTCTCGGGCCCGAGCGCGTGGCGCTGGGCGGCGATCGGCGCGGGCTCGCTTCTCATCCTCGCCGCCGGGATGATCGACGACGCCCGCGGCCTGCCGGCCCAGCTGAAGCTCGGGCTCGAGATCCTCGCCGCGTCGCTCGTCGTGCTCGTCGCCCCGTATCCGCACGCGATTGCTTTCGGTCCCACCACTCATCCACACGGTCTGGGCGTACTCGGCGCCATCTTTGCCGTGCTCTGGATTGTGACGCTGACCAACGCCGTCAACATGACGGACGTGGTGGACGGCGTCGCCGGGGGACTGGGCGCCATCGCCGCGCTGGCGCTTGGCGTGGTGAGCATCGCGCTGGGACGCGTCGTCGCCTCGGTCGTGCTGCTGGCCCTGGGCGGCGCGCTGCTCGGATTCCTGCCGCACAACTTCCGCCGCCAGCGCATCTTCCTCGGCGACTCGGGGAGCCTGGTGGTGGGCTTCCTGCTCGGCGCGGCGAGCCTCGTCGGCCTGACCAAGGACGGCGTGTGGCTGTTCCTGCCGGCCGCCCTGGCGCTCGGCATGCCGCTCGCCGAATGCGGCATCACCGTGCTGCGCCGCACCGCCCGCGCCATGACGATCGAGCGCCATGACACGCCACAGGAGCGGTTCAGCATGACCCAGGGACCGCCCCGGCTCTTCACTCCGGACGCACGCCACATCCCGCATCGCCTCCTGGGACTCGGCCTCTCGACGCCCGCCGCGCTCGCCGTGCTCTACGGCGGCGCCATCGCGCTGGGTGCGTTGGCGTTCGTCTCGGTGCGCTGGCCGTGGATCGGCCTCTGGGGCGGGGTTGTCGCCTTCCTGATCCTCGCCTATTCGGCCACGCGCTGGTGGTACGAGGAGCTGCGCTTCCTGGACCGCGGCGCGCTGCTGCCGCTGTTCATGAATCAGTTCGTGCATCACCGGCTCACCCACGCCGTCTGGGACGCGGTCGTCGTGACGCTCGCGTTTCTCCTGACGGCGACCATCGTCCCCGGCGCGGCACCAGGAACGACCGAGCTGTGGCAGCGCACGACGCTGGTTGTGGGGTCGATGGTGGTGGGGTTGTGGGTCGCCCGCATCTATCGCGGCGCCTACCTGCACGCGGGACTGGCCGAGGTGATCCGGGCGACGCGCGCGGTATTTGTGGGATTGATCCTGGCGATCGTTGCCTGGCAGCTGGTCGTGGGTGACTCGTGGCGTGTGGCAGGGTGGCTGCTGTTCGGGTACCTGACGCTCACCGGTGTCGTGGGGGCTCGATTGATCTTCCGACTGCTCGAGTACGTGCATCAGCGGGCGGCGCAGGGCCAGCGCCGCGTGGTGATCTATGGGGCGGGGCGCGCGGGCCGCCAGGCACTGGCCACTATGCTCGCCAACCCGATCCTGGGCTTCCTTCCCCTGGGCTTCGTCGACGACGACACGCGCCTCCAGGGCGCCCAGCTGCACGGGTACCCTGTGTACGACACGAGCGAGGGGTTGGAGCAGTTGTTCGCGCGTGAGGGGGTCACCGATCTTGTGCTATCGGCCCCCGGCGCAGGAGTGGAGCGTCGCTCGGCGATCGACGCCGCGTGCCAGCGTGCCGGCGTGCGGCTGCTCACCTACCAGGTACAGTGGACCTCACCCACTGACCCCCTCGAGTCCTCACCCCCTGACCCCCTCTCCCCTTCGCTGAGCTCAGGGCAGGCTCTTCGGGAGAGGGGGAACGACACACGAGCTCAGGGGGTGAGGGCTTGAGCCCGCGCGCGCTCGTTACCGGCGGGGCGGGGTTCGTGGGCTCCCACCTCGTGGAAGAGCTGCTGCAATGCGACTGGCGCGTGCGCGTCCTGGACGATCTCTCGACCGGCCGCCGCACCAATCTCGCCCACCTCGAGGACCGCCCGGGGCTCACGATCTTCCAGGGCTCGGCCACGGACCGCGCGCTGATGGATCGCCTCGTCCCCGAATCGGATGTGGTGTTCCACCTCGCCGCGGCGGTCGGCGTCCGATTGATCGTCGATCAGCCGGTCCAGACCATCGCGACCAACATCAAGGGCACCGAGCTGGTGCTCGAGCTGGCCGCGAGGCACGGCAACAAGGTGCTGATCGCCTCGACGTCCGAAGTGTACGGCAAGCTCGATGTCGCCAAGTTCGCCGAGACCGACGACCTGGTGCTCGGCCCCACGCACCGCTCGCGCTGGTGCTACGCCGCGTCGAAGATCATCGACGAGCACCTGGCCCTGGCCTACGCGCGCGAGACCGGCCTCAAGGTCACGGTGCTCCGCCTCTTCAATACGATCGGCCCGCGGCAAACCGGGCAGTACGGCATGGTGGTGCCGCGCTTCGTGCGGCAGGCGCTCACCGGCGAGCCGATCACCGTGTACGGCGACGGCACGCAGCGCCGCTCATTCACCTGGGTGGGCGACGTGGTGCAGGCCATGATCGCGCTGGTGCAGCACCCGGCCGCTTCGGGCGGCGTCTTCAACGTGGGGCACACCAAGGACGTCTCGATCGGCGAGCTGTCGGCGCTGGTCAAACAGATGACCAACAGCTCGTCGCAGATCCTGTTCGTGCCGTTCGAGGAAGCCTACGAGCCCGGATTCGAAGACATGCAGCGTCGTATGCCCGACATCACCAAACTGCGCAAGCTGATCGGCTACCGGCCCACGCTCGACCTGGGCGGCATGCTCGAGTCAATCATCGCGAGCCAGCGCGCCGATCAGGCCAAGGACATCGCCCATCGCATGCGGCGGCATCTATCGGGTGGGTACGCGTTCCCGCTGCGGCCGCCCGTCGAAAGACCGCGGGCACCGGTGCGATAGACGTGTCCCGAACCCGCTCCGCATCCGTGCGCTAAAGCGCCGGCTCGGCCCACGGGGCGTCCTTAAGGACGCGTCGTCCACGCCGAGCCGGGCCTTCAGGCCACGGATCGACACTCGGCCCCACTCGTCCCTCGTCCCTGCCTCTATGTCTCGCGCTTTCATCAACGAAGACGCTTCCGGCCCCGAGCCGCGCTACCGCCTCCCCCCGCGCGACGATCCCGGTTACGACGAAGCCGCCGCCCAGGCGCTGCTCGACGGCGGCAACGTCGGCGATTCCTACTCGGCCGAGCTGGCGACCGGGTATCGCTGGGGCGAACCGAAACTGCGTCCCCACGTGGAGCGGATTCTCGAGGCGGCGCGGGCGGAGAAGGACGAGCGGATGGAGCAGCTGGCGGAACGGTTCTTAAAGACTCCCTAAGAGCGTCGGGATGAACCCGTCCCCCGTCCCTCCTCCCCCGTCCCCGTAGTTATGGTGCCCGATATACCGTCTCCCACTTCTTCGATCCGTTACCGATGAGCGAGCCGACCCCCGCTCCCAGCAGCGTCCACACGCCGATCGCGGCAATGGACTGACCCGCGGTGGGGCTGGTCCATGCGTCGCCGGAGGCCGCGATTACGGCCAGGACCGCCAACGTGGCGCCGATACCGGCCCCGATCTTCGCGCCTTTTCCGGCGCCGGTCCCGACGGGCCGCTGGATCTCGATGAAGTTCGCGACCGGGAGCGGCTCCGCGAGCTGCACCACACTGCCGCCGCGGTTCAAGACCCGGCTTTCGCCGTAGCGCACGGTCGTGGAATCCGCCTGCGGCGTGATCAACGTGCCGCGCTCACCGTCGATGAGCTGCACGTGGACCAGCGCGGAGGCGTTGATCTGTGCGATCGCGCGCGCGGAGAGCGATTGGGCCGCCCCCGGCGCGGCCAGCGCGCCCAGAGTGACGAGCGAGAGCGGAACTATCGCATACGTACGCATGGAAAAACTCCGGTAGATGACACCACCAAACTGGGCGGGAGTCGTCAAGAACCTGGCAAGTGACGGCGCAGCCGTCATCCCGAGCCCCTCGCGCATCGAGGGGGCGAGGGATCTCTACCCTCGCTTGCCCCCCCAAACCCCCTCGGGTAACTTTCGCCCCATGGCGGATTTATCCAGCTTATTCCAGCTGGCCCAGCAG
>Ga0075434_100005636_pt1 | contig 11417 bp, 10 predicted proteins | sample RhiMethybrSRZTD3_FD_75298 | JGI IMG/M metagenome (GOLD analysis project Ga0075434, IMG submission 75298) | Populus rhizosphere microbial communities from Tennessee, USA - Rhizosphere MetaG P. TD hybrid SRZTD3 | ecosystem: Host-associated > Plants > Roots > Rhizosphere > Soil | place: USA...
GAGGTCGCGTTGGAACCCGAGCCCCACCAGATCCGCTCGCGCAATCCCTCTGAGTAGGGCTCGAGGCGCAGCAGTCCCGGCGGATTGGCAAACATGGGCTGCGGGTTGGGTTCCGCGAACCCGACGCCGTTCAGCAACTCGAGGAACACTTCAGCATAGCGCCGCGCCATGTCGGAGGCCGTCTCGCCGTCACGGGGCGTATGGCCGAAATGACGCCAGCCGTCGATCACTTGTTCCGGTGATCCGCGGCTGATGCCCAGTTGCAGACGCCCACCAGCGATGAGGTCCGCGGCACCTGCATCTTCGGCCATGTACATCGGGTTTTCGTAGCGCATGTCGATGACGGCGGTCCCGATCTCGATCCTCCTCGTGCGCGCGCCGACGGCGGCGAGGAGCGGGAACGGCGAGCCGAGCTGGCGTGCGAAGTGGTGTACGCGGAAGAACGCGCCATCGAGGCCCAGCTCTTCCGCGGCTACGGCGACCTCGATCGACTGCAGAAGGGCATCGGACGCAGTCCGGACGTTGGAGTATGCCGATGGTGTCCAGTGCCCGAAGGAGAGAAAGCCGATCTTTTTCACGAAGGAACCTCAGAGAGAAGGCGTTCGAACTCAGGCGGTGGAACGTACAAAGGATGGAGCTCCGGGGAAACCCGGCCACTCGCTCGTTCAACTCGGGCGAGGGCTTGGGAATGAGCGCTGTCCACAATGACTTGGCGTGATGCGTGCGATGTGCTCTGAGAACTCACAGAGCGTTTGGAAAACCACCGCTCTATCCCTCTGAGCTACGGGGCCGTGGCGCAGGAGGATGGCGCATCATTGACACATAGAGCAGCGGCAACCGAGCTTCGAGCGCACACGTGCTCGAACGACTCGAGTGACTCGTTGTCCGGGTGAACACGAGTGCTGTTTCTCGTTGGCGCGAATCGCCAGCCTGCATGCGACCAACCGCCGGTCACGCCCGGAATCTGGCCATGCAATCGATCAAGCAATCACTCAGAGTCGACACCATCCACGAACAGCAATCGCCGCCGCAATGGAGTGCCCCCCGTTCGACCATGTTCAGTCCCCTCCTGTCCAGGCAACCACCTCATGACCGAATCTCGAGCGAGATGATCTTGCCTCGATCCAGCCTGAAGATCTGGCTCACGTGGATGGGGCTTCCGGGGAAGTTCCCCGTCAGTCGCGTGCGCAGCGTCACGGTATCATCCTGCACCGACGCCGCCACGGGCTCGGCGTCGTACCGGTACTTCGCATCCACTTCCTCCTTCCACTTCCGGATCCCGTCTCTTCCAAGGCGGTCACGGCCCTCATCGTGAACGACACCATTCTCGGTAAAGCACAGCGACAAGCGGTTCGCATCTCTCGCGCGTTCGGCACTCAGGTATTCGACGACGACAGGCGGCAGATCCAGCATGGCTTCCTCCACGAACGCGTTGCGCGATTCTGAATTGTCCCACCATGCTGATCCTTGTGGAAGTAGCACAGGAGTCGAACAACGGGGCGCCACTCGGCACCCCGTTGCGTTCAGCAGACACGCGGACCTCGGCGACGTGGGCCTGACGGGCCTGCACACCGCCCGAAGGCTCAAGCCTTCAGCCGTGTTTCGATCCAGGCCTTGATGTCAGCCATGACCCTTTCCCTGTCGACGTCGGTGAGAAGGTCGTGGTAGGCCCCCTCGTAGAGCTTGATCGTCTTGTCCGCAGATCCTGCGTTGTCGTAGAAGAACTGGCTTCCCGAGGGTTTCGTCACCTTGTCCGCGGTGCCATGCAGGATCAAAACCGGCAGCTTGATGAGCGGGAACTCCTTCTTCAGGCGCTCGTCGGCGCGCACCATGGCGGCCATGGTCGACGTCGGCTGCGTTTCATTCCTGATGAGTGGATCGTCGTTCATCGCCTGGACCGCCTTCGGGTCGCGGGAGAACAATTGGTTGTTCAACTTGAAGACGTGCGCATGAGGCGCCACGTGGCTCAGCCCCTTGAGAACGGCGAGCGCGAAGTCCGGTGCCGGCACCTGGAACGCGAAGTCCTCGCAGATCAGGCCCTTGAGCTCGGACTGGTGGTCGAGTGTGTAGCAACACGACACGACGCCGCCCGCGCTGTGACCGAACAGGAATACCGGGAGGCCGGGCTCGCGCGACTTGATCACGGCCGCGAGCTTCTCGACGTCGTTTACATACTCATTCAAGTCCTCGACGTAGAAACGCTCGCCGTCCGATTGCCCGCGGCCGCGCAGGTCCACCGCGTAGGTGGCCAGGCCGATCGCCACGAGCTGGTCGGCCGCCCAGCCGTAGTAGCCGCTATGGGCATTGAAGCCCGGAACGATCATGACCACGCCGCGGGTGGTTCCGGTCGGACGCAGAGAGCGAATCAGTAGCTTGCCCGCCGCACCCTCGATCTTTTCCTCGCGCATTGCGTTCACCAGAGTTTCAGTCATGACAGTCTCCTCTTTGGAAGTTGGCGAGTGAATCGTTGGAGTTGTCCGGATTCAACGCGCGGCTGGTCTTCACGCTGGCGTCTGAGGCCATGGCTGTGGTGGTCGCGGTCATGAGGATCCCCTTTCGAACCGCTTCCGCCCGAGATCGCGCTCAGTTGGTCGCGGTCTTGCCGCCCTGGGCCTTCGCCGCCGCATCCATGATCACCGCAGCGACGGCCTTCGGCTGCGATAGCATCGAGACGTGGCTCGCCTTGAGCTCGGTCGTCGTCGCGTTCATGCGCTTCGCGAAGAAGCGTTCCTCGCCTGGGTCGATCGCCTGGTCGAGTGTCGAGACGACATACCACGATGGCTTCGTCTTCCAGGCGACTCCCGAGACCTGCGCTTGGAAGGCCGACGCCGAGATCGGTCCCTGAGTGGCCGCGGCCACGAGTGCCTCGCGTTCCGGCAGATCGGACCCGAACTTCTTGAAGGCGTCGGCCGACAGCGTGAGAAAGCCCTTGTCGTCGACGTTTGGTGACGCGAGCGCGGGGGGCGGCGGATACTTCTTCCCTAGCTCTCCGACCTGCTCGCCGAGATCGGGAGCAAAGGCTGCGACGTACACGAGGCCAACCACCTTGGGGTCCGTGCCCGCCTCGGTGATGACCACGCCGGCCCAGGAGTGTCCGACCAGGATCACCGAACCATTCAGTCGTGCGATTGCGCGCTGAGTTGCCGCGACATCGTCGGCGAACGAGGTCAGCGGATTCTGGACGGCCGTGACGTTGTAGCCCTTGGCCTGCAGAATCGGGATCACCCTTGACCAGCTCGATCCGTCGGCGAAGGCGCCATGAACGAGCACGATGTTCTTGACCGGCTGCGCGAACGCAGCGCCTGCTCCGGCGACGAGCGCGGCCACTGCAATCAATCCCGCCAAGGTACGCCGAAGGTCTCTACTACTCGGAACACGGTTCATGGAACAGTCTCCTTTCGCTGGTTTGGACCCCTCCCGCCTCTCGGTCATCGCCGAGACCATGGCGGGGCCTTCGTCACGCGGCGCGTTGCCGATCACTTGCCGCATTACACAGGACACCTCGAGAGCGATCTATTGGACGATGGTATTGATTGGAGTCGGCCAGTTCGACCGGGTGAAAGCGGCCGCTGAAGAGGCTGCCAAGTTCCCGATGTGCGGTTGCGCCTGGGGCGCCTGGGGGAGAACGGGCCGATTCGACCGCCTGACGCGACGAGACTGGCCGCTAGAAGGCCAACGGTCAGTACTTCGGCGCGGCTCGCAGGCCGAGGCGAACAGCCATGGTCACGAGATCCGCCAGGGAATCCGCTCTCATCTTGAGCATGACCTTGCCTCGGTGCGCCTTCACCGTGATCTCGCTGATGCCGAGCTCGCCCGCGACCTGTTTGTTCAGCAAGCCGGAAACAACCAGTGCCATGACCTCGCGTTCGCGTGGGGTGAGCGACTGGTGGCAGTCCCTCAACACCCGGAGCTCCGAGTCGAGGCGGAGGGCGGCCCGGCTGCGCTCGAGAGCATCATGAATCGCCTTGACGAGCACATCGTCCCGCAGCGGCTTCGTGAGGAACTCGACGGCGCCAGCTTTAATCGCCCGCACGCTCATTGGCACATCGCCATGGCCGGTTATGAAGATGATCGGAATGTCGTGCCGGTCGGTGAGCTGCTGTTGCAGCGAGAGGCCATCGAGCCCAGGTAAGGTGACGTCGAGCACGAGGCACCGGGGGACCATGGCGTGCGGATGCGAGAGGAACTCCTGGGCCGACGCGAACAGCACTGGCTCCCAGCCTGCATCCTTGATCAACAGCTCCAGCGATTCGCGGACCGAGATATCGTCGTCGATGACGAAGACCATCGACGTCGGCGTGCCTGCGGCCGAGTGTTCGGCAGTTCCGGGCTGGTGCGCCCGCGTCACGCGTCCCGTAGCGGCCGGTGTCATGCTAGCTCACCATAGGGCGGCCTTGAGTGCGCCGAGCAGAGCCTCGTCGCTGAATGGTTTGAACAGGCATTCGACGGCGCCGTCCGCAAGCAGGCGCGATCGTGTGCCCTTGTCCACGTTGGCCGTGATGAAGACGATCGGAATGTCCAGTCGTCGATTGGCCAGTTCTCGCTGCAGATCCAGGCCCGACATGCCAGGCATGACGATGTCGAGAATGAGACACCGGGTCTCGTTGACGAACTCCGAAGCGAGGAACGCTTCTGCGGACGAAAACGCCTGCGAGGCGAAGCCAAACTGCTCGAGCAGGTCTGGGAGGGATTCACGGACGGACTCGTCGTCGTCGACGATGGAGACGAGCGAACGCATCGACATTGCAAGTCCTCATGGTGGCATTGCGTCACGGCTCGTCACGCCGAAAGAGTCGCTCCGAGACTGGCACGGCGACAACGACCGTCTGCCCGAACAGGATCGGCTAGATGGCACATTGGATTCCATTGCACTTTGGTATTGGTCTGAGCCGATCGAACAACGCCGACCCGTTGGCGGCCCCCTTCTGTCGGGCGTACATGGTCATGCACGAGGAATGGTGAACGCGAACGTTGCGCCCGGGCCGTCGTTCGGTTCGGCCCACATGCGGCCGCGATGTCTCTCGATGATCGAGCGGCTGACCGACAGCCCGATGCCCATGCCTCCCTGCTTGGTCGTGTAGAAAGCATCGAACAGTTTGTCGAGACCCTGACGATCAAGGCCTACGCCGGCATCTCGGATCGTGACGCGAATGTCCGTGGCCCCGTCCGGTACGGTACTGACCACCAGCTGCCTGGGACGATTGTCGACGTCCAGCATCGCCTCGGAGGCATTGCGAAGCAGATTCAGAATGACTTGTTGAAGCTGGACGCGATCACCCATCACGAGCGGCAAGGGCTCCGTCAGTTCGAGCTGGAGAGCCACGCGGTGCCTCTGAAGATCGTTCAGCGACAGTGCGACGACCTCCCGCGTCGCCTCGTTCAGATCCATCGACTCCAGAGTGAATTCGCGCCTCGTGAACATCGCCCGCAATCGCGTGATCACATCGGAGGCGCGATTGCCGTCCCGGATCGTCCGCTTCGCCGTCTCTCGCGCCCCATCAATGTTCGGAGGGGACGCATTCAGCATCCGAAGGCACGTGCCCGCGTTGGTGATGATGCCTGACAGCGGTTGGTTCACCTCGTGAGCAATCGAGGCTGTCAACGCACTCAGGGTAACGACCCGCGCGACGCGGGCGAACTCCGAGCGGGCCTTGTCAATCGCGTCTTCGGCGCGTTTACGATCGTCGATGTCGGAGAGCAGCACGTACCAGCGGACGATCCGCCCGCTCGTATCGCGATGCGGGAGCCCGCGAACCTGGAGCCAACGATACACGCCATCGAAGCGCCGGACCCGCGTCTCGAAGTCGTAGGGCTCGCCCGAAGCGATCGCTTGCGTGAAGATGGGCACCATGTGAGGCAGATCTTCCGGATGGACGGTACCGTTCGTCCCCCACTCCTTCATCGCCTCGAGGGGTTGGCCACAGAACGCAGTCAACTCGTGGTTTACGGCGTCGACCTCGCCGTTCGGCTTCAGGATGGCGACCAGGCCTGGGATGGCGTCCAGGATCATGAGCGACTCGCGCTCGCGCTCGCGCAAGGCCTGCTCTACACGCCCCCGCTCGGTCAGGTCGACAACCGCCCTCTCGAGAGCTTTGCGTGACTGTTCGACTTCAATCGCCGTGAGCGCGATGTACGAGGCATCTTCGATGAGTTGCAAATCACCGCCATCTGGTGTTCGCGGTTCGCCGTAATAGAGCGCGAACGTACCGAGAACCTGGTCCCCCCTCGAAAGGAGCGGTTTGGACCACGCGGCCCGAAGCCCGTATGAGATCGCAACCTCGCGCGACTGCTCAGGAGGAGCGGCCGACCACCTCGAGTCCGTAGCGATGTCCGAGATGATGACCAGCTCCTTGCGAAACGCGGCGGTACCGCAAGAGCCCATATCCGGTGCGACTTCAAGCGGGCTGATGGCCCGAGTCCAACCGGCCGGCACGCGAGGTCCGGCGGTCGGCCACAATCGCTTGCCGTCGGGATCCATCAACAGAATCGTCGAGATGATTCCCGGGTTTTCGGCGTCGATCGCAATACACACCTTCGTGAGGATGTCCGGGAGGCTGGCGCCTCTAGCGATCATCTCAAGGGCCTGCATGGCGGCGCGGACCAGACACTCAGGATCATTGGCTCGCGCCTGTGCCTTCTCCGCTTCGGACGATGGTCTCAGCGACCTCATCGTCATGGGCCCCCGAACTACCGCAGCTGCTCGCAGGCGTTTGACCAAGCGGTGACTATAACGCTGTACGGCCGGCGACCCCAACATAGGCCATTGCTGGTCGGTGCAACAACTTACCCCGATCAATGGCGGGCCACCTCCAGAACGGCGTCGGCGAATGCCTTCGGGGCCTCTTGCGGGAGGTTGTGCCCGACGCCGCCGGGAACGAGCCGGTGCGAGTACGGGCCCACAAACTTCTTGGAATAGGAGCTGGGATCGGGATGCGGCGCACCGTTGGCATCACCCTCGAGGGTGATGGTAGGCACCGTGATGACCGGCGCCTCCGCCAGCCGCTTCTCGAGATCCGCGTACCGTGACTCGCCCTCGGCGAGCCCGAGCCGCCAGCGATAGTTGTGGATCACGATGCTGACGTGGTCCGGATTGGCGAGGGACGCCACGCTGCGCTCGAACGTCGCATCGTCGAAGTTCCACTTCGGCGAGGCGAGCTGCCAGATGAGCTTCGCGAACTCGTCGCGGTACTTCTCGTAACCAACTCGGCCGCGCTCGGTGGCGAAGTAGAACTGGTACCACCATTGGAGCTCCGCCTTCGGCGGTAGCGGCGTCTTCCCCGCTTGCTGGTTGCCGATCAGATAACCGCTGACGGCAACGAGCGCCCTGCAGCGCTCGGGCCATAGCGCGGCGACGATGTCGGCCGTGCGCGCGCCCCAGTCGAAGCCCCCGAGGATGGCCTGGCGGATCTGGAGAGCGTCCATCAGCGCGAGGACGTCGGCTGCCATCGCGGAGGGCTGGCCGTTCCGAAGCGTCTCGTTTGACAGGAAGCGGGTCGTACCGTAGCCGCGAAGATGCGGAACGATCACGCGGTAACCGGCCGACGCCAGCAACGGGGCGACGTCGACGAAGCTGTGGATGTCGTAGGGCCAGCCATGCAGAAGGATCACAGCGGGTCCGCGAGGTGGGCCTGCTTCTCCATACCCAACGCTCAGTACGTCGGCTTCGATTTGCTTCAGCGTACCAAACGTTCCGTTGGCTCCACTCTGGGCCGTCAGCGACGATCCCTCCCCGGTCCGCGATTGTCCCTCCGCGGATCCCATCATGCCGAGATGCGATGCCGCGACGGCGGAAAGCATCCGGGCGAGGAAGCGGCGGCGATCGAGAGTGATGTCCGTAGTCATGTGTGCCTACCTTCTCGCTGCGCGATCACCCTCGGTTCTCGCTCTCGCTCGGAAGTTTGCTTGGAACCACCACTTGACTCGCGAGGAACAGGGCGAGAAGCAACCGAGCTGCGCTCACGGCGAAATCACACCCGTTCCACGTGGGAACCGACCTGTTGCGGCCGGCGAGGCAACCGAGGTGCGAAGGCGAAGTTGACCTGCACGATGATCATGAAGGCGATGCTCCAGTAGGGATGGATCACGCATAGCGCAGCGCCGAGCGCATACAGCGCCTGACCAGTCAAGAGGCGACGCTTCAGCGCCACCGAAGCCTGTTCGCCGATCCCGCCCTCCACGAGTCCCGCCTGCATTCCGTACCGAACTGCGGCAAGGCTGATGAGACCGGCCCCGAGGATATTCAGCCAGTAGACGAGCAGCGCCGTGCGATAGGTCATGTAGTTGGCCAGCAAACCCGTCGAAATCGGCATCAACGCGATCACAGCCAGATAGGCCAGCAGGAGCCAGGTCAGATGACGATCGGAGCGCCGGAGGTGGTTCAAGAACGTCTGCTGTCCCACCCAGAAGATCCCGAGCGTCATGAAGCTGAGCAGGTAGGTGAGCAAGCGGGGCCCGAGCTGAAAAACCGCCCCCCTCAATTGCTCCTCAGTCATGATGGCGTGGGGCGCGGGAACGCGGACTTCGAGCACGGTCAGTGTCAGAGCGATTGCGAACAAAGCATCGCTGAGTGCCTCGATGCGCTGGACATTGGTTCCGGCATGCCGGTTATAGGTCGTCAACGCCCTGGCTCCGATCGCTCCCGGATCGACTAGTGGTTGCCTGCGGTGGTCGTCGGCGGCGAGCCGTTGCGGAGCGATCGGAACGCGGAACGCAGCTCTTCCGAGAAGAGTTGCGGCTGCTCCCACGCGGCGAAGTGTCCGCCCCTGTCGACCTCGTGGTAGTAGATCAGGTTCTTATAAGCGCGGCGGGCCCACGTCTCCGGCGGTCGGTAGACGTCCTCGGGAAACACCGTGATGGCCACCGGCAGCGCGATCTCGGTCGTCTTCCACACGGCGGAGCCTGTCGGGTTGCGTCCGACGTTCTCCCAATACAGCCGCGCGGACGAAGCGGCGCTGTTCGTCAGCCAGTACAGAGTGATGTCGTCCAGGACCTCGTCTTTCGTCGGCGACTGCTGCGGATCCTCGCCGTACGCCCACTTTGCGAAGCCCGGATGCACGAGCATCCACGACGCAAGGCCGACCGGGGAGTCTGTCAGGCCGTAACCGACAGCCTGCGGCCGAGCGGTCATCATCACGAAGTAGCCCGAGTTGCCTCCCATCCCGTACGCGCGGAGCGCGTCGAACACAGCGTGCTCCTGTTCGGTGAGCGTCGCCGGCGCGGGCGCCCCGCTGAGGAGCGCCGCCCCCACCTCGGGCGGAACCGTCGCCGGCAGATTGAGGTGGATGCCAAGCAGTCCGGCCGCGCCCGAGCGCGCCATCTCGCTCGTGATGGGGGCGCCCCAGTCACCACCTTGGGCGACGTAGTGGGTGTAGCCGAGGCGCTTCATCACCTCCGCCCACGCGCTTGCGATGTGCTCGGGACCCCAACCGGTGCTCGTCGGTTTGCTGGAGAAGCCATAGCCCGGCATCGAGGGGATCACGACATCGAAAGCGTCCTCGGGCCGTCCCCCGTACGCCGTCGGGTCCGTGAGTGGCCCAATGGTCTTCAGGAACTCGAAGATCGATCCTGGCCAGCCGTGGGTAATGAGCAAAGGCATCGCGTTGGGATGCTTGGAACGCACGTGGATGAAGTGGATGTCGAGCCCGTCGATGTTCGTCGTGAACTGCGGCAGGGCATTCAGCCTCGCTTCCGCCTTCCGCCAGTCATAGCCGCTGCCCCAGTAGCGCACCAGCGGCTGGAACTGCTCGAGCTGGGCGCCCTGGGAGCGATCCTTGACCGTTTCCTTGTCGGGCCATCGCGTCGCGGCGATCCGGGTGCGGAGATCCGTGAGCGCTTCGTCCGGGATATGGACGCTGAACGGGCGGATGGCCGCTGCGGCGGAGGTTGGCGCCGCGGGTTGGGCCGTGGAGGTCGTCATCTTGGTCTCCTTCTTCTTCGCGGCGACGGCCATCACCGGCGAGGATGCCGCCAGGGCGAGCACGACGATTGCTGCCAGCCAAGTCGTTGCTTTCGCTTCCCGTGCATCGATGGTCATGGTGGACTCCTTCGCTCTACTCACTTGGCCAGCGCGACGAGCGGCTTCCCTTTCTCCACGATGTACGTGGCGAGCTCTGCCGCGTTGCCCTTGCCGACGTTCTTTGCTGCGTGGATTGCTCCGGCCGGGAGCCCGTGCCAGGTGCAGCGTCAAACCACTTCCAACGATCAGCGCCCCGACCAGAATGACCCGTCCGGCTATCATTTGGACTCCCTCAAGATGTCCAATCTCTCAGCGACGAAGCGGCTTGAACCCGGTGCGCAGGTCGGCCACGATCGCCGCGGGTTGCTCCCACGCCGCAAAGTGGGCGCCTTTGTCGTGCTTGCTGTAAAGAAGCAGATTCGGGTAGGCGCGCTCCGCCCAACTCCTCGGGGCCGTGTAGATCTCGTCCGGGAAGGCGCTCACGATCACGGGGATTTGAACCCCGCGAGCGTCGAAGAAGCCGCCTCCCTTCGACCTCGATCGGGTGGTCCAGTACAGCCGCGCCGACGAGATCGCGGTGTTCGTCAGCCAGTAGAGGGTGATGTTGTCGCAGATGTCGTCGCGCGTCAGGCCCTCGGGCTTGCCGTCGAAGACGCGCACGATGAGCTCATAGCTGCTCGCGTCATGGTCGAGAATCCAGGCGGCCAGGCCGACCGGTGAATCTGCAATCCCGTAGAGCGTCTGCGGGCGGAGCCCCATCTCGTTGGCGTAGGCCAATCCCTTCTTGTAGAAGAAGTCCAGCTGGTCCCAAGCCTTCCGTTCGTCCGCTGAGAGACTCGATGGCGGCGGATTGCCTGACGCCATTGCCTTGTTGATCTCGGCGGGGACTGTCGCCGCCATGTTGGTGGCAATCCCGAGCAACTCTGGCGGTCTCTGGAGCGCCATGACCTCCGAGATGGCGTTCCCCCAGTCGCCTCCCTGCGCCACGAACTTCGTGTACCCCAGGCGCTTCATCAGGACCGTCCACGCGCTCGCGATGTGCGGCGGATCCCAGTCGTTCGTCGTCGGCTTGCCTGAAAAGCCGTAGCCCGGCAGAGACGGAATCACCACGTGGAACGCGTCTGCTGCGCTCCCGCCATGCGCGGTGGGATTGGTTAGGGGCTCGATGAGCTTCATCTGCTCGATGAACGAGCCCGGCCAGCCGTGCGTGACGATGACCGGCAGCGCGTTCTCGTGCTTGGAGCGAACGTGAATGAAATGGATGTCGAGCCCGTCGATCTCGGTGATGAAGTGGGGTACGGCCTTCAGTCGCGCCTCACACTTGCCCCAGTCGTACTCGTTGCCCCAGTAGCGCGCGAGCTTCTGTATCGTCGCGAACTGCACGCCTTGCGATGCGTCGTTGACCGTTTCCGGCTCCGGCCACTTGGTCGCACTGATGCGCTTGCGCAGATCGGCAAGATCA
>Ga0075434_100005637_pt1 | contig 11417 bp, 8 predicted proteins | sample RhiMethybrSRZTD3_FD_75298 | JGI IMG/M metagenome (GOLD analysis project Ga0075434, IMG submission 75298) | Populus rhizosphere microbial communities from Tennessee, USA - Rhizosphere MetaG P. TD hybrid SRZTD3 | ecosystem: Host-associated > Plants > Roots > Rhizosphere > Soil | place: USA...
TTCGGCGTGTCGGTCGATCCGTTCAAGGAATTGCATCCCTTGCTCGGCTCCAAGGAAGGCATCGCGCACCTCGCGACCGCGGTGCTGAATCCCGGCGACGTCGCGATCGTGCCGGTGCCGGGCTACGCCGTCTATCATGGCGGTACGGTTCTCGCCGATGCCGAGCCCTATCTCTACAACCTGACGCCGCGCACCGATTTCCTGCTCGAGCTGGACGAGCTGCCCGCGGATCTCTTGAAGAAGGCGAAGCTCGTCTACCTCAACTATCCCAACAATCCGACGGCTGCCGCCGCGCCGCGCGACTATCTCGAGCGCACGATCGCCGCGTGCCGGAAACACGATATCGTCCTCGCCTACGACAATCCGTATTGCGAGATCACGTTCGACGGCTATGTCGCGCCGTCGATCTTCGAGATTCCGGGCGCGATGGACGTGGCGGTCGAGTTCCATTCGCTGTCGAAGAGCTTCTGCATGACGGGCTGGCGGCTCGGCTGGGCGGTGGGCCGGGCGGACCGGATCGCGGCCCTGGCGCGCGTCAAGAACTACATCGACACCGGCGCATTCCTGGCGGTGCAGGCAGCCGGGGCCGAGGTGCTGAAGCAGGCGGAGCGGATCGCCGCTGGATACGCGGCGCAGTTCAAGGAGCGACGCGACGCGATCATCCCGGCGCTCCGCGCCAATGGCTTCGAGATCGAGCCGCCGCAGGCGACGCTGTATCTCTGGATTCCGCTTCCCGAGGGTCTCAAGTCGGCGGCGTTTCAGAAACGGGCGCTCGAGGATGTCGGCGTCGTGACGCTGCCGGGCAGCGCGTTCGGCGCCGGCGCGGAAGGATTCTTCCGCATCGCGTTGACCGTGCCGGTGCCGCGGCTGATCGAAGCGACGGAGCGGCTCGGAAAGGTGCTCGCCACTGTTTGATCGTCAGGTAGAGCGACTTCCCCTTGGCCGCGCGTGGCTCTGGACCGCGGCGCTCCACGTCCTCGCCGTGGTGCTGTTCTTCACGGTGCAGTGGGCGGCGCCGTGGCGAAAGTGGTCGTCAGGGCCGGCTGAGCAGCGCGAAATGGGCGACACCCTGATGTTCATCCTGGGAACTCGTGAAGTGCGCGCCAAAGGTCCGACGGTGCGGACGCCGCGTCCCGAACAAGCGCCACCCGTTACTGAGCCGCCCCCGCCGCCGCCCGTTACCGTCCCGTTGCCGCCCGACACCGCGCCGCCCATGCCTGCCTACGATCCCAATGCGAGCCGCGTCGCGCCCTCGCCGCAGGTGGGCGACGGCCGGTTGTGGGTGAGTCCGCGGCCCGGGCTGCCGGCAGCCGTAGCCGATCAGATCTACGGCGACACAGCTGCGCAGCACACGGCGGCCGTCACTCGGCTCCGCGCAATGGTCGACTCGTTGAACCAGATTCTCGATCAGGAGCAGCGCGAGCGCCGCCGGCCGTCGTGGACTGTTGGCGGCACACCGGGCAAGCCGGAGTGGGGGATCGATTCCGCGTACATTCACGTTGCGGGAATCAAAATCCCGACGGCCGTGCTCGCGCTCCTGGGCAACATGCTGCCGCAGGGAAACTTCGACGAGTCGATGCGGCAGCGTCAGCTCGACTACATGCGGGCCGACATCATGCAAGCCGCCGCGCGCGCGCAGTCGCTGGCGCAGTTCCGCCGCTACGTGCGCGAGCTGCGCGAGCGCAAACAAGCGGAGCGGGACGCCGACGAACGGCGCCGCGCCCAGGACACGGTCAGAGCCGTCCCGTAGTGTATCTCGCCGCCGTCCTTCTCATTCTCCAGGCGCCGAGCCTGGATCGCACCGAGCAACGCATCCGCAGTACCATCAGCGCCGCCCGCGAAGCACAGATCTCCTACTTGCAGCGCGTCGTCGACATTCCGAGCAGCACATTGAATTTCGAGGGCGTCCGCAAAGTCGGAGCGATCTTCCGCGCCTCGCTGGACTCGCTCGGTTTCACCACCAGGTGGGTTGCCGTGCCGGACGCGGTCGGCCGCGCGGGGCATCTCGTCGCCGAGCACCGCGGGAAGCCCGGCACGGTGCGGCTGCTGCTGATCGGCCATCTCGACACGGTGGTCGAGCCGGCGGGCGCCAATTTCGTGCGCGAGGACTCGAGCGCGCGCGGCATCGGCGCCGCGGACATGAAGGGCGGTGACGTCGTGATTCTGTACGCGCTCAAGGCGCTACAGGCGGCGGGCGCGCTGCGCGATCTGAACATCACGATCGTCTTCACGGGCGACGAGGAGCACCCCGGCGAGCCGCTCGCTGACGCGCGTCGCGCCCTCATCGAGGCCGCCCAACACAGCGACGTCGCGCTCGCGTTCGAGGGCGGCAACCGCACCGACGTGACCGTCGCGCGCCGTGGCGCCAGCGGATGGCGGGTGACCGCGACGGGCCACCAGGCCCATTCGGCCGGCGTGTTCGGCGAGGCGGGGTACGGGGCGATCTACGAGATCGCGCGCATTCTGGACGCGTTTCGCACCCAGCTCAGCGGTGAGAAGTACCTGACGTTCAACGCCGCCACGATCGTGGGCGGGACCGACGTCACGTACGACACGGTGGCGATCAGCGGTACGGCGGCGAGCAAGCTCAACATCATCCCGCCCCGCGCCGTCGCGCACGGCGACCTTCGGTTCATTTCTGATGAACAGCTGCAACGCACCCGGCAGCGCATGCGCGATATCGTCGCGCAGCATCTGCCGGGGACTGACGCGACCATCGTATTCCGCGATGAATATCCGGCGATGTCGCCGACTCCCGGGAACGCGCGGCTGCTCGCGGTCTACGATTCGGCCAGCCAGGCGCTGGGGTATGGCGCCGTGACCGCTCTGGATCCCGGCCGCCGCGGTGCGGGCGACATCTCCTTCGTTGCGCCGCTGATCGATGGGCTCGACGGGCTGGGCGCGCTGGGTGGCGGCACGCACGCGCCGGGTGAGCACGTCGATCTCAAGTCTTTGACGATGCAGACCGAGCGCGCGGCGCTGCTGCTGTATCGAGTAGGGCGAAGGCCAGCCCCGCAGGGCGGAGTGGTGTACGCGCAGGACACGAGCCGCCGAACGATTGTCCGCGCCGCAACCGTCCTCGACGGCCGCGGCGGCGTGCTGCACAACGTCGACATCCTCGTCGGCGCTGGACGCATCGTGCGAATCGCGCCCCGCGCCGCGGTGCCTGCCGGCGCTCGGCTCATCGACCTCGGTGATCGCACTGTCCTCCCCGGGTTGATCGACGCGCACGCGCATCCCGTCTGGTACTTCAACCGCCAGAACCGGCTGCACACGTCGACCGACGGCGACACACCGGCGCAGTCGATCCTCGCGGCGGCGGCCAACGCCTATGCGACACTCATGGCGGGGTTCACGACGATCCAGAGCGTGGGCTCGCGCAGCGACGCGGATCTGCGCGACTGGATCCTCACCCAGGGGCTGCCGGGCCCGCGGATCCTCACGTCGCTCGATCCGCTCAGCGACCCGCGGATCGGCCCGGACTCGCTGCGCGCGCTGGTCCGGCAACGCAAGGCGCAGGGCGCCGACCTCATCAAGCTGTTCGCCTCAGCCAGCATCCGGGAAGGCGGGCAGCAGACGATGTCCGACTCACAGCTCGTCGCGGTCTGCGGTGAGGCGAAATCGCTCGGCCTGCGCACGCTGGTTCACGCGCACAGCGCGGCAGCCGTGCGCGCCGCGACACTCGCGGGTTGCACGCAGGTGGAGCACGGCATCTTCGTGACGCAGGACGTGCTCACGCTGATGGCGCAGCGCGGGACCTACTTCGATCCGCAGTGTGCGCTCGTGTTCCAGAATTATCTCGGGCATCGTGCCGAATATCTGGGAATCGGCAATTACACCGACTCGGGGTTCGCGGCGATGGAGCGCGCGCTGCCGCTCGCCGCGCAGGATATTCGCATGGCGCTCGCGACGCCGGGGCTCAAGGTGGTCTACGGCACCGACGCCGTCGCTGGAGCGGACGGGCACAACGCCGAAGACTTGGTCTGTCGCGTGCAGAAGTCGGGAGAAGCGCCGCTGCACGCGATTCAGGCGGCCACGTCGCTGAACGCCGAAGCGATGGGACTCGCCAACGAGATCGGCGCGATCGCGCCTGGGCTCGCTGCCGACATCATCGCGGTCGACGGGGATCCGTTGGCCGACATCGCGGCGCTGCGACGCGTCAGCTTCGTGATGAAAAGCGGACGCGTCGTGCGCGACGATGGCGTGAATCGTTAGTGCCCGCTCGGCGTACGCGTCGACATCCAGATATCCTGTAAGCCGAGACCCGGACGCGCTGCCGCTGCTTCGGAGAAGAGCAGCGTGCGGCCGTCCAAAGACAGCGTGGGTGTCAGGTCTGCAAACCGCGTGTTGATCACCGGGCCGACGTTTTCCAGGGCGGACCATTCGTCCTGCGGGCTGCGGCGAGTGGTCACGAAGATGTCGGCGTTGCCAAGCCCACCGATGGTGCTGGACCAGATGAAGGCTTCGCGGCCGTCCTTCCGGACCGTGACCCCCCTGCCGCCGCCGAGTCCGGCGACGGGCTCCGCGGGTCCGAGCGCCTCGCCGTCGCGCGTCACGCGCACTGCATACACGTCAGTCCCTCGCACGAAATAGAGATTCATGCCCTCGCCCTCTAGCGCCGGGATGTAGCTCGGGCCGACCTCAGCGGCCGATGAGTTCACGTAGGGGCCGAGGTTGACGGCCGGCTCCCAGCCGAGATCATCATTCGGGTCGGTGCGATGGGAGACCCAGATGTCGTCGCCCCCTTCGCCGCCGTCGCGGGGGCTCACGAAGAAGAGCAGATGGCCGTCGGGGGAGAGTGCCGGTGAACCGTCGCCCCCAGAGGAATTGATGTTTGGGCCGAGGTTCACGGGCGCTTCCCAAGGGCAGTCGAGGCAGGCGCGGTGCGACACCCACATGTCGACATCGCCGCTGGCGGTCGGATCGGGGCGGTCGGAGCCGAAATAGAGACTGAGCTCGTCGGGCGACAGCGCCGCCGCCAGCTCGCGGAACGGCGAGTTGACGGGTGCATCCAGGTGAACCGGCGCGGACCACTCGGAGTTGGCGAACGACATGGCCTGGAGCCCACCGGTCGGCGCCACGGGAACTTCGGTCGTACAAGCGAAAAACAGGACGAGCGGGGCGAGTGCAAATACGCGTGACGCGGTCATCTCGAAAACTCCTCAGCAAGGGGTAGATTGCGAGCATAAACCGGCAGTCTCACGGCTGCGTCACGTGGGACTCACACGGGCGGTGAGGACTTTGCTCGAGCTTCGGATACTCGGCTCGCTGCAGCTGAGTGCATCGGACGGCCACAGCATGGCTGCGCTGGCCCGCCAGGCAAAGCGCACCGCGCTGCTCGCCTACCTCGCAGCCGCGGTCCCTCGCGGCCTGCACCGTCGCGACACCCTCCTCGCGCTGTTTTGGCCGGAATCGGACACTCCTCACGCGCGGGCGGCCCTGAATCAGGCGCTGTACGTGCTGCGCACGGAGTTGGGCGACGGCGCGATCGTGACGGACGGTGACGACCAGGTTGGGTTGCGCGGCGACGCCGTGTGGTGCGACGCCACCGCGTTCGAGGCGGCGCTCGATGCCGGCCAGTACCGCGACGCGCTCGAGCTCTACCGCGGCGATCTGCTGGAGGGGTTCTTCGTGTCCGGTGCGCCCGAATTCGAGCGCTGGCTCGAGCGCACGCGGACCCGGTTGCGCGAGCGTGCCTCGCAAGGTGCGTGGGCGCTGGCCGAGGAGAACGCGGCCGCGGAACCGGTGGAGGCGGCGCGGTGGGCGCGGCGGGGTTCGTCGCTCGCTTTCGCAGACGAAGCGATGGCTCGGCGCCTCATGACGTTTCTGAGCGCGCTGGGCGACCGGGCCGCCGCAATTCGGGCCTACGACGACTTCGCCGCGAGCCTCAAGCGGGACTACGACCTCGCGCCATCAGCCGAGACGCAGGCGCTCGCCGCGACGATCCGAGAAGAAGAGCAGCAGGTGCCGGCGACTGGCTCGCCGCGCGCCGCAGCGCCGATCCCGGGGTCTCGCAAGCGACGGCGTGGACTGGTCGCCGCACTGGTCGTCGTTGCGCTCGTTGGCGGGCTTGGGCTGAGGGTTGTGACCCGCCGCGTCGAGCGACCACGCATCCTCGTTCTGCCGTTTCAGAACCTTGGTGGCGCCGGTGATGCCTACCTGTCCGACGGCATTACCGACGAAATCACCGCCCGTCTCGCGACAGTGAAGGGGTTGCAGGTCGTGGGTGGCCGGGCGGCGTTGCGCTACCAGGGGACCGCCAAGACTCCGCGCCAGATGCGCGAAGAGATCGGCGTCGACTATGTCCTCGCGGGGACGGTGACCTGGGAACGGGGAGCGCGGAGTCCGGGACGAGTCCGCGTGCGCCCGCAGTTGATCAATGCCCGCGACGAGACGCAGGTGTGGGCGGCGGTGCTCGACGAGGATATGAGCACCACGAAGCTCTTCGCGATGCTGTCGGGAATCACGCGCCGCGTGGTAGACGAGCTGCACGTGGTCCTCGACGCGCCCCAGGAGGCTGGGGTCAGCGCGATCCCCACACGGAACCTCGAGGCGTACGACTACTACCTGCGCGGGCGGGTCTTCGTCCGAGGGGCCTGGTCGGAGCCCAACAATCGCGCGGCGATCGAGATGCTGACGCGCGCGGTCGAGCGAGACACGATGTTCGCGCTGGCCTATGCCTGGCTGTCCATCGCCCATGCCAATGCGCAGTGGCTGCATGCCCAGGGTCCCATCCACGTGCAGCAGGCCAAAACCGCCGCCGACCGGGCGCTCAGGCTCGACGCGCGTCTCCCCGACGTCCAACGAGCCCTGGGGTTCTACTACTACGCATGCTGCCAGGATTATCGGCGCGCGCTGGTCCACTTCGAGCGGAGTCGCGCGGCTCGGCCCGGCGACGCGCAACTCATCATGTTCATCGGCAACGCACACAAGCGCGCAGGCCAGTGGATTGACGCGATGCGCGACTATGAGGAGGCGGCGAGTCTCGACCCGGGCTGGCACGCCCCGCTGCTCAATTTGAGCCAGGCGCAACTGTGGCTTCACCAGTACGCCGACGCGGAGGGCTCGGCGCGGCGGGCCCTCGCGCTCGAACCGCGGGATGCATTCGCCTATACCCTGTGGGCATCCGTCCCGCTCCTCAGGGACGGGGACGTGGAGGCCACGCGTCGCGTCGTGAGCGAGGCCGCGACGGTCTCTGATGGATACGACGGTATGAGGACTCCGTTCTATTCAGAGCTCGTGAGCCGTCATTATGCGGCGGCGCTGGCGCATCTGGGCAACACGCTGGGGCCGCTCGAGTCGGGCGACGACTTCCTCGTCAGCGATGAGATTCGGCGTGCCGTGACGTTCCGGCTGCTCGGTGACTCCGCCGCGGCGCGCGCGCATTTCGAGTCCGGGCGACGCGAGCTGGAAGCGCGCGTGGACGCATTTGCGAACTCGCCGCAGATGCTGGGCTGGCTGGAGAGCGGGTTGGCGATCTGTTACGCGGGACTCGGGCGTCGTGAAGCGGCTGTCGAAAAAGCCCAGCGGGTTCTGGCGGCGGATCCGGTTGCCGTTGACGCGATCAGCGGTCCCGCGGCGCTCCAGGACCTGGCGCTGACATACGTCCTGTTGGGCGACCAGACGGCCGCGCTCGATGTCTTGGAGCGCCTGCTGTCCGTGCCGGCGCGGTTTTCCCCGCAGCTGCTGCGTCTGGATCCGCTGTGGGATCCGCTGCGCGGCGATCGGCGATTCGAGCGACTGGCGAGCATCCGGAACTGATGCGGGTAGGGCCAGCAGTAGGGGCGCAGCATGCTGCGCCCCTACCTGTGTAGACAGTCGTTACTGCTTTACCAGCTGTCCGCGAATCTCCCCACCTGTATGCGCCTTCGTATGAATGTTCACGTAAGCCTTGCCGGCCCGCATGAGTGCGATGACGCTGTCCGGAGGTACAGCCGCGCCGTTCGCCACGGTCCCCGTAAAGCCGATACCCGTCGGCGTGGGCGCGAGGCTCTGAACCACGCCACCGGCCGAGTCCGCCACGCCGCGATGAATGTGCCCGGCGATGACGCTATCGATTGCGGTGTTGATATCGACCTTCCAGCTGATCTCGGTTCCCAGCACGGTGATGATCGCCGTACCGGTGGCGGTCGAAGTGACCGCGGTCGGCCGTTCATTGGCGCCGTTGAGCTGCGCCGTGTACACCTCCAACCCGGACGGAATACCCGTCGTATTGTCATCACTGCAGGCAACGCCGATCAGTGAAATGGTTGCAAACATCGTCAATGCTCGTGAAACGTGCATACCAAATCCTCCTTAGACAGCTAATTGCAGGTGATACCGCACAAAGCTTCGAACGCAGACTCGGCCCTCCTTTCAGACGGCTGAGGTTATGGGACGATGATCGCCCCGTGCATGAACGCCTGATGCGGGATGCAGTGGTACGGATAGGACCCGGGCGCAGCGAACGTATGCGAGAAGCGGTCGCCGGGATTTAGGTCGGTCGAGCTCCAGATCCCCGTGGTATCCGACGTCGTGGTGTGAGGCTCCTGCGGCGGGGTTTCACAGTTGATCCAGGTGACGGTCGCGCCCGCCGGGACGTGCAGGGTGTCCGGATGGAATGCGAAATCCCGGATCGCGACGATGTAATGCAGCGAGTCGATCACCGTGACCGGCACGCGACACTCGGCCGCCCCGGTGACGCCGGGGCCTGAGCCCCGCTCCGAGAAACACGCCACGAGTGCCACGCCTGCCAACGCGAGTACTCCGACGATGAGCCGTTTCATGGCTGCCTCACGACGATGACGGCTTTCATGAACGGATGCGGCGTGCAGTGGAAGGCGTACTCGCCGGCCTGGGTGAAGGTGTGTGTCCAGGTCTTACCGGGCTCGATCGGTCCGGAGTCCCACGACCCGTCGTCGGCGGTGATCGTGTGGACGAGCGGATCGTTGTTGGTCCAGGTGATACTGCCCCCGACGGGGATCTCGATCCGATTGGGTCCAAACACCATCGTCTTCATTTCCGCACGCGTCGCGTTCGCGACAGGCGCCGCCCCCTCGCCGCCGCCGTTCTTCGCCGCCGTTTGACCTCGGCGCCCGAAGTAGCGCTTCAACGTGAACGGAATCGTGAACTCGAACCCGCCGCGCACCCTGTCGATGCCGCGCGAGACGCCTTGCAGCGTCGCCGTGTTCGTGTTGGTGACCTGCAGCGACAGCGTGTGCGGCGAGTAGGGAATCGCGATCTGCAGTCCGGCACCCCAGGCGACTTTCTCAGTAGTCCGCTTGTCGAGCAGCGAGGCCGCGTCGCCGGCCAGCGCGAACCAGCGGTTCAGCCGCAGCGTCGCGCCGGCACCCACGGCGTAGCGCGCCGTGTCGCTGTGATAGCCGTTGGAGAGCAATCTCCCGACCGCCATCAGCCGCAGCCGTCCCAGCGTTCGTGCCCCAGTCAGCTCGGCATCGAAGCTGCCGGCGGCCTGGTTGTAGCCGGCTTGCAGCGTGATGCCGCGCTGGCCATAGCGCGCAAATCCTTCCCACTCGTTCGGAAATGCAGACGCGACATCGGATGATGTCGCGTAGTTGAAACCGATGAGGAGTGGGAGGGGCAGCTGGTAGGCGAGGGTGAACGTCGGTGAATTCGTGACTTTGCGGAGTGGGGCGTCACCCACTCCGAATCGGTGCACGAAATTGAACTGCAGTGTACCAGGCGCACCCAGCCAGCCACCAGAGAGATTGGGTGGCCGATCGAGGACGGATTGGCACGAGGCTACATCAGCGACTCCGAGAAACGCGAGTAGGGCGCAGGCGACGGACACTGCGATCTGACCAGGCAGACGCAATCGAGCCTCCTCATGAGAGTGACGCAGCCTCGAGGCGGCGCAGTGCCGCCTCTTTCCCGACGACCGCCAGCAGCTCGTTGACCGGTTCCGACACGGTGCCTCCCGTCAGCGCGATGCGAATCGGCTGAAAAATCTTCCCCGCCGCCACATTGCGCCGCTGCGCGAGATTGCGCAGCGCGTCTTCGATCGCTTCGGCGCTCCACTCGACGTCCTTCAGGATCTGGGCGGCGTCTGTCAGCGCTGCGCGATAGCCGGCCGGATCCTTCGCGATTTCTTTCTGCGACTTCTCGTCGGGCGTCACGAACTTCGGGTCGAGCCGCACCGCGACTTGTCGTGCCACATCGAGTGTCGTGCGCGAGCGGGTCTTTACGGCGGTGATCGCCTTCAGCACCGCGGAAGTATCACCTGTGAGACCCAGCTTGGCCAACTCCGGTTCCACCAGCGGCAGTACCTCCTCGGCCGACTTCGCGGTGAGGTACTGCCCGTTCATCCACTCGAGTTTCGTCGTGTCGAAGACGGCCGGCTTCTTCAGAATGCCGTCGAGCGAAAAGAGGTTTCGCAAATCCTCTTTGCTCATGATTTCGCGATCGCCCCCTGGGCTCCACCCAAGTAGCGCCAGGAAGTTGCGCATCGCCTCTGGGAGAATACCTAGGTGTTGATAGTCTCCAACAGCCGTCGCGCCGTGCCGTTTGGAAAGCTTTTTCCCATCAGGTCCGTGAATCATCGGCACGTGGCCAAAGACCGGGGTCACGGCGCCGAGGGCGCGGTAGGCGGCGAGTTGCTTGGGAGTATTGGAGATATGGTCGTCGCCGCGGATCACGTGTGTGATCTGCATGTCGATGTCGTCGACCACGACGGCGAAGTTGTACAGGGGCGAGCGGTCCGATCGCAGAATCACGAAGTCGCGGATGTCCTCGCCCTTGAAACTGATGCGTCCGTGCACCGCATCGTCCCACGCCAGCTCGCCGGGGGGGACGCGCAGCCGGATCGCGTCCTCCTCTATGTAGGCCTTTCCCTCTTTGAGCAGCTGATCGGCGACCTGCTGGTGCCGCGCGAGGCGCGCGCCCTGGAAGATGGGCTTCTCGTCCCAGTCGAGCCCGAGCCACGTCAGGCCGTCGAGGATGACCTGCGTGTGTTCATGGGTGGAACGTGCCTTGTCGGTGTCTTCGATGCGCAGCAGGAACTTCCCGCCTTCTTTGCGGGCGAAGAGCCAGTTGAAGAGCGCGGTGCGTGCACCCCCGACGTGGAGATAGCCGGTGGGGGAGGGGGCGAAGCGAACGCGGATGCTCATCGGTCGAATAATAGAGCCTTCATGAAGCCTTCGGAAATCCTTTATGTTGGAATCGTGATCGTTACTCCACTCTTTCCCGAGGTTCCCGATGGCGCTTCTCTTGCCACTGCTGCTCGTGGGACTCACGACCCCCCCAACCTCCGTCGTCACAGTCGGTGTTCCGGACGTGGGGCGGTCGTATGAGGCACTGTACGCCGCGGTCCGGGTGAAAATGGGCATTCCGAGCTTTTCCCGGCAAACGGGTCTTGCCTGCAACGTCTGTCACACCGCCTTTCCGATGCTGACCGCGTTCGGCCGGCAGTTCAAGCTCAA
>Ga0075434_100005638_pt1 | contig 11417 bp, 7 predicted proteins | sample RhiMethybrSRZTD3_FD_75298 | JGI IMG/M metagenome (GOLD analysis project Ga0075434, IMG submission 75298) | Populus rhizosphere microbial communities from Tennessee, USA - Rhizosphere MetaG P. TD hybrid SRZTD3 | ecosystem: Host-associated > Plants > Roots > Rhizosphere > Soil | place: USA...
AAACGAAAAAGTCTGCCCGCAGTGCGGCACGCGCTACGAGGCGGACCACATGTTCTGCTTCCTCGATGGCGCCGCCCTGATTCAGGCCCAGAACTCGACGGATCTCGTCGGGTCGATCATCGCCGACCGCTATCGCGTCGTTTCGAAGATCGGCGACGGTGGAATGGGCCAGGTGTTTCTGGCGGAGCACGTGAGAATGAAGCGGCGGTGCGCCGTCAAGATCATGCGCCCGCAACTGATGAGCGACCCGGTCGCCGTCGTCCGCTTCAACCGCGAAGCGGAGAACGCGAGCCAGATCTCGCATCCCAACGTCTGCGCCGTCTACGACTTCGGCGAAACGCCCACCGGGCTGATTTACCTGGCGATGGAGTTCATCGACGGCGATTCGCTGGCGAAGGTTCTCGCGCAGGAGACGTTCCTCAGTCCTATCCGCGCGGCGGACATCATCTCGCAGACGGCTGATGCGCTCAGTGCCGCGCACGGACTGGGGATCCTGCATCGGGATCTCAAGCCCGACAACATCATGCTGGCGAAATCGCGCGCCGGTACCGACCACGTGAAGATCGTGGACTTCGGCATCGCGCGCGTGATGGCGAAGGAGTCACAGCAGCTCACGTCTACTGGGATCGCTGTCGGCACACCGGAATACATGAGCCCCGAGCAGTTCGCCGGTGATCAGCTCGACGCGCGGACTGACATCTACTCGCTCGCGCTGGTGGGTTACCACACGCTCACTGGTGGTCACGCATTCGGCTCCGGAAGCACGACCGATCATCTCCTCGCTCGCCTCACGCAGCCGCCCCGCCAACTCACTGTGGTCAAGCCGGATACCGCGTGGCCTGGCGCGCTCCAGTCGGTGTTCAACAAGGCGCTGCACGCTGATCCGGTGCAGCGCTACTCCGACGTGCTCGACTTTGCGCGCGACTTCACCGAGGCGGTGGCCGAGCTTGCGGTATCGGCAACCGAGGAGCATTACCTCAGCGCGATTGCCACGCGTCGTCTCACACCTCCGCGTGTGTTCACGCCTCCGCACGTGTTCACGCCGGTGCGAGGGATACCGACGGTCGAGGTTCCGACCAACCGTGCGGACGGCTCTGGAGATTCTCCCGAAACCGGGGCCGCTGCAGACTGGGCGAGGTCGGAGCCCGCGATTGGCGTCACCACGCCATCGGGTGAGCGCGCCACCGAGTCGATTCCTACACTGACGGGCGCCATGAGTGGCCGCGTCGCGCCGCGGACTGATACGCCAACGCCGACCATCGAACGGCCCGCCATCGGCGGCACGACAGGCGGCAGCGGCGACACACCTACCCTCGAGCTGGCGACCAATTCGCCGACGCCCGGTCGGAATCGCGTTCCGCTCATCGCGGGCGGGGTTCTCGTCGCGGGGGTCGCCGCTGTCCTGCTCTTCAGAAGCGGCGGATCATCGGCGACCATCGAGCCCGTCGCACCTCCCGCAGCTCCCGTTGCACCGGCAGCCGACAGCGCTCGCCCCAAGGCTGACTCGGCGATCGCGGCGGCACCCGCTCCAACACCCGCGCTGGATTCGGCGGCGCCCGCAGTGGTCGCCACCGCTCCGGGCGGCCTGGCGCTGGACTCGGCGGCAACGCGAATGCGAGCTGGCGTCGTCGGCGTGGCGTCCACGGAGGGTCGAGGCGCGGGATTCCTTGCTGACACCGCGCGAGGCTCTGGCCTCATCGTGACATCGACGGCGCTCGTTCCAGCCGACAGCGTCGTCGATGTGCAGGTCGATGGATCGTCGCGCCTGCGCGGCCGCGTTGCGGCGACGGATCGTGGTGCCGGCGTCGCGGTGGTCGTGATCGCGCTGCAGCCCTGGTCGGGCTACCGCGTGCTGAACGTTGGCGGGGACTCTGCGGTCAAGGGCGGCGACTCGCTGGTCGCGTTAGGCGTGTCCTTCACGGGCTCTGCGCCGAAGCGGGGCGGGGTCAAAGCGGGAGATGACGGGAAAGCGCGGCCGGCGCTCACGCTGAGCCGCGCCGATGCCGGTCGGCCGATCGTCTCGGCGGCGTCGTCCGTCGTCGCGGTCGCGACGCAGAAGGGTGGCCAGTCGACGGTCGCGATGGCACCGGCGGTGGACGCCGTCGTGCGCGCCGCCAAAGCTCGTGTCGCCAAAGACGGATTCACCGCGTCCAGCTCCACGGTGCTGCCAGCGTGGCCATCGCCGGCGTATCCGCTCGACCCGATTCGAGAAGCGAGCCGGAAGGACACCTTCGATCTGTTGCCGTACCGCGCAGATGGTCGGGGGTATCGCGTCCTGGCGATGACGCCTCTTGTTCTGGCCTGGCGTGATTCTACGATCGCTCGTACCAAGGCCTACTGGGACTCCCCGTTCCAGCTCAACAAGTACGCGTATGAGCGGGTCGATCCGATTCAGGCGTGGGCCGGGTTCCGGCCGACGATCAGCGAGCGTCGACCGGTGGTCGTGATCAGCGTTGTTCCCGACGGCGTGCCGGAGCTGAGGTACAAGCGCTTCCCCGACCTGAGCGAGTCCGGAAAAGACAAAGTGGATCTCCGCTCCGTGAAACTGATCCGCGAAGGTCAGCAGATCGTGGCGCTCGACTCGTCGCGGATCGTTGCGGTGGTCAACCCGAAGGACTACCAGGAAAAGAAGCGGCCGGTCCGCGAGGAATGGCTGCTCGTCTTCCGCCTCGACGACTTTGCGAAGCCGGGCGCGTACTCGGTGGAAGTCGTGGGCTCCAACGAGCGCAAGCCAGTGAGCCTGGCGCTGCCGCAGGCGCTCCTCGACGCCGTGCGTCGAGACGCCGCCCGCTGGCGTCCGGCGCGCTAGGCGCGGCCGGACGCCATTGCGTTAGGCGGCCGACAGCGCCGCCGAGGCAACCCGCGCCGACTCGGCAAGTACCGCGGCGCCCACGAAGATGCTCTCCTCGGCCGCCGTGAATCGCGGCGAATGCGCGGCGGTTCGCTCGCCACCGTCCTCGCGCGCACCGATCCGCATGAAGCAACCGGGAATGCGTTCGAGATAGAACGCGAAGTCCTCTCCGCCCATGTTCGTGAGACCGAACGGCACCACTGCCGCTTCGCCCAGCACCGCGGCCGCGGCCTCGCGCGCCCATCGCGCACCGTCGGGCGGGTTGACGATGGGCGGCGTACCGAGATTCACGTTGACCCGCGCCGTGAGCCGATACGATTCCGCGATCGACTCGGCGATGCGGCGCACTTCGTTCCCGATCGCTGCTCGGGTGTCGGGCGTCGTCGCGCGCAGCGTTCCGGTGAGCAGCGCGCGCTCCGGGATGATGTTCGGGGCCGTCCCCGAGTGGATCGAGCCAACGGTGACGACGGCAGCGGCGGCCGGGTCGATGCGCCGAGCGACTATTGTCTGCAGTGCCGTGATGAGCGCAGCCGCGCCGACGATCGGATCCGCCGATTCGTGCGGCCGCGCCCCATGTGCCCCTTTGCCGAGCAGCTCGATGTCGAACGTGTCGGCGGACGCGGCGAGCGGTCCCGCATCGGCAACCACCTGACCGACCGTGAACCGCCGGTCTACGTGTCCACCGAAGATGGCTTTCACGTCATCGAGCGCGCCGGTATCGAGAATGGCCTTCGCGCCTTCGCCGACTTCCTCGGCGGGTTGAAGCACGACGAGCACGTCACCGGCGGCAGGCTGGCGGGCCAGCAGCAGCGCGGCGCCGACGGCCCAGGTGCCGTGGATGTCGTGTCCGCAGGCGTGCATGACCCCGGGCGAGGCGGACGCGAATGGCAGGCCGGTCGCCTCCTCGATCGGGAGCGCATCGATGTCCCCCCGGACAGCCACGACCGGCGCACGTCGATCGCGCCCGGCGAACCGGGCGACGATGCCGGTGTTCGCCACGCGCCGCACGTCGACTGCACCTAACGCCGTGACGGCGTCGGCGAGCCGCCCCGACGTCCGGTTTTCCTTCCACGAGAGCTCGGGATGTCGATGGAGATCGCGCCGCAGCTCGATGAGGAGCGCGACGTCTTCATCGCTGAACAGCCGACGGAGGGCAGGGAGAAGAACGGACATATGTCGTTCCGGTTTTACTGGCCTAACACTGCGCTCCGACCGGTGAGCTGGTCGACGCGATCGAGATCGACGTCGACACCCAAGCCGGGCCGCTCGAGCGGAACCGTGACCATCCCCGTCGCGTCCATCGTCCACTCGGGCGTCACGATATCACGCGCCCAATAGCGCGCACTCGGCGAGACATCGCCGGGCTTCGTGAAGTTGGAGAGCGACGCGAGGGCGACGTTGTACGCGCGGCCGATGCCGCTCTCGAACATGCCGCCGCACCAGACCGGAATGCCGTGCTGTTCGCAGAAATCGTGGATGGCGATCGAGGGGCCGAACCCGCCGACCCGGCCCGGCTTGATGTTGATGATGCGGCCGCTGCCTAACGTGTGCATGTCGATGGCGCGATCGAGTGACGTGATCGACTCGTCGAGGCAGACCGGCGTCTCGAGGCGCTTCTGCAGCTCGGCGTGACGGACAATGTCGTCCCAGGCCAGCGGCTGCTCGATCATCATCAGGTCGAGGCCGTCGAGCTCGGCGAGTCGATCGATGTCGTCCAGCGTATAGGCGTTGTTCGCATCGGCCATGAGCGGGGCCGACGGGCCAAGCTCCTCGCGCGCCGCACGCACGAACTCTACGTCGGACCCCGGCATGATCTTGATCTTCACCTTCCGGTACCCCTCGGCCACCGCTGCACGGGCCTTGGAGACGAGTGCGGCGGGTGTGCGCTCGATCCCGAGCGAGATGCCGGTTGCGATCGAATTGCGGGTCCCGCCGATATACCGGCCGAGCGGAGCTCCGGCCGCCGTTGCGGCCAGGCCCCACATGCCCATCTCGACGGCCGCCTTCGCCATGTTATGACCGCGGAAATCCTTGTCCAGCGCGACGTGCACGTCGCCCGGATGCTCGAATGCCTGGCCAAGCACCCGGGGAGCCACCCACTGCGTGATCGCCGTCCACGCCGTATCGATCGTTTCGGGTGTGTAGTTCGGCGATTCGCCGGCAACGCACTCGCTCCACGTCGTGATGCCGTTCACGTCGGTCAGCTCGAGCAGCAGAATGCGCCGGTCGGAGATCACGCCGGACGAGATGCGGAAGGATTCCTTCAGCGGGAGACGGATCTCGCGCAACCGGATGCGACTGAGAGTGATCATGCTGGTAGGGAAGGGGAGCGGGTGAGCTCGTAGGCGGGCAGCTCGGTATCGGTGCCGCGATGAAACGCGGTGACCTGGTAGCCTAACGCCAGGTAATGCATGATCGCCTCGCGCGTCGCGAGCCGCCATGCGAGCGCCGCCTCCTGGCTGGCGACGAGCGCGGCTTCGATGTCGCGGGGGATCGGAACCAGCACCCGCGTCGCATCCGGTAGCGGTTCGACCACCCGGACGCGTCCGTTTTCGACGACCGCGGTGTGCGCGAGGTCGGCGGCGGGTCGTTCACGCGGCGGGCGAGCGTCGGCGCGGGTTTCGCGATCGGCCGAGCCGATCGCCCATTCGGCGACGAAACGGTCGGTCGGGAGCTCTCCGTGCAGGACGCTTCCCGTGTTCGAGCCGTAGAAATTCGGGATGTACTCGGCGATGCGCGCGCCGAGTCTGTTCAGGTTGAAATGGGCGTTGCGCGCGACGAGCGGGTCGAACGTCCAGAACATCGTCTCGACGCCGATCGCGCGCACGAGGTCGCGCTGGTAGGTCTTGAGCTTCTCGCCGAGTTGCTTGCCGCGCGCTTCCGGACGGACCGCCAGCATGTCGGACCAGTGGACCAGCCGGCCGTTACGCACGCCGGTGAGCCCGAACACGAAGCCGAGCATTCGGCCCTGCGGGTCGAACGCCGCGGCGGTAATGCCGCCGACCTTCTGGGCGACACGGAGGATGGATGCGGGAACGCGGTCGGTGAATCCGGCGCCCCAGATCTCATCCTGGAGGGCGACGGCCTCGTCGTATTCGGCGTGGGTCGCGAGGGCGCGGAGGACGGTCCCATCCGGTTCGAAGCGGGGGCGCGGGTCGAGCGACGACTCTTGCACTGCGGGCACTGGGCTGGTAAATAGCGCGAAGTTTGTATACAAATTACAATACAATTATGCGCACCTCAGGCAACCCGCGCAAGCGCGCCCGTCCACAGGAGGTCTACGAGCAGCTGCGCGCGCTGATCATCGACGGGCGGCTCGCGCCGGGCACCCGCATCATCGAGACGGACGTCGCGGCCCGGCTCGGCGTGAGTCGCACCCCGGTGCGCGGGGCCCTCCAACGGCTGCAGCAGGAAGGGTACGTCGTCGACTCGCCGACGCTGCAGCAGACGCGCCCCACCGTCGCCCCGCTCACCAGCGACGATGCGCACGAGCTGTTCCTGCTCGTCGGCGCGCTGGAAGGCCTGGCGGCGTTCCGTGCCGCGTTAGGCACGAGCGCCGAGCGCACGGTGCTCGCCACGGCGCTGGCCGAGATCAACGATGCGTTCCGCGTCGCCTCGGCGGCTGCGCGGCCGGACCACGCCCGCATTTTCGAGCTCGACGAGCGGTTCCACCGATGCTACATGAAGGCCGCCGGCCGTCGCGTGCGCTCCCTCCACGACACCGTCAAGCCCCAGGCAGAGCGCTACGAGCGACTCTACGTCAGCATGCTGACGTCGGAGCTCCACACGTCCGTGGTGGAACACCGGGCCATCGTCAAAGCCATTCGCGCCGGCAACGCGCCGGCGGCGCAGGCCGCCGTGGAAACGAACTGGCGCAACGCCGCCGATCGCCTCGCCGCGGTGGTTGCGGCCACTGGCGAACGCGGTAGCTGGTAGGATCAGTCACGCGCGCGGACCGGCTTCTATGCTCGCCAAGCCTTTTCGAGAACACCCATGAAACGGATCAAGGCAAAAACGGCTGGATACTGCCTAACAGGGTGGTCTCCTCACTCCATGAGCCGAGATCTTTGGTGACTGCCCCGGGACGCTCCTGCGTCCCGAGGTCACTCAAACTCTCAATCCCAGCTCGTGGGGGGACGCAGCGTCGATGCAAAGCCGGATCCGGCCGTTTTCGGCTTCTTCCGTCAAATCGTTGTTCCCGAAAAAAGTTTGCCCCGCATCGAAATCGTACGCGGCGCCGGAAACGATCCGCGGGAACGAGTGCCAGGATCGTTAGGCGAAAAGACCCACTTGCCCGCCGGTGTGCCAGAACAGCACTGTCGCATCGATCGGAATTCGCCCGTCGCGCACGTACTGAATGAGCCCCGCGAGTGCCTTCGCGGTGTACGTGTGGTCTACGAACAGCGCCTCCGTTCGAGCCGCGAGGTGCTGCGCCTCCGTTGACGCCGGCGTCGGCACGCCATAGCCGCCGCCGACGAACGTGTCATCCACCTCGATGCGCGCGTCGCGTGCGACGGCCTCCAGCACCGATCCGAGCGGCGCGTGCATGCCCGCGATGATCGAGCGAACCTGCCGCTCGATATCGGCAGCCGGATCGTCCGCGCTGACGCCGATGACGCGGGTGGAAAGTCCGTGCAGCGCGCACCCGGCCACGAGGCCGGCCTGGGTTCCGCCGGACGACGTTGCATGAACGATCACGTCGGGACGCACGCCCTGCTCGAGCAGCTCACCGATCGCCCGGACGAAACCGATCGCCCCGATCGGCGTGGACGCGCCCAGCGGCACCTCCACCGGATGACCGCCGGCCGCGCGAATGCGCTCGGCCGCGCGCCGCATCGCCGGCACACGTTCTGTGCGGGCCGCGACGTATTCCACCTCGGCGCCAAGCAGCGCGTCGAGCAGCGCGTTCGCCGTCAGCTTGTCGGGACGGTTCCCGTTGGCGATCAGGTGACAGCGCAGTCCGAGCTTCGCTGCCGTTGCTGCTGTGGCGCGCGCATGGTTCGACTGGACTCCACCAACCGTGATCAAGGTGTCGGCGCCTTCGGCGACCGCCTGCGCTACAACGACCGAGAGCTTTCGAACCTTGTTGCCGCCGAAACCGAACGGAATTGCATCGTCCCGTTTCACGAGGATCCGTGCGCCGGTGCCGAGCGCGGCGCGCAGCCGGTGGGCCTCCTCGAGCGGCGACGGAAGGTGGCCGAGCGAGACGGTCGAGAACTCATTCGCGCGGCGCACGGCGGCCGACGCATCGAGGGTCGTAGTCACTTCGGTAATGATGCCGCCGCCGACCATCGCGTGCAAAGACAATGGCGGTCGAGCGGTCCCGTTGTCGATATTATCGGGCCATGGCACCGAGCATACGGTGAAGGGAAAGCCGGGTGGGCCCCCGGCAAAACCGCCTCGTCGATGGCGGCCGGGGACGGGTATCTACGTCGTCGCGCCGCTCCAGCCGTCGCTCGCCGCCCTGGTAGGAGAGATTCAGACTCGCTTCGATCCGAAGCTCGCGCGACTCATGCCGCCGCACATCACGATCATCGGCTCGTCCGGCGCCGGGCCGATCGCTCCCGCAACACCGATCTCGGACCTTCGCGTCATGCTCGAGCCGATCGCGAGCTCGACGCCACCGCTCACGCTTCCCCTGGACCGTCCCGTTAGGTTCATGCAGACCGACATCATCGTCCTCCCGCTGAACCCGCACGGACCGCTTCGCGAGCTGCACGAGCGGATCAAGCAGAGCGGCGTCACATACGCGCGCCCTCGCTTCGCGTTCACGCCGCACATCACGCTGAGCTTCTACCGTGAGCTCGACGCCGCCGAGCGGCGAGCGCTCCTGTCGTTTCGCATCGACGAGCCCGTCCGAATCACCGAGATCGAGTGCTCGCTCAGCAACGACCCACAGCCCGCGCACCACCTCTTCTCCCTCCCGCTCACGGCAACACTCTCTCGACACAGGCCATGATGGAAGATGTTGCACGGGTCATTGCCACCCTCGAAGACGACGCGACCCCGGACGCGGGGGCGCAGGTGATCGCGCTGGCGACGACCTACTTCGAGACGACACGTCGCGGCGAAGGGCCGGTGTCGTCCGGCCGGCCACCTAACGAGATAGCCGCGCGGTTCGACGAGCCCATGCCTGAAGACGGCACCGACCTCGCGACGATCGTCGCGCGCATCGACCGGGAGATCCTCCGAGATGCGAATCGGCTCGCCCACCCGATGTACATGGGCCACCAGGTGTCGTTCCCGCTTCCGACCGCCATTTGGACCGACGTCGTGATCTCCGCCCTCAACCAATCGCTGGCTGTGGAGGAGATGTCGCCGACGCTCACTTCGCTCGAGCATCGCGTCATCCGCTGGATGTGCGACGCGGTCGGCTTTCCGGCGGGAAGCGGCGGAACGCTCACGTCGGGAGGCACCGAGGCGACGTTCACGGGGCTTCTCGCCGCCCGCGCGGCGGCGCTTCCGGATTCCTGGATCCATGGAGTCAGCGAGCCGCGACCGGTCGTGCTGTGTGGCGAGCACACGCACTACGCCGTCACGCGCGCGGTCGCCGAGCTCGGACTGGGGATGCGCAGTGCCATCGCGATCCCGTCGGCGAACTACCGGATTGACGTAGGCGCGCTCGAACGGGAGGTCCGCCGGCTTCGCGAGCGCGCGATCCCGATCATGGCGGTCGTTGCCACGGCGGGACATACGGCTACAGGCTCGTTCGATGATCTCTCGAGCATCGGCGCGTTGTGCGAGAGCGAGGACATCTGGCTGCACGTCGACGGCGCGCACGGCGCCACCGCTGTGCTGTCGGAGCGCCATCGCGATCGGCTTCGAGGCATCGAGCGGGCGCGGTCGATTGCGTGGGATCCGCACAAGATGATGCTGCTTCCGCTGCCCGCGGGGATGCTGCTGGTTCGATCCGAGCGAGAGCTGCAGACAGCGTTCGCGCAGCGGGCGCCTTATCTCTTTCACGGTGACGAGGAGGCGACGCGGATTCGCGATCAGGGTGTGCGGAGCTTCCAGTGCTCGCGCCGCGCCGACGTGCTCAAGCTCTGGGTGGTGCTTCAGCGCCTGGGGCGTCGTGGCATCGCCGCGCTACACGACCACCTGTGCGACCTGGCGGTGTGCGTGCGCGATGAGCTCGCGCGGCATCCGGAGTTCGAGGTGCTTCACGCGCCGGATTCGAACATTCTGTGCTTCCGGTACGTGGGCGACTCTCTCGCGGACAACGAGGCGCTGGACGCGATCAACCGTGAGATCCGGGAACGGTACAACAAGTCTGGTGCGGGTTGGATCACCGCTACGCTGCTCGATGGACGACGCGTCCTTCGCGTGACGATGATGAATCCGCGTTCGACCGAGGCCCACATTCGCGCGCTGGTGGAAAATCTGCGAGCCGTGGCCGCCACGGTCGTCGACGAGCGCCGATCGGCGTCGATCAAAGGGGTCCGAGCCGTTTGAAATCCCAAAACGGCGCGAACGACGACCGCTGAGTACCCAGACGGCGCTTCGCGCCGCCGCGGAAGCCGCTGGGGTTCGCAGTACAGCGTACCCAGCGCCCGGCGCGAAGCGCCGTCCGCGTACTCACCGTTCGCGGTTCAAGACTCTTCCTTCCTCGAAGCGGAAATCCGATCGCGCACCACCGACGTACCTGGCAAAGGGAACGTCAAAACGAAGTGCCGCGACCAGGAGGAAATGCGATGGGACGGGGAGTATGGGTCGCGATCGGCGGGGCGGCGATCGTCGCAGCAGGGCTCGCCCTCGGTCGGCCGCATCGGGCAACGGCCGCGCCGACGCCCCCGCCTAAGACCGAGTCGGAGATCCGGGCGCTCGACATCGAGTTCTACGAGCGCCGCATCGCTGAAGACCCGTTCAGCGCGGCCGACCGCTCCAGGCTCGCTGGACTCTACCTCCAACGCGCGCGTGAGACCGGCAGTTATCCGGACTACGAGCGCGCGGCGGAGCTCGCTCGACGCTCGTTGGATCTCCGCGAGTCGCACAACGGCGAAACCTACGTGCTCCTCACGTCGGCGTTGCTCGCGAAGCACGAGTTCACCGCGGCGCTTCGCGCGGCGCGCACGCTCCACGCGTCGGACACGTCGGACGCGAGTCATGCGGCGTTGCTGGCGGAAGTCGAGCTCGAGGTCGGTGATTACGAGAGTGCTGCGACGCACTTCAGCGTCGTGTCTGCCGACGCCGACAAGCCGTCCGTCGCGGCGCGGCTCGCGCGATGGTACGAGGTCACCGGCCGACTCCAAAAGGCGCAGGCGATCCTCCGCCAGTCAACGGCTCGCATGGCCCGATCGAGCGATGTCCCGCGCGAGCAGCTCGCGTGGTTTCATTACCGGCTGGGCGAGCTCTATCTCCGCGTCGGGCACCAGGCCGCGGCCGACTCGTCGTTCCATCGCGCGCTCGCGGCGCTCCCGACCGACTACCGCGCGCTCGGTGGTCTCACGCGCCTTGCGGCGGCCCGAAGCGACTGGAGGGCAGCGCTCGACTACGGAGCGCGGGCGATCGCGGTGCAGCTCGATCCGGCGACGTTAGGCACGATGAGCGACGCCTACGCGGCGCTCGG
>Ga0075434_100005641_pt1 | contig 11416 bp, 6 predicted proteins | sample RhiMethybrSRZTD3_FD_75298 | JGI IMG/M metagenome (GOLD analysis project Ga0075434, IMG submission 75298) | Populus rhizosphere microbial communities from Tennessee, USA - Rhizosphere MetaG P. TD hybrid SRZTD3 | ecosystem: Host-associated > Plants > Roots > Rhizosphere > Soil | place: USA...
GCGCGTCCGAGCACACGGCCACCGTCGAGCGTGAGCGAGATCGGCGACGCGGCGATCAGCGCTGTTCCGCGATGGTTCACGGAGTACGTGACGACGTCACTGGCGCCACCGACGCTCACCGTCAGCACGGTCGCGCTATCCGGCGATCGGACCGTATACGTGCGCTGCGCCCGAGCCACGCACGAGAGGCTGATGAGCGCGATGGCAATGCACCACGTGTGCTGGTGGGTCATCCTGTGCTCCGATGCCGGGGGGTTGGTGTGGCCGACGGGCGTGAATCTGGCGTGCGATGGCGAGAGCGGGAGAGGCGTCGGCGCTGAAAATCGGGCGACACCTTGAGGGTGGACGGCCGATGACGTCTTTTTCCAAAACTGGAATGAGCCTGCCTTCGGTAACTCGATCGAGCCGGAGGAGATGACAGGGAACCAGAATTCACCGCGGCCCAACCCCCACTCATTCGATGCGCATCTCTCATCGCACACTGCTCGCCGCCGGCCTGGCGACTGCTCTCGGAGCATCGGCCTGCACGCGCTCCAAGTCCGTGGCTCCCGCCGGCGCGCCCACGCCTAACGCGGGTCGGCCCGAGGACACGGAAGTCTACGCCCCGGTGCCGCGCGTGGTCACCCCGGGCGCGTATGTCAGCGAACCCGCGCCTGCCGACGCGATCGTGCTGTTCGACGGCACATCGCTCGACGAATGGGTGTCGGTGAAGGACAAGGGGCCCGCTCGGTGGACGGTGGCGAACGGCGTGGTGACAGTGAACAAGTCGACCGGCAACATCGAGACGAAGCGGACGTTCCGTGATTATCAGCTGCACATCGAGTGGCGCATTCCCGACAACATCACGGGATCAGGACAGGCGCGTGGCAACAGCGGCCTGTTCATGGCGTCGACGGGTTCCGGCGATGGCGGCTACGAGCTCCAGATCCTCGACTCGTATGGCAACAAGACCTACGTGAACGGTCAGGCGGGAGCGATCTACAAGCAGTACATCCCGCTCGTGAACGCGATGCGGAAGCCGGGCGAGTGGAACACGTACGACGTGGTGTGGACGGCACCGACGTTCAACGACGACGGCACGGTCCGCACACCGGCGCGCGTGACGGCGTTTCACAACGGCCTGCTCATTCAGAACGACGTCGCGCTGCGCGGAGAGACGGTGTACATCGGCCAGCCGTCGTATCACAAGCACGGGCCGGCGCCGATCAAGCTGCAGGCACATGGAGATCCGTCCGAGCCGATCTCGTTTCGCAACATCTGGGTGCGAGAACTCTAGGGCTGAGGGCCCAGGGCTCAGGGCCCAGGGGATGACTGATGACGCCGCGAGTGCTGCGCACTCGCGGCGTCATGTATTGGTGGTACTCACGCAGCCCTAACGACACCAATACATGCAGGGCGCAGACGCGAAGCGACTGCGCCCGGCATCACTCCTTCCCTGGGCCCTGGGCCCTAGGCCCTAAGCCCTCATCCTCAGCCCTCGATCGCGATATTCCTCCATTTCCCCTGGTTGAATCGCCACACGCTGAGCGCGCACCGGGTGATGTGCCCGATCAGAATCGCGATCCAGATGTCGATCGGATCGAGCGTCCCGAAACGCTTCACGAAGAAGACGATCCCCAACGGCACGATCACCTGAGAGATGATCGAGATGTAGAGTGGGCTCTTGGTGTCACCCGTGCCTTGCAGTCCGCCGGTGTACGTGAGCGCCACCGCGATGAAGAGGCCCGACACGCTCAACACGTGCAGCAACTGTGTGCCGATCGCGAGCACCGCCGGGTCGTGCATGCCGAAGATCGCGAGCAACTGCTTCGGGAAAAAGAGAAACAGCGAACCGATCACCGCCGCTCCCCCGAGTCCATACCGAGCCGCCACGTGCACTGCATGCTCGGCGCGCTCCGGCTGGCGCGCGCCGAGGTTCTGTCCCGCGACGGCACCCGCTGCGCCCATGAGGCCCGTGGAGGTCCAGGTGATCAGCGAGAACAGCTGTGTGTAGGAGATGGCAAACGCCGCCTGCGCTGCCGCGCTCTGCGACAGCGACCCGATGAACGACAGCATCAACACGCCGCCGACGTTCATCGCGATCCCCTGAATCCCGGTTGGTAGACCGAAGCGGAAGAGCGACCGGATCACGGCCCAATCGGGGAGCAGCTCACGGCCGCGCGGAAACACCACGACCCAGTCACCCTTCCACAACTTGACCAACGAGTAGATGGAGACAATGCCCGACGCGATACACGTGCCCATCGCCGCGCCCTTGGTGCCGAATGCGGGAATCGGCCCCAGGCCGCGAATGAGCACGACGTTGAGCGACGCGTTGAGCACCGTGAGCGCCACCCCGACGAGGAGCGGCGTTCGCGCATCACCAGCCGAGCGGAGCGCGGCACCCAGCATGAAAAACACGAGCAGGCCGCTCGAGAACACGAACTCGATGCGCAGGAACGGCAGCGCCTCCTGCTGCACCGCGGGCGCCACGTTCATCAGGTTCAGCAAATAGGGTGACGCGACGTATCCGATCGGCGCGAGCACACCTAACGACAGAGCGATCGCCGTGATGAAAGCCTGGTAGACCGCGCGATCCGCCTTGGCCTCGTCACCCGCGCCCACGAAGCGGGCCACGAGCACGCTCATGCCGGTGAAGAGCGACGCCATGAAGACGATGATGACGAGGAAGATCTGCCAGCTCACGCCGATCGCTGCGTTTCCCTTGAACCCGACCAGGTGGCCGACCAGCACGTGATCGATGATGCCCTGAATCCCACCAACGATGTTCACGAGCACCGTGGGCCAGGCGAGGTGCCACACCGCGGCGCGCAACGGTCCGTCGATGATGGAACGGTCGTAGCGACGACCGCCTGCACCCGCGGCGCGTGCCGCGGCGCTGGTGACGACGCCTACCGCCACAGGCGACTCCCCAGTCTGTACCAGGCCCGGGTCGATCGGCGGCGCGCCCGCTCTCCCTTCGTCGCCCCCCTCCCCCTGCCCCTCCTGTTCTCGCCCTTCGGCGCCTCCGGTCCTCCCCACGATCTTCATTTGTCGAGCGACGTCGCGCTGGTGGTTTTGATCGCGTTCCACTTCGCCATCGCGGCGGCCGCGTCGGATCGCGCGCGGTTGGCCGCGGCTACCTGACGAGCGGTGGGCGTAACGTCCGCGGTCTGCATCGCCATGGCGGCGGCGAGGAGTGCGTTGCTCGCGGTCTCGAGCGTGGGAGCAGTCACTCCGCCTGGTCCACCGAGGCGGCCGCCCCCGCCACCGCCCCCACCGCCGCGGCCACCACGTGCGCCGCGCTGAGGCGCCGGAGCGATCGAATCGATGCGCGCTCGAAGAGCGGCTGCTTCAGGTGTCTTCACCGAATCGAGTCGCGTCGCCAGTGCGCGCGCTTGCAGGAAGGCGCGGTGTGTCGCAACCGCATCGTCGTAGAGCTCGCGCGAGAGCGTCGCAACCTGTGTGAGTCCGGCGGCGGGCGTCCGCACGCGAGGATCGAGTCGGAGCGTCAGAGGTTGCGTGTACTTTTTGCCATCAACCGTCAGGCGGACGGTGTACGTGCCGGGCGGTGCCCAGGGAGCTCTCGCCTGCGCGTACGTGCGATGCGGAACGGCCCCGGTCGCGTCCTCGTCGTCGGGCGCATCAGCCTCGCCGGCTCGCACGGGCGCGTAACGCAGATCCCAGCTGAAGCGATGCATGCCACGCTTTGCCGACAGCGTGACCGGGGCACCGGGCCAGTAGAGCGGCAGATTGCAGTCCTGCGCGGTCGGATTCTGCTGGCAGAGCCGGTTGTACGCTTCGGGATCGAGCGCTGGATGGGGGTTTCGGGCGGGATCGGCGCTGGAGTACGCGCGAATCGGTTTCCCTTGCGCGTCGAGAAGCTCCAGCGTCACGGGTGCGCCGGCATCGGCGGAGAGATAGTAGTCGATGACGCCGCCTAACGGTGGGTTCTCGCCGGCCGGAAGCTCCGGCGGCCACGGCGTAGGATCGTTCGCCGCAAAGCGCACGCGCACCGCCGTCGCCGGCCTCACGAGATACGCCGCGTGCGCGCGATCCGCGGTCTGAATCGCGGCTGCCTGGCGAAGTGGCGTCACGTTGTCGAGGATCCAGAACCCACGGCCGTGCGTCCCGGCGATGAGGTCGGAGCAGAGACAGGCGCTGTCGTCCTTCACGAGCAGATCGCGCACCGAGATGGCCGGCATGTTGAGCCGCAGCGATTGCCAGTGATCGCCGTCATCGAAGGACACCCAGACCTGCGCGTCGGTGGACGCGTAGAGCAGTCCGCGCACGCGTGGATCTTCCCGAATCGAGTTCGTGACGTTGCCCGGCGCGATGCCCGTATTGATCTCCGTCCACGTCCTGCCGCCATCGTGCGTGCGGAAGAGATGGGGATTCATGTCATCGAGACGCATCGTGTTCACCGCCGCGTACGCCGTGGCATTGTCGAAGTGCCCGGCGTCGATGTTGAACACGCGCGCCCACGGCTTCACTGATGTGGGCGTGACGTTCTTCCATGTTGTGCCACCATCGGACGTCGTCTGAATGTTGCCGTCATCCGTGCCGGCCCAGATCACGTTGACGCTGCGTGGTGAGAGCGAGAGCGCCGTGATCGAGCCCGCGGGCGCGGGCGTCACACCCGCCGCGTACGTGCCCGCGTTCGCCGGCACCGCCCAGGCCTGCCGTGCGAGATCGGGGCTGATGCGTGTCCAGCTGTGTGCGTGGTCGGTGCTCTTCCACACCACGTTCGACGCGTAGAACAGGACGCCGGGCTCCACCGGCGACCACGCGATCGGCATCGTGCGCACGTTGCGGTTGTACGCTTCGCCGTTAGGCCCGCGAACCGTCGCGTCGGGGCCAACCTGAGTCGTCTGGCCCGTCTTCCGATTGTAGAGCGACACACCACTGCGCTGACTCCCGTACACCATGTCCGGGTCGCGGGGGTCGGGTGCGGCGATGCCGTATTCCTGAATGTTCACCGGATGCCAGTCGTGGAAGGTGATCTCGCCGTCCATCGAGCGGCTGTCCACGCACGCCGACCCGGAGTCCTGCTGTCCTCCGCACACGCGATAGACGAACGTGTTGTCCGCTGAGACGTGGTACATCGCGGCCGTTGGCTGCGTGTACCAGTTGCTCCACGACGCGCCGCGATTGGCTGTGATGACCGCTCCCTGATCGCTGACGACGATGAGAACGTTGGGATTGTTCGGGTTGATCCACAGCTTCTGATAGTCGTCGCCGCCCGGCGCGCCACGCACCGCCGTCCACGTCAGACCGCCGTCTTCCGTTCGCCAGAAAACGACCGACGCGCTGTACACGACATTCTCGTTCTTCGTATCCACGGCAATCGTCGGGAGATCGCCGCCACCGATGCGCGCGAGCGGTCGGTTGTCGGGCACTCGTCCCCCGCCCTGCACGCCGGCGCCGTTCACCAGCGTCCAGTGCTCGCCACCGTCGGTCGACTTGTAGAACCCGATCTGGCCACCGCCAAAGCCCACCGGTCCCGCTGGACCACCGGGAGCCTGTCCAGCAACCGTCGCGTAGATGGTCTTCGGATTGCTCGGCGCGATCGCGAGATTGGCCTGAAGGATCGTCGGCAGACCCTCGGTGAGCTGCCGCCAGGTGGTACCGCCGTCCGTGGACTTGAAGATGCCGCCATTGGTTCCGCCGAACGATCCGCCCTCGATATACGACTGCTGCTGCTGCCAGAGCGCGGCGTACACGGTATTCGGATCGCTCGGATCGATGCGGACATCGTTCGCGCTCGTGTACTCGTCCTTGAACAACACCTTCTGGAAGCTCCGGCCACCGTCTGTCGAGCGGTACACCCCGCGTTCGGCGTTAGGCCCGTACGGGTGCCCGAGCGCCGCCACGAACAGCCGATTCGGATTCGCCGGGTCTACGTCGACGTGCGCGATCATCTGCGTGTCGTCGAGGCCGAGGTGCGTCCAGGTCTTCCCCGTGTCGGCGGACTTGTACATCCCGTTGCCGACGGCGAGATCGGGGCGAATGATCCCGGCGCCCGAGCCGACGTAGATGACGCTCGGATCGGACGGAGCAACCGCGATCGCACCGATGGAGCCCGTGGACTGCGCGTCGAACAACGGCTGCCACGTGGAGCCGTAGTCCGTCGAGCGCCAGACGCCACCGTTGTCGAAGCCGATGTACGCCACGTTAGGCTGACTCGCCACGCCAGCTACGGCTCGCGCGCGCCCTGCGCGAGTGGGACCAATCGAGCGCCAGCGCATGGCGGGTGAGGGATCGGCTTGTCCAACCACGTCGCACAACGGCGTGGCGACGAGGAGACTCACAGTCACGAACGAGCGTACGGTTGATTTGCGCACGAGAGGGATTCTCTGGAAGGAATGCGGCGAGCGCGTGACTCGCGCCGGTTTAGAGAATATGGCGGCCCAACCGGCGTTCGGAACCCGGCCCGTTGACCGGTGGCCAAGGCACCTTGCCGCAATGAGGCCGAAGCCGTCGATTCATCACCTCTTCCACGTCGCCCAGAGCGCCGAACGGCTTTCGATCGTCAGCGCCATCGAGTTTCCGCTGCACGCGAGCTAGGACTCGCGTCGCACATCAACCATGGAGATCGTCTCAATGCTCGCACGCGTCGTCCTTACGCTGTCCCTCGCTGCCGCGCCTGCCCTTGCGCAGGCTCCTTCCGCCACCAGTCAGACGCGCGACCTGTGGCACAGCGTGAAGGGCTACCTCATCGAATCGGCGAACGACATGCCGGAGAAGCTCTACGCGTTCCGCCCAACTCCCGAGGTTCGCACGTTCGGGGAGCTGATCGCGCACGTGGCGGGATCGGAGAAGATGTTCTGCGCGATGGCCCTCGGCGAAAAGCCGCCCGCCGAGGACGCCGTGGAACAGCAAGCGAAAACGAAGGCGGCGATCGTTGCGGCACTGCGCGAGTCGACAGACTACTGCGAACGCGCTTACTCGCAGGCGGATTCGGCTACGAGTGGGGCGGTCCAGATCTTCGGGGAACCGCGGACCAGGTTCTATGCCTTGGTCATGAACGTGACGCACGACTTCGAACACTATGGCAACGTCGTCACGTATCTCCGCATCAACAAGATGGTCCCACCGTCGAGCAAGCCGCGACGCTAACGCAACGGTGAAGTGACGTGGGTCGTCAGGAGTGCCGGTTTGAACCAAAGGGGCAGTGCTACGCGATGCGGCGTCAGCAGCTCGGAGAGCATCGCGCGGAACGTACGCAGGCGCTTCGCATCGCCTGCGTCGTTCCAGCACGCGCCGCCTGATATCGTGGCCGCAAACGCGTCCGGTGGAGGATCACCGAGCCCGGATTATCTATTCGCCGCGCTCTACGACGAGTTGCACAGGCTCGCCGAGCGGCATTTGCGTCGCGGTGGCGGAGAGATGACGCTCTCGGCCACGACGCTGCTGCACGAAGCGTATCTCGCGGTCACGCGACGCGACGACCTCGCCTTCCCCGACCACGCTCACTTCCTCGGCTATGCCGCACGCGCGATGCGTGGGTTGGTGGTGGACTACGCCCGCCGCTCGCGCGCCGAGAAGCGCGGCGGCGGGATCTACGAGCTGACGCTCGACGAGGACGTCGCGCCAACGCCCGAGCGGGCGCAGCAGGCCGAGCAGCTCGCCCGATTGTCGGATGCGATCGACGAGCTCGCGGGACTTCAGCCAAGCTTGGCCGAACTCGTGGATCTGCATTTTTTCTGCGGATACACGTTCGCTGAGATCGCGTCGTACCGTGAGGTGTCGGAGCGCACCATTCAGCGCGACTGGCAGAAAGCGAGAATGCTCCTGCATCACGCGTTGCTGGACGACTCAGCGGGAAGCTGAGTCCTGAGGCTCGGTGCCGAGCTCCTTGCGAAACTTCGCCGCGTCGTCAGGCCTTCCCCACGCATCGTATAACCGAACGAGGGCTTCCTGCGCGAATCGTCGCTGTGCGCGACTGTAGGCGGTGCGGGTGCCCAGCATGCGGTACCCGGTGACGAGTAGCGACTCCGCCGACGAATACCGCCGTTCGGCTCGATACACGTCACCGAGATCGAGCTGGGCCCGAATCCTCACGGGGCTCGAGGCGGGCATGAGGCGGGCGAACGCGGTAACCGCAACACGAAGCTCGGTCTCGGCCTCGCTATCGCGTCCCTGCTGGAGCAGTGAGCTGCCGATGCGCTGGGTGGCCAGCGCGACCTCCAGGCTCTGATCGCCGACCGTGCGCCGAGCCATCGTGCGTGCGTCGCGCCAGGTCGCCTCGGATTCTTTCCATCGTCGTTCGGCGTCGTAGAAAATCCCGAGATTGCGCAGTGCGTTTACCAGGTGCACGTGTCCATCGGGATAGCTCGCCCGGAGATTCGCTACTGCCGCATTCAGCATACTCTCGGCGGCAGCGAATTTCCGTTCCGTGGTAAGAACGCTGCCCAGGCGCGACAGCTCGATGCCGACGCGATGGTGCTGATCGCCGTACAGCGACCGCGTGATCGCGAGTGCCTCACGCGCGACGACTTCTGCTTCGGCATTCTTGCCGGAAAACTCGAGTAGCACAGCGAGGTCGGCGAGCTTGTCGGCATACTCGGGTGTGAACTGCCGCGGCAGACGGCGCATGACGGAGATCCAGTGATCGAGCAGAGGACGGGCTTCCTCGAACTGCCCGGCAAAGTGAAGCGCGGTGCCGAGGTAGTAGAGCGCCTCCATCGTGCGGGGATCGTCGGATCCGAACTGTCGGAGCCGAGTCGCGTATGCGTGGCGCAGCAGCGGCACGGCGCGCGCATGGGTGATGTCGAGGTCGCTCTCGAGATCCGCGATGTGCATCTCGCTCGTTGCGATGTCGGGGTGATCGGGAGGAAGCGCGCGCCGTCGGAGTGCCAGTGCTTCCTCGAGCAGCGGGCGCGCGATGTCATAGTCGCCGATCTGTGCTCGAATCCTGCCGATGAGATCGAGCATCTGCGCCTCGAGCACCGGTTGGCCCGACAGCTCGTGCGCGCGAGCCGCTCCGCGTGTGAGCAGATCGCGAGCGCTGAGCGTGTCCGAAACCGCGGTACCCCGTTTGGTCGCCTCGAAGAGACTCACGGCGAAGTCCGTGACGCCCTCCTCCTTGAGGGTAGAAAGTGTCGCGTCAGCCAGCGCCTCGCGGACGTGAGCGCGATCGGCGACCACGGCCTCCACGTACGCGCCGGCGAGCACGATCAGCGCCACGCCGCCCGCGACGAGCGCCCGATTGCGAAGGACGAACATCCTGGCGCGATAGCCTAACGACTGCGGCCTCGCCAGCACCGTCTGACGGCGCATCCACCGCCGCAGATCGTCGCCGAACGCATCCACGGTGCCATAGCGATCCGCCGGCTGCTTGCGCAGCGCCTTGGCGAGTATCGCATCCAGATCTCCCATCCCGAGCTCGGCGGGCTGACGCTCGTGCAGGGCGAGGAGCACATCCGCGTTCGAGCGACAGCCTTCGGCCGTGGGGTGTCTGCCCGAGAGCAGCAGATACAGCAGAACGCCTGCCGAGTAGACGTCGGTGGCCGTGGTGATCGGCGCGCCCGCCGCCTGCTCTGGCGCCGCGAAATGCGGAGTGAGCGCCGGAGCATCCGTCGTCGGCGTCGTGCGCGCCGATGCGCTGCGCTCGCGCTCGGGCTCGGCGTCGAGCAGCTTCGCGATGCCGAAGTCCAACAGCTTCACGCGGCCGTCCGCGGCGACCAGGATGTTCGACGGCTTGAGATCGCGATGCACGATGAGACTCGCGTGCGCGTGGCCGACGGCCTCGAGCACCTGCAGGAAGAGACGCACGATCTCGTCTCGCGCGAGTGCCTGTCGACGCACGTACTCGTCGATGCGCATTCCATCCACGTGCTCGAGCACGAGGTAGGGTTGTCCACTCGGACTCACGCCTGCGTCGAGCAGCCGTGCGATGCCCGGATGCGTGAGACGCGCGAGTACGGAGCCTTCGTGCTGAAAGCGTTCCTGCCCCGCGCGCGACAGGAGCGCGAGATTCAGCAACTTCACCGCGGCGCGTCCCTCGAAGCGACCGTCGCTTCGACGCGCGAGCCACACCGAGCCGGAACCGCCCTGGCCAAGCGGACGCTCGAGCCTCCAACCGCCGAGCTCCAGGCCCGCCAGCGAGACGTCGTTCGCGCGCACGAGGAAGCCGGAGCGATCGGCCGCGCCCTTCTCGGCGAGGAGATGTGCCAGATCGGATGCGTCCTGCGGAGAGCTGATGCTCAGGTCCGCGAGCCAGCGCGCTTGCTCGTCGGGCGACAGATCGAGGGCCCTGTCGAGCAGTGGCTCGAGCACGCGCCAGCGCTCACGATCGATCACCGCCATGCCAGCATCTCCCGACGGAGGATCGCTCCACCATACCGCCGTGGTGGAGCAATCTCCAGATCGTCGTTACGGATGATCCACCGGCAGCCGGCTCGGTACGCGAACGGGAGTGAGTCGGTCGAGATGTCGCGCCGCGTCGTCCGTGAGGACGTGCATGTAGTCCATGAGCGCATCGACGATCTCCGGTGTCAGCACAACGCCCTTCAACAGCGTGTCGCGCTGGGCGAGAATCTGACTCGTGGTCGGAATGACCGTGGACCGCAGCGCAGGCTCGAGCGGCGATGGGTCGAAGGCTTGGAGCTTGAGATCGGATTCGCTGTAGTGCTCGATGAATCCGCGCAGCGTGGTGATGGCGCCGTCGTGCCCATAGGGGAACGTGAGCTCCACGTTTCGCAGCGGCGTGGTGCGGAAGAGATAGCGATCGGCAGGATCGGCGGTCACGCGCATGCGGCCGAAGTCGTCGCGCCCATCCGGGCCATCGCCTTCGCCGGGTCCGAGCTGCGCGACGGCGACGTCGTGGAACTTGTCGTCGCTGAGCGTCGCGCCGTTGTGGCACAATGAGCACTTGAGCGTGAGGAACGTCTGCGCGCCCTGGAGCTGGGCCGTCGTGAGCGCATCATCGTCGCCGCGAAGGAAACGATCCCACGGCGCATTCGCGAACGTGAGCTGATCGACCATGAAGCCGCCGATCGCGTTCGACGCATGGGCGAACGTCATCCGACTGAACCGCGTCCCCGGATATGCCTCCTCGAACATCTCACGATATTCGGGGATGCGTCCGAGGCGGCGCATGAGGGCTGCCCAGATCGCGGGGAGATCGCTGTCGTCGATCGCGGCAAGCTCGTTGCCTGACGACACCTGTCCACGCATCTCGGCGCGATTCGTCACCGGGAACATACCGAGGGCCGAGGCTGGGCCGAACTCGAAGACGCGTCGCATCGCGGGAGTGATCTGTGCTCCCGCCGGGGTTTGCACGATGCCGGCCGCGTCGCGCTGAATGCGCCCGTCCCAGAAGAGGTGCTGCATGTTCCCGAGATTGAACAGCGGCGGCGCGTTACGTGGGATGAACACGCCGTTCGGGTGTTCGCGGTCGGGGCCCAGGCCGAAGCCTCCCTCACCCACGGCA
>Ga0075434_100005643_pt1 | contig 11415 bp, 11 predicted proteins | sample RhiMethybrSRZTD3_FD_75298 | JGI IMG/M metagenome (GOLD analysis project Ga0075434, IMG submission 75298) | Populus rhizosphere microbial communities from Tennessee, USA - Rhizosphere MetaG P. TD hybrid SRZTD3 | ecosystem: Host-associated > Plants > Roots > Rhizosphere > Soil | place: USA...
GAGCGACGCGACTCGTGCAGCAGCATCAACGCGAGCAGGCCGATCGCTTCCGGCTCGGGCAGCAGCTCCACGAGCAGACGAGCGAGGCGAATCGCTTCGCCGGATACGTCATGTCGGGTGAGCGACGCGCCCGAGGAGGCGGAATAGCCCTCGTTGAACACGAGGTAGATGACGTGAAGCACCACATCCAGGCGATCGGGCAGATCCGCACGAGACGGGACTTGATACGGAATCCGCGCGTCGCGAATCTTCGACTTCGCCCGGACGATTCGCTGCGCGACAGTGGATGCCCCGGTGAGAAAGGCGCGGGCGATCTCCTCGGTGGTGAGCCCGCAGACCTCTCGCAGTGTCAGCGCCACCTGCGCATCGGGCGTCAGCGCCGGGTGGCAGCAGGTGAAGACCAGCCGCAAACGGTCGTCGTCGACGCCGTCAGCCTCTTGCCACTCCACCGGATCGGTGGTCCGCTCGTACTCGGCTGCGATCTCGGCGAGCGAGGCGTCGAAGCGCGCACGGCGGCGCAAGGCGTCGATGGCCTTGAATCGGGCGGTCGACACGAGCCACGCGCGCGGGTTGGCGGGCACACCCTCGCGTGCCCACTGCTCCACGGCAGCGGCAAAGGCTTCGTGCATCGCCTCCTCGGCTCGATCGAAATCGCCGAGCAGGCGGATCAAGGTGGCGAGGACGCGGCGCGAATCGGATCGGTAGACGGCATCTACCGCCTGCCGCGCACGATCGGCCGTGCCCTCGCCTTCCGGTGGTGGATTCACAGGGGCAGTTAGTTGTACTCCTGGATCGGTCGCACCTCGATGGAGCCGCTGCGCACCGACGGGATCTTCGCCGCCACCTGCAGCGCGTCGTTCAGATCGCGCGCCTCGATCAAGTAGTAGCCGCCAAGCTGCTCTTTGGTCTCGGCAAACGGGCCGTCCGTGGTCGACACTTTGCCGGCCCTGGTACGGACCGTGGTCGCCGTGTTGACCGGCTGGAGGGCGTTGCCACCGAGGTAGTGGCCGCTCTTCTTGATGCCCTCAGTAAAGGCGAAATACTCGCCCATGAAGGCCTCCCCTTCGTCCTTGGACATCGTTGCCATCTTCTGCTCATCGTCGTAGATCAGGCACAGATACTTCATGGCATCCTCCGAAGCGGGCCGTCTAAGGGCCCTTTGCTCAATGTGAGCCGCTCAATGCGGCGTTTCACCGGTTAGTCGTTTGGCCATCCACGAATTCGACACCGGCAGAAAAAGACTTCAGGCAGGGCTCGAGCCTCGAGCACGGCGGCTCCGTCTCACCTTCGGACGACACATGCCGCGCAGCGGGCATTGTGTGTCCCTCTGCGGCTTGCCGAAACCGCACGCGCTCATCATACCGACGTGGCACAGCGAAAAATCGTAGCGGACCGGGTCGTCCGGGTGGAGCCTTCGCAGTGAGGCGGTGATTTCCTCGGCCATCTTCCATCCTGGGCTCGTGTATGTGGTCAACCGCAGACACCGCCCCAGCCGGATGACGTGCGTATCGAGCGGGACGATGAGACGCGACGGCGACACCGTGGTCCACACGCCGAGATCGATGGCATCGCGGCGGACCATCCATCGCAGGAAGAGGTTCAGCCGCTTGCAGGCGCTTCCACTCGACGGGCGCGGAAAGAAGTAGGAGACGCCACGGACCCTGGGCACGTGCTGGCCGTACGCCGCTCGAAGATCGGTGCCAAGCGCGCGAGTCGAAAACGCGTCCAACGCCGATCCGATATGCGGCCGCGATGGGTCGTCACCTTCACGAAAGAACGCTTCGATCGATCCCGCCTCGCGGAGCATGCGCCGCAGGATGAGGAGCAGCGCCACCAGATCTCGACCCCGAATCCAGCGATGCACGAGCGGCGCCAGACGGGCCCCGTCGCGACGCGGATCGAAGTCGCGTACGAACGACGCCGGGGTCGGCCCCATCACGTGCAGCAGGGCTTCAATCGATTGCAGCACGCTCGAGACACGACCGAAGGCGAGACCAGCCGCGCAGAAGCCGACCACTTCGCGGTCTGACGGCTCCGTAAAGCGCCGAACGATGTGCACCGGATCGGATGCGGACGAGGTGTGATCGAACGCGCGGTACAGCTCTTCGAAGCGATCGCCTGGAGTCATCGAGTGCGGACGCCCACCTTCATGATGCCGAACGCGGCCACCGCCACCACGGCTGCAACCATCGCCCAGTATGTCACCGCGTTCCAGGCGTAGATCGGGTACGGGTTCGCGGTGCTGACGTAGGGCGTCGCGTCGTGTCCGTGCTGGGCCTCGACATTGGCGCGCTGCTCCTGCGGCCAGCGAGCGCCCGAGGGAGTCGAGTAGGTCCGGTACTCGAGCACGGGATCGAAGAAGCGCTCGAGAATCAGATTCTCTTTCCATGTGTTCAAGCCGGTTCCCTCGTTGCGGCGCTGGATGTGCCAGACGCCCTCGGCAAGGTAGTGGTCCTCCACCGACATGCGGTGCAGGACCAACGGCGGCTCGGTCTTCCATCTCGCCGCGCGATCACGCGCGGCCGCCCTCAGATCGTCTGCGCTATAGCGCGAAAGAAATCGACCGGCATCGCCGCCGTCGACTTCGTAACCGAGGTGCACGACGCCGAAGAACGCGGCGAGAATCACCATTGTCGCGGCGACGAACACGCTGATCGTCCGTCGCGTGCGCGCGTCGACCGCCAACGTCAGCGACGCTGGCGGATGCAATCCAAGGCTGAACGCCAGCCCACACGTCACCGCCGCACCGTCGAGCAGAACATCGTGCAGCTCGCCGACACGAGCCGGCACGAGCCATTGAAATCCCTCATCGAGCGTGCCGACGATGAGGCCGGCGAGGAGCGGAAAGAGCAGCGCTTCGACATTCGCCCGGTCGTGCCACACGCGATAGAAGAGGAACGTGATGAAGCCGTACTCGACGAAATGGAACCGCTCGACGACGTCGACGGCGCCATTGCCTGTGGCCGTCGCCACCGCATAGATCCCGGCGCCAACGAGCGCCGCGAGGACCAGCCCATAGCGAAGGAGCCGCCGATCGCGGATTCGGACAAGTGCCGCGCCGAGCGCGACCAGGATCGCCACGGCAATCGAGCCGCCGATGATCAGCCGATATTGACCTGGCAGGGTCCGCTGAATCGCGGCGCGAAGCTGGCCGACATACGGCGCGCCAAAGACGACGACGATCGACGCCGCGATCGCCGCAACCAGACGGCCGCGTCCGTCACCCATCGAGCGCAGCGGCGCGATCGAGCGCGTCGCCGGTGAGACGACAGATCCGCCAGTCGTCGAGCATCTGGGCACCGAGCCGACGATAGAACCCGATCGCCGACTCGTTCCAATCGAGCACCGCCCACTCCATGCGGCCGCACCCACGTTCCACCGCGATCGAGGCGAGATGCGTGAGCAGGCGCCGACCGACGCCTCGCCCTCGCCACTCGGGCAGCACGAACAGATCCTCCAAATAGAGACCAGGGCGGCCCAGGAAAGTCGAGAAATTGTGAAAGAACAACGCGAAGCCGACCGGGGTTGAACCCGAAGAGGCGAGAACCACTTCTGCAAACGGCCGCGGACCGAACAACGAAGCGCGAATCGATTCTTCAGTGGCGACGGCTTGCTGCGAGAGGCGTTCGTATTCGGCGAGGCCGCGGATCATCGCCAGAATGGTCGGCACATCGGCCGGGCTGGCGGAAGCAATGGTGATGGAATCCACCTAGAAAGTGTTGACCGGCACCCCCGCTGCACACAACGGGCACGTGGCTGCCGGGCAGTTCTCCGGCGCCTTGTACTCGGCGAGCGGGAAGTTCGGCGCCCCCGCGTCGACCACTGCCTCCATGCGGTCGCAGATTTCTGCGGTCGCGATCACGGTGCCTCCGCTCTCGTGCACCAACCCGGCGCACCGCACCAGCGTCTGCCCTGTATTCCGCACATCGTCGACGAGCAGCACGCGACGGCCAGCGATCTGTTGCCGGTAGAAGCGGCTCAGCGTGTGACTGCCGCCAGCCTCCACGGCGAACGGGGCAAACAGCGTTGGCGGACTCGAGATCGGCCGCCGGCTGTCGAGCAGGCCGGCTATCGTGTGGGCGAGGAGGGCGCCTCCCGTCACCGGACCAGCGACCACCTCCGTCGCCTCGAGAATGGTGCCGGGGAGGACATCGAGCAGATCCTGCGCGAACCGCCAGATCGTCGAGGGATAGCGGAACAGCTGATGCGGATTGAGATAGGCGGGACCGTGATAGCCGTTGCCGAAGTCGAAGTGCCCATCGAGCATGAGCACGTGCTTCTGCTGCAGCTCCGTCAGCGCGCGCCCGCGAATCTCGTCGACGCGATTCACAGATGTGCGATGGGCGTGTCGGGGTTCGTGAATAGCGTGCGCCCGCCGACGATCGTCGCCGCCACCCCCCCGCGCAGCTCCCACCCGTCGAACGGCGTGTTCTTGGATCGCGAGCGCATGCGTGCTGCGTGCACGCGAACTTTCAGATCCGGTGCGATCACGGTGATGTCTGCCGGCGCGCCTGGTGCGAGTGAGCCGCCGGGGACACCGAGCACGCGCGCCGGGTTCACCGAGAGCAGCTCCACCAGGCGCGACAGACGAATCACCCCGGCATGAACCAGACGATCGAGCGACAGCGACACCGCGGTTTCAAGGCCGACGATGCCGAATGGCGCATGATCGAATTCGACTTTCTTCTCGTCGTAGTGATGCGGCGCGTGGTCGGTGGCGATCACGTCAACCGTCCCGTCGGCGATACCAGCGATCATCGCGTCACGATCGGCACTCTCGCGAAGCGGCGGGTTCATCTTGACGTTGGTGTCGTAGGGGATGGGTGCGGCCAGCGCTTCATCGGTGAGCGTGAAGTGATGCGGCGCCACCTCGCAGGTGACGCGCACACCGGCGTCCTTGCCCTTGCGTACCGCGCGAATCGATGCACGCGCGCTCATGTGCGCAACGTGAAATGTCGATCCGGTGAGCTCGGACAGCAGGACGCCGCGTTCCACACCGAGGGCCTCGCACGCTCCGGGGATGCCGCGCAATCCCAGCGACGCCGCGTGAAATCCCTCGTGCGCGACGCCGTCGCCTTTCAGCGTCGGATCCTCGCAGTGCTCGATCACCGGCATCCCGAACATGCCCGCGTATTCGAGCGCCCGCCGCAGCAGCAGCGCCGTCCTCACTGGATGCCCATCGTCGGTGATCGCCACGCATCCGGCCTGCTTCAACTCGGCGATATCGGCGAGCAGCTCGCCCTTCGATCCCTTGGAGACGGCGCCGATGGGATACACGCGCGCCAGCGACGCTTCGGCGGCCTTGGCCAGAATCAACGACGTGACGTTGGCGTTGTCGTTCACCGGCACGGTGTTCGGCATGCACGCCACCGCGGTGAAGCCGCCGGCGACGGCGGCCGCGGTGCCGGTGGCCACCGTTTCTTTGTGCTCCTGCCCGGGCTCGCGAAGATGGACGTGCATGTCGATGAAGCCTGGACACACGATCAGGCCGGCCGGGATCTCGACGATCGTCGCCCCGTCAGCGGGCAGATCGCGGCCGACGCGTTCGATGCGATCGTCGCTGATGAGGACATCCTGCACGCCGTCGACGCCGTTCGACGGATCGATGACCCGTCCTCCTCTAAGCAGCTTCTTCATCGGTTCCGCCCGCGAGCAAATACAACACCGCCATCCGCACGGCCACTCCGTTGGCCACCTGGTCGAGGATGACCGAGTACGGCCCATCGGCCACCTCGGAGGCGATCTCCACGCCGCGGTTCATCGGACCTGGGTGCATGATCATCACGTCGGGGCGGGCCAGACGCAGCCGCTCCTCGGTCATCCCGAAGACGCGGAAGTACTCGCGCAACGACGGGAAGTAGGCGCCTTCCATGCGCTCGAGCTGAATGCGCAGCAGCATGATGACGTCGGCGTCGACAATCGCTTCATCGACGAAGCTGGTGGCCTCGACGCCGAAGCGGCGGATGTCGGTGGGAATCAGGGTCGGCGGTCCGCACACCCAGACGTGGGCGCCCATCTTCGTCAGCAGCTGAATGTTCGATCGCAGTACGCGGCTGTGCAGCAGATCGCCGATGATCGCCACCTTCAGCCCCGCCAACTGCTTCTTGCGCTCGCGAATCGTGAACGCGTCGAGCAGCGCCTGGGTCGGGTGCTCGTGCATGCCGTCGCCGGCGTTGATGATCGCCGAGCGGCAGATCCGCGACAGGAAATGACACGCACCGGACGAAGAATGACGCAGCACGATCATGTCGGGCGACATCGCTTCGAGGTTGAGCGCAGTGTCGGCGAGCGTCTCTCCCTTGACCACGCTCGACGTGCCGATAGCGATGTTCAGCGTGTCGGCGCTCAGCCGCTTCTCGGCGATTTCGAACGACGTTCTCGTCCTCGTGCTTGGTTCGAAGAACAGGTTCACCACGGTCTTGCCGCGCAGCGCCGGGACTTTCTTGATCGGACGCGTGCCGACCTCCTTCATCGCTTCGGCGGTATGAAGCACAAGCGTGATTTCCTCGGACGACAGATCGCCGATGCCGAGGAGATCCTTGCGCCGAAGGGATGTGACAGCCGGCGTCCGATCGATGTCACTGGCCGTAGTCATGTCGCACCTCCTTCGAGCACCACTTCATCCTGGCCGTCGATTTCCAGCAACCGCACCTGCACGCTCTCCTCGGGAGAGGTCGGCAGGTTCTTGCCGACGTAGTCGGCTTTGATCGGCAGCTCCCGGTGGCCGCGATCGACCAGCACGATGAGCTGAATGCCCTTCGGCCGGCCGTAATCGATCAGCGCATCGAGGGCCGCTCGCGTTGTCCGTCCTGTGTACAGCACGTCGTCGACGAGCAGAATCTTCCGGTTGTCGATCGAGAACTGAATTTCCGTGCGGCGGACGGTCGGCTGCGGCCCCACCGTATGGCGCATCAGGTCGTCGCGATAGAGAGTGATGTCGAGCGCACCGGTAGGCACGTCGTGTCCGGTGATCTCTTTCAGCGAGCGCGCGATGCGCCGCGCCAACGGCACGCCGCGCGTCCGCACACCGACGAGCGCAAGGTGTTCGACACCCTTGTTGCGCTCGACGATCTCGTGCGCGATGCGCGCGAGCGTACGGCTGATTCGATCCGCATCCATGACTACGGGCATGCGGACCTGTCCTGAGCGAGCAAAGCGGATCGCGGGAAACTCGTGAGGGTGTCGGGGGAAACGGGTGTGAGCATGGACACCTCTTCGCGGACTCGCAGGTCCGCAGTTAAAGAAGCGTGCCTATTTTAGCATCTACTGAACCTCATATGACGGAATAAACGTAATCGTCTTCTGTTCATTGAATTCACGCGTGAACACGTCCGTGCGGACGACCCCGTCCATGTCGCGCGCGACCGGCAGCCCGAGAAAATAGAGCAGCGTCGGCGCGACGTCGACGACCGCGCCGCGGGCCTGCCGGGCTGGCGCCACGCTCGATCCGTACGCCAGCAGGAATCCATCCGGCCCGCGCTCGTGCGTGCCGTTGAAGCGCGGATCGCCGACGAGGCGCTCGAGCAGACGCTTGCCAGGCGTCTGCGCCTCCATCCCGAATCCCGAGACGACCATCAGGAGATCGTCGCGGCCCATCCGCGTCAATGTGTCGCCGACGAGGCCGTCGACGAAGGCATAGTAGTCGTCCAGCACCCGTCCAAAGCGCCGCCGCTCCTCCTCGGACACGTCTCCGAACGACGCCGGATCCGCGTAACGCAGGTAGTAGTGACCGACGGCGTCAAGGCCGGCGTAGCGCACGGCCAACAGACGCACATGCTCCGCCGCATCGAGCTCGCGCGCAAGCAGGTGGTGCACGCGATCGGCTTCGACACTCGACCCGCGTTCGCTCGCCGGCAACAGATCGAGTGGCACCGGCGCAGCGGACAGGGCCGCTTCCTCGGCAACAACGAGCGTCCGCGCGACATCATCGAGACGTGCGGGCGCAACCGCCGGTCCCCCATCGAGCACCGAACGATCGGTCCGCCGATGAAAGCGATCGCTGACGATGAAGCCGGATGGGGCGTCTGGCGGATATGTCAGCGGGAGACCAATCAACCCGGTCGTGACACCGTAGCGCGCCGCAATACGCCACAACGGCGGCGTGCGAAAGCTTTCCGACGAATACGGCTGCGCGATGATCAGCCCGTAGCGAATCAGCGCCTGCGAGAACAGGTAATCCGGCAGCACGTCGAGCGTCAGGTCGGCGTTGAACGGACGGTAACGGGACGCGCCACGTACGCCGTGACGCGCCGGCCACACACCGGTCATCACGGATGCCCACACTGGCTCGGCCTGCGTCGGACGCGTGGTCGCCAGATGCATCGATGCGCCGCGCTCGAGAAATCGGGCGAAGTTCGGCAGCCGGCCTGCAGCAACGGCCGGTGAGATGACGTCGAGGGATGCACCGTCGAGGCATAGCAGCACCACACGCGGACCCTCGGCCGGCTCGGCGCGGACCAGCGGCGACAAACGCGCCGGCATCTCCGCCTCGCCACCGCGGCCCCGCAGGACGAGCGGCGTGAGGATCGATAGTGTGGTGACGATCGTGAACAGCACGGCGACAGTGGTGCGATGACGCGGCCGCGCCGCCACCTGCGCAAAGCCAAGCACGAGGAACACCACGGTGGCGATCGCGTAGACGATGGCGGTTGATGTCAGTGTTCGTACCGCCACCGGCTCGAGCGACGACCGCAGTCCCGTCGCATGAAGCCACGTGATCACGGCCGCCGTCCCACTCAGAGCGGCGGCACTCCACGTCAGCAAGCGCAGGCTGATCCACCCCGGCGTCGGCTGTTCGACGATGGCGATTTGACGGAGCACGTAGAGGGCGTAGGAGGCAACGGCGATGTGGATGCCGTAGGCGAACAGGGCAACCGTCAGCAGCGCGCCCACCGTATGAGCGGTGAGCCGCACCGCGGGATTCAAGTCCAGCAGCAGCACGGTCAGGAACACGGCCGCGAGTACGCCCGCGAACACCGAGTTACTGAGCATCCGGAGATAACGCATAAAGAGCGAGCGCCTGCGAACCAGCGAACCCGGAGGTATACTCACCCGAATGCCCCTCGATGTCGAGGCAAAGGTCCTTCGCAACACACGCCTCTCGTCCGACTACAACATCATTGCTCTCGAGGCTCCGGAGATCGCGTCGCTCGTCGAGCCCGGCCAGTTCGTGATGGTCAAGCCCGGACGCGGCAGCGATCCGCTGCTGCGGCGGCCGTTCTCGGTGTTCGAGATCCTGCGCGCCAACGGACGCATTGAAGGACTCACGCTGCTGAGCAAACGCGTGGGCGTCACCACGCAAATGCTGCTCGACGCGGTAGAAGGCGACATCGTGTCGTGCCTTGGTCCTCTGGGTAAACCGTTCGTGCCCGTCGATCCACCGGCGCAGGCGTGGATGGTGGCCGGCGGCGTCGGGCTGGCGCCCTTTGCGACGCTGACTGAAGCCTTGCGGCAGCGCGGCACGACATCTCGCTTGTTCTACGGCGCACGCACGGGGCGCGAGCTGTTCCACCTCGATTGGTTCACATCGCACGGCGTTGACCTCGTTCTCAGCACCGAGGATGGAAGCACCGGCGATCACGGCCGCGTCACGGTGGCGCTCGAACGCGAGCTGAAACGCGCGACCGGCGCGCTGACTGTGTACGCCTGCGGTCCGGAACCGATGCTCGAAGCCGTGGCCGGATTGGCGGCGGCACATGGCCGTCCGTCGCAGGTGTCGGTTGAGCGGGTGATGGGCTGCGGAATGGGCGGGTGCTACAGCTGCGTGATCTCAGTGCGCGACGCCGGCGGCGGCCACCATTATGTTCGCTCGTGCATCGGTGGACCGGTATTCGCCGGCGCCGATCTGGTGTGGGATTAGCCACGAAGGACACGAAGGACACGAAGATTCGATGATGGATCTGTCAGTTCGAATCGGTTCGCTGCATCTGCGAAATCCGCTGATGGCCGCGAGCGGGTGCTACGGATACGGCGTCGAATACGCCAACGCAGTGGACCTCTCGTCGCTCGGCGCCGTCGTCTCGAAAGGGCTGTTCCTCAAGCCCAGAGAGGGACATCCTCCCGAGCGTATCGTCGAAACGCCCTCCGGCATGCTCAACGCGATCGGTCTTCAGGGCATCGGCGTCCATCGCTATATCGCCGAAAAGCTGCCAGAGCTGCGGCGTCTCGGTGCGACCAACATCATCAACATCTGCGGCAGCACGCTCGACGAGTACGTCGAGCTCGCGCGGATTCTCTCGGACGTCGACGGCGTGCACGCGCTCGAAATCAATATCTCGTGCCCCAACATCAAGGAAGGCGGCATCACGTTCGGGTGCAGTCTTCACGGCACCTTCGACGTCGTCTCGGCAATCAGAAAAGTGACGCATCTGCCGGTGATCCCCAAGCTCACACCGAACGTCACCGATGTCGCCTCGATCGCGAAGGCGGCTGAAGATGCGGGTGCCGACGCCGTGTCGCTGGTCAACACGTTTCTGGCCATGGCGATCGACGTCGAGACGCGCCGGCCGAAACTCTCGAACATGGTCGGCGGGTTGAGCGGACCCGCGATCCGGCCGATCGCCGTGCGCATGGTGTACGAATGCCGGCGAGCGGTGAAGATCCCGGTGATCGGCATGGGCGGAATCGCGACCGCGACCGACGTGCTCGAGTTCATGATCGCCGGTGCGACCGCCGTTCAAGTGGGTACCGCCAACTTCGTCGATCCATTCATCTGGACGAAGCTCCTCGACGGGATCGAGCGCTACATGGCGCGTCATCGCATGACGTGCCTCTCCGATCTGGTCGGCTCCATCGACACGAGCACGCGAGAGAAACAGTGGGTCAGCTCCTAGACGACAACCGCCTCCTCGTGGCGCTCGACGTTGATTCCGGCGAGCGCGCGTTGGCCCTGGCTCGATCACTGCGCGACGTCGCCAGTGGATTCAAAGTCGGCAGCCGTCTGTTCACGCTCGAAGGGCCCTCACTCGTTCGAGCGCTCGCCGACTCCGGGATGAAGGTCTTTCTCGATCTCAAATTTCACGACATCCCCAACACTGTGGCGCAGGCGGTCGAGTCGGCCGTCCTGACAGGGGCGTGGATGGTCAACGTGCACGCGTCTGGTGGGACGGCGATGATGCAGGCCGCGGCCGGCGCCGCTCGAGAAGCGGCGTCACGAGCCGGCCGAGCAAGGCCGCTCGTCATCGGCGTCACCGTGCTCACCAGCATGGATGACGCGACGTTGCAAGAAAGCGGCGTGACGCGACCGCTTCTGGACCAGGTGATCGCGTTGGCTCGCCTCGCCCGGGGCGCGGGACTCGATGGTGTGGTCGCGTCACCGCAGGAAACGGCGGCGATCCGCCAGGCGTGCGGCGATGACTTCGCGATCGTCACGCCGGGCATCCGCGGCGCATCGGCGGGCGCCGAGAAGAACGATCA
>Ga0075434_100005644_pt1 | contig 11415 bp, 8 predicted proteins | sample RhiMethybrSRZTD3_FD_75298 | JGI IMG/M metagenome (GOLD analysis project Ga0075434, IMG submission 75298) | Populus rhizosphere microbial communities from Tennessee, USA - Rhizosphere MetaG P. TD hybrid SRZTD3 | ecosystem: Host-associated > Plants > Roots > Rhizosphere > Soil | place: USA...
TCGGTCCGCTGCGATGGCGGCAGCGGTGGATCCTGCAGGTGGTGAATCATGATCTGCATCGCCGATGGGTCCTCGAATACCCGCTGCCCGGTCACCAGGTAATAGGCGACGCAACCCACGGCATAGATATCGGCGCGACCATCGACGGGACTGTCTCCCAGAACCACTTCTGGAGCGATATACGCGGGCGTGCCCACCACGTGGTGCTGCATGGTGATCAAGGCGTCGTCGCCGGAGCGGTGATCCTTGGCGATGCCGAAGTCGAGGACCTTGACGAAGTCGTAGTGCAGGCCGACGCGGCAGACGTAGATATTCGACGGCTTGATGTCGCGATGGACGAGGCCGGCGGCGTGCGCTTCGGCGAGCGACTCGCACACCTGCGCGAGCAGATACAACACGCGCTCTGGCGGCAACGGCCCGAAGTCGCGCACGAGCGACTGCATGTCGCGGCCGACCAGCAGCTCCATCACGTAATAGAACGCGCCTCCGTCCGAGACGCCGAAGTCGTAGAGGTTGATGGTGTGGGGCGAGCGCAATGAGGCAGTGGACTGCGCCTCGCGCTCGAACCGCGTCAGGGCAATCTGCTGCGATCGCGCGTCGCCGCCGAGCCCCTCCGGACGTATCAGCTTGATGGCGGCGCGGCGGGCGAGCAGATGATGCCGCGCCCGCCACACCTCACCCATCCCGCCGGTACCGAGCTGCTCCTCGAGATAGTAGCTCCCCACCTTGCGCGCCTGCTGCTGCGCCTTCCACACCAGATGCGACAGGATCGCGCTCAAGATTGCCGACGACACCACGAACACGTAGTTGCTCACGAACACGATGAGCGCGCTGGCGTTCATCCAGTCGGCGCGCTCCTGCGGCGAGATCAGCGCGCCGATGCCCATGACCAGCGGAAACGCCACACCCGCCTGCGCCAGCGTGGGCAGTCCACGGCGCCAGTGCGTGGGGATCAACGCCGACCACACGAGCATGACGAGCGAGATCCCGTGCATGTAGGGGCTGCGGATGCCGCCGAGATCGATGGCCATGATCGCGATCGTCACCGCCGCGGCGTTGAAGCAGATGCTCAACCAGCGAAACAGCACTTTGGCGTCGGCGCCTTCCCGCAGGCAGGCGCGATAGACCACGACGAACAACAGTTCGATGACGATGCGGTAAATCACGAAACGGGCGAACGGCGCGGCGGGATACGCGACGAAGCACATGTAGGCATCGAGCGCCGTGAACGACGGCCACGTCCACAGGCCGATGCGCACCGCCCGCGCGATAACGTGCTGGTCGGCGGCCGCACCGAGCGCCGCGAGCGCCTCGGAGGCGACACGCAGAACCGGAGTGGAGTCGGTGTCGAGCCCTGTCTTCAGCGGCGCCATCGGCGAGACAGCCATCGCGCCGCATAGTACCAAACGCTCGCGCAGTCCTTGGTCCTTAGTGCTTAGTTCTTAGTCCGTCCTCGGTCCCGGGTCCTCGGTCCACAATGGGTGCAATTACGCCGAGCAGCGGACCGGAGTACCAAGGACGAAGGGACGGACCAGGGACTATCGGACGGACCAAGCACCAAGAACAAAGGACCAAGGACCGTCACGCGTCAGCGATCGATCGCTGGCGGCACTTTGTAAAACTCATCGAGGCGGTGATGCTGGCGCAGGCCGAGCGCCTCGCGCTGCACTTCGAGATACCAGCGGTAGCGCGTCGCGCGCTGATGCAACTCGCGATGGACGGCGAGCTCGCGCACGCGCGCGTCGCCGCGCGCATCCGCGAGTCGCCCGCGGCTGTCATGCAGCTGCGACAGCAGCGACTCGAGCGTCTTGCTGATGCGCACGAGCGCCGAAACGCGTTCTTCGTTCAGCTGCGCGAGGACGTGCTCGTGCTGCCGCGCGGTCTCGTGAAAACCCACGTTTTATTGTCGCTGATCCCGATTGCCTTTCTCACAGACGCGCGCTAGTGTCTTTCCATTCAGGAGACTCGCATGCGCACAACGATCGTGGCCGCCATTCTGTGTACCGGAGCGGTGATCTCGGGGCATGCCCAGTGGCTCAACCATCCAACCGCCGGCGTCCCGATCAAGGATGGCAAGCCTAATCTGTCGGCGCCTGCGCCGCGCACCGCCGATGGCAAGCCGGATCTCTCGGGAGTGTGGACCACGGATTCGACGGGCCCTGAGGAGATGACGCGGCTCTTTCCCGGCCTCGACACGCTGGCCGTACCCGGCGACGACCCTCGTTTCCTGCACAAGTACTTCATGAATGTCTTCGCCGACATCAAACCCGAAGACACCCCACTCTCGCCGCAGGGCGCGAAGATCTTCCTGCCGCGAGCGAAGACCATGAGCAGAGACGTCCCTACCTCGCACTGCCTGCCGGCCGGCGTCCCGATGGGCGATCTCCTGCCGGCGCCGCGCCGCTTTATCCAGCTGCCCGGTCTGCTCGTCGTCCTCTACGACGGCATCAACCCGCAGCGGATGATCTACACCGACGGACGAAAGCACGAGGCCGAACCACTGCCGACGTGGATGGGCTATTCGGTGGGCACCTGGGATGGCGACACACTCGTCGTCGATTCGAGAGGGTTCAACGATCGCACGTGGCTGGATGCATTCGGCCACCCGCGTACCGAGTCGATGCACATCGTCGAACGAATTCGCCGCCGCGATTTCGGACACATCGACGTCCAGATGACGTTCGACGACTCAGGCGCCTACACGAAGCCGTTCTCGATCCGGTTCACGCAGACGCTGCAGCCCAATATGGACATCATCGAAGGCGTCTGCGCGGAGAACGAGAAAGACCGAGCGCATCTCCAGTAGGACTTCTTCGTGGCGCGCATCGTGCATCGATCCGCCTCATGCGGGCGGCTGCTGTCGCTCTCCTCGCCCTGGTCGGGATTGGATCACGCGGGCTGATCGGGTCCCCCGGTGCTCCGGCTGGCAAGGTGCCGGTCGAAGTGGAGATGCGGAACGTCGACCTCCACCTCACCTCGGAGATTGGCGTCCACATCCGCCACTTGCGCGGCCGCTTCATTGCCGAAGGCAACCGGCAGATTCCCAATCTCGATGATCCGCGCAGTTACAGCGTCACCATCGACACCGGTGAGGTCGCAGTCGATCTCGCGTCGCTGAACGCGATGATGACGCGGACGCTCCAGGGTCACTCGAATGTCAGCCGTCTGCAGATCTCGATCGAGGACGATGGTCGATTGCGGCAGAAGGGAACCGTCAAGAAAGGCATCCCCGTGCCCTTTGACGTCAAGGCGCGTGCGAGCGTCACACCTGACGGCCGCATCCGCATTCATTCCGAATCGGTCAAGGGGTTCGGCGTGCCGGTGAACCCGTTGCTCAAAGCTGTTGGCCTCGAGCTGGACGATCTCCTGAAGGTCGAGCCGGGGCGCGGCGTCAGCGTCGAGCACAACGATCTCGTACTCGAGCCGGCACGCTTGCTGCCGCCGCCCGCGATGCACGGAACGATCACCGCGGTGCGAATCGAACGCGACATGATGGTGCAGGTGTTCGGATCGGGCCTGCCGAAGCCGCTGTCGCCGCCGGCCACCTCGAAGAACCACATCTACTGGCGCGGCGGTCAACTCACCTTCGGCAAGCTGACGATGGCGGACACCGATCTCGAGCTCGTGGACGAGGATCCGAAAGACGCGTTCGACTTCTCCGTCGATAAGTGGAACGCGCAGCTCACCGCCGGCTATTCGAAGGTCACCCCCGAGCGCGGCCTCAAAGCGCACATGGCCGACTACAACGATCTCCGTCGGTGACATCTCGGTCGCAGGCCGTTCGCTCGTCGCTCAACGAGCGTTAATGCCAATAGTGCGGCCACTCCTGGCCGCCGACTTACCATACCTCTATGGCACGCAAAGCGACGGCCACCCGTGCACCGCGACAGCCCTCGAAACAGGCGGGCGCAGCACCGCGTCACCGCAAACAAGCCCAGAAGGCAAAAGGGCTCAGGCTTCGGACGCCCAGCGGCGAGTTTCCGATCGCAGTAGACGATGAAAGTTACGACCATTGGGCGCGACGCTTCCAGCGAGCGGCGATGCGATGGACGTACATCGTCCGTAATCGTGAGCGGTGGAACGACCTCGAAGCGAGCACCCAGGAACAGGGCCAACGAGCCCGAGAAGATCTCGCCTCTCTCGGCGTGACTGAAGCGGCGCTCGAGGCCATCTCGCGCGACGGTCTCGTCGAAGTGGTCATTCCCTTCGAATCGGACGAGAAAGGCTGGGAACAGCGGATCATTCCGTGGGAACACGTGCTCGCCGGAGCGACTCGACAACGGCGCCAGGGACGGCCGCTCACGGTCGTCCGCCATCTCGAGGTCGGGGCATCACAGCCGCATGCCGCATCGCCCGCACGAGCGCTCTACGTCGAGAGCGCTCCGGGAAAACTGCGCGACGACTTCAGCTTCGACACCGAACGCGAGCTGGTACGCGTGAGCCTCCGTCTGAAGAAGACGACCGATCCGCTGCTCAATCCAACCCTGGAGCAACTCACTGCGACGGTGAAGACGGTCAAGCCCGACGTCATCCATGTGGCGGGATTCGACTCACATCAGGGTCTTCGAGTGCTGGCACAACAGGACGAGACGCCTGACCCGTCGACCGATGCCGACGATGGCGATGGTGTGCATGACGGATATCTCATGCGTCAGGAATCGGGGACGCCGCGGCCATGCGAGGCGCAGGTCCTCGCCACCGCGCTGTGCCCCAAGGCGCACCCTCCTCGGTTAATCGTGTTCAACCTGCAGAATTCCGGTGCGCGCATCGCCGCACACGCGGTCGCCGCCGGTGCGCGGGCGTCGATCGGATTTCAGGACACCTTCGACGATCACCTCAGCGAGCAGTTCTTCGGCACGTTGTATCGGTTGTGGCGGCAGGAAGGCTGGGATCTGCTCGAGGCGTTCAGGGGCGCATGGGAAAGCATTCGCAGCGCGGGATCGTCGATTCGTGGCAGCGGCATCGTGCTGTGGACGCGGCAGCCGCTCGTCACGGTTGTCGGCGAGAAAGTGGCGAGCGTCCGTCGTACCGCGCGTGAATCGCGGAAGCCGACCGAGCCGGTCACGATCTGGACGCCCGATGCCGTAGAGGCCGCGGACGCGCGCACCTTCATCAAGCACGACGTTCGTGCCCTCGACGAGATCAACTACTCGCTGCTCCACAATCGCGAGCCGCTCTTTGAAAGCTTTAGTCTGGTCAACTTGAGCGCCAACCACGATCGCCGCGAGCGTCTGGGCACGATCGCCGGCATCGATGTGACGGTGAAACTGAGTACCGGCCTCGAAACCGCCGTGTATCAGAGCCAGATCAATCTCACCCAGCCCAGCGACGATCTGGCTGGCGTGATTCACGTACCGCTGACGTCGAATCTCATGCGCTCGTCGCACGAGGCGATCAATACCAGCTTGTTCATCGAAGTGTGCTGGGGCCAACACGTGCTCTATCGCGACAGTCGCCGCGTGCGCCTGCTGCCTGTCGATCAATGGCGCGACAACGACCGCGATGGGCAGTGGCTGCCGTCGTTCGTGTTGCCGCGCGATCCCGCCGTGGGCACGTTGATCGACAAAGCGCAGCGCTACGTACGAGTGCTGCGCGACGATCCGTCGGCGGGATTCGACGGCTATCAGAGCATCGACAAGAAAGCGGCCGATCCCTTCATCGACGTCGACCGCCAGGTGCAGGCGATCTGGTCGATGATCGTGCACGAACTTGGGCTCGGCTACGTCAACCCGCCGCCCGGATACAACAACGAGCTCGATTCGCAGCGGCTCCGCACCCCGTCCATGGTGGTGAACGATCGCAGCGGCACGTGCCTCGATCTGGCGCTGCTCTTCGCCGCCTGCCTCGAGCTCATCGACGTGTATCCGGTGATCTTCCTGCTGAACGGCCACGCCTTCCCGGGATACTGGCGGTCCGACGAGCTGCACGACGAATTCAACAAGATGGTGGGCGCGTCGCTGCCCGACGATCTCAAAACTGAAGACAAGGACCGGACGAAAGTCGCTGGCGCACAGCAGGCCAAGTGGTGGCCGCGTCGAGCGGCCTACGACGAAATCAAACGGCGGGTGCGGCTCGGCCATCTCGTACCGATCGAGACGGTGTGGCTGACCGAGCACAGCGGCTTCTGGGATGCCGTCGACGGCGGCAAGGACAACCTGAAGTCGAAGCGCGAGTTCCACTCGATGCTCGACATCGTTCGCGCCCGCCAGGATCGCGTGACACCGCTGCCGATCGGAGACGCGCAATGAGTGCCCCGATGCCCGACGCCCACGACCTGCTTCGCATGAACATGGACGAGGCGATTCGCCGCGCGAATCTGAGCGATCCCGATGTCGACCAGGTGTTCGGCGGCAGCACGCGCAAGCGCGCGCGACGCGATCCGCGCGCCGGCAGTCGCCTGGCCACCGCCGCGCTCGTTCAGGACGATGGCGTCCTGCGCTGGGAGTACGATCCGCCACCGGTGAGCTCGCGCCGCCGCGCCCGCCGCGGCGGTCTCACCTCGGATCCCGACGTCGTCCACGGCTTTCAGTTTCTCGAAGTACCTCCCAATCAGTTCACGGCGAAGCTCGAGGATCTCGATCACCTTCTGACGCCGGCGCAGCATCTGCGGCAGTGGGTGCGCGGCGACGCCAGCGACGTGAGCAAGAAGTCGTTCGACGGCCCGCTGCTGCTGCTCGTGCACGGCACCTTCAGCAAAGGAGACATGTTCATCGAGGAGACCAACGCGGCGCCGCCGGTCAAAGGGTCGTCATTCCTCGACAAGTGCGAGAAGAAATACAACGCCGTCCTGACGTTCGACCATCCCACGCTGTCAGTGGGGCCCTGGCTGAACGCGCTCGATCTCGCCGCCGCGCTGCGCGGCGCCAAAGGGCCGATCGACGTCATCTGTCACAGCCGTGGCGGCCTCGTGGTGGCGTGGTGGCTGTTTCACGCCGCGCCGAAGGTGCGCCGCATCATTTTCGTGGGCTCGCCGCTCGAGGGCACGAGTCTCGCCGCTCCGGCCCGACTGCGAGCCGCGTTGGATTTGATGGGGAACATCGCGCGCGCGCTTGGAACGGCCACCACTGCAGCCGCAACCGCAGTGCCAATGCTCGCCATTGCGGGCGGGTTGTTCAAGCTGCTCGGCGGCATCCTGTCGTTCGGGAGCAATGCGCCATTGATCGACGCCGGCGTCAATCTCGTGCCAGGTCTGGTGTCGCAGTCGCGCGTCAAGAACAACCTCGAGCTGCAGCGACTGTTCGCGCAAGATTGGGCCAAGACACTCGAGCTCTATGCGGTGCTCTCGGATTACGAACCTGCCCCCGCCACCGATTCACTCTGGAAGTTCTGGACTCGCTTCCGATCGATTCCAGGGCGCATCGTCGATTCGGCAGCGGACACGATCTTCGACGGTCCGAACGATCTCGTCGTCGACACCGCGTCGATGACCCAGCTCGGCGCCTTCGCGATTCCCAATGACAACCGGCTCGATCTGACCGGTCCGCAGTCGGTGCATCACTGCGGGTATTTCCGCGACCCGCGCACGATTCAGTTCCTGTCGACGGTTCTGGGCGTATAAAGCTCGCTACGCTCGGGCGTGCGGGGCTCGCTTCGCTCGCGTGCGTGGCCTCGCTATCGCTCGGCGGTGCGTGGGGCTCGCTACGCTCGCCCGTGCGAACGGTTGCCGCTGACGGAACGCCTGAACTTGCGGCGGGCCGCGCCGCCCGCACCGCGCGAGGCGAAGCCGAGCGCGCCGCGCACCGCCGAGCAAAGGAGGCGCCCGCACGGCGAGCGAAGCGAGCCCCACGCACGCCGAGCGCAAGCGAGGCCCCGCACGGGCGAGCGCAGCGAGCCCGCTACTCGTGCCTCAGCGCGACGAGCGGATCGACGCGCGACGCGCGATGCGCGGGCACACCGCTGGCGACGAGCGCGGCTGAGACCAGCGTCAGCGTGGCGATCAGGAACACGCCTGGCTCCGTTGGTGTGAGGCCGAAGAGAAGTCCGCGAGCCAGCCGCCCGAGCATCAGCGCGATGCCGCCGCCGATGATGACGCCGGGCACCACCATCATCGTGACGTCGCGAAGCACCAGGCGGATCATCGACCACCGACTCGCGCCAAGCACCGTGCGCACGCCGAGCTCGTTGGTGCGCCTCGCGACCTGAAACGCCAGCACACCGAACATACCGACGCCGGCGAGCACGAGCGCGAGCAGCGCGAACAGTCCACCGAGCGTTGCCATCAGCCGCTCAGTGGGAATGGTCTCGTCTATGAACGCTGCATAGGTCGACAGGCGTGCGATCCGCTCGGTCGGATCGAGTTCGCGAAAGGCCTGCGACACCGCCGACCTCACGCGAAACGGATCGCCTTGATCCACCCGCAGCAGGTATCCGTACGATGGCGGGTTGTCGTAACGCTGAGTCCATGGGATGTACAGCGTCGTCAATGTCGACTCGCGGAGGTTCTGGTATTTGGCATCGCCCACCACCCCGACGATCTCGTGACGGACGCCGCTGGCTGTCACGTGGCGCCCGATCACCGGCCCGCTGCCGAAGAACATGCGGGCGAAGCGATCGTTGACGATCGCTACCGGCGGCGATGACACGGTGTCGCGATCGTTGAAATCGCGGCCGGAGAGGAGCGGCGTCCCCAGTGTCTCGAAGTAGCGCGGCGCGACGATGTTGAACGCGACCTGCTGCGGCTCGCCGGACTGCGACGGGTGCCCTTCGACTCGAACGCCCTGATCCCACAGACCGCCGCCAACCGGAAGAATGGCCCCGGCGGTGGCCGACCGGACGTTCGAGAGCGCGTTCAATCGCTGCAACAGCGCGCTCTGCACGGCGCGCGAACGTTCGAGCGGCATCGGCTGCGTCGGGCGGACCTGCACGACGAGCAATCCGTTGCTGTCGAAGCCACGGTCGACCGAGTAGAGATTCACGAGCGTGCCGATGAACAGGGCCGCCCCGACGACGAGCACCATCGAGATCGCCAGCTGTGCGCCAACCAGCGCTTTCCCCAGCCGACCGTGGTGCTCCGTTCGCACCTCCTTGAGCGCCGGATTGAGGCGCGTGCGAAACGCCTGCAGCGCCGGCACCAAGCCGGCCGCAACGCAGGCGGCCAGCGAGATCGCCGCGGTGAACGCCATCACACGCCAGTCTGGCGTCACCGACAAATCGGCAGTGCGACCGTTGACGATCAGTCCGAACATCCGCGTGCTCGCTCGGCCCGCGACCGCGAACCCGACCGCGCCACCAGCCGCCGCGAGCACGAGGCTCTCAGCGAGGAACTGACGAACGAGACGCCCGCGCCCGGCGCCGATCGCAAGGCGGATCGAGATCTCGCGCTGCCTGGACGCGGCGCGCGCGAGCAGCAGGCCGGTCACGTTTACGCTGGCCAGCAGCAGGATGAGCGCAACGATCCCCATCAGGATCAAAAGCGGTTCGCGGATGTTGTCGCGAATCGGGTTGAACCCGTCGGGGGCACGGAGCGCGATGATTCGCTGCTGCTGGAGCCCCGCACGCTCGGCGCGGCTGCTCGCCTCGGCCAACTGCGCCTCCAGGATCGGGCGGTAGAGCACATTCGCTTCCGCGAGCGCCTGTTCGATGGTCGCGCCCGGTTTGAGCCTCGCCAGCAGGGTCAGGAAATTGAACCCAGCCTCCGTCCGCTGCAGATCGCTCATCATCGGCAGCAGCGGCAGGAAGAGATCTGGAGGGCTCCCGGCGATGGCGCCTCTGAAGCGTGGTGGCGTCACTCCGACAATGGTGAAGACGCGACGGCGAATCGTCAGCGTCGTTCCAATCGCGGACGGACTGCGCCCGAAGCGCCGTTGCCAGTAGCCATCGCTGATGACCGCCGCAGGCACCGCCGGTGACAGCACATCGTCTGAAGGCACCATCAGCCGCCCCGCGTCTGCCTCGAGTCCTAGCACGGTGAAATAGCTGCCAGAGACGATGTCGGCGCGCACTTCTTCGTCGCCGATGTCGATCGTTTGCGTTCTCGACATCTGGACGAAGACGTCGGAGATTGATGCGATGTGGTCGCGGAAGCTCTCGAAGATCGGGTACGACACCTGGGCGGGGCGTCCATCGCTGCGCGTGCGGGTGATCTGAACGAGCCGATCGGGATCCTTCACGGGAAGCGACCCCAGCATCACCGCGTTGACGAGGGCGAAGATCGCGGCGTTGGCGCCGATGCCCAGGGCGAGCGACAGCACGGCGACGATCGCGAACGTTGGGCTGCGGCGCAGCGTGCGCAGCGCGTAGATCAGGTCGTTGCCGAAGTCGTCCAGCCAGCGGCCGCGCACATCGCGGACCTCTTCGCTGATCGCCGCGGCATTGCCGAACTCGAGGAACGCGCGCCGTTCGGCATCGCCGCGCGCCATTCCCGCGGCGACGTAGTCGTCAATCAAGCGATCGCGATGGAATCGCAGCTCGTCATCGATCCGCGGATCTCGGCGCGAACGCCATTGCAGGAAGCGGTGCACCATTGCTTACTTCACTCGCGACAGGAGCAACGGATTCGAGATACCGTCGACGACCAACTTCAACTGCTCACCGACCAGTTCGCCAGCGATCATCGGCGTCCGGCCCTCGAGGGCGACTTTGAACGACAGCGTCTTGTCGTCGACCTTGCCCTCCATGATCTCCACTGTCTGTTGCACCAGCGTGAACGTGCCGGTGGCCTGCGATCCTTTGACGGTGAGCACGAGGGCGACGCGGCGTCCGGCTCCCGTTTCGCCCTGCCATTTCCCGCCAAACGCGGTCTTGGATTGAGCCGCGAGCGCGCATGCGGCACAGAGGACGATGACCACGATCGTGTGAAGCGTGCGCATCACGTGACCTCGCTATTCGGCGGTGCGGAGAATCGTCGAGATAGCCGCCGACAGTCGATCCCAGTTCTCGCTCTGCTCTTCGAGCTGCTTTCGGCCTACCCGCGTGAGCGTGTAGAACCTGGCGTCGCGGCCGGTGTCGGACGCCGCCCACTCGGCGCGCACCCACCCGCGCTTCTCGAGACGATGCAGCGCCGGATAGAGCGAGCCCTGCTGCACCTGCAGCACGTCGCGCGACATCTGCTGCAGCCGCTGCGCGATGGCGTAGCCATGCGTCGGCCCCAGCGCCACCACTTTCAGGATCAACACATCAAGAGTGCCCTGCAGGAGATCGGATTTCTGTGCGTCGCTAGCCATGCCAAGACACTCTACATATGCATATGTAGAATGTCAAGGTGTCTCGACATACGTAGTGTCCGGCTTCAGCCGGACCGGCAAGCGGTCGGTGCGATCGCGGACGTAGTGTCCGGCTTTAGCCGGACCGGCTGGCGGTCGGTGCGATCACGAAAGGTGTCGGTGCGATCGGAGTTGACGTCCGTCGGTGCGATGGCGGGTGCGGGCGGCGCTTTGCGCCGCGGGTGCGGGCGCTCGGCTTCGCCTCGCGCGGTGC
>Ga0075434_100005647_pt1 | contig 11413 bp, 17 predicted proteins | sample RhiMethybrSRZTD3_FD_75298 | JGI IMG/M metagenome (GOLD analysis project Ga0075434, IMG submission 75298) | Populus rhizosphere microbial communities from Tennessee, USA - Rhizosphere MetaG P. TD hybrid SRZTD3 | ecosystem: Host-associated > Plants > Roots > Rhizosphere > Soil | place: USA...
ACCCTTGTCGAACGGTCTACAATCCCGTCGTCGTCATCATACGGCTCCTCAGGGAGAACGCAGGCTGCCGACGTTCCGAACGATGATCTCCCTGCCCAAGGCGCGGCAGCCATCCTCGAGGCCAAGACAAACATCGAGGGTGTGTCATATCCGATGTCAGCGAAAAAGGACAGGAAGCTCTCAATTACGCTGGACAAAAAGGTCAAGAAGCCATGGACAGCGCGCGCAGAGTTGGCGACACGATCGCTACTGCAGTCGAGAAATCGGTCCAGGCGCGACCCTACACAACCGCCCTGGCGCTGGCTTTGGCCGCAGGGTTCCTGGTTGGTGCGGCTTGGCGCCGTTAAGGAGGAATGTTGTGTGTTTGTCGAACCGATATCCAATCGAACACGAACGCTCACGCTGCGGCATGGCGTGCGCGCTTTAGTCTAGGCCGAACTGGACTCCGGAGTTTGCCTGACTGCGCTCTACGTGAGCGAAAACCGGAGAGCGCCTCGCGAGCAACGCCGTCAACGTCCTCGCAGCCGGGCCCTCTGCCATTGCCGCTACGCGCGCTTCGACGCGTAACCGCGAGGGGAGTTTGCGGCCTACGTTATCGGCAGGCATCGGCACGTCATCGAAGCTACGCCCCATCACTGCTTGCCATTGGAGGCGGATCGGATCACGCTCGCCTCTTTTGGCAGCTTCAATGATTCGCTTTGCGACGAGCTCCCGCACTCTGTCGAGATTCGCGAAGTTCCGAAACGAACGACAAGCCTGATCAAAGGCGATCCCCATGCGCGGACCGCCTTTTCATCAAAGTAGGAGTGTTGGATAGGAATGATACTCATTTTCACCTCCACGAAGTATGGGCTAGGGCGCGACACCGTCTCTCAGTCCTCGAGGTCCGGAGGTCACCGAGGCCGAAGCTGGTCCGGCGATGTGACAAGCTTGGCCGCTGGAAAATGACGACGGCTGTTCCAAACAGACCACTTGCTTCTTGTGACTGCGGCAACTGTGCTTGCGGGGTAGGTTTTACACGCGATCGTGAACCAATCCGTGCCGACCAGGGCCAAGCCTGTCCGGCGCCCATGGCCCGGAATTTGCTGAAGTTTGTCCGTAAGCGTACATTTGCGCATCACCTGCAGCGGCTGGGTGCCAGGCGTCTGTGTGGCTGGGGGGACAAGGGAGCTCCCGCCTAGTGGAAGGAAGCCGTTATGTCTCATGCACTTAAATCAAGGCCCGCCAAGCGAGGCACGAACCGCAAAGCAGCCAGTGCGCTCTTTGATCCCGCGGTATTTCTAGAGACGACGGCCAATGGTCGAGTCATTTCCACGCATTCAAAGAAAGACGTCATCTTCGCCCAAGGCGACAATGCGGATTCAGTCTTCTATATCAGGAAGGGCAAGGTCAAAGTCGCCATCGTGTCCAAAGGGGGCAAGGAAGCCGTCATCGCGCTCCTGGGGCCAGACGAATTCGTGGGCGAAGGATGCTTGATCGGACAGACGAAGCGCTTGGCGACAGCCTCCGCAATGACGGAATGCGAGACGATGCGAGTGACAAAGGCGGAAATCCAACGGGTCCTTGTTGACGAGCCCGCATTCTCGCAGATGTTCGTCTCGCATATCCTGGCGAGGAACGCCCGGGTCGAGGAAGACTTGGCCGATCAGCTCTTCAACTCAACCGAAAAGCGGCTTGCGCGGCTGTTGCTGCTGTTGGCCAACTTTGGAAAAGAAGGCCGAGCGGAGCCCATTCTCGCGAAGATCAGTCAGGAGACACTCGCTGAGATGATCGGCACAACCCGGTCGCGCGTGAGCCACTTCATGAGCAAGTTCCGTCAACTGGGTTTCATCGATTACAACGGCCATCTGGAAGTCCATAATTCTTTGGTGAGTGTGCTTTTGGCCGATCAGCCACGCACTGTGAGCCCACCCGAGTAGCATCTCCCAGTGAGCGAGCCCGCCACTAGGCCGCCGGGCGCGACCCGACAGCAAGAATGTGCTGAGCGCTTAATTTCTCGACTCCTATTGTACTTCACGTCCACTGCCCCCACATACTAGTGCGTGTGTGAGAGCTGCCCATAAATCGGAGATCCACCGAAGTCTCCGTTCTCTCTTAAGCAGCAGCTCCGATGCCATCGGCAGGCACATCAAAACTCCAAATTGAGCTGCGTTCGGCGCGGTGCCGTGTGCACCTTCCGGGGAAGTGGTGCTCGCATCGCGGCGTTCCTCCTCATCGAAAGGATCATGGAACCTCCTTCCTGCAGGGAGCCTCGCTCGGGCGTTTGTCGTGAAGATTGAAGGCCAACTCGAGGAGCATCGTGAGATGTGGTCTTATGTCCAAATGTCGTACCCGTTGTTGACGATCGCTTTGGCTGCTGCGATGTGCTTTGTCGTAGTGTCATTCATCATGGGACAGTCAAAACCTCATCGGTAAGCTGCCCAATTTAGAGCTCTTGTAGAGAAGGCCGTCCATGGAGAAGATGATACTACTGGTCGCCATAGTCAGCCTCATCCTCGTTGCCAGCGAATTGAGCCGAACTATCCCCACAGCTCGCTCGTAGCGATCCGCTGTGCAGGCCCATTTTTTCCTTGTACCGTCAAGGGAACGATTCAGCGGTGGGCATGTTGTTCGTTCGACAATCGGACCCCGTGAGACATGAACTGCAAGTAGTGTTCTCGGACCGTAATCCGGAACTAAACTTATCTTCCGGGTGTCACACAAGGAGCCTGGCTTGCTCGTTTTGCTCGCCAGGCTTTTTGCCTTTTTGATCGCCTGCAAGGCATCAATCGAAGAGCTTCAATCTCTCGGCCACTCGAGCGCGTGTTAGTCGACGGAATCGGCAACTGGTGGTGCCTTGAACAAAACAAGGTCGGGGCTGGGCACCAGCGTCATTGAAGCCCTCTTTTTGACTGCTTGGTGCACGCCGCCGAACCCGCGATATTTCACCAATCTTGAGAGTAAAGACAACATCCGCAGTCTGCAGGACCACATGCCATCGCTCAAAAGGAAAGCGCCCCGAAAATCGGGGCGCTCGCAAAATTCAACCGGAAAAGTCTTAGGCAGCGACCTTGGTCGGATTGATCTCCAGAACCTTACTGGAGCTTGCGATCGGGATCGCCCGAGGCTTCATCGCCTCTGGAATCTCGCGCACGAGGTCGACGTGCAGGAGCCCGTTCTCAAGGGTCGCGCCTTTGACTTGAACATAGTCAGCGAGCTGGAAACTACGCTCGAAGGCCCGCGCGGCGATGCCCTGGTATAGCACCTCGCCGACCTTCTCTTCGTCGTTGATCTGCTTCTCGCCGTGGATCGTCAGCGTATTCTCCTTCGCCTCAATCGATAGGTCACTACCAGTGAACCCGGCGACTGCAACCGAGATGCGATAGGCATTCTCGATGGCACCGCCTTTCGCTCTATCTGACTGAGGGGGAATAGGTCGATTCGCTACTAGGGACAACAGTTTCGGAATTGCTGGAGACCTCGGTCGATGAGACCGAGCGTTAACGTGGCTCAATGGCCGCCGTTGATACCGCGCGGGGACCGACATGACTAAAGGTCGCCTGACAATTTCGGGTTGGCGATGGACCCGGCAAGTTCAGGGCCACACCGCAGCTAATCACAAGGAACGACTCGATGGCGATGAATATGACTGGCGAGGTCCAGCTCCCAGCAAGTCGAGAAACGGTATGGGCGATGCTCAACGAACCCGCCGTGCTGAAAAGCTGTATTCCCGGTTGCGAGTCGCTTGACAAAGACTCTGACAACGGATTCCGGGCGGTCGCCACGATCAAGATCGGCCCCGTCAAGGCGCGCTGGAAAGGGAAAGTGAGGTTCTCAAATCTCGATCCGCCCAACAGCTACCGCATCTCAGGTGAAGGGGACGGTGGGGTCGCCGGATTTGCCAAGGGCGGCGCCAAGGTCTCACTCGCCAACAAGGATGGTGGCACATTGTTGTCCTACAACGTCGAAGCACAGATCGGCGGCAAGCTCGCCCAGCTAGGACAGCGCCTCATCAATAGCGTGGCAAAGAAGACCGCCGACGATTTCTTCGGAAATTTCGCGGCCGCCGTCAGACCGAAGGTGAGATAGCATTGATGGGAGGTAGCTCCAATGCAGGCCATGCACTCGCGTAGACTCGACGATCGTCGACGGCGTCCCTGTGCCAGGCGTCGATGGCTGAGAGACCCGTCTGGCTCCCGCCTGTTCAACCAGGGTGGTTGACGTGGCCCAGGCACTTCAAATTCGTACGATGCCAAACGGCTGCAGTTGGTATTGGGAAATTGTAAGCCAAGACCACGAAATTCTTGCGTGCGGCGTCTCTGACACACACGTCGATGCCCTTGAGGATGCGGAATCTCCCGCATCTTCAAAGGCATCGAAGGTCAAGCCAGCGATGCAAACATAGCGACCTGATCGCCGCCAGGAGTTGCTCCAACGCGGCGCCGCCGGCTATCCCTCCCGGTTAACGAGATTACACTCCTGATCGAGTGTAAGGGTCGGCAGCTGAAACTGCTGTTCGAATCGCTGCTCCCCGCAGCTCAACCGATGCTAGGGGCCTAGTCAATTTGGCGAAGTGTTCAATTCTGATCAGCTCCCGAGAGCTCGTGCGAGTAAATTAGGCCGAAGGTGATGCCGTAGCAATTTCAGGTGTCGTCTAGATGGCCACCGAAATGCGTGATCATTCGCCGCCTGGTCTGCTGCAAAGGTGATGCTGAAGGAGCAAAACGCAATGTCACTTCCATGTCCGTCCGGGACCCGCGGTTGGACGCAGGTTCTCGCACGCTATCGCGTACCCAGCCCCGTGCGCAGCATTGTCGAGCTCACAATCACGGCAGGTCCGTTTGTTCTGCTGTGGGTCCTGATGTGGGCAACCCTTGATCTTGGCTACTGGCTCTGTCTGCTGCTCGCGATACCAGCGGCCGGCTTTCTTGTGCGGTTGTTCATGATCCAGCACGACTGCGGTCATGGCGCTTTCTTCCGCCATCGCCTTGCGAACGACTGGGTCGGCCGTTTGATCGGCGTGCTGACGCTCACGCCCTACGACTTCTGGCGACGCAATCATGCCATACATCATTCGACTTCCGGCAACCTCGATCGTCGTGGAATTGGTGACATCGACACACTGACCGTGGATGAATACCTCGCTCGATCCCGATGGGGTCGGTTGCGCTATCGCGTCTACCGCCATCCGGTCATCATGTTCGGCATCGGGCCGGTCTATCTTTTCATCCTGCGACATCGACTGCCCGTCGGCCTCATGCGCGGCGGTTGGCAGCCATGGCTCAGCACCATGGCGACCAACGTCGCAATCGCGGCTCTCGTCGCCACGATGATATGGCTGACCAGCTTTGGGGCATTCCTGCACGTGCATCTACCGATCATGCTTCTCGCGGGCTCGATCGGGGTTTGGCTGTTCTATGTCCAGCATCAGTTCGAGGATACGGTTTGGGCTCATGACTGGGCCTGGGACCTGCACGAGGCGGCGCTTCACGGCAGCTCCTACTATCACTTGCCGCACGTCTTGCGATGGTTCACCGCCAATATCGGCGCGCACCACGTTCATCATTTGTGCAGCCGTATTCCCTGCTACCGGCTGCCACTCGTGTTGCGTGATTACCCGGAGCTCAGCGGCATCGGCCGACTTACGTTAGTCCAGAGTTTCAGGTGTGTGCGACTGGTGTTGTGGGACGAAGCTCAACGGCGACTCATCTCCTTCCGTGAGGTGCGTCAGCGTCATGCTTTAGCTTGAGGACAACGGAGCGCCTGTCGTCCTGCCATTCAGAGCAGCTCTGCACCATGGAAAGCCGAGGTACCGCGGCAACGCCCCGGTCCTTCATGCCCCTCACACTCGGGACCCTTCAGGTTTGTCCGTTGCCCTCGCTTCGGCGAAAGGAAGTCACGTGGCCGGTCAAGAAACGCCACCCGCAGCAGAGGATTCGTCAGCATGTCCTGAATGCGGAACAGAAATGGTCATTGTCTCCGTCAAACCAATCTTGTTCGTCAGTAAATTCGAGGAACTCACGCTCGCATGTCAGAAGTGCGGTTCTACCAAAATACTCAAGATCAAACGCAGGTGACAAATCCATTAGCCTGCCAGCTCGATTCGTGAACTGCAGCATAGTCGCCGCTGGCTCACACTGAGCACTTTTGCTCAGAACCACCGAGTGAGCGCGCCTAGACTGCCTGACCCTGGAATTGTCGTTGCGTCCGGTCGGTACGGTCGGCGTCCGTATTCTGCACGTGTGCGCGCTGGCGGTACAACTCTCAACAAGGAGGCAAACATGATCAGATCATCATTTGCAGTCGCCATTGGCGCAACGTTCGCGGCCGGGCTGTCAGCTGCACCACCGGCTTTCGGCCAGGAAGAAACCGACCAACGATTGGGTATTGTTCATTTCGACACCTCGTGTAACGAGATGGCGCAGCGGCGGTTCGACCGCGGCATGCGCTATCAGCATTCGTTCTGGTATCAGTCGTCCAAAGAGATATTCGAGGAAGTGCTCAAGGCTGATCCTGAATGTGGGATTGCCTACTGGGGCATTGCGCTGAGCCTGCTCCACAATCCTCATAACCCGCCGCCCGAGCTCAACCTCCCGCTTGGCCTTGCCGCCATCCAGCAGGGGAAGGTAGTCGGCGCGAAGACGCAGCGTGAGCGCGATTTCATCGATGCCCTCCTGGTGTTCTATACCGATTACGACAAGATCACCCACGGCGCGCGGGTGCAAGCCTATCTCAAGGCCATGGAGGGGGTGGCGCAGCGCTTCACCCCGTCAACCTCGCAGTAGTGGGCAGCACCTCGTCGGCGCGACCTGACAGCAAGAATATACTCAGCCCTTAATTTCCCGACCCCCTTGTGCTTTGCGTTCGGCGCCCTACGTACATAGTGCGTGTCTGGGAGCTGCCCATAAATCGGGGACCTACCGAAGTCTCCGTTCTCTCAAAGCGGCAGCTCCGGTGCCATCGGCAGGCACATCAAACTCCAAATTGAGCTGCGTTCGGCGCGGGGGCCATGAGTACCCGCTTCCTTACGTGTGCGCGCTGCTTGCGGCGCGTCCGATGTGATGATTGGGATCAACTCTAGGAGCATCCTCAGATGTGGTTCGATATCCAGACGTGGCTCCCTTTAGTGACAGTCACCTTCGCTGCTGCGATCTGCCTAAGCGTGGCGTCATTCATTATGGGAAGCGTGAAGCTATCCCCTATCGGGGCGTAACGACCGGAATCCTTCTTGCGAGTGTTGTTGTGACGTTGTGAGATTAAACATGACCAGAGAATGTGATGAGCGGATGTGGAACTTGGCCTATCGGTTAGCTCGGTCAGGTGAACATCAAAATTATCAGGCGATCGAATGGGAATTGCGGGCGTCTGGGTTTCCTCAAGCACGCGGGTTATTGGACTGTGAGCGAGTCCGTGAAAAGCTGGACGGCATATGCGCCGAAGCGCGAGCGATACGTGACCAGAAGTCACCAAAGGAGCAAGTCACCGGAACGTGGCCCCTTGTCTCCAATGACAGCGCCGCTCCGGGGCCGACCAGGTGCGAAGGCGAGCTACAACAGTCGCCAGCAGATAACGATCGCGCTCTCTAGGTCGCTCTCGCTCGGCTTTCCCCGGACGAGGCCATTTTCATATCCCGCAGGCTGGGTCCATTGTGGCCCCCGGAACACAGGAACGATCATCATGACAAACGTGACTGCACGACACGTCAATGAAACGGAATCCGATCGGCGCGGCATCAAGGATGGCTGGTATGCAATAAGCCAGATCGGCAAGATTTGTAGCGGCCGATTTTCGAATCGAGAGGATTGCCAAGCGCACATCAAGCGGGAGCGAGGCGATATTGATGCATACCGCCACGGGGCGGACACTACAGAACCCATCAGTAGCGTCGGTCACTGAGAGCTCAGTTGGCCAGAGAAGTTATCGTGTAATCAGCTCGGAGCAATACCGCGCAAGTGCCAGGAGCGGTCATCCGTAGCAACGTCTCCTAGTCAGCGGCAGCCACCACCGGTTCAGAGTGAGCAATTTTGCTCAGACACCTTCGAGTGAGCGTCCTAGGCTGTTGGGTATCATCATTGATCATTGTGCCCGGGCGGGTGCCGCCGGCATCCGCATTCCGCAGTCAGCGCTTGCGGCAGGACACGAAAGGCATTCCAATGGCATCGCAGAACAATCATGGTGGCCAGGGCGGCCCTTGGGGTAGCGGAGGCAGACGCGATTCCGATCTTGAGAATCTAGTCCGTCAGGGGCAGGAGCGGCTCAAACAAGTCATGCCGGCCGGCGGCCCACGCAGCGCTATCGTTCTTGCCATCTTTGCGTTGGTCGGCCTAGCCGCATGGACCGCGTATTACACCGTGCCGAGCGACTCGGTCGCTGTCGTGCAACGGTTCGGCAAGTATCTCAAGGACGTTCCGCCGGGACTGCATTTCAAGTTGCCGCTGGGCATTGATGTCGCGACCATCGTTCCCGTCAAACGCCAGTTGAAGCAAGAGTTCGGGTTCGTGACTCCAGGCGCCGCCGATCCGTATCAGGCGTCCCGCGACGGAAAGCGAGAAACCCAGATGGTGACGGGCGACCTGAACGCCGTATTGGTGGAATGGGTGGTTCAATATCGCATCCTTGATCCGGTCAAATTCCTTTTCGACGTTCGCGAACCGAGGGGAACGCTGCGCGACGTCTCCGAATCCGTCATGCGGGAGGTCGTCGGTGATCGCACCGTGGACGAGGTGATCACCATCGGCCGACAAGAGATCGAGACCGAAGCGTTGACCAAGATGCAGGCGCTCTCGACCAAATACGCCATGGGGATCAGCATCGATCAGGTGCAACTGAAGAACATCAATCCGCCCGAGCCGGTGCAGGTATCGTTCAACGAGGTCAATCAGGCTCAGCAGGAGAAGGAGAAGCTGATCAACGAAGCCCGCCGCGAGTACAACAAGGTGATCCCGCTCGCCGATGGCGAGAAGGACCAGCGGGTGCGCGAAGCCGACGGCTACCGCCTTAAGAGGATCAACGAAGCGGAAGGCGACGCGGCCCGCTTCAACGCCTTGCTGTCGGAATACATCAAGGCCCCGGCGGTGACCAGCCGCCGCATTTATATCGAGACCCTGCAGGACGTCATGCCAGGCATCCGTTCCAAGATCATCGTCGATGAGCAGACGCGCGGCATTCTGCCACTGCTGAACCTCGACTCCCCGAAGGGGAAACAACCATGAGCAAGTTCAGGCTTGTCGCTGTCTTGGTGACTTTTGGCGTCGCGTTGTACATTCTGATGAGCTCGATTTATACGGTGAGCGAGGTCGAGCAGGCGATTGTCACCCAATTTGGCATGCCGGTTGGCGAACCCGTGACCGCGGCCGGTCTGAAGTTCAAGGTGCCGTTCATCCAGGAAGTGAATCTGATCGACAAGCGTGTGCTCGAGTGGGATGGCAGTCCGTCCGACATGCCAACCAAGGACAAGCTCTACGTTTCGGTCGACCTCTTCGCTCGCTGGCGGATCATAGAACCCCTTCAGTACTTTCTGCGGTTGCACGACGAGCGCAGTGCCCAGTCCCGTCTGGATGACGTTCTGGGCAGCGAGACCCGAAACGCCGTCGCCAAGCATGAGCTGATCGAGATCGTCCGCACCACAAAGGATCGTGTGCCATTGCGTGATGTCCTCGCGAGCGACGCGGGACGTGCGCTGGATGTGGGGTCGCTGGTGCCGATCCAGAAGGGACGCAAACTGGTCGAGCAGGAGATCTTCGCCGAGGCTGCCGAAAAGGTTCGCGTCTTTGGTATTGAATTGCTCGATATCCGCTTCAAGCGGATCAACTACAATGAAAGCGTGCGCCCGAAGATTTACGACCGCATGATCAGTGAACGGCGGCAGATCGCGGAGCGCTTCCTGTCGGAAGGCAACGGCGAGGCCGCCAGAATTCGCGGCAATCGTGTGCGCGACCTCAACAAGATCCAGTCTGAAGCCTATCGTCAGGTAGAGGAGATCCGCGGCGTGGCGGATGCGAAAGCCACTGAAATCTACGCGAGGGCTTACAACCAGAGCTCTGAAGCGGCGGCGTTCTATGAGTTCACAAGGACCATGCAAGCCTACAAGTCCATCATCGCCGAAAACACCACCCTTGTCCTTTCCACGGACAGTGACCTCTTCAAGTTCCTAAAGGGCATAACTCCCAAGGGCGACGTCGTTCCGGCCAGCGCTCCGAAGGCAACCGATGCCAATGCGGCCGCGACAGGCCGGTGACCTCTCCCTGCAGCCCGCCTTCCCAACAGGTTACTGCCTCATCCGCTTACCCCAATAGCGACTGGATAGCGGACGTGACGGATCTTAACGGCTCGGGCCAGGAGCGGTCATCCTCACCACTTCCTATTCGGCCTTGTTGCCACCGCCGGTTCAGAGTGAGCAATTTTGCTCAGACGCCGGACGGACAAGGGCGTAGGCAAATACTAATCGATACGCCATCGCAAACCGTTCAGTCTTCAATTCAACTTCCTGAACCGGAACCCATATGGGTGCCGTTGACTCGCTCCGAAGCATGTCGGGCGAAAGGAAATATCATGCAAATTCCTGAGATGTTTACTGGTGAATCACTTCGGCGCCTCGTCCACGGCGCTATTGCTGGAATATTCCTTACGTTGGCTGTCGGCTTTAGCTGGTTCGGCTACGGCCTCGGCTGGAAGTTAGGAAGCAGCGTCGAAAGCGTGGCCACGGCACGCACAGATGCGGCGGTCCTCGCTGCGTACGCGCCGGTCTGCTCGCGAGATTTCGTGCGGGATGCGACCGAAGCGAACTGGGCCGGGTTCAAGACTGAGTCGTCCTGGAATCGGGACAGCTACCTTATGAATACTGGCTACGCCACTCTTCCTGGCGCGAAAGAGCCCCACCGGCAGATCGCGGGTGCTTGTGCCGAGGCTTTGGGCAAGATACTCGAATCGCGAGTCAGCAAGTAATGGACCGTTGTGCGCCGACTGCCCGTGGATTTCCGTGGGGCATTTTTCTAGGTCTTGCTGGCAAGAGCTTTGATCATGTGGCTTACGCCTCGCGTCGCTGCTCTAAGGCTTGGCAACTGCGGCGGTGATGTTGCGATCTCCGCGAGCCAGGCCTTTGAAGGAATTGTGATCACGCCGCTGCTGCGCCGGCGGGCGCGCTCTTTCAGCGACCGAACGACGCGAGGGGGGCGCCGCCTACCCGGTGCTGATCGATCCCTCGCTCGACGATCCATGCACGGCACTTTGCGTCATCGATCATGCAGCTAAGCCCCGCGCCACGGATGGAAAGTTATCCGAAGTTTCATAATGAGGCCGGGGTGCCGATCGTGCGGATTGGCTGCCGCGAGTTCAAGTGCATTGGGGACAAACCGCCGCAAGATCATCCACACATCTACCTCAACATGGGCGATGCCAGTGAGATCGTCTGCCCCTATTGCTCTACACTATTCCG
>Ga0075434_100005650_pt1 | contig 11409 bp, 11 predicted proteins | sample RhiMethybrSRZTD3_FD_75298 | JGI IMG/M metagenome (GOLD analysis project Ga0075434, IMG submission 75298) | Populus rhizosphere microbial communities from Tennessee, USA - Rhizosphere MetaG P. TD hybrid SRZTD3 | ecosystem: Host-associated > Plants > Roots > Rhizosphere > Soil | place: USA...
CCATGTAAATGAACTGTATGAGGCATCGGTGTTTTGTTAATGAAATGAATTACCACTCTATCACCTTCTGTCGCTCTTAACGTAGGACCAGGTATCGTACCGTTGTAAGTCCAAGCATCAACACGGACGTTTGGAGCTATTTCTACTGTGGTATCCTGCGCTATTAGCGTATACTCATGGGTTTTCGATGGTAGCTGTTGTTTTTGTATGTTGTTATTGCTGCTATTGCCTCCGACAATAATTGCAGGTGATGATGATGATGCAAGTGGCGCGGCTTTCGTAAGATTACCATCATTAACAACAAATCCAATACCCGTTAAAATACCTAGTATGAGTATAGCGGAGGTAGCCAAAGAAATTGTTATTTTTCTTGCTCTTCCATCAAAAGTTGTTTCATTTGGCATCCGTTGCTAATCTTAGTTTATTAAATCATTAATTAAAAGGTTCCTCAATAGGCTTTATAGCGTATAGCTCCTAGAGAATAGTATATTTCATCGTCTTCTCCTCCAGCAATAAAGATCCCAATGATATGGTGCTACTTTTATGAATAGATTGATGGAAAAGCAATCCATCCATCTAACAGCCTTTTGCCAATTAGGGTCTGGTCAGAGCATTTAAGATGACAAGTAGAGAACAAACTCGGATTTAAATAGGCAGCTTATATTATTATTACTACAGAAAAGATGGCTGCAATTTCCAATAGCAAATTATTTTTATCGATTTTTTTGGACATGCTCTTAGCAGGAGTAGGTCATATGTATATCCATCGTGTAAAGCGAGGAATCGTGATCCTATTTTCAGCAATTAGTATCGGAATCATCATCAATCTCATAATATCTTATCCTTTTTCCTTGATAGTGGCATTGGCATTCTGGTTATGGCAGATTTACGACTTGACACGAATTGTTAAGAATGAAAATAAACAATCATTTGTTAAAGCCGTGGCAGTCCGTTCAGGTTCTGACCTTCAAAATACTTGTATAAAATGCGCCAACCCTAATCCAAGTGGTTCAGCTTTTTGCAATAAGTGTGGTTGTGTCCTAAGGTGATCTGAGATCCCAAATTGTATATCAATCCATTTCCTGTCCGGATAATTCAGATCCTTATTAGATATTGCAACCCCCCTTCATGGACTAGAGTCTGCTCATCATACATGCCAACACCTATCGAAGGGCTTCGCCGAGAGCAAGAGTCCATCTTGGCTCCTGCTTTGATCTAACCATCTACTGGTTCAAATTTATAGAATTAAGTTAGTATGTATTATGAATGAGGGAACTAATACGTGCCACTGCTAACTGCTAACTGTTAATACGCACTTTCACGGCCTTTAGAATACCAACTTCATTGTTTTGTGTACCTATCATCAGCATATATTCTCCTGGATTTTGGTTTATTGCTGGCGTGAAAATGAACGAGACCTGCTTACTAGTACTCGGAGCTGGCATTGGAAAGGACGCTTGGCTGAAAGTACCTGTAGAATTTCCAAGGTTACCGCTCGGAGTAAATGTGCCTGATGCCATCATTTCAACAGTCGAATTGGAAGAAGATTGAGGGATTTTTGCTGCTGAAATATCAACTTTAATCTCTGCAGTTTGACCTCTCTTCAGAATCAGCTGTTGAGGGGATACTGAAATAGTGAAAGGCAACTGATTGTAATTCGTATTTAATCTGCCTATCTTATTTTCTGACCATTCTGTAAACCACGTTTGACCGTTCTCTCCATTTGAAAACTGTAGAGTATTTGCTATACCGCACGTCTTACTGTTAGGCGGACAGTTTCCCCAGAGTTTGCTCTGGGTAGGAATCCAATATTCATACAAGGTGTTATTTGAAGGCACAAACCTGGCTATCTTATTACCCTCATGCTCATTGAACCAAAGCGATCCCGCAGATCCGCTTTCTATCCAATAAGGCAGAGTATAAGCTGCTTGTGGGACACTATCAGTATTATTTACACCATAAATCCTTGGAGATGCAGTAGATGTTGCATAGGTCGTTGTCTTCCCATTACTGGCATTTAGCATAAAAAAAGTACTGGTAGCATGGTCAGTTACCCACAGATTGCCGTCATTACTTAATGCGACACCTACAGGAGAGTTTAATCCCGCCGGCATATTGAAACTATCAAAGGTTTTAGACGCTATGTTGTAGCGCAGAATTTCTCCTTTATTAGGAAAAGATAGCATCGAAATCCATACTGCATCCCTTTTATTATCTACCGCTATAGAACCAACACTGAGGAGACTTGGGTCTATTCCTTTAAATCCAGTTGTAGGTAGTGGAATCTTAGTTATGCCATTGGCTGTTCCGCTCTTCATTTGGGTGATGTTTCCAAACCAGAGCACAGGAGAACGTATACCCACGAAATACAGGTTTCCTTTTGAATCAAAGTCGATAGATACAGGGTATGCTGTACCAAATGCTTTTGGGCTTTCCGGAACCTTATACATTTCAAAACTTCCAAGAGATTTACTATATCTCCAAATTGCGTTCTGCTTTTCGTCTGTAAACCAGATGTTCCCTTTTTTATCAGCCTTTACAGACCATACTTGAGAATTGTCAGTCGGATTATTACGTGCTTCCCATACAGGAATGGTAACTTCTTTATCAAATTTATTTGTAGCAAGATTATAGCTGCCAAGTGTTCCTTGTTTCGTAGATACGTACCATATCTTTCCAGCCTGACTATCAACCAAGATACCTAAGGGCATTTCACATGTGGCTGGAAGCTTGTATTCCGTTATGTATCCAGTTGAATTCGTCGTAGGGTTTAAACCACAAAATTGCTTCTGATATTGCTCAATTGCTGCCGCTTTTGAATTTGCAATAAGTTGGTCCGTAGATTGGAGGCTTGGATTGCTGCTATTGTTTGGAGTTCTAAATAAAACAGAATAGGCTACAACGATAACAATTATTCCAACTGCTGCATAAGCTATAATATTTTTGGTTTTCAAATAACCTGGCCTGCCGTTACACAGAAGATGTGATGTCGTATAGAAAAAGGTATGCCTGTCTGCATATGTTTACCTGTCGAATACTCAATTTTGTAATTTAAGTTCATTGGTACAACTTTCGAACAAGGTTTTTGGTATGTTATTGCCTTATGTGTTCTAGTCAAGTACCTTAACATGTATTATTTCGATATTATTTCGATGCATATGAACTAATTGGAGACTGTAAGGCCAAGAATAAATCGAAGCCATACTTCAAAACGAGAGAAGTTGTTCTGCTGCCTTTGCGCAATTGTTGTGAGATTGAAGATTGTCTTCCCCTCATAACAAAAAATCAATAATGACAATGACAATCAATCTCTGCCAAAGGATCTCTCAAGTAGGTAAGGTCAATTAGATGTCAATCTTTGACTATTTATTGATCCTGTATACTATCTCCTTCAGCTGGAATTTTTGGCATGCATATACAACCCCATGATCTAGAGTATTGTTCCATACCTTGGAAGGGCGCTTTTACATATTTTGCAGCCGAACATAGAGACTTCAACTCCTTCCTTAATTTCCTTTAAACTTCCTATAATCAACCTCCCTTCATTTTCTGCTTTTGTTAAATTTGCTTTGTCCTTTTCTGGGATTCCATAGATTATTGGTATAATTCTAACAATCTTCTTACAGTTATGGCAGTAACCTTCCGATATTCTGCGAGGATTGTTTTCATGATAGCCCGTATGAAGTTTCTCTGCCTCTTCTATTGTAATTTGAAATGCATCCATGAGCTTATAGTTAATTCTATAATAAATCAGGTTGCCTTCATCGTATTCATTATTTTTAAGATAGAATTCGTGAAGACTTGAAAGCAACCGTTTGATACCTGCTGCATTTTGATCCGTTTGATCCCTCATTAAGTATTATACTACCACATCCTTAACCTTGTTCATCGGAGTGCATTTCTACATCTATTCTGCATCCAGCAACATCTATGTCAGTCTCTCCTATAAAACTAGCAACTCCAATATCATGATGAGCTAAAGCGGTTGGAACACTTGTTCTGCTTTTAACAGTCAATTCTTCTGTGCTGAAGGCACGGTTTTCTGGTCCGTTACTTTCTTGTATCTTGTATGAAACTCCTATACCACAGTTACTACAAATAATTTCGTCAGATTCAGGATCCGATGTTGACGTTGATGCTGTAGTCCTATGTTGAATCAAATACACTCCTATCTTTCACACAAACCTTTTTTACTGTTATATTTAATACTAATCAACTAGTTAGATATATTACCTGAGACTTCATATGGTATCAAATTTTGCCGTTTATTGTGCGGGTGTCAAGATTGACCAATGATAATTTTTGATTCCTGTTTTTTCAACGATATCTGGCTGAAGTGCTTGTAGTGTAACAGACATCATGTAGAGAATCTTTTCTTAGACCCTCTACCGAATACAGGATTCTTTGGTTCGAAGAGGTAACCTGGTAACCTAGGTATAATATGGTTTTGTTACAATTATGAAGCATTCATATAATTCTATGAAAAATATGTCTGTGTTTATGGATCGGGAAGAAACTATGGCAAGAATTGACAATACTATCAGAGTATTATCACATTTGGACTCGCCACACGAGAGTAATTCGGAGGAAACGATGAGTCTTAAAAATGCAGTAGATAAAGAAGATAGACCAAAACTAGTGAATCTACTTGAAGATCTCGTTGTCTTGTTGAAAGATGACCCGGATAATAAAAGTAAGATAAAAGAAATGTGGAACAAAATAATGAGTGGCTACGGACATATTAAGCCAATTTCTGAAATCTTGGAAACAGTCAAAGAATATTTTCTCTAGGTAGTTATTGCTGTTGCTCCCATTTTAGCAGGATGACATCCTGAAAACTTCAATCCTTTGTGTGTGAGAGCTGACGAGCATAAATACAATTAAGTGCATAATTATAAGCCTGTGATATGTCGGCTCTAATCGATACACAAAATCAGGCGTAATAATGAACTATTTATAAAGTCGACATAGCGCGGACTAATGATCCTGGAATGAGTCAAACTATGACCTAAAATTTAGAACGGAGAAAGATTGATATTTAGAAACAAGAACATACGCTGTCCTTTACATTTCAGTTATTACTAACTAATTGAGTTTATTTACCAGAGAAGAGTTTACACACTTCTTGGATATCACACAAGCAACATTGGAACAATATATCATGCCTCATGACTATGAGAAGCCAAGAATAGAAATTGGCAATTATTATCTAAAATGGGATGACAAATCTTCTGGAATATCCCAAAAAGAGATATCTGAATTGAAAGGATTTCTAAAAGATACTATCCCACATTTTGATGTAATTTATGATTTAATAAACAGCTTGGAGTCGTCTAGAGGAAAAGATAAACGTCGTGCACATAAGGAATTATCTCCACACATACATCTTTCTCAGAGTAATAAAGATCGTGTTGTTAGATATGAGTTGTACATGGGATCAGATGGTTCTACATTCATTGATAGAACAGAAAGGTTTGAAATTATAAATAAAGATGAAAGTGGATATGCACAAAGACCATATGTTAAGTCAGAGCTTTTTTTAAAATGGAGTCTAGGTGAATTGCTATTTAATAGACAAGGTGTTGTTAGATTTAAAGAATAAAAAGCACTCGTCATTCATCTTCAACTTATAGTTAGAACATACAACAAAATCAAAAATAATATTTCAGTAAAAACTAATAACCTGCCTATTACATCATTTCTGTCGATTCTACCAATAATGAATATGGCTCGAATCACAATTTTACCTTCAAGTTTAGAGTCACTTCATATTAAGTGGATTCTATACTAACGAATACACTTAATCCTTCTACCGTGTGAGTAGGAGTTATTTGCAATGGAGAAAGCCTTTACTAAGCACATATATTTGCAACGATGATCATATTTTGGGCTCAACTTATCGGTATCTTTAAAGTGTTGAATATTGAATATTGCCTCCTTAAAGTCCTATGATAACATGAAGGGTATTTGCTTTGATCTTGAGGGAGCATTTGGTCATGACAGTTTGTTTAAAGAAATCTATCATATGACGATAAAATAAGAGAAGTGATCCTTGCAAAATGATTCTAGTTCATAGTGTATATGTATACTTCCACAGGTGTTATGAAAGGCGCGGACAATCACTACTTAATCAAAAAAGGTTACTGACAATATTATTCACAGATATTAATTATGACTATTATAAAGGTACTTCTTGTTGGCTTGATTGATGAAAGGTAGCAAAACTCTACTAACAAAACTAATCCTAACAATGGCTATAATTGTAACGCTAGTTCCATTACTCGTTAGTTATGAAGTAAAAGAAGCATCAGCATCAAAAACGACTCTTACTACTACAACCCCTATTACTAGTGCTTCAAGTAAGGTAGCTGCTGGATACGGAATAGGTACACTTATCTGCCCTAACAGGCTCGCCTTCAATAATGAACAAATCAATTTTGACGTAAGTAAGAGCAAAGGAGGAGGTGGAGTAGTGGGAGCCACAGAAGGAGTAGGACCATCAACAGCTGGTAGTTGGAAGTATTCATCCATCAAATTCATATGCATCGGATACCAACTCCGGTTCTATTGATAATATCATACATTTATCATCACCATCATCATCATCAAGCCCAGACCATAATATCCTTCTTAAGGGCATAGAACAGCATGACAATATTTGTAGTAAAGGTGGAAGTAGTAGTTTGAAAACTAACTACATCACCATAGCCGGCCAATGCAATGTAAAAGGTACAACAACCATATTGCTTACCGCTCTTGATGGAAAGAAAGGCACCTTTAATGGTATGATATTTTGCGATGTGATGAAATAACGATTTAGGAATGTATGTTATAGCGTTGTAGTTATAGTTTTAACAACACCACTTTGGAAATAAGAAATGAAGAACCCAACTGTCAGAACAATCGGACCTGTCAAGTTACGAGCAACGCAACTGCTTCAGATCGGTTATCGTTAATAATGCATCAATGTTTGAACGTAATAGAACCAGGCCATTTCTCACAAGCTACGCATTGTATCTTTATTTATTTTCTTGGGAAGCCTTGGAAATTCATCGAAAACAATCAAGCCCCATTTGAAGAAAGAAGCTGTGTTGCAACAGGAATTCAATCCAAAAAACGTTCTTCCCAATAAGAATAGCAGGATGGCCTGCATTTATAACATGCGAAACAGTAGCTCAGATAGGAGACACTGATGCATGGCTTTGGGTTGCCACATACCCAATCCACCGTTTGGTGTTTGTATCCCAAGATATAGGAATATGCTAGTTGCCGAAGCATTTTTAGGATCATTGGTGAAACTTTATGGAAAACATATTGTATGTTCTGATGGTCGGACATGGTGTCCTGAAGCTTGTAGTTCCTTAGGTTTAACGCGTATACTTCACTTCACTCCCTGTTTGAAAAGGGCGTAATGGAAAGAGCAGTCGAATCAGTTGAGAAAAGCTAGAACTGAATGCTTCGATGATTACTATCCCTGTCTGAGAAAAAGCGATTGTAATCTATCGCATGTCTACCAATGGACTATACTCCCTGTATGTGTATAATAGATCTGGTTTCACATTTGGCAAGATTAATCAGTGACTGCGAAATAAATGGATGACCATTAACTTAACAGGATCGAACAATCAATCAATCAATCAATACGTATTCGTATCATGGTAAACCATGTTTCGCAATCACTCACTGACTCAAAGCAAGGGAAAATAATAGTTAAATATCGATTTTAAAGTATAATTATTGAAACGAAAAAAAACAAGATAGAAGTATTGCATGGTGTTGATAACGTAATTAACAAGGAATTACAATTTTTGTCCAAAACAAATGATAGAATTGATACTTGTATGAATTACACAAGGCCACAACTAGCTATAGTACTTGAACCAATAAAGAAAGCTTTTTTTTGTGCTAAAAATAGGAGTGTGAGGATAAGATACCTTACTGAAATTACGACTGAAAATATTTCGTATTGTAAAGAACTCACGTCCATTGTCGATGAACTCCGACATCTGGATGGAATAAAAGGAAATTTTATGATAAGTGAATCAGAGTACCTTGCTCCTGTAGTTTTATTCGAGAAGGGAAAAGTAGCGTCACAGGTTATCCATAGTAATGTAAAGGAACTTGTGGAACAGCAGCAATATGTATTTGATAGTTTTTGGAGCAGAGCTATTCCAGCTAAGCAGAGAATAACGGAAATTGAAGAAGGAATAGTGGTACATTATAAAACAAGGATAATAGAGAATGAAGACGATATTATAAAAGAAATTGGTAGACTAACTGCCGAGTCAAATGAACTACTCACATGTCTGACATCTGGAGGAATGCAATATAGTTATGATCATTTCTTTGAAATAAAGAAAAAATTATTGGATAAGCAAAAGAAAGGACAGCACAGAGGAATTAAGTATGTTACTAATATAAATGACAAAAATATTGAATTATCCAGAATATATCAGAACGCTGGGATAAAAATAAGACATGTAAAGAACCTGCCCCCTATGAGCTTCGGTGTCTCAGATAAAGAAATATCAGCCACAGTAGAAAAGATGGAAGGAGGCAAGAAAGTCCAAAGCCTTTTGATTAGTAACGAACCTTACTACATCAAACATTTTACTTCTATTTTTGAAGAGTTATGGGACAATGGTACTGATGCTGCAAATAGAATAAGGGATATCGAAGAAGGAGCTGAATTAGCAGATGTTGAGGTAATCCAAAGCTCAGATAGAGCACGGGATTTATATTTGAATAGTCTAAAATCAGCTTCAGAAGAAATACTGCTGATATTTCCCAGTACAAATGCCGTCCTTCGCCAAGAAAAAATAGGAGCAATACAGTTAGCAAAAGAACGAAACGTAAAGGTTAGAATATTGATGCCTACTCTTAAATCAACAGAACACAACATACAAGGCCCAAACCAACAACAAAAGAATATCGGTATCAGATATATTGAACAAATGTCAGAGACTAAGGCTACGATTTTAGTTGTGGATAGGAAAGCATCTTTGGTAATGGAAACAAGAGATGACACAAAAGAAACCTTCGTCGAAGCAGTAGGATTATCAACTTATTCTAACAGTAAGGCTGGAGTTTTGTCCTACGTTGCAATATTTGATAATCTCTGGAAGCAAACTGAATTGTATGAACAATTACAGGCTCATGATAAAATGCAAAAGGAGTTTATCAATATAGCTGCCCATGAACTGAGAACTCCTATCCAACCTATACTTGGCTTGGCTCAAGTTCTTCAACATGAGATAAAAGATATGTATCACAAGGACTTGATAGATGTCGTAATTAGAAATGCAAGAAGACTGCAGAGGCTTACAGAAGATATCTTGGACATTACCAAGATTGAAAGCCAGTCGTTACAACTGAAGAGAGAACAATTCAACCTAAAGGATGTAATAACGAATTCTATAAGCGATATAATGGTAGACAGTGACTCCTTTAAGAAAAATGAAAAACATAATCGAATAAAATTACGATATGAGCCCCAAGATATTTTTATAGAAGCAGACAAAGCCAGAATAACTCAAGTTATTTCAAATATATTAGGTAATGCAGCCAAATTTACTGAAGAGGGAACCATATCTGTTAACGTGGAGCAAAAGAAAGAAGAAGAGAATAATGGTCATGTTGTTGTGATTAGTGTAAAAGATACTGGTCAAGGTATACATCGTGATATATTACCAAAACTCTTCACAAAGTTTGCTACCAAATCAGAAACTGGTACCGGATTGGGTTTGTTTATATCAAAAAGCATCATAGAATCACATGGCGGGAAGATATGGGCAGAAAATAATATGAGGGGTAGCGGAGCCACCTTTACATTTAGTCTGCCATTGGGGAGCAAACAGCAAGCAAGCTTTGAGAGATAGCTCTATCTATTACAGCATGGATAAGTGAATCTTAATAGTGGTAGAGCATTACTGTTCTTGTTGTCGCATTGTCACCGCTCGACATCGTTTTGCTGACTAGCCCAACAATCAGGCAAGACAAGATACTCATCTGTTTAATTAATTCTCTAAAAATATCACTGACAAATGGAGCCAAGTAATATACGGTGCATGCCGGAAGTACTGGAACAGTACCAACAGGTACCATCAAAGCCGGGATCATCCCATTGCTTAACACTTTTCAGTGCAACAGGATTAGGAATGAATGGCGATACCATCACAATAAGCAATGCCAATAGACCAGCAGTAACGGGACTTGCAATAAATATCAACGAATTATTTGACGATAATTATATTATATGAAGTGTCTTTTGCTTTGGAGAAGCTGAACCAAAATGGTTATTACTCTTATTTTCGCTCTTTCTGTATCTTCATACGTTACGCTCATCTCAAATTATGCTGTCATCATTTTACAATAGAAAACCTTTAAAGTAGTCTGTCTGCTCCACAGAAAAATAAGTATCACAACTCTAATTTGCTATGTACACTTCAGGTTTTTATCTGCAATCTACGTAACCTACTTGTGGCATTTGCGGCTGCTGCACAGCAGCAGCATCTGATCCTACCATCTTCAAGTGATTGGCCTCAAATACGGCACTAACATCACACTGGGATATGCCGCCTGTTTGAAAATTAGCTATGGGAAACATAAGGTCGCCAACGAAGTTAGCATGTCCAAGTCCAAGGGCATGTCCCATTTCATGCTCTGCTATCTGTTCTATGTTATTAGACAAGTCGAAAGACATACCAAGAGTGTTTGTAGGTATTGTTATTTTTACATGGGTTAGGAAACCATTACCATCAAAGCTATCTTGTGAAAGTCCTCCTATCATCAGCCGAGAGTTTCCACCTAATGATGATGACACTCTATGATGAGTGCTACCAGGAAGTTTGAGGGATTTTGAAACAATGCTCACTTCTATGTCTGGCTGTGCTGCTGCATTGCTGCTGCTGCCACCACCACCACCACCGACATTACTACCTGAAGATTCTACAAGTTTTATGCCAGTTGGCTTTGAGTTCCAATTCTCTATGGCGTTATAAACAGCCTGCCGAGCTGCCGAATCTCCTCCATTTATCTGGTATGTTAATATTCCAACTGCTAGTTTGTCGCCCCATGCGCAACAGATCTGAATAAGGTGAGGTGGTCGTGGTGGTAGTTGTTGTTGTTGTCGTCCATTACCACTACTACCAATGATGCTAATATGGTGTTTCTTTGCCACCACCACTGTTTGAAACGTAGAATTGTATGAAAGCAAAACAATGCTCAGCATTAATATTATTATTAATACTGAATTCCTCAAAAAGAATGTCTTATGCAATAGCAAATAATTTATACATATTAATGAACTAATAAATCTTGCATATGTATCTGTCTGATATCGATATCGATTATTTTGATACATTGTTATGTTAAGACATAATGATGCATTTCAATCCCATCTGAATTGTC
>Ga0075434_100005654_pt1 | contig 11406 bp, 9 predicted proteins | sample RhiMethybrSRZTD3_FD_75298 | JGI IMG/M metagenome (GOLD analysis project Ga0075434, IMG submission 75298) | Populus rhizosphere microbial communities from Tennessee, USA - Rhizosphere MetaG P. TD hybrid SRZTD3 | ecosystem: Host-associated > Plants > Roots > Rhizosphere > Soil | place: USA...
CCGAAGGCGCGCGTGACGTATCACGCGACCGTCCTTAGCGGCGTGCGAGTTGCCGAGCATGGGCTGGTTGGCTCGGTGGGCGTGGCATCGAAGGACGTGCCGCCCTATCACATCGTCGGCGGCGTGCCGGCCAAAACGATCAAGGTGAAGACGATTGCGCCTGGAGGTCGAGAGCCTTAAATGGGTGGCGCGGACACTCCTGTCGGCGACGAAGAACCCAAATGCATGCTAGATTTCGGTTGCTTCGCGGGCGAGGGCGCCCGCGCCACACGTGTTACTATCAAGCCAGCCTTCGCCGCGGAAAGCGAATGACCCTCGAAATCGTTGGAAAAATCTTTCAGTTCATCGCTTTCCTGTTCGCCATCAGCATCCATGAGTCGGCTCACGCCTGGATGGCAAACCTGCGCGGTGATCCCACTGCGCGCATGCTCGGCCGAATTACGCTGAATCCCATCAAGCATATTGATCCCATTGGAACAATTCTGATGCCACTGATCGCAATGTTTGGCAACATTCCAACTCTGGGGTGGGCGAAGCCGACGCCGGTTAATCCGAACAACTTCCGCCGCCCGGTGCTCGATGACGTGTTGACCTCAGTCGTCGGACCGGTCAGCAATTTCGTTGTGGCCACCGGTGCCACCGTGCTTCTGCTGGCTATCAAACTGACATCTTCGGTTGGCAGAGAGGCTGTGAACAACCCTGTTCACGCGCAATCTCCACTCGGTGCTCTGTGCATTCTGCTGTTCGCATTCCTGGAGATCAACGTATTGCTCGCAGTATTTAATCTGATCCCGATCCCGCCGCTGGATGGAAGTCACGTTTTGCGCCACTTCTTGCCCGACACGATACGGCAGGTTTACGACATGGTGGGAATGTTTGGCTTACTTGCATTGATTTACTTTGCTCCCAATCTTCTGGGGAAGCTCATGGCACCCGTCCTCGGCCTGTTCCTATGGGTACTCAGCGCATGACGGGCCCCCCTTCTCGCAAACGCGTTCTCAGTGGCATGCGCTCAACCGGCAAGCTACACCTTGGCAACTACGTCGGAGCGTTGCAGAACTGGGCGCGCATGCAGGATGAGTATGAGTGCTTTTTCTTTATCGCGGACTGGCATGCGCTCACCACCGATTACGCCGACACCTCGCAGGTGAAGCAGAATTCGATTGAGGTCTTGCTCGACTGGCTGGCTGCCGGGCTCGATCCCGAGCGCTGCACCATGTTCATCCAGTCGCACGTGCCGCAGCACGCGGAACTACATCTTCTTTTCTCGATGGTCACGCCGCTTGGCTGGCTGGAGCGCGTACCGACCTACAAAGAGCAGCGGGAGAACATCACGGAGAAAGATTTGGGAACTTACGGATTTCTGGGGTATCCAGTGCTGCAGGCGGCTGACATTCTGATTTACAAGGGCGATTTTGTACCCGTAGGCGAAGACCAGGTGGCACATGTGGAACTGACGCGAGAGATCGGGCGGCGGTTTAACCAGTTTTATTCGAGGGTCTTCCCCGAGCCAGAGGCTCTTAAAACCAAAGCCGCCAAGCTTCCCGGCACCGATGGCCGCAAGATGTCGAAGTCGTACGGGAACACGATTCTGTTGACCGATCCTGAACCAGTTCTGCGGCAAAAACTCAAGACCATGGTGACCGATCCTGCCCGGGTGCGCCGCACCGATCCCGGCAATCCCGATGTTTGCCCGGTCGGCGACCTGCACAAGATTTTCAGCGACAAAGAAACTATCGCCAAAGTTGACGTTGGCTGTCGCACAGCGGGGATCGGTTGTATCGAGTGCAAAAGCTGGGCCGCCGACGCGCTGGTTAACATCTTGAATCCCATGCAGCAGCGCCGCAAAAAATATGAGGAGAACCCGCGCGTGGCCTGGGATATCCTTGAGGCAGGCTCGGCGCATGCGCGCGATGTCGCTTCGCGGACCATGAACGAAGTTCGGGAGGCGATGAAGATGTCGTTGGAGTTTGAAGCGCCGGGAAACGCTCAGGGAGCCAAATAGCGGATGGTGCAGGGAGTTCGAATCCTAATGGAGGAACGTCAAAATCCCCACCCGGTCCCGCAAAAACCGCGAGACAAGGATGGGGCAGCCGCCGATGAGGTTCTGGTCCAGGGCAGCCTCGCTCGGAAACCGGCTGTCACGAGTGCAAAAGAACCCGACAGCGACTCCCCGTTCGCCGTTGCCCTAGCCAACGTTTACGAAGGTCCGCTCGATCTCCTGCTTGACCTCGTTCGCAAACAAGACATCGACATCTACGACATCCCGATCGCCAAGATAACCGCCCAATATCTCGCGTACGTAGAGCGCCTGCGGGAGTTGGACGTGAACGTCGCTGCCGAATTCATTTACATGGCGGCGGTGCTAATTCATATCAAGTCGAAGATGCTGCTCCCTCGTGATCCTGCGGCGAGCTCGGAAGAACAGGAAGATCCGCGCGCAGAGCTGGTGAACCGCATGCTGGAACACGAAAAGTTCAAGTCGGCCGCACAGATGCTCATGCAGAAACAGCAGATCGAAGACGCGGTACGGTCGAATCCTGCCATCCGCGAGTTTATAGACGCCGAAGGCACCGAGCCGGAGTTCGCCGCCGACGTGATTGATCTGGTGAAGACTTTCCAGCAAGTTCTGGAGCGCGTGCGCTCGCGGCCGATCCTGCAGGTGGACGAAGAAACTGTGACTGTCAGCCAGATGATCGACTATCTGCGCCGCCGGCTCTCTCTGGAAGACCGGCCATTGCGGCTGAAACAGATATTGCAGAACGTGCAGTCGCGAACGGCGCTCGTGTGTATGTTTCTCGCCTTACTGGAACTGGTTCGTTTACAGGCCATTCAGTTGAGGCAAGATCGCCTCTTCGGGGACATCCTCGTGCGGAAACATGTGGGATTCGACGCCGCCATGGCTGAGCAGGCGGTGGTGAGGGACGATTGGAGATGATTAAATCATCGGTTTTAATCCTCCCAACACTGTCATCCCGAGCGAAGAACATCACCCACGGAACGGTGATCTTCGCACTCCCGACGGACCTGCTTTGTGCCTCTGTCCGGCAAACAGCAGGTTCCTCCACGCACCGTTTGATCGCTTCGCGATCAACCAGCTTGGTCGGAATGACAGTAGTTGGTAATTCATACACACAAAATGAGTCTTAAAGCACAAATCGAAGCCATCATCTACGCGGCAGAGACGCCGATCACGCTCGACCAGATTATCGAACTGGTCAAAGATCCCGCAGGAACTGAGAACGGCACGCAGTTGCGGGCGGCTGTCGTGCTTGCCATCGGAGAACTCAAGGCCGAATACGCCCTCGACGGGCACGGCATCGAAATCCGCGAAGTGGCCGACGGATACCGCATGTCCACCAAGCCCGAGCAGCATGAAGTGGTGCGCTCCTTCGCCAAGAGCCTCAAGCCGCCCATTCGTCTCTCGCTTCCAGCCCTCGAAACCCTCGCCGTCATTGCCTACAAGCAACCGGTCACAGTTCCCGAGATCAGCGAAATTCGTGGTGTGGATTCGAGCGGGGTCATCGCCACCCTGCTCGATCGCAAGCTGATCACGACATCAGGCCGGAAAGACGTGATTGGTCGTCCCATTCTGTATAAGACCACGAAGGAATTTCTCCTCCGCTTCGGCTTGAAAGATGTGAACGAACTCCCCAGTATGGAAGAGTTCGAGAAGCTGGTGGCGCAGTCGTTTCAGAGCGACTTGCTGCCGGATGAAGCCAACGACTCACCCACCGACAAACAGCAGTCTGAAAATCAAGAACAGCCTGGGGAAGTTGAACGTGTCAAAACTGCGTAGCTCGTTATGCGGATACAGAGCGTTCAGTTTCTGCTCTTTGGAAAGTCAAAAATGATTTCGTAAATCGCCGGGTCGACGCGTCGCATGATCGGGTTGGCCGACGGAAACGGCCGATCACCTGAGACTTCATCTAAATCCTTGCCAACAGCACTTGGTGCAAGCCTCATAATGACTCGACCATCTCCCTCAAACTCCTGCTCAAGCGTCCCTTTTTCCCAAGAGCGCACAGTCCCTTGGTAGTCCCACCCGAAACCCAGCAACGTAAACGGCCGCCCATTGATTCGCTCACGCTGTTTGAGAGAAGTTCCAATGGATATGCCCTGCGCAGTTCTCCACAAACTGCTTTCCCCCCTAACGATAGCGGATTTAGGAGAAGTCTTAGTTTCGGGATCGTTCCAGAGAATGCTGATGGTACGTTTGGAAACGCGCGGAAACAGAACGGTACCCGGCTCGGTTTCCCCTTCTCCGACGTCAATCTCCTGATCGGTCACGTTTGCGTCGCCGTACCTAGTCACCAGGTCGTGTCGTGTCGTAGAGGTCGAAATTGCTCCTTTACCACGCAAAAGAATAGTCCATGCATCATCGCCACCTTGCACAGCAACTCCCGTCTGTGAGAGAGACGCGATCGTCGCAAACGATATAAAGGACAGGACCGAGATAAAACGCGAAGTCATGTACACCTAGTCTGTGGGAAACGCAAAGCATTCGAGCGGTGACGTGAGTTGTTGGCCTGTGGGCTGCGTCTACTCACCCATTCGGATAAGGAATCCCTCACTCCGTTCGCTCGCTCAGGACAAGCTCCGCTCCTACTTGACCACTGCGGTCTCGTAACCTTTCATCGTTTCTCAAAAACGCCTGCGAAGATTACGCTTGCAAACGTCACCACTAAATAACCTTTACGGAGGTAAGCTTGCGCAATTTCAAAGTCTCAGCCGCCCTCAAAAAGCGTGCGGCGCAAATTCAAGTACTTCTGATGGATGTGGACGGCACGATGACAGATGGCGGTGTCACGCTAATGTCTCAGACCGAAGAGATCGCGGTCGAAATCAAGACCTTCGACGCTCACGACGGCCAGGGACTAACTCTCGCGCACACCGCTGGAATCAGGACTGGCTGCATCACCGGCCGGCAAAGTTCTGCTCTGCTGCGGCGCGCGCGCGAAATGAAGATGGAATTCATCTACATGAAACAGGCGTTGAAAATCCCCGCCTATGAAGAAATTCTTCAAAAAGCGGGAGTGCCTGAGTCTGCCGTGGCGTACATCGGAGACGATCTTCCAGACCTTCCCATAATGCGCAGTGCTGGACTGGCGGTTGCGGTGGGTAATGCAGTTCCCGAGGTCAAGAAAGCTGCGCATTACACGACCAAGGCCCTCGCCGGCCATGGCGCGGTTCGCGAGGCGGTTGAGCTCATTCTCAAGTCCAAGGGCATTTGGCAGGAGATGATCGATAAGGCACGAGCTTAGGCGGTGACTGGGCGCACACGACGCGGCCTATACGCAACCAAAACCGATTTCACCACAGAGACACAGGGGCACAGAGGAAACCATAAAGTATCGGTTTTCTGTTTTTCAAAAAGGTTTTCCCTGTGTCCCTGTGGTGAAAATGAGCTGATGCCGGCCATTCATCGCAGCAAAGTGGTAGACTGCCGCAATGCCAGCCAAGAAGAAAAACAAAAGCAAAGCCCCAAAATCGAAATCCAAAACCAACAAGAAGAGAACCGCCTCGCGCAAGATCACCAAAAAGCTAGCAAGCCGAAAGAAATCGCTGAAGAGAAAGCCGGCGGCGTCAAAGAACGCGGCGAAGCGCCGGACTCGTCCCAAACCAGCGTCAGTAAGCGCAGCTCGCGAACTGCAGCAGGAGATTCGAAATCGAAGACTGACCGGCGCCGGAACACCTCAAAGCCGGCAATCGGATTTCCGGGGCTTGTCGCGGGCCGAGGAAGCGGATTCCGAGAGCGTTGATGAACTGGTCGAGGAAGGGAACACCTTTGAAGCCGGCGCAGTCGCAGGCGTGGAAGAGGCCGACAACTCCGATGAGAGGGAAGTGCACACGCACGAGGTGTCAGAAGACGACGTTCCGGGCGAGTATCTCGAGAAGGACTAGGTAAGAGCGACGCTGCCCAACTCCGGAACTGCGTACCATCGGGAGTGTATAATTCCTCGCATTCGGGCCTTCCAGGGGGCGCATGGCTGACCAAAGTTCGACTGTCTGGGTTCCTGTGTGTTGTGGGCGGGTGATGCGCTGCAATCTATTCCGGCAGGCCGATGGATCTGTGTTGGCGGCGTTGATGTGCACGAGCTGCAGCAAATCCATCACCCTGGAGCAGGAGCCGCTTGAGGCAACGCACCAATATGGTGAAGGGACGAACCTTCTGCGCCTGCTGGGAACGCCCAAACCGCCAAAGACCGACAGACGAAAATCCGTCAGCGCGCCGGCTGGCGATGAACCGACACTCTAGCCCGACTGAGGGTGCGGACTGATGCCTCCAATCATCGGCGAGACCGTCTCGCACTACCGCATCACCGAGAAACTTGGGGCTGGAGGCATGGGGGTCGTTTATAAGGCTGATGACACCCGACTCGACCGGCCAGTCGCTCTGAAATTCCTTCCTGAAAATGTGGCCCATGATTCGCAGGCGCTCGAACGCTTTCGGCGCGAAGCGCATGCGGCATCTGCACTGAACCATCCCGGCATATGCACGATTTATGACGTGGGCGACCACGACCGGCCGTTCATCGCCATGGAGTTCATAGACGGCGAGACCCTGCGAAACCACATTGGTGGAAGGCCGCTGCCACTCGAAGAAGTGCTGACGCTTGGGATTCAGATAGCCGATGCGTTGGACGTGGCGCATTCAAGCGGAATCATTCATCGCGACATCAAGCCGGCGAATATTTTTGTGACCAAGCGCGGGCAGGCCAAGGTACTCGATTTTGGGCTCGCCAAACTGGTGCCAAAGGGAGTAGCAGTTGGCGGTGGGGACTCGTCGAGTCAGGCGGCGCTTTCGATCGTTGGGATCATCAGTGGAACGCCATCCTATATGTCGCCGGAGCAGGTTCGCGGCGACGATCTGGATCCGCGAACTGATATTTTTTCAATCGGCCTTTTGCTCTATGAAATGGCGACCGGAAAGCAAGCATTCCCAGGAAATACAGGCGGCGTGATCATCGAAGCGATTCTCACGCGTCCACCGGCTCCGGTGCGCGACCTGAATCCGGACATTCCGCCGAGGCTCGAAGAGATCATCAACAAGGCACTGAGCAAAAGCAGGGATCAGAGATACCAGACGGCGTCGGAGATTTGCGCGGACCTTAAGCAGCTTAAGCGCAATATTGATTCCGGGCAGACCACGGCGGGGCTGCCGGTTTCTGTGAGCACTGCGCTGATGGTCCCTCAGTGGCGGAGGCGCAAATGGATGCTCCCCGCCGGAGCAGCCGCGGTTTTGCTTCTTTGGTTGGGAGCTTGGTCATTGAATTCGCGCCGCGCTCGTGCTCTCACGGAGAGCGACACCATCGTCCTCGCGGACTTTAACAATAAAACAGGGGATCCAGTTTTCGACGACACCCTGCAACAAGGGCTGGCAGTGCAACTCGAGCAATCCCCTTTTCTGAGCCCGATTTCCGAGCAACGCATTCAGCAGACTTTACAACTCATGGGCCAGCCGCGAGGAACAAAGCTGACGCCCGAGATTGCGCGAGTTCTTTGCACACGAACGGCCAGCAAAGCCTACCTGAGAGGATCCATTTCGAACCTCGGCAGCGAATATGTGATTGGCATTAAAGCTGTGAATTGCCAAACCGGAGACGATCTTGCGCAACAGCAGATCACGGCTGACGGCAAGGAGCAGGTCCTGAAGGCACTCGGACAAGCCGCAACCCAGTTGCGTGAAAAACTTGGCGAGTCGCTCAAGACTGTCCAAAAGCTGGATGCTCCCATCGACCAGGCCACCACTCCTTCCCTAGAAGCGCTGCAGGCCTACGGCCAGGGCCGGAAATCCATTTTGCTGAAAGGCGATTATCCGGGCGCCGTGATGCTGTTCCAGCGCGCGATCTCGCTTGATCCGAATTTCGCCATGGCTTACGCATCGATGGGCACCAGCTACTACAATCTCGGCGAAAAGAACCTCGCGGCTGAGAACACAAGAAAAGCCTATGAGCTGCGTTCTCACGTGAGCGAGTCGGAACGGTTCTATATTGAGTCTCACTACCAGCAGTTCGGCACTGCCGACCTCGAAAAGGCGCGACAGGTCTATGAACTGTGGGAGCAAACCTATCCCCGCGAACAGGTCGCGCGTAACAATCTGGGCATCGTCTATCAAAACCTGGGGCAGCACGAGAAATCACTGGCGAAATTTCGCGAAGCCGCGCAAGTCTCCGCGGCAGATGCCCTAACTTATGCGAATACCACCCATGCCAAAATTCATCTGAACCGCTTTGGCGAAGCGAGCGCCACGGCGAATGAGGCCCTCGCAAAGAATCTGGATTCTCCCGATCTTCGACTTTATCTTTACGAACTGGCTTTCCTTGCGAACGATGCCTCAGGAATGCAGCAACAACTCGACTGGGCGAGTGCCAAACCGGCCATCCACAGCAATTTGCTACATTTCGCCGCAAACACCGGCGCCTACTATGGAGAGCTTGCGAAGTCACGCGGTTTGTTCGAGCAGGCTGTTGCATCGGCAGAGCAAGCGGGCGAAAAAGAGGCAGCGGCGGGATGCGAAGCGGCGGCGGCGACAAACGAAGCCTTTTTCGGAAATATTCTGCAGGCCAAGCAACACGCTGCCGGGGCGCTTGCTCTTTCCAACGGAAGAGATGCCGAGTTTCGTGCCGCGTTGGCTCTAGCAAAAGCGGGAGAGACCAGCCGCGCCAACACCCTGATCGACGACTTATCGAAGCGCTTTCCTGAAGACACAATCGTTCAGTTTGTCTACCTACCAACGGTTCAAGCCCAGCTTCTGCTGAGCCGCAATCCCGCCAAGGCATTGGATTTACTTCAGCGTGCTTCCACCTATGAGCTAGGCGTGCCTAGCACCAGCAACTTTTCAAACAACTTGTATGCGATCTATGTGCGCGCTGAAACCTATTTGGCCATGCAGAAATGGGAACAAGCTGCAGCGCAGTTTCAAAAGATCATTGATTCGCGCGGCGTCGCTATTAACGATCCAATTGCGGCGTTGTCCTACCTTGGAAGAGCACGGGCGGAGGTTGAATCGGGCGATCGAGCGAGAGGAAAGGCGTCTTATGAGGCTTTTCTTCAACTGTGGACGAGTGCCGATCCTGACATTCCCATCTTCAAAGAGGCTCTGGCAGAGTATTCAAAGCTGTAGGGCGAACTCGAATCAGCAGGTTTTCTGACACTTCGCAGTGGTTCTCGGCAACGATGGAATCAAACAAGGCCGGATCGCCCGATCCGGCCTTGTTGGCTGAGTTACAAAAGCTACTTGGTCGCGTTGCCCGCTGCAGGCGCGCTCTCTACGGGTGCCGCAGCAGCGGTTGTGTTGCTTCCGAGTCTTGTCAGCCGCGGGAAGAACGGAGTTACTTCGAACGGCATTTTGTCTCGAACCGACGTGTAGGACACGGCTGCAGCCTTGATCATCTCCACGTGATCGCCCCAGGGATCGAGTTTGATGCGACCGCCGAGCGGCAGAGCCGCAATCTGGTCGAGCTTGGTCTCATCCAGCGCAGGAGCGGAGCCCATTAATGCTGAGAGGCGTGTGATCTGGCCCTTGTTGTCACTGAAGCCGTTGCCCAGGTGCGCCGTCAACAAAGCCGAGAGCATCGGACCGCGGGCCTGCAGTTGTCTTAAATACAGGCCGGCTGAGCCGAGCTTCTGCGCGTAAGGAGAATTCTTCAATAATTCGACAGCTTTCGCGTCAGCGGCAGTTTCTTCGTCCGGGTTGTGGCGGAAGCCGAAGTTCTGATACGTGGACTCATCCGAGAACAACATGCGGTCGTTGAAGGCGAACTTGCTGCCAAGGTTGTGGCCAAGCACGATGTGCGCCAGTTCGTGCGAGAGCACCGCCGCGAGGCTGGCCTCGTCCGGCAACGTATCCAGCAATCCGCGGCTGATGATGATGGTATTGCCTACGCTGAATGTCTCAAGCGGATACGTCACCATCACACGCGCGCGTACCGGGCGCGGCAGATCAATGTTATTCGTGATCTGAATGTTGTTGACGACCGTCTGGAGAACTTTGTCCACATCTCCCGGAGGCGCGAGCAATGCGGACTTCTGCAGGCGCTCGACCACGTTGTCCTCAGCCTGCTGCTGCCATGCGCGCTGCGCTTCGAGCGGAGATAAATCCTGCGCGACCGCGCTCTCGTCTTTCACAGCATCAACTTTTAGATCAGTAAGCTCGTCGTCGCGGTTGTTCTTCATTACGTCGTAGCCCCAAATGCGCGACTGGGCTTTGAATGCCTGCTTGTCCTTAGAGCCGTAGCTGAAGTCGCCCTCTTCGCTGTAGATGTAGGAAGGAATCCAATATCCGGGCACCAGATTCAAACGCCAGCTATCCATGTGGAAGTAGTAGGCGTTTTTCGGACGCGGCTCGTAGGTCCCGTTCAGGCGGATAACGTTGTAATCCTGATCTTCAACCCAAATCTGGCCATGGAACAGTCCCGTACCCGCGTTCTTCTTGGGAGTAACTTCAAAGACCAGGCAGCGAACTTCGCCCAGGAATTGCCGTTGCACGTAGTGAAAGTCGTAGTGGCTGCGATCGAAGTTCTGGCGATCGGCAAAAACCATCCACGAAAAGCCCATGGGTTGATACTGAAAGCGAAAGAGCTTGGTTACCCCACCCATCAGGTTCTGCTGGAAGCTCATCTGCTTGGCGAGATAGTCGCGACGGTCAACGATGTCGCCCATATCGAGGCGGCCGAGAAAGTAGTGGTCTTCTTTGGGGACCGCGCCGAGTTTTTGGTCAGGCGTGAGGTTCTGCAAATAGGTTTCGACCAGTGGCGTGCGGTCTTTCAGGAACGCCATCAGCGCATGCTCCCGCTCGATGATTTGATCTACGACCTGGTCAACGCTGACCGGCGTGCGAGCAGTAGACTGCGACGCGATGGCCAGACCGGGTGTTGTTGAGACCGGTTGAACAGTTAACGGCGCGTTCGCCGGAGCAGATTGCTGGCCGAACGCAGTCACGCTGACCAGTAGTAAAGCAGTTAGAAACCATCCCCAACGTCGCATAATCTTTTCCTCTTGAGCTTTTCCTGAGCGGTGGGCCAAAGCCCCAATCCTCAACAACGTGTATGCAGCGCAAAAGCGCCGCTCATTCCCCCCGAACACTCACCGGCTGTCGCGAACCACCAAAACTACCCAGCCAACTGGAACGTAACCGTCACAGTTCCGGTGAAATCCACCGCCGCGCCATTTCGTTGCGCCGGCTTGTACTTGATCTTATTGGCTGCAGCGACGGCGGCCTCATCCAAGCCATGCCCAAGCCCTCGGACGACCCGATTCACATGCAACTGGCCATTGGCCCCAAACAAGACCTCTAAGAGCACCTGCCCTTCAAGGTTCATTTTCCGGGCCTCATCGGTGTAAATCGGCTTCGGCTTGTAAATAACTTCGACCTGGGTGGTCAGGGCAGCTGTGTCGTCCTGC
>Ga0075434_100005655_pt1 | contig 11405 bp, 6 predicted proteins | sample RhiMethybrSRZTD3_FD_75298 | JGI IMG/M metagenome (GOLD analysis project Ga0075434, IMG submission 75298) | Populus rhizosphere microbial communities from Tennessee, USA - Rhizosphere MetaG P. TD hybrid SRZTD3 | ecosystem: Host-associated > Plants > Roots > Rhizosphere > Soil | place: USA...
ACGTGAAAGTAGCTCATCCGGTCAGGAGAAGCAAGAAGGAAAGTGAGGCGCCAAGAAGCTAACCCGCCTTTGTTGTGCCAGAACACACCGCTACGGACGAAAGCTCTTCATCCAAGGCTTCAACACTTTATTGAGTTTTAAACTGGTGTGGCGATTCTGTCCGAGTTCGGCGACACAGCAGTCGTCGCTTGACTTGGAATAGGAATCTCTACCGCTATCCAGGAGTATTCTTGTGGCGGTAATTTAGGTGAGCCCTGCGAGCGCGTCAGACTCGACTGAGTCGCGTTCTGCAACGGGTTCAGCGGCGATCGTCCTTTGTTCCAAGTTCCAGTAGGCAGACGCGAATGGCCGATAGTAGTGACACTCGATTGCCCGGCGAACCCATACCTGTGATCGGTCTGAGTTCGCGGCTCCTCTGGTTGAGTCCAGCGGCTGCGTAGCGGTACCAAGGTGAAACTCGCGCATGATTCTCCTCCCGCTCTTAATGACAAGTGCAGCAGGAGAAGGACACACTGCCAAGCCCAGTCCGCGCTCCTGCCCACGTTTCAGGCTGATTCAACAGAGGCAGTCGTCAATGCTACCACTCTCTCGAACAGGCCATGATATTTCTCGTCTCCGTGCATAATCGAGATCAAGGTCTTGCCGCGTGTGTGTTCGAGTTGAGTTTGCATGATCGCGTCCCTGCTCCCCACATCGATGTTTGCCAAAGGTTCATCGAAGACGTAGATCTCGGCATCCTTGAGCAGAGTCATCACAATCTGGCACTTCTTTTTCTCGCCTTCAGACAGCTCAGATGAAGCGTCAGCCTCGACCTTGAACTCCAATCCGAGTCGGCGGACCAGCTCCCAGAATAGGCTCCTCTTCTCCTCGGTCAACTCGTCATAGTTCACATTGTCCTTGAGGGTTCCTGGAGCAAAATAGAACGGTGCCAGCATGGCGCTAATCCGCTCCAGCCTGGGCACTCGAATTGCACCGTCGGACGGATCAAGAAACCCGGCCATCAGATGACCCAGCGTGGTTTTGCCGCTTCCGTTGGGACCGACAATGAGCACCCGTTCTGGGGTTCCGATTCTGAGACTTAAGCTCTCCAGGACATTCTTGGCGTTGTACCGAAAGTTGACGTTCCTCAGTTCGATGGATTTCGAATCGCTTCGCTCGACGAGCCGAGCCTGTTTTTCGAACTCTGTCAACCGCCCGATGCAGCCGTTGAGCCTCGAAAGCTCTGGGACTTGAGTCATCACCTCTTTCGCCGAGCCGATGACTTTCCAAAAGGAGCTCATGAAGGCGAAGAGACCTCCAATCGTGAGCTTGCCAGCTACGACCTCGTACCCGGCAGCGACGAGGACAAGTGCTTCAGCCAAAGAGAGACAGATGGCGCTCCAGGTCTGATAAGTTCCGGATGTCTTGATGCGCCCGTAGGAGACGCCGAGATACCTTTGGAGATGCTGCAGAACACGCTGCTGAACCGATGGATAGAGACCGAAGACTCTCACTGTCTTGTAACTGTCCACCGATCGCCCCAAGATTTCTCTGAGCCTGGCTTGCGCTTCGTTTTCGTTCTCCGAGGCGGCCTGGATCTTCGGACTGAAGAGGCTTGACAGGTAGAAAAGCGCGGGCACGATGAGTGACAGAAGCAGCGTGATTTTCCAGGTAAGGTAGACTGACACCGCAAATCCGACCACCAACGTGGCAACCGATATGCACAAGCCGATGAAAGTCGTGCCAATGCCCTGTGCTACGACTGTAGGCTCGTCATACAATCGCGACACGAAGTAGCCTGTGTCTGACTTGACAATTTCCGAGTAGGGTAGCTCGAAATAGGATCTGAGCATCCTGACAGTCAAGGATTCAGATAGCTTGCTTCTTAGTTTCTGGGCTTGGAGTTCGTGGAAAAAGAACGCTCCCCGTGTCACGGCTCCAAACAAGACGACCATTACCGCGAAGAGACCAAAGAGCTTGAAGTTCCTCTGGATCAGACCTTCATCGATCAGGAGCTTCATGATCAGTGGATCAGTCAGTGCAAAGATTGCGTGCAGGATCAGGCCAAGGAGCAAAACCCAAGTGAAGTGCAGCTTGTGGTCAGATACTGCGTCAAAGAATCTTTTCATTGGCAGACGAGCTCCGGAACACTGTCAGTAATAGCGCAAGCGGTGTCGGCTTCAAAGGGAGCTCGATCCCAAAGCCCAAATTCGTAGAATAGCCTCCCTTTGGGTTGGAGGAGTCGCAGCAGAAACATCCCGATCCCTGCGGAGCCAGTTCCGTAATCGGTGCAGATCTTCAGGAGTTCTTCCCCCGGGAAAGCGATGCCCTCCGGGCGTTGAATCTGAAACAGGAAGACACCTTCCGCACGTTTGAATGCCTCCCCCAAGTACTTCCGCTCTCCGGTGAAATAGTACATGTCGATCAGAAACTCACCGATTCCGCTCAGGCCCATGAACTGCGAAGGAAGCACGGTGTATTTTCCAGCGACGGAAGAGGCAGCCTTCTCGGCCAGCTCTTTGTACCGGCTGTCGCCGAGAATGGCGTGAAACCGGATGAGTGCACTGCCGACGCCAGAAGTGCCAAGCCGCCAGTAAGGCGATTCCTGAGAATCACCCTTCACACGTCCCCAAGCCATTTGGTCGGGCCCAATGCTTGCATGCGAGATCTCGTATTCGAGCCCGGCTGTCGCATAAGGTAAATATTTCGGGTCTCCTGTGGCAAGGTGAAGGTAAAGCAGGAACAAGGCAATCCCGCTGCCTCCGTGAGCATAGCCGAGGTAGGCAATACCATCCACGTTAGTCCAGTAGCAGCCGTTGTCCTCCGAGGCAGCTTTGGAAATCAGGGAATCCCCTAGCTCACGCGCCTTTGCTAGAAACCTTCCTTCTCCGGTCCTTCTGAAGAAGTAGAGGCTGGCAAGCCCGGTTCCGGCCGCGCCGTAGAAGAGATCAGGGCCGTCAAACAGAAGCGGGGACTGGAACGCCAGGTCGATGGCACGACGAGCTTGATCCTGCAGTCTGAGTTCTTGTAGTACCCATGCTATTCCAGACAGCCCGACAAAAAGTCCAGGAGGATATGCCTCCAAAGAAAGCGGCCGTTCCTGAATCCACTGGCGAATCGTTGCCGGGACTTCCCCCAGCGCGGTCTTCAGGAAGAGTGCGGTCCCTAAGGCTCCGTACGCGATGCTGAGCGGATTGGTTGAGAACAGGCGGTAGTCTGACGGCCAAAGTCGATCCTCTCGGGTCAGCTTGGCTTTGCTCAAAATGTAGTTCGCGATTCCGTCGATCATCCTCGAAATTTCTGCAGACTTAACAATCTTTCGGTCCATGACCGGCGAAAACCCCGGACCATCTCTCTTTGCCAATTCAATAACTGTGAGCGCTCGATCGACATCGGCATCGAGCAGCGCAAAGATCAACTCTTTGACAGATGGAGGAAGTCCGAAATCCTCAGTAATTTCATTAATAAATAGCTCTCCGGCCTCAGGCTTCAGGCCGAACAGCTCCTGGACCGGCAGGACGATGCTGTAGATAACGGATCCCAGCGAATAGAAGTCGTCCTGCGGGGAGAGGTCGGTCCCACTTAGCCGGCTCGACGACGCAAAACCCGGCGTGAAGACTGTCCAGCCGGAAGAGCCTGATTCACCTAGTTGGCGCGCTGCTTCAAAGTCGATGATTTTCAGCTCAAGCGTCTCGGTGTTTACCATAATATTGTGGGGAGACAGATCGCCGATGACGATCCCTTCCCGGTGGAAGGCCTGAAGCGCGCGGATCAGTTTTTCAGTGATCTCGTACAGCTGGTCGCAAAATCGCCTCACTCTCTCTGGGGAAGTGTCGTTCTGTAGCACCAAAGCAACGTCGTTCAGCGCCCTGTACGAGGACAAGGGCAATCCCTCCACGTATTCCTGAACTAAAAAGACGTGCTCCCACTCCTGAAACAGATCCACAACCTTTGGGACATAACCGGTATCTTCAAGCTTCTTTAGAATCCCCGCCTCCGACCTGAGTGTCGCTACCGAGTCCTGAGTGTTAGAACGTGTGACATTCACAAATGGACGTGCTTCTTTGATGACGACTGTTTGACCAGTTTGCTGATCCTCAGCGGTGTACACGCCTCCACTATTCGACTGAGTGAGTACGGCTTTGACACGATATCGGTTGTTCAGACAGACCTCGCCCTCGTGCTTTTGTTCATCGGACGGGAATGGGTCTTCGATACCTTCCGGCAACTGAAAGAATGGTGTTCTGATGTCGGGAACCAGAGTACCATCGCTCGACTCTATAACCATGACCTTCTCGCCGAAGAGGTTGAGCACCGACCGAGGAGCAAATCCGCCGTAGCGGTAGAAGAGTACCTTATTGTCTGCAACTCTTTTGTCAGACAGGATGTATGGGCCGGCTAGATCATTCGTTACCTTACCCAACTCTTGGGCCAACACAGCAAAATGCTCACTGTCCTTTGGATAGACAGTGACAAATTTGCCCGAACCGCCTCTCCAATAATTCTTGCAGGTCGCGATCTCGAGAATACGAGGATCGGCCATGATCTTAAAGCCTGCATTGTTGGCGACGAAGATGGGCACCACCCTTCGAAGCACTTCCGTAGCCGTAGCGGACGTCGCCGAGATGTGAATCTTGAAGCCCTGAAGTGGAAGCTTCGCTTGGGGAGGAAATACATTCAACCATATGTCTGTACCTAATAGCATCCAGTCTGCAGGAACAAATTCCTCAACTGCTGGTCTGAAATCACTCCAGCCGGATGCAGAGGCAGACAGATCTTCGAAGAACTCCCGATCGTGCATGAGGAACCAGAACAACTCGCGGTTCTGTCTTCTGTCAATTGCTAACTCCATAGCCGTTGTTATCCTCCTGTGTTGGGTGCTTTAAAGGCAAGCCGGCCGTCTCGTCTGGGGTTAAGAAGACAACCGGCCTACCTGACAGGTTAGAAAAGCCAGCAGCCGATGCTGACGCTGGACCCTCCGTTGCCGCAGATGAAGCTGGCGGATGAGCTTCTCGGTCTGGCAGCGACGACTAGGGCGTCTACCTTTTGGAGTGCAAGCACGTTCGTCATGACAAGTTCACCTCCTTTCTTTGTAGATTTTCGTCGGGGCGCAGCCCGATGAAATCCGTCATACTAAGCATTCAAATTGCCCCTGATTTTTTGAGGACTCTCTTGCCCACCCATTGCCTGGTCTTCTACTAGGAAAGCTTTCTTTGACTTGCTATTGCTCTCACATTCTGCATACCGACAAAGACACGAAAGCTGGGAATGTTTCCCGGGAACTTTCACTATTTTTGTCTAGACGTCGGTCAGACCGGGCATGTCTCAGGATCACAGGGACAAGACTCCTCCGCCTTAGCCGATGAGCCTCTTGAAATCGCCAAAAAATTCTGGCCTTAGGGCATTGTGCTCCCGACCCATAACACCGCGAGCGCCGTCCCACTCTCATCCAACAGAACGCTGTTAGCAGTTGCTACTTTCCTTTACCTGCTCTCACGACAGGGGATGCATTGGATCGTCCGAGGCGCCGAATTTCGACCGCTGGTGTGAAATGTTTCGAGCCAACCGCTCATATCCCAATAGAGCGGAGGAACGATGAAATCTTTTTTTAGGACTCACTTCACACTGGCGATCTTTATTCTTTGCCCCACCAGTCTTCTGGCCCAGGAATCTCAGTGGCAGAAAAACATGGATGAGGGAAAACACCATCGGGCGCAAGGGCGCTATGCGGAAGCGGAGAACAGCTACCGGGCAGCTATTGCTGCCGCCGAGGTGTTCGACCAGGAAGACTTCCATTTGGCTCTGAGTTTGAATTCGCTGGGCACCCTATACTATGACAAAGCCCACTACCTCGAAGCTGAACCTCTCTTTCAGCGCGCGTTATCCATCTTCGAGAAGATCGGGGAAACAGGGAGTGAAAGGCTCGTGGTCTGCCTGAACAACCTGGCGCAGGTCTATCAGGCGGAGGGGAGGCTTACGGAGGCAGAGCGCCTGCTGAAGAGGGCTCTATCAGATGCTGAAAAGACTTTGGGAGCTGATCATCCCGAGTTTGCGAGAAGCGAGCGCCAGCTGGCCAATCTCTACACGGTTCAGGGCGACTACAAGCGGGCTGAGCCGCTCTATCGTCTGGCCCTTTCGATCCAGAAGAAAACATTGGGCCCAGAGCATCTCATCGTGGCTACCGGTTTGAATGATCTGGCTCAGTTGCTTTCCCTGCAGGGACGTTACGCCGAGGCAGAGGAGATGCACCGGAGTGCACTCAACATCCGGCAGAAGCAGCTCAGAAAAGGCGATCCCAACATCGCCTCCAGCCTGGACAACCTCGCAAGGCAATTGGCTCTCCAGGCAAAGTACGGTGAAGCTGAGCCTCTCTTTCGTCAGGCGCTGAGCATCAGAAGGAGTGCTCTCGGGAGTGAGCATCCAGACGTCGCCACGAGCCTTCGCAGCTTGGCAGACCTGTGCACCTATCAGGCAAGGTACCTTGAGGCGGTTGTATTTTACAAGCAAGCCCTCTCAATCTTGAAAAGGGCTCTCGGGGACGGCCATATCGACGTTGGAATCACAATGAACGACCTGGCCTGCCTCTATCGATTACTCGGCCGGCTGGCTGAGGCTGAGTCTCTATTTCAGCAGGCCATTGCTCTCTACCAAAATCCCCCAGAAAAAAATCAGCTCGAAGCCGCAATAAGCCTGGGCAACTTGGCCGCGATTCATCAGGACCAGCACCGCTACTCCAAGGCCGAAGACCTTTATCAGCAAGCCCTCCTCGTGCTGGAACAGGCTTTGGGCAAAGATCACCCACACGTCGCCAGCATGAACAAGCGACTGGCTTCTCTTTATAGTCAGCGAGGCTCTGAAGAGAAGGCCGAGCTCCTATATCGCCAGGTATTGGCCACTGAAGAGAAATCTCTGGGAGCAGATCACCCTCACGTCGCTTCGACGCTGCACGATTTGGCAAGACTCTGCACCAAGCAACACCGTTATGCGGAGGCCGAACGGCTTTACCAGAGGGCCTTGAACATCCGAGAGGACAAGCTAGGGGCTGATCATCCGGATCTGGCCGATACGCTCCATGCCTATGCTTTACTCCTTCGGGAAACAAATCGGAAGTCGCAGGCCAAAGCCTTGGATGCGAATGCCAAACAGATTCTGGCCAAAAACTCATCGCTCAAGACAGCCAACCAAACGATCCACGTCACAGAGCTGGAGTCAGCAGCGAAAGCATGGAAAGCGCAAAGGTAAGGTGCGCCGCTCCATCGCACTTTCCTTAACCGGGCTCCCTCTGAAGAGTTAACGTTCCGCGACGACCCAGCCGCAGCCAAGCTCTTCAGGCGAATTTCTCCAATAGGGTGAGCGGCTTCGAAGGGTTAAGTAAAGAGTAGGTCAAACTGACTTTTCAGAACACCGGTGAAAAGTGGCGAGAGAAAAACCGCCTCTCCCGGCGCTGCTTTCTTGTCAGGTCAGTTCGTTGCTGATCACGTCTTGAGGCTGAGCAAGCCAGCCAAAGCCGGCATTGAGCCGGAATCTTCAGGGCCTTCAACCAACCTCAGGAAATCACTGATAAGGGATCTGCCGTTTTAGTTTTGAAGTGGTTCTTGTGGAAGTTCGGGGGATCGGTCGCAAAACACTGAGATCGCATACCGCATCTCTTCGTCCAAATACAGGTTTAGGATCTTCGCAGCATCACGGTGTTCTTTAGCAGTGAGCTCAAATCGCTGGCGGGAAATCTCCATGAGATAGTCAAGGAGGGTAATTCGCAACAGCGATAGTTCACGCACAAGGTCACGGCCTGAGTAGCCTTGCTGAAGACGCACGTAGACGTTGGCGCGCGCCTCAAGACTATTGCGAACACCGGGTGTTTCAGACTTTCGGATCAGCTCGCAAATTTCCTCGATGATCGCCGGAACATGGTCGATCAATTCCGGTTTGGACAATTTGGCGTCCGATTGGATGCGCGGGTCATCGCGCACAGCGCCAGTCCAGTCTTCAACAATCTGTCCAATCTGACTTTCAAGTTGCTCCGCGATCAAGCTCTGGCTCATGAGTTCTCAGGTCATCCTCGCGCACATCGCCACTGTCCCTAGTTCGAGGCAAGCCTCAAACTCCATGCCTTGAGTTTTCTGAACGTAATCCAGAAATCCAAAGATGTTTTGGATCTGCTCGTCATCAAATCCCAGCTGCCTCAGAAGGACATCGTCGGCCCGAAATGAGAAGGGATACGGCAAAACGTCATAAGTGTAGGTGCCGGAATCATACATGACCTGAATCACGTTGTACAAGTCCTTGAGGACCAGAAAAGAGGAGATGAGACAGTCGTAATGACGCCGACTTGCCCGTGTAAGGAGCAAAATATAGTCTTGATTGTAGTCCCGCACAAAGTCGTTGAAGTTCTTTTGAGAGGTCATTGAATGGCTCCCACGGCGAATGACTCAGCTCGGTAAGACAAGCGAAGCTAAGGCCCTTTTGTGGTCTCAAGACTGTCAAGGCTGTTTCGAAGGCGTCCTAAAAAATATCAAAAACAGACCTGCCAATCCAAAGAGTAATTCAGGCGCGTTCGCTGCAAAGCATTTCATGGAAACACGCTACGTCTGAAGTGTAGACGGCGGCAGAAACCCTGACGCCGGTGAGGAAGCGCACATCCTACTTCGAAAAGAAAGGGTGTTGACGCTCTTCCAGAAACCACGCCGAGCAACGTAAGACCTACTCCGTCAACTGAAACGGTACCCAAGAGCAGTTCAACATCGCCATCAAGCAGGTCAAAGGAAGCGAATTTGGGAAGAGGGCTATCGTTTGATTCCAGCTTCAACTTCCTCTTCCGCGTCAGATGGAACATCCAATATCCAATACAGTGTTGCTTCTGACGCGAACCCGGTAGGGACCTCCGCCACCGCTCGTAACGCTCGTTTTTTTCTTTCCGGCGGGGTGATATCTAATCCAGGCGGGAGAGACATATAGCCGATCAGCGATTTCTTTGACCACGAAGAGTTTTTCTCAGACTACGCAGGATCTCAGGTGGGAAGGAGATTTGGATTCTTCCGATGCATCCTTCGGGCCGTTTTTGACCGCTCGGAAGTCTTCAATACGGAGCGTTGTGAGCGCTCCCGTATACCAAATCTCCCTCACGACTGTATAGGATGGGGCGCTCCCACATAAAAGACAGTTCAAAATGAGACAACTCAAGGAACCATAGGGAAGGCCGACAACTGAGATGCTAAGCATCGACAGCCTTGAGTTTGGCACATTCGGCCGGCTTGGATATGCGGAAACGATGACTCAGGAAAAAACATTGCGATCAGGAACCGCTGCGTTTGGCGCGAAGCCGTCAGCAGCATGCCTTGTCGAACAAGAAAGACGACAGCAATCAATGGACCTTGGCGGCGATTTGACCCGGCCTGATTTTTTTGGGGAAGATTCGAGGTTTGGGGCGTTGTTTCTTCAATGTGTAAAAACCACGGCTTTTCTGTGGAGGAGAAACCGCAGTCTAAGCGTCTGGGGGAAGGAGATCTAGCGTTCCTTAGCTTTTTTGTAGTCTTCAGCCTTGGAATTTTTCGTTCAGAACGCGACTACGTCGTTCTGTATACTTACTAGACTCCTTCCTGATTCGTAAGATACACCACCTAATTCTGAGAGCTGTTCAAAAGAAGACAAATCTGAGTGGTTGCGAGTGAAACCAAGGCAACGTCGGTGGCCGATCTCCTTCCTATTGAAAAAACTTGGGAACGCCGACGCGTTAGCCCCTGTGCCGAGAGAGCTCAGGCGCCGGCGCTTTTGCAGGGCAGGGTCACAATGAGGATATCCGGCCAGCTTGGACAACCGAGGGCTTTTTGATTGATTGACTCTTCATTCACCATTGTCTACGGGATGGGCCGGAGGAATGTTGCAGTACAATATGGGTTCCATTTGCACAGAGCTGTTCAAAAGTGCACAAATCCTATGGCTACGGGACAGGTTGGTTAATCCTCGCTTTTTTTGGTCGTATTGGGGCGGCTCCCACGCCATTCCTTCGGGTCGATTGCTTCGTCTGAATTGTCATATCACGGTCTTGCTACTTGTTCGATGATGTCGGTCCCAAAGTTGAGTTCGCTCGTGGGTGGCGGATCCACACTGCCTTTAGGTGCTCCTTAAATCTCCGGACTTTCCGTGCAGTGCCTGCCTTTACAATGGTGTGTCAGCGTGTTAAGCTTCGCGAGCTAGGCCGTCACCTTTAGGGAAAGATTTTTGCGTCAACGCTTGGGCGCGTCGAATGACGTGACTCTCCCGAGGCCGGGACGATGGAAGGAACTGAGGATGACTAGGCGGGGGTCTCACCTTTAATTCAGAACGCCCGGCTGGATTTCATTGGGGAAATTAGCCTCATTCCCTACGCTACCTAGCACATCACAAAGCTTCTTCCTCTTAAATGATTGAGCCGGAGTGGCGGAATTGGCAGACGCACTAGACTCAAAATCTAGCGATGGTTACCCATCGTGGGGGTTCAAGTCCCCCCTCCGGCACCACTTAGCTCGCACCTCTTGTTTTGGATTTCCTCGATGGTGTGAAATTCGTGTCCAAAAAATCGGATTTCAGAGGCTGCAGCTTCTCGAGGGACTCGGTTAGGTGTTCCTTGGAGAGATGCGCGTACCTCTGGAGTATCTTCGGTTCTTTCCATCTGCCTAGGGCCTGAATGGTCCGATCGTTGGCGCCGCTCATCCCCAGGCGGGAGGCGAATGTATGTCTGGAAATGTAAGGAGTGATCTTACCACTGATGCCTGCGCGTCGGCAGGCTCCCTTCCAGGCTTCTCGGATATTCCACTGCGGCTTGCCTGTCGACCCCGGGGGAAAACGTACTCGTTCTTGCTTTCCCTGATTCTGGCCAGAAGTGGATCAAGGGCTGAATGAATTGCGAGAGTCTGCGTCTGGCGGTTTTTCGAGTATGCAGCCTCGATCGCGAGTAATCGATTTGCTAGATCGACATTCTCTTTCTTCAACGTCAAGGCCTCAGCATTTATCCTCAGTCCCATATACAATCCTAGAAGAACGATCGTCCTTTGAGGTTCCGGCAATTCCGCGAGGATCTTAGCCTCTTCCTCTTGCGTGAGAAACCGAAGCCGGTTCAAAGGCTCTGAGATTCGCTTGATTTTCTTGACTGGATTGGAGCCGTCGAACTTCCCCCATTCGACCATCCTGTTAAAGAGCGCGCTGAGTGTGGCTAGTTCCCTATTGACAGCCACCTTATGCCCTTCTTGCAGACGCGCCTGCTTGTGCTTCTCGATCAGGAACGGGTGAATCTGGCTCAACATCTTCCCCTTAAAGGATTGGTCAAGCCTTCCAAAGCAGTAGCCATAAAATGTGGCGGTTCCGACTTTCTTGTTGGCCTTGGCCCATTCAAGGAATTGATCGCGCGCTGTCTCATAGGAAATATCCTTCCGCTTTCGATCGATGCCAGC
>Ga0075434_100005661_pt1 | contig 11399 bp, 8 predicted proteins | sample RhiMethybrSRZTD3_FD_75298 | JGI IMG/M metagenome (GOLD analysis project Ga0075434, IMG submission 75298) | Populus rhizosphere microbial communities from Tennessee, USA - Rhizosphere MetaG P. TD hybrid SRZTD3 | ecosystem: Host-associated > Plants > Roots > Rhizosphere > Soil | place: USA...
GCCGCTCCAGGTCCCCTGCCACGTCAGTCCTGCGGGCCCGGTCGCTCCGGTTGGCCCTGTGGGTCCTTGCGGACCAGCCGCGCCGGTGGCGCCCGTTGGGCCGGCTGCTCCGGTTGACCCCATCTGTGCAAGCGAATTCCAGAAGGTGGGACTCGAATCGGGAGTGTGATTGGTTCCTGCTTGAATGCTGATGTAACTCGATCCGTTGTACTGAACGCCATCGTTCAGCGCGTAAGCAGTGCTGCTGCTCCAGGTCCCCTGCCACGTCAGTCCTGCGGGCCCGGTCGCTCCGGTTGGCCCTGTGAATCCTTGCGGACCAATCGCGCCGGTTGCTCCGGTTGACCCTGTCGCGCCGGTTGCACCCGTTGGGCCGGCAGGACCGGTCGCGCCGGCTGCTCCGGTTGACCCCATCTGTGCAAGCGAATTCCAGAAGGTGGGACTCGAATCGGGAGTGTGGTTAGTTCCTGCTTGAATACTGATGTAGCTTGATCCGTTGTACTGCACCGCGTCGTTGAGCGCGTACGCTGCCCCGCTGTTCCACGCTCCCAACCACGTCAGTCCGGTCGGTCCCGTCGCGCCTATCGGACCTGCAGTGCCGGCCAGCCCTGGCAATCCTGCCGGTCCTTGCGGGCCCGTGGCTCCAGCGGGACCTGTTGGACCCGGAGGTCCTGCGGGTCCTTGAGATCCATCGCGCCCGTCGGGTCCACTGGGTCCGGGCGCCCCAGCGGGACCGGCAGGGCCTGCAGTGCCCGCTGGCCCCGCCGGGCCGGCGGGGCCAACAAGACCCTCACGACCCTCTCGCCCTTGTGGACCTTGAGGTCCCTCTGGTCCTGGGGGTCCGATCACACCAGGCATCACTCCGGTAGCCAGAGTTATTTCCGTTGTCGATTCCGGCAGATCATCAGGGACTCGCGCATTCACTTGGTATATTCCGACGAGACCCGGTGCCAACGCAGCTGAACTAATCGTGACTGGCCTGCCACGCACCAACAATTGTGGTGTTACTGCAACAACGGGAGGATTCGCAGGCGCAGGTTGACCCGACTGCCAAACTGGTGCGACCAATCCGAGTCCTACAGCGAGAACAGTAATCGAGTCTCCCGCGAAAACGGGATTCGCGGCGTTAACCTGGCGTCCATTTTTCAGAATAGAAATAACACCAGGATCCTGGGTGAGCAGCGTGACTTTCAAGGGGACACTACGTCCTTTTTCATTCTCGATTACCAGATCTACAGCGCTCACATCCGGCAACTCAAACGGAACCAGCGCATTGATCTGATTTGGCGCGACCAGCAGCACAGGCGCTGCGACATCGCCAAACCACACTCGTGTTTCGGAGCCCGGCAGCTGCGTCGGCGTCGGAACGTCGAGTGAGGTATAGACAGTCGTGCTCGAAAGGTTGCTGCCTAAAATTGTGATCAGCGATCCGCGCGCTGCGACTGGAATACTTGAGGAGCTTTTGTTGGCAGCCGGATTCACCAGCATTTGCACCGACGGTGCCTGCGCTTGCGCCGGGACGCGTGCCACAGTAAAAAACAAAAGAGCACAAAGCGAGGAACGAGCTATCGAGTTAGAAATCCACCGAAAACGGGGCGACAAAGCTGTACCCGTTGCACCGACATTAATCACTTATATCTTGCATTCACTTTTTCCACGATCACGCGAGCGCACGTTCGGATTCGAGTTGGAAACTTAACTTCACTAGTGCGTCGGAATGGTGGCGCTTGGTTACGGTCAATTATTGAAGGCGCGTTTCCCTGCATGTCATCATGACGCTTCGGGAATAGTCGTCGTTCAAAAACATCGGGATAATGCGAAAGGTGCCTGATGCAGTCAAGATGAAAACCCCGTGCCCGCGAGGCAGAGAACTACATAAGATCAAAGACTGTAAAAATGGACACACAACTTGACGCGATCGCGCGAACGTCGCACGAGACGTGACATCGAAAAGAGGAGGTCAATAATGTAAGCGGGTGACGTAGGGTGGCGAGTCGCAAAAAGGTGTTACGCGTTGTTCGTCGTCCACTTGGACGTCGAGACGGAATAGTTAGAAGTCGCTACACGATTTGAAGTAGGAGCACCGGGGGCACTTGAGCTTGCATTTCTCTTCATCAAGCTGTGCCCCGCAGTTTGGGCAGGTACGTTCGATCTTCTCGAGGTCCGGGGTGTTACAGGTGCCGGTCGTCATGCGGCTTGTCGTCCTGGGTTTCTTTGCCGAAGTACTCCGCGAGGTGGCCAAGGATGGTTGCAGCGTCGGCCGGACGGCCCTCAAACGTAGTAATGCAGCGAGAACGCCGCCAGCCATTACCGCGCTTCACGCCGACGATGATGTACTCGTCGAAAAATCCGCTTTCCTTGAGAAATCGAACCGCCGATTCCGGAGTAAATTCATTGGAGCGGAATTCGCAAACGCTGATCAGATCGCGCAGGCGCTCGGTCTGCTCGGGTTCCGCAAGTTCCAGAAACGGATCGAGGCCGTGCACTTCGCATTTTGCCGGCGGTTCGCCGTCTTGAGATAACGCCTCGAGCTGCGCTTTCACAAATTCGCCAAGAGCGCAATCTTCGAAGCCGTCGATGACCGGGCCTGTCCGCAGAAACGAAAGAAAGAAAACGCCGCGTCGAGGCATAACGCGGCCGGTTTCATCGACCTCGCCAAGCAACGCTGCTTCTTCGACTGATGGGAAACACAACGAGAGCGGACGAATCGTGGACCGCTTCGGCGGATCCTGCATATTGAACACATTGTTCCGGATGCGAAATCGTAGCTCGACCATCTATTGCCTCCTCGACGTTGTCAACCGCTGCTAATGGTGGTTATCAATCGAGTAGCGGACAGATGTGGTCCAAATCTAAGATACGTCATGCATATCTTCACGGAAGACGAGCTGAAGCTGGTCGAAAAGTTGAAACAGTATCCCGCCCTGACGGTGTTGCAGATCCGAAAGCCGTGCCCTACACACTCGGTCTGCACTCCCCTCCCTCTTTTCCGAATTTACAAGATCGATGACAACTCGTTCGAAGCGCAGTGGAACGGCTACCACGAGCCTTTTACGAAGCAGGTTTTTGCATTCGCAGACGCTAATTGAATCACTCGCTGACGTATCCGGTCTTGGCCCGAATTCTCAGGTCCCGGCCGGGAATCTCAACGCGGATGTGGTGACTACCCGGCCTGCGGGAAATGTAATAGCCGAGGTAGTACTGGTGGGCAAGGTCTGTGCGGATCTGATCGAGCACCGGCGAAACGGCTTCTCCCTTCGCAATATAAAACGTGCGGCCGGCACTGAGATCGGAGAGTGATTCGATTGTCCGGGTATCGATGAGAACCTTCGAACCTATCGCGACAAAATAAAGCAGCGACCCGGATTGCTGGGCTTCCTGAACCACGTGTGTGTAGTCTGTTTTGCTTCCATTGTCGTTGCCGTCGGTGAAGACGATCACGGCCTTGCGAGGCAGATCCGAAGTGTCGACCTTATCGATTGCGTAGACCAGGCCGTCGTACATGGCCGACGTGCCGTACGCGCGCATCCCTTTCAGGCTGTCTTCGAGATGCCGTTGCGACTGCGATGAGCGGTGAACCAGCCGCGCGGTCGTCCCGAATGCGACGACGAAGAAGTCATCTGACTTTCGCATCGTCCGCGAAAAATCACTGATGCCTGTCTTCATGAACGGCAGGATGTCGACCATGCTGCCGCTGGTATCAATGAGAATGCCGATTGCAGAACCAACTTGTTCCTGAGTCTCGAAGACATCAATCTTCTGCAGTTCATTGTCGTCGTAAACACGGAAGTCATCACGGTGGAGGTCCGTAACGAAAGTGCCGGCGGCATCCTTAACGGTGACGAATACATTGACGAGATTGACGTCGACCTTGAGCGTGTCTTGTTGAGACAAGGGGGAAGCCAGGAGCCAGAAGCCAGAAGCCAGAAGGAGAACCGGAACAAGAAGAAAAGCACCTCGGTTCGACCTTCTGGCTTCTGGTTTCTGGCTCCTGGCTTCCTTCAATTTTGGCTCCGCGGCTTGAGAAACAACGTAACACGTTTCGACATTCTGGCTTCTGGCTTCCGGCTCCTGGCTTCCTTCAATTTTGGCTCCGCAGTTCCCGATATAGACGGTAAATGCCAGGATTGGTGGGAAGAATTCTTGTGCCTTTGGCAAGGACGCGTTCGGCATCGCGAAGGCGACCGGAATTTTTATAGAGGGTTGCCAGCTTCACATAAACATCGGGGTCCCGGTCGAATGCATACTTCATCAGGAATTCATACTGTTTGATAGCGTTCTCGGTATCGTTTCCCTGTTCGAACAGTCGCGCCATCTGGTAACGGCCCGCATAGATGTAGGGATCGAGCTCAACGGCCGTCTGGAGCGCTTTAACGCCTGGATCGGGTTGCTTCGCCGCGATGTAGAAGCTTCCGACTGCGGCCCAATACCGGGCCGGATTGATGGGATTTGTCGCGAGGTATCGCTCCATCCACACCGCCGCATCCGCCCACTTCTGATCGGCTGCATGAATATCCGCGAGCCGCCGCAAGGCTACTGCCGATGGCGGGTCAGCCTGCGCTGACAGTTGGTAATGGCGCATGGCTTCAGATGTATTTCCAGTGGCATCATTCAATGCACCCCACAACATTTCTTTCTCTCCGGCGAGTGGGCTTTCCGGAGGGATCTGATTGTCCGCCTGATGCAGTGAATCTTCAGCTCGTCCAAGGTTGTCCGAATGCAGATTCAACCGAGCGTTCGACATCGGAAGAAAGCCCTTCTTCTCGCGATCGACCTGCGCAAGCAGCGCCATCGCCTGATTTGCAAGATTCGAGCGGTTCATAAACAGCAACGGCTCAATCATGCCTGCATAGACACGCTCAAAATTCCCCTCCGCACCGGGCGGGAGCAAACCATCTTTGCCTTCGTACAGCAACTCCACATTGAGGTCGCGGGTGTCCGTGAAAAGCTGACGTGGCGCGTGGAATTCCAGAAGAGGATGGTCGTCGGTGTTTCGCCGAGTGGTAGCGGCAAACTCACGAACGGCTTTCGACGACATGACGTAGTACGCCGGAAAACCTTCAGCATGGCTCAGATGTAAAAATTCCTGAAGATCGCGCGCGATCGTGCGGTCCGATTCAGCGAGCCTCGCGAGCCGGTCGGTATCCAGTTGCTGCGGTTGGCGCGTCCCGACCATCAGGAGATCGGAATCGGTGATCCAGAGGGACACTTCGGGAAACTTGCGCTGGAATTCCTTGAGTACCATTCGAAGGTCTTCCGGGTCGAGCTCATATAGCTGGACCCATTGCGCGAAAACCCCGTCCTCCTTGAGTACTTCAGCCGCCCTGTCGTAGAACTCCGCTGTGAAGAGACTCGCCACGCCGGCAATCCACGGATTCGACGGCTCGGAGATGATGACGTCGTACTGCTTCCGCGTCGTGTTCATGTAATTGCGGGCATCATCAAATATGAAGTTCACCTTGGGATTTTGATAACTGCGGCGGTTTACGTCCGTGAACCACTCGGCCGCGCCTACGACCGCGGGTTCGATCTCAACGCAGTCGATGTGCTCGACTTCGTTGAACGCCGCAATCGCTCCTACCGTTACCCCGGATCCGTAGCCAATCACCAAACTCGACTTAGGACTCGGATGATGGAGAGCCGGAAGGAATCCGATCGCGAGCTGCGTCATCATGTCGCCGCGATTCGATGCGTCGACTTTGCCGTTTGTTCTGAGGCCGAGATAGTTCTCACCTTTGCGGACGGAAATGCTCGCGTTGTTGCCCTCTTTGAAATAGACAACATCGGTATCCTCGTAATGTTCGTTGACCGTCAATTCGGGACGGCCTTCGAATTGATGCGAGTAAAGCAGAACGCCGCGGTCGAGAGAGTCCGGCCTCCAGAAGAAACCGCCACGCATGGAGAAGGTCGCGAGGAGAAGCAGGATCACGGCGAACGCGCGAATGCGACCACCCTCACCCGGCGCTTCGTGCCACCCTCTCCCAGTGGGAGAGGGACCGGTTGCAGTGAGTCCCTCTCCCTTTGGGAGAGGGTGGCGCGAAGCGCCGGCTGAGGGTCGAAGGGCTCCTGTTAATAGAAGAAGCGCCATCGCCGAATTAAAGAACAACCCAACAAGGATGGTTCGCTCCGTCCCAATGACCGGAATCAAAACAAACCCCGCCAGCAACGACCCTGCAATCGCCCCCACCGTATTAACTGAATAAATATTTCCAACATTCCGTCCCAGCACCGACACCTTACTCGAATACAGTTGGCTCGCGAGCGGAAACGTCGCGCCCATGCAAAGCGTCGCCAGAATCATCAGCATCGAGGACACGACAAATTGAATCGTCAGCACGGCAGGAAACGAATAAAAGAACGCTCGAACCAAGGCGATGACCATGTACGGAGCAAACAGGTAGCCCACCAGGAAAACGAGTCCTCCGGCCGCGATACCCATCTGCAGAATTCCCAGGGCGCGAAGATTTGCGACCGGCTTCCACCGGCTGACGACCGAGCTGCCCAGAGCAATTCCTACCAGGAACGTCACCAGCATGATCGAGAAGGCATACGTCGAACTGCCGATCATTGCAGACAGAGCGCGTGTCCAGGAGACCTCATACAGCATCGAGACAAAACCGGAGACGGCTAGCGTTAGAAGAATCAATTTGTCGGCCGTGGGATCCGCTGGACGTGCCTCTTCGACCGGCGACTTGACTTCGTCGACAGGCCGGGCTCGCCGTGAAAGACGCAGCGCAAGAAGTCCGATGCCCACATTCAGAGTTGCAATCAAAAGAGTACTCGCCGTGTTTCCCAAACCCGGTATCAAGACCAGCGCGGCAAGGAGCGTTCCCGCTGCGGCTCCGAACGTGTTTAGCGCGTACAGCAATCCAACTTTACGTTCGACCTCATTTACGTTCGCGGTGAAGAACCGGCTCAGAACTGGCAGTGTGCCGCCCATGAAAAATGTAGGCGCCAGAAGAATGACGAAGCTGGTTCCGAAACGGACGAAGCCGGTTGCTCCGGGAGTTGAGGAGAGTGACGGAGCCACAACCGAATAGAAAGAGTCCAGCGCTCGAAATGCAAGGGGGACGAGCGCAGCCGAAACACCGATACCGAGCTCGAGCAGGCCGTAGGCTCGCAGTGGATTTCCCGTTCGATCGGCTTTCTGACCAAGCCTCCAGCTGCCCAACGCCAGGCCTGCCATGAATGCGCCGAGCACAGTTGAGATGGCCAGTGAAGTATTGCCGAACACCAGGCCCGTCAGCCGGACCCAGATCACTTCATAAACGAGCCCTGTGGCCCCGGACAGAAAGAAAACGACATAAAGGATTGCTTGCATGCTGGCGGGATTTTAATTGAAAAAAATAAAGGGCGGGAAGTCTTCATCCTGAAGATCGTGTCCCGCCCTGCAGCCTAAAGAGGGAGGCTGATGACGAAAGTCGTGCCGCGGTCGCCGGTGTGCACGTCGATCGTGCCGCCGTGGTCGTTGATCACCTGCCGGGTGATATAGAGACCAAGACCGGTGCCGCGTTCACCTTTAGTGGTGAAAAAAGGTTCGAAAATATGGGGTACATTGGCGGCCGCGATTCCCGTTCCGGTGTCGGAAACAGCGACTCGCAAGTGAGTGCCTTCGACGCGCGCCGTAATGGAAAGAACGCGTTTGCTCTGATCCGCCATCGCGTCCGCCGCGTTCTGCAGCAGGTTGACCACTGCCTGGACCATCTGCCATTTGTCCAGGGATACAAGTGGCAGATCGGGTTCGAGGTGGACGCGAACGTCGATGTACTGGCTACGGAAATACGGCTGAATAAAGCGAACGGCATCGGAGATGACTTCCGCCAAATCACTTTTTTCCGTTCGCGGGACTCTCTTGCGGCTGAAGTCGAGCATCCGTTTCGCCATTTCTTCAATGCGTTTGGATGCACGGTCGATGACCTCGAAATTCATCCGCAGCGGATGATCTTCGGTGATGCTCGATTCGAGGAACTGCAGATGTCCGCGGATCAGCATCAGAGGATTCGTCACTTCATGCGCAAAGCACGATGAAAGTTCACCGATGGTGATCAGCCGCGAGAAGTGCATGAGTTCCTCGGTACTGAACTGATCGCGTGTCGTGCCAGTCCCTCTGGCGTTTTCCAGAAGGCGGCCGGCTACCTGACTGAACGTCGTCAGGCGCTGAAGGTCATCGCCGGTGAAGTTGCCTTGCCTGGAGGAATAGCCGACGAGCAGACCGATCGCCGTCTGGTTACGAAATACGGGAACGGCGACAAGACTCGAGTCGTCCACCACGATTGGACCCCAGTCCGCAAGCCGGGAAATCAGGTTGACCGCCAGATCGCTCGAGGCGTTTCCTTCGCCCGCGATCGCCTGTACACGAATGGAATCGTTTTCGGCCGTCGCAACAAGCGCGTATTCGCATCCGAGAATCTCGCGCACCTGAACGGCGATCTCGTGATACGGGCCTGAAGACTCCAGAACTCCATCATTGGGTTCGATGACTTTCAAATTCTTCATTCTTGAATTCTCTTTCTTAATCTCCCGAGTACTGTCTCCACACCAGCCTGAGTCAGGTCGAACCCCGGAAAGCGCGCGATCTCTGCCGACGAGAAGCCATCGACGTAGTGCAATTTGAATATCAGCGCATTCCGCCGGGCGTGCTTGCGGTCGGGATCGCCTTCGATGACGCGTTCAATGTCGATCCACGAAAGAATTGAACTCAGCGCATTCGAGTCAAATTCCGGTGACTCGCGTACCCCCCTGTCGCCGAACTCGCCAGCCTTCACGGCGTCGATCGAAATCACCTGCGCGCGACGCTTTTCACGGCCGCCGTGCCGGTGGTAGTCCTGAACAACGTTCGCTGCGATCTTTGCCAGGAACGCCATAACTGAAAACTCCGTTTCGCCCCGGAACGAACGCAGAATGCGTCCGTCGTGCTGGACCAGTTTCATGTAGACTTCCTGGGCCAGGTCGGGCACGATTCCCGCCGCATCTTCCTGAATGCTTCGGAACCGCAACGCGCGAAGCAGGTACAAAAAAATCAGGCCCTGAAAACGCTCCTGGAACTTTGCCCAGAGCGTGCGGTCCGTGAGTTTTTGTCCGCACTCGCGTAGTAGATCAGCTGCCGATGCTTCGCCGGCCTTTTGCCAGCGGAACCGGCGAACGGTATCGGTCATATCAATGGCTCAAATTTTGAAGCTCCGTTCTTGCTTCAACGCTCCATGCTGAATTTGAATCCACCTGCAAATAGCGCTTCCATTGCGCTTCGGCATCGGAAACGGCGCCCATTCGTTCGTACAACATCGCGAGATTGAAGATGGCAGGCGCGAAAGACGGATTCGCCTGTAGCGCATGCCGGAATTCCTGACCCGCCTTCTGAAGGCCGGCTTCTCCGCTGCCTTCCAGATAGGCAACTCCGAGATCATTGTGGATCTCGGCACTGGCGCCAACTTCCTTCTCAGCGAGTTCGAGATAGTCGATGGCGCGTTTGAAATCTTTTTGAACCAGGTAGAACCGTCCCATTTGATGGCTGTCTGCCGACAGCCGGGACAGTTCGCCTGCCAGAAGACCATAAGAAACGCCCGGATCATCGGTGCCGCGGGTGCGTAAGATGGGAAGATGCGGCTCGTTGGACATCTGCAATTCGAAGGGACGCTTCTGGGAAAGCAGGAGCTGGACGACATCGCTCGCGGAATCCGGCTCGGACAGCCGATCCATGATCAGCCGCACCGAAACGACGGTCATGATCAACGAGGCAGCGACGGCAGCTCCAGAGAGGAACCATTTCTTCCAGGTACCCGAGCGGCGGGCGATACGTTGCTTGCCCTTCTTCTCCCACTCTGCCGTAAATGACTCAATCATAGCGGTTTCGTCGGCGGTGATCTCCTCGTTGATAAGGCGCATGTAGAAACCCAGCTTTGAACGGCAGGGGTCGCACCCAACCAGATGAACCTCGCTAGCGACTTTAATTGCCGGATCGAGCCCGCCCTCGAGGTAGTCAGTTAAGGTGTCCTCCGTCAAGCACTGGCCATGATCCATGGTCTTGCCCTCCTAATTGAAGGAGACGCCATCTGGCGCCGAGAACCTTCAAAAAATTTCTAGAAATTTGAATGTTTAGGACTTTTAATTACGTCTTCTTCAGTAAATGGAGTTTTGTCCTTGATTTGATGACGTCCTGTCAAATTGAGGACGACACTCGTGGGGTCTGAAAGTTAACCAATACAACTTAAGAAGGAGTCTCTCCACATGAATCGACGTGAATTTCTGTCCGTCTTTGCTGGCGCCAGTGCGCTTTCAATGATCAACGTTCATCCTTCATTCGCAACCACTGCGGATGCGAAAACGGCCACCACATCACTTTATGTAAAGGGACTGGTGATGGTCGATCTCGGCAATCCCGAATTCGTTCGCCTCGGGTTCCCCAAGGCGCCAGGCCACAAGGCCACCCTGTCCATCGTTCCGCAGAGCGGAAACCAGCGGACAGTCGCGATTCATGGCAACGGCAGCGTTGAGCCGGCGCGCCTCACTTCCAATGATCCGCACATCTTTGTGCCGGAGCTAGTCAGAATGAAGGAATTCTACGGTCCTTCCGTGAAGTCGCATGTCGATCAATGCCCAAGCGTGATTACGATCCCGACGGAAGCCATTACCTCCGTGACTACAGCCGAAGTGAGCCCGATGCGTTACACGTTCCTTCGATCGGACAACGGCGCAGAAATTGAAACCTTCCGGCCGCGGCAAATTGCAGAAACTCTGAAGATTGATTTACTATCGGCAGGCACTCTAAAACTGGACGGCGGCAAAGTGAGTATCCCATTGGAAACCGCTCGCGAATTACGGATGCAGTACCAGCCGGACAGAGCTGACGAGATCGATCCGTTTGCTGCGCATTTCAATCACTACTTCGACTATGTGGAGCGACCGGCTGCCCTTGATTTCATCGCGGTTCCCAAAAAACTCAGTGGCGGTAGCTCGACAACGCCGAAAGTAGGAAACCACTTTATTGACCTCGTTGCATTCTGTTATATGGTGGCAGTGCCGTAATTCGGTCGACACCCCAGGTGACAAAGGATTCTGAAAGGGGTTTCAGTTTGGAAAATCGACGCTGGACGACCGGATTAGTCGTAGTTCTGGTCGTCCTTTGCTCGACTTTCGTCCTCTTCCTCTTCGCAAGCAACACGTACTCCGAACGTCAAATTCGTCGTTTGATCCAGGAGGCGTACAACAGCCGGCGCCCCGGCAGTGGCCGCTTGTTCGGCACCCCTTACACCAGTGTCGGCAATGAATTGACGACGCCCCCGGACCTTGGCCCGGCACAGGTGTATCTCCTTCGGCATCCGGAGATCAAAGAACGCCAAAAGCTGCAAGGAATGATCTATCTGGCAACCAACGATTGGAGGGCATTCCTGGACAGCTATCCCTCG
>Ga0075434_100005663_pt1 | contig 11397 bp, 7 predicted proteins | sample RhiMethybrSRZTD3_FD_75298 | JGI IMG/M metagenome (GOLD analysis project Ga0075434, IMG submission 75298) | Populus rhizosphere microbial communities from Tennessee, USA - Rhizosphere MetaG P. TD hybrid SRZTD3 | ecosystem: Host-associated > Plants > Roots > Rhizosphere > Soil | place: USA...
CAAGGAAGCCATCGATCAAACGCGGACCGCCTTCGACTACGACTCGCAGCAGTACGCGTATCAAGAGGTCGAGCGGCTGCTCGACAGCGCGATCGTCCTGCTCAAGCGGACCGACGGCGCCGTCGATGCGTCGTACTTGGGCGTCGGCGACAAGATCTACAATGGCGACCGCACGAAGTGGCTGAAGTTCGCCACTGGATTGTTGGCGCTGACGCTCAATCACTACTCCAACAAGGCCAGCTACGACCCGGCCCGCGTCATCCGCCTGGTCGACTCGTCTTTCACCGGCAACCTCGATGACCCGCTGCTCGCCTACCCCTGCACGTCCACGGACTTTGCGGACTGCAACTTCTGGGGCCGCACGCGCAACAACGTGACCGCCTACCGGCAGACGCAGTTCATCGTCGGCCTGATGAACGGCACGCAGTTCGGCGGCGGCGCGGATCCCAATGCGGTGGATCCCCGGATGAGCCGGATGCTCACGCTGGATTCCCTGAACACGACGTACCGTGGTCTCGATGTCAATCAGCTGGGATTCGGGGCGCTCACGACTCCGCAGCAGCCCAGGAATTTCTTCGGCTATACCGGCACCAACGGACTCAATTTGCCGAGCCGGTACATTTTTGCCGATCGGTCGAAGCTCCCGTCGATGACCTACGCGGAGCTACAATTCATCAAGGCCGAAGCCGCACTGCGCTCGGGCAACGCGGGACTGGCGCGGACCGCGTACATCAACGGCATCTCGTCGCACATCGACTTCGTGAACGCCCGTAACCTCGACGCGGGCCAGACGCCATCGCAGATCACCGCCGCGGAAAAGGCGACGTTCCTGGCCGACACCAACATTGTGCCCGCGACGGTGACGCTGTCGCACATCATGTCGCAGAAGTTCATCGCGCTGTGGGGCTGGGGACACAACGAGATCTGGATGGATCTCCGCCGCTATCACTACACCGATCTAGCCGGCGGCGTGCAGATATTTCGCGGGTTCACTCCGCCGACCACGCTGTACGCGGACAACGTCGGGAAGGTCGTGCAGCGCATCCGCCCGCGGTACAACTCGGAGTATGTCTGGAACCGCGACGCCCTCGATGTGATCGGCGGGCTGGCCACCGATTACCACACCGACACACTTTGGATTGTCAAGCAATGACCAAATACCTGACGCTGGCCGCGACGATCCTGGTCGCCGCGTGCGGCGAGAACCCCGTGCAAGTGCTTCCGACCGATTCGCTCGAGACGTCGCGGGTCAAGTTCTTCAACTTTGGCGTGAATGCGCCCGGCGTGAATTTCTACGCCGACAACGTCAAGATGACCGCGATCCTGTCGGCGACAGGCACCGAGGCCACGACGGGGGTGACCTACGGCGCCGTGGGAAACGGCGGCGCCTACTCGCAGATCGCGCCGGGCACGCACACGCTGACGGGGAAAATCGCGGCGACGACCGACAAGGATCTCGTGATCGCTTCGATTCCTGCCACGATCGCGGACGGGAAATTCTACTCCCTGTATATGAGCGGCTTCTACAACGCCACGACCAAGGCGAGCGACGGGTTCGTGGTTGAAGACGCGTATCCGGCGGAGGCCGACTACAGCGTGGCGGTGGTCCGACTCGTGAACGCGATTGCGAACGCGACGAACCCCCTCACGCTCTACGCGGCGAATACGACGACCTTCGATACCACCGTCGTCAACACCGCCGTCGCCTACAAAAGTGGCGGCGCGTTTGTCTCACTGCCGCCCGGCATCTACAATCTGTTCGCGCGCTACGCGGACTCGACGGCGAACAAGATCGTGCGTACCGGCGTGACGTTTGCCGGGGGCCGGGTCTACACGGTCGGCGCGCGCGGGGATATCACGATCACGTCCACGACCGCCACGAACCGGCCGTTTTTGGATAACACGACGAACCGCTGAACGGAGTGAAACTCCGGCGGCGGGCGCGAGCGTAGACCGGTCATGGCTACGCGCGCGCGGCTGGTCGCGATCATCGTCGGCATCGTCATCGTCGCGGGTGCCGCTGCCTACCTCGTTTTCCCCGCACGACACTTCTACGACCCCGAAGTCCGGATCCAGCAGGAAGACTACGCCGTCGCGCGCCGCCATTTTCAGACGCGGCTTCTGCGCGTCGCCGCCTCACCGCAGCGCGACGTCGTTGCGCTCCCCGCGCCGAGCTACGTCGAGGTCGTGGAGTATCCGTCCAACGGTCTCAGATTGAAGGCATGGCTCGCCGGCCATCAGGGAGCCCGGAAGAAACTCCCGGCGGTGATTTTCCTGCACGGCGGCTTCGAATTCGGCGCCGCCGATTGGGACATGGCGGTCCCGTATTGGCAGTCAGGTTTCGTCGTCATGGCGCCGATGCTGCGCGGCGAAAACGGCCAGCCGGGGGCCTTCTCTTTCCTCTATGACGAGGTGGATGACGTGCTCGCGGCCGCCCAGCATCTCAGCCAGCAGCCCGCGGTCGATCCCGACCACATCTATTTGGCCGGCCATAGCGCCGGGGCGACACTCGTCTTGCTGGCCATCGAGGCGTCCAGCCGCTTCCGCGCGGCGGCGGCGTTCGATGGCTCACCCGATCAGCAGCTGCTCTACAACGGCAGTGCCGGCAGGTCGGGAAATCATCGCGAAGTGGTCTTCGACACGCAGGATCTGAGAGAGCTCCAGATGCGCTCGCCGCTCGCATACGTGGCAAGTGTAAAGTCCCCCGTGCGCGTCTTCTACAGCTACGAGGCAGCTCCTCTCAATCAGCAATCCAGTAAGCGCTTCGCCGCGCTCGCGCGGCAGCACGGCATCGATGCCAGAGCCATACGCGTCTGGGGCAGCCACATGTCGCACGTCGCGCGCGCGATGCCACAGAGTATCGCGTTCTTCAAGCAGAGCCTGGGCGCGGACGTTTCGCTGCTTCGCACGCGTGCGCTGCCGCCGGCGGCTCCGATCGTGGTGGGAAACACGACGTTCCGGCTTGGTGGCCACGACACCGCACACGTGGTCGCGCTCGCGGGATCGTTCAACGGCTGGGATTCACAGCATTACCTGTGCGGGCGGGACAACGGCGGGTGGGTCTGTCGTCTCGATCTCCCGCCCGGAAAGTATCTCTACCAGTTCGTGGTCGACGACGAATGGATCAACGATCCCGCCGACCCGCTGGTCGAATCCAGCGGCAATGGCGGCACCGCATCGGTGATCATGAAGCGTTAACGCAGCGTACGGCCCGCTAAGCTCCAGTAAACACCGGCGTTACCTGCGTCTTGCGCGCCGGGGCCGAAAGTGAATCTTGGTCTGTCCTTTCAGGCAGACTCTGTGAGCACTTGGGAAACGGTCCGCAGCCGCTGGCTGCGCGCGCTCCACCTCAACACCATGAGCGGCAAGTTCCTGCTGTTCACGGTTTTAGCCACACTATTCACCACGCTGGTGATGGTCGTGGCGCTGCCCACGCGACAACCGCCATCCGCAGGCGACCGCGTGGACCTCGAGCTGCAGAGCGCAAGCTCCGACGTGGCGCGCGAGCTGGGTGTGTGGATCGATCAGCGCGTCTTCGACCTGCGACTGCGCGCCAGCCCAATCGTGGTATCCGATAACCTGGCGCGCGCCACGGGGCGCTCGGGCGCGCAAGCCGTCGGTCGGCTCCGCGACTACCTGAATTCGATCCGCCAAAATCTGCCGGGGCACGAAGGTCTCGCGATTGTCGGGCTCGACGGGCAGGTCGTGGCGAACAGCGGCAGCCGCACGGGCTTCCGCCTGTCACAAGATCAGCTCAACAATCTCCGAACGCGGGACGCGCTGGTCGGCGACGCGACGTGGGATGCCGCGATCGGCAAGGCGGTAATCGTGGTGGTCGCCCCGATCCGCAGGGACGACGGCCAGTTGCTCGGCGCACTGTCGGGCAAGATCAATCTCAACGGCGTGATCGACATGCTCCAGGACCACGCCGGCGGAGGGGGACGCGATGTCTCCGTGATCACCGAGCAGGGCCGCCTCGTGATCCGTGCTTCCGGCACCTCTGCTGATCTGATGAAGACAACGGTGCCCGCTGCCACGTTCCGCGAGCTCATCGAGCACGAAGGACAGCCCGTGGTGCAATCGCGACCACAGGGTGGTGAGGTCCTGGCGGTGTTGCGCCGCGTTCCTCAGCTGCGGTGGGCCGCGGTCGCAGAGGCGCCGCCCACCACAGCGGCCGCCGCCGGTGAGTCGCACGGGTTGCGGACGAGTCTTATCGTGCTGGCGCTGCTGATCGTCGTCGCGGTGCTGGCCATGACCGCCGGCACGCTCGTCACGCGGCCGTTGGTGCGGTTGTCGGAAGCCGCCGCACGCGCGGCCGCCGGCGATCTCTCCGCGGAGCTGCCGCCTGGGGGGAGTGGCGAGGTCGGCTATCTCACGCGCGCGTTCAGCACGCTGGTGGCGCGCCTGCGCGAACGCGAGGGGCAGAGCGAGTTGGAGCGCCTTTCCCTCACCGACGCTCTCACCGGCCTGTACAATCGCCGGCACCTGATGGGCACGCTGGCGAGCGAGGTGCAACGTTCACGGCGCCTTCGCCGCTCGTTCACGGTGCTTCTCGCGGACGTCGATCAGTTCAAGCAGTACAACGACACGCACGGACACCTCGCGGGCGATACCGCGCTCGTCAAGATCGCCGAGGTGTTCCGCCAGACGACGCGCGCCGTGGACTGCGTGGCGCGCTACGGCGGCGAAGAGTTCGTGGTAATGCTGCTCGAATGCTCGCTTTCGACCGCGGCCATTGTCGCCGAGCGTGTGCGCGCCCGGGTCGCGCAGCAAGAGCTTGGGGCTGGTCGGCTCACCGTCAGCATCGGACTGGCCGAGTACCCCGAAGGGGGCGACACGCCGGAGGATCTGATTGCGACCGCCGACGCCGCGATGTACAGAGCCAAGGGCGCCGGTCGTAACCAGGTGGTGGTCGCCCGGGTGAACGAGAGACGGTCCGAAGCGCGGACCGAAGCGCCGAAGCCGCGGAAAAAGAAGCCCGCCTAACTCAACGCGTTCGCGCCACCTCGAACAGGTACTCGACGTACGACTTCACGGCGCCGTCGATGCCCTGCACCTTCGGATTGCTCGACTCGATGACGTAATACTCATCAGGCGCGTGCGCGCCGTTGCCGTGCCCAAGCCCAAAGTGACTGGCGGCCAGTTTGAGCGGCTCGCCCGTGAACACATAGCCGGGCCAGGAGCCGGCGTTGCGCGGCAGCAAAACCGGATCGATGCCCGCACGATGGTAGACCGCTTCTTCCGCGCGAATCACCGCCGCATTGCGGGGCGTGCTCGTCGGATCGTACCCACCGGACATGTTGACTTCGATGTCGCCGTAGCCGCGCTTGGCGAGATGGGCCTTGAGCGCGGCCAGCGCGTCGGCGGCCGTCATGTCAGGCACGAGCCGCAGGTCGAGTTTCGCGACGGCGCGATGCGGCAGGATCGTCTTGCCGCCCGGTCCCGTGTACCCACCGACCAGCCCTTCGATGTTGACCGTCGGACGACCCATCAAGCGCTCGAGCGCCTCGGTGAAGCTCACGTCACCTACCCAATGCTGGATGCCGAGCTGTTTTTTGGCGGCAGCTTCGTCCATGCGCGAAGCGGCGGTGGCGATCATCGCCTTCTCGTCCGTCGAGAGCGGCCGCGCTTTGTCGGCAAAGTTATCGATCGCCGGATCGTTGCCGTCGGCCGAGACGAGCGTCGCGAGCGCCTGCACGAGGTGCCATGCCGGGCTGTCGACGCGCGCCTTATTGCTCGAGTGAATGTCGGTCACCGGCCCGCGGCCCCACTTCTCGCCGCTCGACACGAGCTCGACTTCGATCACGCCCTTGGCGCCGAGCGTCATGGTGACCTGACCGTCGAGGCCCTGCGAGGCGGAGGGCATGGAGATGCCGACGGCGTTCTTCAGCGCCGCGAGCACTTCAGGCCGCCGCACAACCTGTGGGAAGTGGGGTGAACCGATTTCCTCTTCGCCTTCCGCGACGAGCACGAGATTGACGGGAAGCTTCCTGTTGGCCCCGCGGATCGCATGCAACGCAGCGATGAAGGTGGCTTCCGGCCCCTTCTGATTCACGGCGCCGCGGCCCATGACGACTTTGCCCAGCCCCGGCCTGTCCACCAGCGCGGCGTCCCACGGCGGCGACGACCACTCCGATGGATCGACCTGTTTGACGTCGTACATGAAGTACAGGCCGAGGGTCTTGGGTGCGCCGGCATCGAGCGTCGCGAAGATGCCGGGCTGGGCGTCGGTCGGCATTTTGGTGACTTGCTGGAATCCGGCGTCGCGCAGCAACCGCATGGTCAGATCACAGCCTTCCGTCATGCCGCGATTTTCGGCAGCGATGGACGGTTGGCGCATCCATTCCTGAAGGCGCTGGACCGTTTCATCGTGACGTTTCTCGACTTCGCGGAAGATGGGGCTGAGATCAGATTGTTGGGTGAACACGTAGGAAGGCAGAGCTAAGGCAGCAGCGGTGCCGCTCAGATCCTGCAGAAACGCTCGACGGTCGATCACGTATGACTCGCGTCTGAAGGTGCGCTAATTCTACGTCCCGGAGGCCGGTATGCGAACCGCTCTGATTGCCGCTTTGACGCTGCTGCTCCCACGCCTTGGGGCCTCGCAGCAAGCCAAGAGTTATGCGCTCGAAACCGCGGCCGGTCTGCAGTTGCACAACGTAGTGGCCGATGCCGCGACGCTCGCAGGCAAGAAGGGTGTGCGCGTGACGTTTGCTGACACGGCAGCAGAAAGGCAGGTCCAGGTCGATCCGCTCGCGGTGATCGAGGGCGTCGAATTCTCCAGCGGCACGATCGAGGCGGAAATTGCCGGCATGCCCGCGACTGGCGCGGTTGGTGGTGCCCGCGGTTTTGTCGGCATTGCCTTTCGGGTCCAGCCCGACCTGAAGACGTATGACGCGTTCTACCTTCGTCCCACCAACGGCCGGGCGGACGATCAGGAGCGGCGCAACCACGCCACGCAATACATCTCCCATCCCGACTGGACCTGGTCGCGACTGCGCCAGGAGACGCCGAGCAAGTATGAGTCGTACGTCGATGTGCAGCCGAACGTCTGGACGAGGATCAAAATCGAAGTGGCGGGCGACAAAGCTCGGCTCTACGTCAACGACAATCCGCAGCCCGTTCTGCTCGTGAACGATGTGAAGTCAGGTGCGACCGCGCGCGGAGGGGTGGCGCTGTGGATCGGACCCGGGACGATTGCGCATTTCCGCAACATTAAAGTGACGGCCCTAAATCCCTAGGCTAGGAGATCCACGCGCCGGATTGGACCACGATCCAGTTGCCGTTCCGCTGCTCGAGCATAAACGAGCCGCCGTTGCCGCACAGGCACGATTCACCCGAGCCAGGACTGAAGGCGTAGTCGATGTAGTAGCGGTTCTCGATCTTCCGCACCGGTGACAGGCTGAGCGCCATGGCATAGTCGGCTACCAACCGGGCACCATTGCGCGCGCGCTTGATGAAGTCTGCACGCGAGTGCAGCTCGAACTTGCCGCGCCATTTCTCGATGACTGACGGTGCTAGGCCATCGGATTGCAGAAATGATGGCAGGTGCTCGCCCTGGCGCCCGCACGACACCTCGCGGTGGCCGGTGGTGTCGGCGAGCGGCGTGCCGCCGGTGAGACATTCGAGCACCGCATCTTGCAGCGAGGCGACGACCGCCGACGGGCTCAGCGTGTCGGCGACGAGGGTCTTGTGCAACTCGAGGAGCCTGTAGGCGTCAGCCGAGAGCTCGCCGTGCCGGCTCTGGTAGACCGCGCGGAGCCAGGGTCGCGGTGTCGAATCGCCCAAGCCGAGTAAATAATGCGCCCAGACGAGGCGCCCGATCGAGTCGGGCTCTGCGTTAAACCGCTGACGAAATGCCTCTCGGGCGTCGATGCCTTGCGCCTGCAGGTGCAGACGCACGGCGCCCGTCATCACCGCATACTCCGGGAACTCAGGATTTCTCATGTTGAGCCAGGTACAGCGAGGCTCGTTGCTTCCGGCGCGCGCACGCTCGAGTGCGGCGCCCTCGGGCAGATTCTCGAAGTAGATGACGTGTTCACGCCACGGCCGATCGACGCCGGGGAACGACCGTCCCGTCCATGTGACGTCATAGCCCGACGGATTCAGATAGAAGGCATCGGTGATGTTGCCGGCGGCGTAGGCGCGCGCGATAAACCCATAGCTGCCAGGACGCGTATCGGCGAGCTGCTCGAGGAGCGGCAAGTACTTCGCGGGATTGCTCTCGTACGCGGCGAGAAGCAGCAAATCCCGCGCGTGCCGGTCATCCGTAGTCTCGGCGACGCGCGCCCCGGGCTCCCCGTCGCCCTCAACTCCGCCCGGCTGGTGCAGTGCGGTGCTCATGTCCTCGACGAACGCTTCGCGCTCGAGCTGCCCGCGACGCTCTGCTGCGAGGCTCTGGACTTCAGCGGCGATCGATTCAACGACGTGCCCAGGCAACGGACTCGTGCGTGAGCCGTACTGCTCGTACTCCAGAATCTGATCTCGCAGGACAGCGTCACCCGTACGGTATTGTTGCTCAGCCCGCTCGAACACCAGTCGTCTCGTCTCTCGGTACCCAAGGAAGCGGATCAACCGATCGAGGGGCCACCTCACGGCCGGGCTCGAGGCTTGCTTTCTCAGGTGGAATGCTTCTTCCACGAGCGCCGAGTCCCCGACGATTGGCTGCTCGAGCATGGCGACGAACCGTGCAGGGGTCTCGGCGAACACGATATTCTCAGGTCGCAGCTGGGCGTAGTACTCCCACTGTCCCCGGCGCTCCACACGCAAGACGCCATCGACGCCGCTGACTTGCCCTGTAGTCTCGTGAAAATCGACGTGACCTCCCAGGAGGCCGTGCACGCGGATGCTATCTACGAGGCCGCTCGTGGGCTCGTAGAGGAATTCTTCCGCGAGCGGACCTGTCAATCGAAACGTCACGGGCGTTCCAGCGACGGACAGTCCTTTCTCGATGGTGGTACGGCCGGCGACTACAACGTCGCTTGTATCGCGCATGCGCAACCAGCGGCCGCCGGCGTACGTCACCCACTCGACGGCCGTGCCGTGGCGCGTAACGAACTGGATGAGGGAGTCTGCGCCCGAGAGCCGACGAATCGTGAGCGAATCACGCCACTGCCCCTGGTCGTGGAGCGGAATCGTCTGACGCCAGTCGGCCGCGTGCAGCAACAGACCACCCACCGCGGGCTCGTCGCGGTGCCAGGCGTTCGTGACCCGAATGTCCAGCATGCCGGCACTGCGTGTCACCACCAGCCTGTTGCCGTTGCAGCATCCCTGCCCACCGCTGAAATCCACCGTGTCGCTCAACGAATCTGGAGCCAGGATCATCATAGTGTCGGCTACCGGCACGAGCGTCGAATCGGCGCCCCGCGCAACCCAGTAGGACTTCTGTCCGATCGCGAACAAGCGATTCGGGGTGTGCCCCGGCCTCAACGTTGTGGGGTGTTCGCCAAGGCGGACGCCACAACCCGCCAGAAGCGCAATGATGGCCCGCCAAACCAAAGCTCGGATCACTGGCATTGATCAAATCAATTGTGGCGGTTAGGGTTTGTGCAAGCGTTCGGGGCGCTTCCAGTCCGCGGAAAGGGCCGTGCCCACCCACCTGCAGTCACAATCGAGCGACGAACTTCTTTCAGCCCGAAACCAGCGGACGACGGGCGAGCTCTGAGAGGAGTTTCGCATGTTTCCCAATCCGCAGGACGCATTACCGCTCCCGCCCCGTCTCAGCATCGCGCAGTACAAGAAGCTCGCGAAGGACCTCGTCAAGGCGTGCGACGCGGGGAGGGACGCGATCGCCCGCTGGGCCGACCGGTGGATGGCATCACTGATCCCGGACGCCGATGGACGCCACCGCAATCGCTCGGCAAGTCAGGTCGAGGAATTCGCGGCTCGGGCGTTGAAGCGGGAAGACCGCAGCTGTGTGCTCGCCGATGCACAGTTCGTGCTCGCGCGCGCGCACGGCTTCACGAGCTGGGCCGCCTTCGTGACGCATCTCGAAGGCCTGCAGGCTGGCACGGACACGGCGGCTTTCGAAACCGCCGCCGACGCGATCGTCCGCGGTGACGAACGCACGCTGCAGGAGTTGTTGCGCCAGAAGCCGGAGCTCATCCGCGCGCGCTCGGCCCGCGAGCACAACGCCACGCTGTTGCATTACGTCTCGGCGAACGGCGTCGAGAATTATCGGCAGAAGTCGCCGAAGAACGCCGCACGCATTACCCAGATCTTGCTCGACGCGGGCGCCGATGTCGAAGCCGAAGCCAACGTGTATGGCGGCAACTGCACTGCCCTCGGTCTCGTCGCCACCAGCACGCCGCCGCGCGAAGCCGGCGTCCAGATCCCAGTGATAGACGTGTTGCTCGCACACGGAGCGCAGATCGAGCATCCCGATCTTGCCGGCAAAGGCGGCGACGCCGTGTACGCATGCCTTGCCAACGGCTGTCCCGAGGCCGCCGCATATCTCGCCGACCGAGGTGGCCGTATGGGCTTGATCGGCGCGGCGGGAATTGGACGGCTCGATGTGGTGCAGCAGCTCGCCGCGGATGCGGCACCTCCTCGACTCGAGATGGCACTGCGCTATGCCGCCGGCTACGGGCGAAAAGAGATCGTCAGCTTCCTGCTCGATCGCGGAGTCAACGTGGACGGCCATCACAACGACGGCCAGACCGCCCTGTTCTACGCGATCCTCGGCGATCATGTCGAGGTCGTGAAACTGCTGCTCGAGCACGGCGCCAGATCCGATATCATGACCGAGAACGGCCCGGTGTTCGGCGCGGCACTCTGGCGGGCTCACAGCGGGGGGGACGTTGATCGGCAGATGGAGATCCTCGAGGCCCTCATCGCCGCAGGTGGCAAACCGCCGGCGCGCCATCCGCCGGTCAACGAGACGATCGACGCGTTCTTGGCACGCCACGGCTGGCCTGCCGATCCAACGCGCCACTGGCGGGGAGAAGAGCCGAGGGCGTAAAATCCACGCCGTGCACATTCTGCTGATCGTACTCGCGATGCAGGTGCCCGTGATCCAAAAGGACGGGCGCCAGTTTCGCGATCTGAACAAGAACGGCGCGCTCGATCCCTACGAGGACTCGCGCCTCACCCCCGAGCAACGCGCGCGCGACCTCGTCGGCCGCATGACGCTCGAGGAAAAAGCCGGAACCATGATGCACGGGACGGTGCGCAGCACCGGTCCCACGGGTGGCGTCGGCATGGGGGCGGCGTACGATACCGCGGCCAACCGCAAGCTGATCGACAGCGCCCACGTCACCAATTTGATCACGCGCCTCAGCGCCGACCCCGCGACGATCGCGGCGCAGAACAATCTGCTGCAGCGCATCGCCGAAAACACGCGGCTCGGCATCCCACTGACGATCAGCACGGATCCGCGCAACCATTTTCAGAGCGTCGTCG
>Ga0075434_100005664_pt1 | contig 11397 bp, 8 predicted proteins | sample RhiMethybrSRZTD3_FD_75298 | JGI IMG/M metagenome (GOLD analysis project Ga0075434, IMG submission 75298) | Populus rhizosphere microbial communities from Tennessee, USA - Rhizosphere MetaG P. TD hybrid SRZTD3 | ecosystem: Host-associated > Plants > Roots > Rhizosphere > Soil | place: USA...
TGCGCAGGCGATCGACGAGTTCATCATTAGCGTCGTTCCGGTATTCATTGGAGATGGCATTCCGCTCATCGCACGACGTCACCGTCACGTCCCACTGTCGTTGCGGTCTACCGAGAAGTTTGCAGATGGTCTCGTCCAGCTTCGGTACGCTGTGCGGGAGGACCCTCTCTAACGCGAACAAGTCGGATACTGCCGCTCCCTCCCCTGCCCCGCTAAGTTCAAGCGCCAGTTAATCGCTGGCCCCTCGTCCAACGGCAGGACACCAGACTTTGGATCTGGGTATGGTGGTTCGAATCCACCGGGGCCAATTCCCTTGCCTGCACCGCCTTCGCCCATGGGAGGTGGACCGATGGAGTTGCGAGTGATCCGGACGGCGGCCCTCCTGGCGCTCCTCACGCGGGCGCTGGACGCCCAGACTCCCCAGACCGGGTTCTTGGACCGCCGTGTGTCCGTGGCAGGCCAGTCTCACCATTACCAGGTCTTCGTCCCCTTCTCCTACACGGCATCGCAGCGCTGGCCGGTCATCCTCTTCTTGCACGGCGCAGGCGAGCGCGGCGACGACGGTCTGCTTCCGACGCAAGTGGGCTTGGGCGCCGCCGTCCGCCTGAATACCGCTCGTTTCCCCGCGATCATCGTCTTCCCACAGCTGCCGGCAGAGTCGGCCTGGACGGGGGTGCCCGCGCAAGTCGCCATCGCCGCGCTCGAGCAAGTGAGCCGAGAGTTCCAAGTGGACTCGGACCGCGTGTATCTCACGGGCCTGTCCATGGGCGGCAATGGGGTATGGTACCTCGCGTATCGCTATCCGTCCCGCTTTGCGGCCCTCGTCCCCATCTGCGGTTTCGTTACTACCTTCTTTCCCACGACCCGCCCGTTCACACCAGTCGTGCCCGCGGATAGCGGCCCACCCTTTGAAGCTCTCGCTCGTCAGCTGCGGCGCGTCCCGACGTGGATCGTCCATGGTGAGATTGACGGGGCGGTTCCCGTCGAACAGTCGCGGCAGGCCGCGGCCGCCTTGAAGGCCCTCGGCGCTCCCGTGCAGTACTTCGAGGTCCTGGGGACGAATCACAACGTGTGGGACGCGGCATACGGGTCGCCGGCGCTCATGAGTTGGCTGTTCGCGCAGCGCCGGTCGCGCTGATTCCACCACGACAATTCTCGTTCTATGCCCGACGACCTCACCCGACGTGATTTCGTGACCGCCGCGAGCGCGCTGGCCGGCGCCGCATACTTGCCCGCCGCGGCCACGGCAGGGCGGGCGCCCGCCGGTCCCGCCGAGGGCACCGTCGTCCTGTTCCAGGGCGACTCGATCACCGACTGCGGCCGCGATCGCAGCGCGGCAGCGCCGAACCAGGCGGGCGCGCTCGGCACCGGGTACCCGTTGCTGGTCGCGGCCGCCGCGCTCGCGGCACATCCCGATCGCGCGCTGCGGTTCTACAATCGCGGCATCAGCGGCAACAAGGTCCCCGACCTCGAGGCACGCTGGACCGCCGACGCCCTGGCGCTCAAGCCCGATGTGCTCAGCATTCTGATTGGCGTGAACGATTTCTGGCACACGCTGAGCAGCGGCTACACCGGCACGGTGGAGGACTACGAGCACCAGTACACCGCCCTGCTCGATGAAACCCGGCGTGCGCTGCCGAGTACGCGGCTCATAGTGCTCGAGCCGTTCGTGCTGCGCTGCGGCGCGGTGGACAATCGCTGGTTTCCGGAATTCGATCAGCGCCGGGCGGCGGCCGCCCGCGTCGCAGGGCACGTCGGCGCAACCTTCGTTCCCCTGCAACCGGTGTTCGACGACTTGGCGCGGCGCCACGCGCCGGAGTACTGGGCCGCCGATGGCGTCCACCCCACTCCCGCCGGCCACGCCGTGATCGCGGAGCGGTGGCGCCACGCGGCAAAGCTCTGAGATCCTCCACATGCGCCTGACCACGAGCCCGATCGTCGCGGCCGCGCTCGGCCTGCTGCTCACCGCCACCCCGCTCGCGGCTCAGGGCACCGCGCTCGACGCCTTCCGCGACAATATCGCGGCGATCCACGCGCACGATCGCGCCGCCTACCTCTCCCACTACCTTCAGACAGCGGCGCTTGCCCGCGTGGGCCCGGACGGGCTGCAGCAGGGATACGAGCAGTTCGCCCGCGGTGCCGGCGCCGGCTGGCCGGACACGCTGGTCGCGACGCACTTCCGGATCGTGCCGCTGACCCCGGACGTGGCCTACGGTGTGTACCGCTACCGTGTCGTGGACTCGAGCGGCAGCGTGCGCGGCGTGAGCGAGCGGGTGCTCGTCCGGACGCCCGCCGGGTGGAAGGTCGCGGTGACGACCGCCTTTCCGGCGCCCGACGCCGCACCCCCACCCATTGCCATCGTCGGCGCCACGCTCGTGGACGGCACCGGCGCGGCGGCGGTACGGAACGCCGTGGTCGTGATGCGTGAGGGCCGGATCGCCTGCGCGGGCCCGCGAGCCACATGCCCCGTTCCGGCCGATGCCGACAGCGTGAGTGCCGTTGGCAAGTGGATCATCCCGGGATTGATCGACACCCACGTCCACTTCTCGCAGACCGGCTGGGTGGACGGGCGACCCGACGCGCTGGACCTGCAGGATCGCTACCCGTATCAGACGGTCGAGGCGGAGCTGCACGGCCGCCCCGAACGTTTCTTCCGGTCCTACTTGTGCAGCGGCGTCACCTCGGTCTTCGACGTCGGAGGGTACCCCTGGACGCTGGACCTGCAGGCGAGGACGGCACGCAGCACGACCGCACCGCGCGTGATGGCCGCCGGGTCGCTGCTCTCGACCATCGATTTCTGGCTCAACCTCCCCGACCAACGCCAGTTCATTTATATGGCCGACGAGGCCACCGTGCGTCAGGCGGTACGCATGCACAAGACGTGGGGGGCCGCGGCCATCAAGGTGTGGTACATCATGCCACCCCAGCCCCCCGACACGGCACGCGTCTCCGCCCTGGTGCGTGCCGCCGGAGACGAAGCGCGCCAGGTCGGGCTGCCGCTCATCGTACACGCGACGGGGTTGTGGGAGGCGAAGGACGCGCTGCGCGCCGGGGCGCGCGTGCTGGTGCACTCGGTCTGGTCGGCTCCCGTGGACGACGAATTCCTCGCCCTCGCGCGACAGCAGGGAACGATCTACGTCCCGACGCTCATGGTCCCCGACGGGTACCGCCAGGTGGCGGCGCGACGTTTCGCGACCGAGCGACAACCGTTGGCCTGTGTCGATCCCGCGACCCGCGCCAAGGCGCTGGCGACCGACACCGTGGCGCTGGGCAAGCGCCCGACCGCCGCCGTCCTCGCAGAGCGGTCCGCGCGGACCGCGCGTTTTTTCGCGCAGGGTCAGGCCAACCTGAAGCGCGTCCACGACGCCGGCATTCCGGTGGCCCTCGGCACCGACGCCGGCAACCCGCTCACGCTGCACGGGGCCTCAGTGTTCATGGAGCTCGAGGCGATGCAGGCCTCGGGCCTCACGCCGCGCGACGTGCTCGTCGCGGCCACCGCGAACGCGGCTCGCGCCCTGGGGCTCGACAGCACCGGCACCGTCACCGCGGGCGCCACGGCGGACCTGGTGATCCTGGACGCCGATCCGCTCAGCGACATCCGCAACGTCCGCCAGATCGCACTGGTGGTGCGCCGGGGTGAGGTGTACACCCGGCACGAGCTGGCATACTAGAGTCGTTTCCCCACAACCTTCCCACGAGGTTCCGTTCGTATGCGCGTCACCGCCCGTCCGATCGCCGCCTGCGGTCTCGGTCTCCTGCTCATCGGCCTCGCCCCGGCCCCGACCGGCGACCTCCGTGGCTTCACCGCCGAGTCCGCCAAGGCCCAGCGCGAGTGGGAGGCCAAGTTCCGCGCCATCCCGTCGCCCGACTCGCTGCGTGAATACATGCGTCGCCTGTCGGCGCGGCCGCATCACGTCGGCTCGCCGTACGACAAGGACAACGCCGAGTGGATCCTCGCCAAGTTCAAGAGCTTCGGGCTGGACGCGAAGATCGAGACGTTCGACGTGCTCTTCCCCACGCCCAAAGAGCGCGTCGTGGAGCTCGTGGCTCCCACCAGATTCGTGGCCAAGCTGCAGGAGCCGCCGGTGGCGGGCGATCCCACATCGAGCCAGCAGGCGGAGCAGCTTCCCACCTACAACGCCTACTCGATCGATGGCGACGTCACCGCCCCGCTCGTGTACGTGAACTACGGCGTGCCGGCGGACTACGAGCGGCTCGAACGAATGGGCGTGTCGGTGAAGGGTGCAATCGTGATCGCGCGCTACTTCGGCTCGTGGCGCGGCATCAAGCCCAAAGTGGCGGCGGAGCACGGCGCGCTGGGCTGCATCATTTACTCCGATCCCCGCGACGACGGCTTCACGCAGGGCGACGTGTACCCACAGGGTCCATGGCGCCCCAAGGACGGCGTGCAGCGTGGCAGCGTGATGGACATGCCGCTCTACCCCGGCGACCCGCTCACGCCGGGGGTGGGCGCCACCAAGGACGCGAAGCGCCTGCAGGTGAGCGAGGCGCCGACCATCACCAAGATCCCCGTGCTGCCGATTTCGTACGGCGACGCGCAGCCGCTGCTCGCGGCCCTGCGCGGACCGGTGGCGCCACAGGAGTGGCGCGGTGGGCTAGGCGTCACCTATCACGTCGGCCCCGGACCCGCCAGGGTGCACCTGCGCGTCAAGTCCGACTGGAGCTTGAAGACGCTGTACGACGTGATCGCGCGCATTCCCGGCGCCGCTGCGCCGGACGAGTGGGTGATCCGCGGCAACCATCACGACGCCTGGGTGAACGGCGCCGAGGACCCGATTTCGGGCCTCGTGCCGCTGCTCGAAGAGGCGCGGGCATACGGTCAGCTGCTCAAGCAGGGCTGGAAGCCGAGTCGCACCATTATCTACGCGGCGTGGGACGGTGAGGAGCCGGCGCTGCTGGGCTCGACCGAATGGGTCGAGTCCCACGCCGACGAGTTGGGTGCGAAGGCCGTGGCCTACCTGAACAGCGACACCAACAACCGCGGCTACCTGGACATCGGCGGCTCGCACTCGCTCGAGGCGTTCATCAACGATGTGGCGCGGGACATCGAGGATCCCGAGACCAAGCTCAGCGCCTGGAAGCGGGCCCAGCTCCGCGCCATCGCCGACGCCAGCTCATCCGACCTCCGCCAGGAGGCGCGGCAGCGCGCCGATCTGCGCATCGAAGCGCTCGGATCCGGCTCGGACTTCACGCCATTCCTGCAGCACGTAGGAGTCGCGACGCTGAACCTGGGCTTCGGCGGCGAGGGCGGCGGGGGCATCTACCATTCGATCTACGACGACTTCAAGTGGTACACCACGTTCGACGACACGTCGTTCGCGTACGGCCGGGCCCTCGCTCAAACCGTCGGCACGGCGGTGATGCGGCTGGCCGACGCCGAAGTCGTGCCGTACCAATTCACCACCTTTGGCGAGACCGTGGGCCGCTACGTGAAAGAGCTGGAGAAGCTGCTGCAGGAGAAACAGGACACGGTGCGGGAGCGCAATCGCCAGCTCGACGAGGGCGTGTTCACCGCGACGGCGGATCCGCGCGTGCCATCGGTCGCGCCCGCGCGGGAAGAGCTGCCGCCGTATCTCAGCTTCGCGCCGCTCGAGAACGCGGTGGACGCGCTCAATCGGGCGGCGGAGCGCTACGAGCGGGCCTTCGCGAAAGCGCAGGCGAACGGCGGCGCCGCGCTCGCCAAGCCGGAGGTGCAGGCGCTGAACGCTACGCTGCGCCAGAGCGAGCGGGCGCTCATGAGCGCCACCGGTCTGCCCCGGCGCCCGTGGTACCGGCACCAGATCTACGCGCCTGGGTTTTACACGGGCTACGGCGTCAAGACGCTCCCCGGCGTGCGCGAGGCGATCGAGCAGAAAAACTGGTCGGAAGCCGAGCAGCAGATCGCGACCACGGCGCAAACGCTAGCCGCGCACACCAGCGTGGTGGCCCGGGCGGCGGACCAGCTCGAGAAGCTCGCGCCCTAGGCCACGGTTGACGGCTCAGCTGCCGACCGCCTACAATGCCGGGGTAACCGGACCCCGGAGGGCTGCATGCGACGTACGATCCGGACGGCTGTGCTCACCGCAATTCTGCTGGTGCCACTCGTCATCTCCGCTCCGGCGGACTGGGGCACGCTCACCTCGGCGCAGCCCGCACCGTCCTACACCTACCAGGGCACCGTTCGCGCCGTCAACGCGCGGGCCGGGACGCTCGAGCTGATCACCGGCGTCGGGATGTCCCTGAGAGTCGTGCGCCTGAAGACGGCACCGACCACACGCCTCGTGGCGGCCGGAGCGTCACCTCGCCTCGCCGACCTGAAGCCCGGCGACGTAGTGCGCGCCGAGTACCGGCGCACTGCCGCGGGGCTGGTCGCCGATCGGGTCGAGAAGCTCGAGGTCGGGGCGCGGTGACCCGCGCACCGGTTGTCGTCGCCGTCCTGCTCCTGGCGGTGGCGTGTCAAAAGCCGGTGCAGCCCGGTGACCCATTGCGCGGGCTCTCGCGCGCGGAGCGCGATCGGTTCGACCGCGGGAAGGTCGTGTTCGACAGCGTGTTCACCCCGGAGACGGGGCTCGGACCGCTGTTCAACGCCACGGGCTGCGGCGAATGTCACGAGAATCCGGCGGGGGGGCGAGGCGACGAGGTCGAGGTCCACGCCACCGCGTTCCACGCCCCGGTCTGCGACCCGCTTGCCCAGGAGGGAGGGCCGGTGATTCAGCAACACACCACCCCACTCCTCAAGCAGGCCCTCGGCATCGACCAGGAGCCCTTCCCAGCCTCCGCCACGGCGCGGGCGATGCGCACGTCCCCGGTCATCTTTGGCCGCGGTCTGCTCGACCTCGTGCCCGACTCCGTGCTTCTCACCTACGCCGATCCCGACGACCGGAACCACGATGGCGTCAGAGGACGGCCCAACCGCTTCGTGGACGGTCGCATCGGGCGGTTCGGACGGAAGGGCTTCGTTCCCACGCTGCGGGAGTTCAACGCGGGAGCCTTCGCGGCGGAGATGAGCGTCACGAACCCGCAGCAGCCCACCGAGGAGGACGTCGGCGGCAAGCCGCTCCCCGTGGGCGTCGACCCCGCGCCCGATCCCGAAATCAACCAGGAGCAGCTGGACCTGACCGACGACTTCGTGCGCTTCCTCGCGCCGCCGACGCCGTTGAAGGTCGGCAAGGACGGACGGCGTGGCCGTGACCTCTTCTCCCAGATCGGGTGCACGACCTGTCACATCCCGACCCTGCGCACCGGCTACAGCCCGGTCCAGACCCTGAGCAACCGGGAGTTTGCCGCGTACACCGACCTGCTGCTGCACGACATGGGACCCGATCTGGCGGACATCTGCCTCGGGGCCGCCACCCCGGCGGATTTCCGCACGGAACCGCTGCTCGATCTGCGGGGCGCCGAGCATTTCCTGCACGACGGCCGGGCGACCACGCTCGAGCAGGCGATCGAGCTGCACGGGGGTGAGGGCTCCGGCGCCCGCGGCCGGTTCAAGGCGCTTGCGGCCGCCGACCGCGCGGCCCTGGTCGCCTTCCTTAAGTCTCTCTAAGAAACGGCCCGGCCGGGGGCTTGAAGAAATGCACGGGGGTTTTTAGCATCCCTCCGCCTATGTCCTTCCTGTCGGTAAGCGACGTTTCCAAGCAATTCGGCGGCGTGACCGCGGTCGACCATGTCTCCTTCGCCGTCGACCGCGGCCAGGTGGTGGGCTTCCTCGGTCCCAACGGGGCCGGCAAGTCCACGACCATGCGCATGATCACGCAGTTCTACGAGCCCGACACCGGTGCGATCACGCTCGACGGAGTCCCGCTCGCCGACGCGTCCCGGGCCGCCAAGCGCCGCATCGGGTATCTCCCCGAGAACAATCCGCTGTACGAAGACATGCTGGTCCAGGATTACCTCGCCTTCATTGCCGACTTGCGGGAGCTGGCGGGCCTGCCGCGCCGGCAGGCGCTGGACGCCGCGGTTACGGCCACCGGCATCGAAACCGTCTACTACCGGCCGATCGCCGAGCTGTCGAAGGGGTTCCGCCAGCGGGTCGGCCTGGCGCAGGCGATCCTGCATCGCCCCGACCTGCTGGTGCTCGACGAGCCGACCGAGGGGCTCGACCCGAACCAGCGCGTCGAGATCCGCCGCCTGATCGGAGCGCTCGGCAAGGACCGCACCGTGATCCTATCGACCCACGTGCTCTCCGAGGTACAACACACCTGCTCGCGGCTGCTGATCATCAACCGAGGCAGGATCGTGGCCGATGGCGCGGTGGACCGACTGATCGCCCAGGCGGGGGGAGCGGTCGAAATCGCCGTGGAGGCGTCCGGGACGGGTGTCGCAGAGGCGCTCGGGTCGCTGCCCGGGGTTCGCCGCGTGACGCCGGCACCCGCCGCGGTGGACGGTCGCGTCGCCGTGACGGTCACCGCCGACGGCTCACGCGACCTGCGACCCGAGATCTTCGCGCTCGCACAAGCGCGCGGCTGGACGCTGTACGAGCTGCACCTGCAGGCCGGCACCCTCGAGGACCTGTTCCAGCAGCTCACCCAGGGGGGAGCCTGACGATGCGGGCGACGTGGACCATCGCGCGGCGCGAGCTCAAGGCGCTGTTCGACCAGCCGACGGCGTACATCCTGCTGGTCGTGTTCATCGGGGTGAACGGTTTCCTCACCTTTCGTCAGGTGGACCTCTACGGCGTCGCGTCGCTACGCCCCATGTTCGACTTCCTGCCCTGGGTGCTGCTGCTCCTCGTCCCAGCGGTGACGATGCGCGCCCTCGCCGAAGATGCGCGTTCCGGTACGCTCGAGGTAGTGCTGGCGCAGCCGATCAGCGAGCTGGAGCTGCTGCTCGGCAAGTACGTGGGCCAGGTGCTCTTCCTGTGGCTCGCCCTCGCCATCACGCTCACCATCCCGCTCGGCCTCGCCCTGGGCACCGGACCTCAGGTGGGGATCCTGGTCGCCCAATATGTCGGTGCGGCGCTGTTGATCCTCGGGCTCGCCGGCGTCGGTATCTGGGCGTCGAGCGTCACGCGTAACCAGGTCACCGCCTTCATCCTCGCGGTGACGGTGATGTTCGCGCTGATCCTGGTCGGGCTCGATCCTCTGATCGTGGGCCTCCCGCCCCAGCTGGGAGCGATCGCCGCGTCGCTCGGCGTCCTGTCCCACTTCTCGAGCATCGCTCGGGGCGTGATCGACCTGCGCGACGCAGTTTATTTCGTGAGCCTCGCCGTGCTGTTCCTGGTGTTCGCGTATTACGCCTTGCTGTCCCGCATGGTCACGCCGCGCGGTGAGGCGCTCAAACGGCTGCGGCTGGGCACGGCGTTGCTCGCTGTAGCGATGATCGTCGTCAACCTGTTCGGCCGTCACATTGGCGGCCGGATCGATCTGACGCCGGGCAATTCGTTCACGCTCTCCCCTGCCACGCGACAACTGCTCCGGAACCTCCCGGACCTCGTGACTATGAAGTTGTTCGCGTCGGCCGCGCTGCCGCCCGAAGTCGCCTTTCTCAAGCGCGATGTCGACGATCTCCTGAGCGACTACCGCGCGGCCGGACGCGGCAAAGTGAAGTTGGTCATCGCGGACCCTGCGGCCGACAGCGCCGCGCTGCGGGAGGCCCGCACGCTCGGCATTCCACCCGTGCAGTTCAACGTGCTGGGGCAGGCGGAGCTGCAGGTGAAGGAAGGATACCTGGGGCTCGCCGTGCGTTACGCCGACGGAGTGAAGACCATCCCGTTCCTGCAGCAGACCAACGATCTCGAGTACCGGCTCACGTCCGACATCCGGTCGCTGACCCACCCCGAGAAGACGGTCATCGCGTTCGGCGAGATCGCCGACGTGGCCTCGGCGCGCAGCCAGCGCAGCTTCGATGCACTGCGCGAGCGGCTCGGCAGCCATTACGATGTCCGTCCGTTCGGCGTGGCTGACACGACGATCCCACCGAGTGTTCGGGTCATCGCCGTGGCCGGCACGCCCGATTCGCTCACCGCCGCCCAGCTCACCCGGCTGCGCGGCTACCTCGACGGCGGCGGCACCCTGCTGCTGATGGCGGGGGGGATGCAGCTGCAGATCTCCCAGCAGGGGCCGCCGTTTGCCGTGTCGCGGCGGGTGGGGTGGAACGACCTGCTCAAACCGTACGGCGTTTCGATCGCCTCCGAAATGGTGTACGACCTGGCGTCGAACACGCAGGTGGGCATCCCGGCGCAGTTCGGCCAGGTGCTCGTGCCGTATCCGTTCTGGCTGCGGGCGCTCAGCACCAAAGCATCGCCCGTGAACGCCGACCTGGAAGCCGTGCTGCTGCCGTGGGCGAGCCAGATCGATACCGTCCACACCCCCTCCGTGGGTGTGACGCCGCTGTTCGTGACGAGCCGCGCCGCCGGCGTGCAGCGGACGACGGTGTTCCTCGACCCGACGCGGACGTTCAGCCGCGACAGCCTGCGACGGCGGGTGGTGGGGCTGCTCGCGAGCGCGCGCTCCGATACTACGAAGGGGGATCCGCACGGCCGCCTCGTGGTGGTCGGAGCCGCTGATTTTGCGAGCGATCGCTACGCGCGCAACTCTCCCGAGAACATCGTGTTCGTCGAGAACGCGATCGACTGGCTGGCGCAGGACGACGCCCTGATCGCCATCCGATCCAAGAACCGCGCCCCGCCGCCGCTCGTGTTCGCGAGTCCCACGATGCGTCGCGCGGTCAAGTACGGCAACATCTTTGGGGTTCCGGTGCTGCTGGTGGTGGCCGGTGTCCTGCGACTGTGGCGGCGCCGTCAGACGACGCGCCGCACCTATCAGCCGCTTGCTGCGAGCAGCGCCGCGTGAGCGCCAAGCATCTCAGGCTGATCGCCCTCGGCCTCGTCGTCCTACTGCTCCTGTGGGGCGGCAGCGAGCTCCTGTCGCGCGGCTCGGACTCGGTGACCGGATCGCTCGCGCTGCCCGCGCTTTCGGACAAGGATGTGGACACCGTCTCCATCGTCAAAGGAACGGATTCGATCGTGCTCGCCAAGCAGTCGCCGACGGCGTGGAACGTGAATGGACATCGCGCGGCGTTTACTGCGGTGGCGGAGCTGTTCCAGGTCCTCGCGGACTCCGTGCCCCTCGAGGTCGTGGCCCAGGCGCCGTCGTCGTTCGCCCGTCTCGGCGTGGACAGCGCAACCGGACGCCGGCTGCGCCTCGTCCGCGCCGGGAAGCCACCGCTCGACTTCATCATCGGGACCGGTGCCGGGTTCCAGGGTGCCTACCTCCGACGCCCGGGCGATGCCCACGTTTATCTCCGGCGCGGGCGCCTCGGCTCCGTCGTCGACCGCACCGTCGACGGCTGGCGTGACAAACGCATCGCGACTCTCGCGCGCGACAGCATCGTGGCACTGGACGTGGTGCGCGGGAAGGACCGCTATGCCGTGCGGCGGGCGGGCGCGCGATGGAC
>Ga0075434_100005665_pt1 | contig 11396 bp, 10 predicted proteins | sample RhiMethybrSRZTD3_FD_75298 | JGI IMG/M metagenome (GOLD analysis project Ga0075434, IMG submission 75298) | Populus rhizosphere microbial communities from Tennessee, USA - Rhizosphere MetaG P. TD hybrid SRZTD3 | ecosystem: Host-associated > Plants > Roots > Rhizosphere > Soil | place: USA...
CGGCGCTTCGCCAAATTCGACGCACCGGTGCCGCCCGAAACGCCGCGTCCGAAGCCCCGGTCGCGCTCGGAGCGTGAATTCCTTGCCGAGCTCGCGCGCGAAGCGCGCGCGAAAGCGAGGTCAGCACGGCGAAACAGCGCTCGCATCCGGCGCGGGAAGGTAAAGAGCACGCCGCGCCGCCCCGATCCGCTGGTCGTGGCGGTGCGCGAAGGGGCCGCCGAGCGCAAGGCGAATCCGGAGAAGGGGTGAGACACGCGGCTCATCGTCCGCGGCCTTCTACGCGTCATGCCCCGCGCAAGCGGGGCATCCAGTCATCGCCGACGGCTCGGCGACTATGCGACCGTCCGCTTCGACGAGGGCTGCGTCGATAGCCAGCGCCTATGGATTCAGCGCGGCGCTTCGCGCCGCTTCAGAATGACGCAGCATCGGCGCGGCGTTGCCTACCCGCGCAAATTGCAGTGAGATTGCCCGCGGCCTTTTCGACGCGAATTTATCTGCACGGAGGTTTCCATGGGAATCACCCAGTCACGGTATCTCGCGACCGGCGACACCATCGGCTTCGAATGCATCGGTCCGGGCGAGGGTAACGATCCGGCCTTCCGCTTCGGCGTGCTGGCGTATGGCACCGCGGGCGGCGTGGTCGGCGAGGCCGGCCCTGGCATGACGCGCCTGCTCGGCACCTACTCGACCTTCGCCGGGGTGCACGGCACCGCGCGCGACGTCACCGGCACGGTCGGCACGTCACTCAACAGTATCGGCATCTACGGCCAGGCCGGCCAGAATCCGCCGACCGATCCGGGATGGCGCGCGGGGATCCTCGGCGCCTCGGCCGACGGAATGGGAGTCATCGGCCGGTCTGCCCGGAGCTTCGGCGCATTCGGATTGTCGATCGGCACGGCCGGCGTTTACGGCATGTCGGACTCGAATGCCGGCGTCGGCGCCTACTCGACGAACTATGTCGGCGTGACTGCATATTCGGGCAACAGCTACGGCATAGTGGGCACTTCTCCGACCAACGTCGGCGTCGCCGGCACCTCCGCCAACTCGGGACCGGACCTGCCGCCGCAATTTGCCGGCAACCCGCCCGGCGTGCTTGGCACATCGCTGGAAAATACTGGCGTCGCCGGCACGTCGCGAAACTTTCCCGGCGTGATCGGCTACGGCGTCAATGCGCAGGGCGTGCTCGGCATCTCCGACACGAGCATCGGCGTGCACGGCCGAGTCACCACCCCGGGCGGATTTGCCGGCGTGTTCGACGGCAACGTCGTGATCAACGGCGACCTCGCCGTCTCCGGTCCCAACAAGAGCGCCGTCGTGCGGTTTCCCGACGGCAGCAACCGGCTGCTCTATTGCGTGGAGAGCCCGGAACCCTGGTTCGAGGATTTTGGCTCCGGGAAGCTCACGCGCGGCCGGGCTACCGTGAAGCTCGATGCGGATTTTGCGCGGGTGATCGGCGATTACGACGTGTTTCTCACGCCCCGGGGCGACTGCAAGGGGCTCTATGTGGCAAGCACGCGCGGCGCCGCGTTCCAGGTGCGCGAGCTCGGTGGCGGCAAATCGAGCGTCGCGTTCAGCTATCGCATCGTCGGGCGGCGCAGGGACGTCAAAGGGAATCGCCGCTTCGCGAAATTCGAGATGCCGTCGCCGCCGGCCGCTCCCGCACGCAAGAAGAGCCGACCGGGCAAGCGGGGCGGCCCCTCGCTGCGCACGATCGTCGCCGGTGTGAAGAAGCTCGCGCTCGCGACCGAAAAATTGACCAAGACGCGAAAGCGTGGTCGGGCCGCGACGCCGCGCATTGATCCTCTCGAGGAGGCCGTCAAGCAGGCCGCGCGCGAGCGACAGGCGGAATGACCGAGGATCGTCATGCCGCGCGCAAGCGGGGCATCCAGTGACCACCGCCGGCTCGGTGAGTACTGGATCGCCCGCTTGCGCGGGCGATGACGCCGCAGATGTCGCGAGGCGTTATGCCGCCAAAAACTCCTCGATCGCCTTATTGAACTCCGCCGGCCGGTCCATGTTGGAAATGTGCCCCGCGCCCGCGAACTCGACGTAGCGCGAGCCCTTGAGCCGCCGGTGCATGTCCTTCATCGCGGCCGGCGCGGTGCCGTCCTTCTCGCCGACCAGAAAGAGCACCGGACGGGTCACCGTCTCGACCTTGGCATTGTAGTTGTGGTCGGCGAGCGCCGCGCAGCAGCCGATATAGCCGGCGACCGGCGTGGTGCGGATCATCCGGCGCACCGTCTCGAGATACGGCGGATTTTTTGCCACCGTCTCGGGCGGAAACCAGCGCGCGATGGTGGGCTCGACCGCCGCCTCCATGCCCTGCTTCTTTGCGACCGCGATGCGCTCCTCCCACTGCTGGGCCGAGGCCGGCGTCGACATGCAGGCCGAGTCGCAGACGATCACGCGGTCGAGCCGGTCGGGATGCCCAAGGGCGAGCCCGAGCGCGGTCGCGGCGCCCATGGAGAGGCCGGCGAAATGCGCGCGCGGAATCGAGAGCGCGTCGAGCAGCCCCAGCGCATCGGCCACCAGCGTGTCGAACGGATAGCGGCCCAAGGGCGCGTCGGTGCCGCCGTGGCCACGCTGGTCGTAGCGCAGCACGCGATACTTCGATTTGAACGCCGCCGCCTGGCCGTCCCACATCGCGCCGGTGGTGCAGAGCGAATTGGAGAAGACGAGCCACGGCGCGCCCTCCGCGCCGTCGATCGTGTAGTTGATATGAATGCCGTTCGCCTTGACGCGCATGGATGATCCTTCGCTCGCATTGCAGGAAAGGAGCGGATTTATACGCGGGCGCAGCGGACGGATGCAATCGCGAGGCGCGAACAGCCCGCTTGCCATCCGCACGTCGCTCCTCTCTATTCGCCTCGCGGTGCGCCGGCGGAGGGCAAGACGGACATGGATCTGGGACTGGCAGGCAAGGTCGCGCTCGTGACGGGATCGAGCCGCGGCATCGGCCGCGGCATTGCGCTCGCGCTCGCGGCCGAAGGTTGCGACGTGATGCTGACCGGACGCGACGAGGCCGCGTTGCGCGGCGTCGTCGGCGAGGTCGAGAAGCTCGGACGCAAGGCGCGGTACGAGACGCGCGACCTGCGCGAGGACAAGGCGCCGGCGGCGCTCGCCGACGCCGTGCGCCGCGCCTACGGGCGGCTCGACATCCTGGTCAACAATGCGGGCACGACCAGGCGCGGCGATTTTCTCGAGCTCACCGACGCCGACTGGCACGAGGGCTACGCGCTCAAGTTCTTCGCCCATGTGCGGCTCGCGCGCGCGGCCTGGTCGATGCTCAAGGACAGCGGCGGCTCGATGGTCACGATCGGCGGCACCAGCGGGCGCGTGCCGATCGCCGCCTTCACCATCGGCAGCTCGGTGAACGCGGCCGCCGCCGCCTTCAGCAAGGCGCTCGCCGACCGCGGCAAGACCGACGGCGTGCAGGTCAACACCATCCATCCGAGCTATGTCGAGACCGAGCGATTCTGGCGCCGCATCAAGGCCGACATGGAGCGCACCGGGCAGGACGAGGCCGCGGTGCGCGAGTGGCATCGCAAGGACATCGGCGTCACCCGCTTCGGCACGCCCGACGACATCGGCGGCCTCATCGCATTCATGGTGTCGCCGCGCGGCCGCTGGCTGCACGGCGCCACCATCGACATGGACGGCGGCGAGGTGAAAGCGTTTTGATTTTGCTGTTCCCCTCCCCCCGCCCGCTCTTGCGGGCGGCGGGGAGGGGTCAGGGGTGGGGGGCAGACGCGAGCACGGAGCGAGTTTAGTCCCCCACCCCGACCGCGTTCGCTTCGCTCACGCGGTCGACCCTCAGCCGAAGTCGGATGTTTCCGACTTCGGCCCATGAATGGTGCCGAAATCGGGTAAACCCGATTTCGGATGCCAACGGGCGGGAGGGTAGAGCGCGTCGGGGGGAGGGGAAAAAGTGCCATGAACATCCTCCTCACCCCTGCCCGCATCGGCAACGTCGAGATGCGCAACCGCATCGTGATGCCGCCGATGACGACGCGGCTCGCGGACGCGGAGGGCAACGTCACCGACGACACCGTCGCCTACTACATGGCGCGCGTGCACGGCGGCGTGGGGCTCGTGACCGTCGAGATGGCCTCGCCGCAGCGCGCCGGCCGCCACCGCCGCCGCGAGCTCGGCATCTATGACGACCGTTTCCTCCCCGGCCTGACGCGCCTCGTCGGCGAGATCCATCGCGGCGGCGCAAAAGCCTCGATCCAGCTCGGGCACGGCGGCGGGCATACGCGCCGCGACATCTGCGGCGAGACGCCGGTCGCGCCCTCGGCCATCCCGCATCCGGTGTTCGAGGTGACCAACGAGACGATCGTCCCGAAGGAGATGACGCTTGCCGATATCGACGCCTCGGTCGCCGCCTTCGCGGCGGCGGCGCGCCGCGCGCAGACGGCGGGCTTCGACTGCGTCGAGATCCACGCCGCCCACGGCTACCTGATCTCCCAGTTCCTGACGCCGTTCGAGAACCGGCGCACCGACCGCTACGGCGGCGCGCTCGAGAACCGCGCGCGCTTCGGCCTCGACATCCTGCGCGCCGTGAAGGCGGCGGTGTCGATCCCGGTGATCTTCCGCATCTCGGTCGACGATTACTTTCCCGAAGGCCTGCAGGAGGCGGACGGCAGACAGGTGGCGATCTGGGCCGCGCAGGCCGGCGCCGACGCGTTGCACATCGCGGCCGGCCACTACCGCTCGCTGCCGTCGGCGGCGCGCATGATCCCGCCGATGGAATATCCCGACGCGACCTTCCTCGCCTACGCGGCCGACGTGAAGACGAACGTCAAGATCCCGGTCATCGCGGTCGGGCGGCTGGGCGATCCGGCGACCGCGGCGGACGCGGTCGCGAGCGGCAAGGCCGACTTCGTCGCGCTCGGCCGCACGCTGATCGCCGATCCCGACTGGGTGCAAAAGCTCGAGCGCAACGAGCCGGTCCGGCGCTGCCTCGCCTGCAACACCTGCGTCAACGAGATGCGCGGCGGCACGCAGCTGTGCTGCGTGGTCAACGGCGCGGCCGGCCGCGAGCTCAAGTTTGCGACATCGAACGCGCCCGAGGGCGAGCGCATCGCGGTGATCGGCGCGGGCCCGGCGGGGCTGACCTATGCGTCGCTCGTCGCGGAGCGCAACACGGTGACGATCTTCGAGCGCGCCGCGCGCGCCGGCGGCGCGTTCCGCTACGCCGGCAAGGCGCCGCTCTTCCAGGAGGTGCGCGCCAACCCGGCCTCGTTCGAGCGTTACGTCAACGACATGGCGGCGGCCTGCAGCAAAAAAGGCGCGACCTTCCGCTATGGCATCGACGTCGCGCAGCAACCCGATCTACTCCGCGACTTCGACCGCATCGTGATCGCGAGCGGTGCGCGCTATCGTTTCGGGCTCGGTCCGCTCGCGACCCTGCTGCTCGACGCCGGCGCCGCGCACTGGCCGGGCTTGAGAAACCTGTTTTCCCATCCGCGCGTGCGCGACTGGTTCTACGAGCGCGCGCGCCAAGGCACGGGCGACGCGATCCGAAAACTCGCGCGGCCCGGGCAGAAGGTCGTGGTGATCGGCGATGCGGTCGTGGCCGGCAAGAGCCGCCCGGCCATCGCGAGCGCCTTCGAGGCGGCGCTGCTGGGCCCGTAGGGTGGGTTGAGCGCAGCGAAACCCACCGTCTGACTCAGTTCGGCCTCATGGTGAGGAGCGTCGCGCAGCGACGCGTCTCGAACACACAAGTCGGCTATAGCCGACTTGTGCATCGAATAATGCCGATCTCGGGTAAACCCGAGATCGGTGGCCGCGACGACGGTGGCCGCCCTCGTCCTTCGAGACGCCCGCCGTCGCTGCGCGACGGCGGGCTCCTCAGGATGAGGGCGGATCAGTTCATGAGCGCATGGCCAGGAATTTCGATATGACAAAGACCGATCTCCTCGTCGGCGTCATTTCCGATACGCACGGGCTGCTTCGTCCCGCGGCGCTCGCGGCGCTGCGCGGGTCCGATCTCATCATCCATGCCGGCGACGTCGGGCTGCCTGAGCTGCTCGATCCGCTGCGCGCGCTGGCGCCGACCTTCGTGGTGCGCGGCGATGTCGACGGCGGACGCTGGGCGGACGCGCTGCCGATGACGCAGCTCGTCGAGGCGGGCGAGCTGTTGTTCTACGTGCTGCACGACATCGCGCAGCTCGACCTCGACCCGGCGGCCGCCGGCTTCGCCGCTGTCATCTACGGGCACTCGCACCGCCCCTCGATCGAGACGCGCGACGGCGTGCTCTATCTCAATCCGGGCAGCGCGGGGCCGCGACGATTCACGCTGCCGGTGTCGCTCGCGAAGGTGCGGGTCAGCGGACGGGACGCGAGCGCCGAGATCGTGACGCTCGACGTGTAGCGGACCATGCTTGCGAGCTGCCGCGCCGGCGCGCTGTCGGAACCAGCCGAAAAAAATCCGCCCGCCGCAGTGAAGTAGTTCACGCGCGAAAGCAACCGAAGAGAGCATGATACGAACGCCACATCGTAAGCGATGGCGATCGGCATCCGCTGGTTCCTGCATGATGGCGCCTGCGGCGCCGTAGCCACACGATGGGCTGTGTCGCGCGATGGCTCGCGCGACGTGCTCGACCAACGAAGAACGCATTTGATCTCGCCGGCGTCGCCGCGCCGGCGAGCAGGGAGAAAGCCATGTCCAGGATCAGCATTGTTCTGCGACCCGCCATCGTGCTGAGCGTCGCCGCGACGGTCGGTCTTCTCGCCACCCCAGCCTGGAGCCGCGGCGGACACTCTGGCGGTCCCGCGTACGGCGCGTCCGCCAAGCCGGTCACAACGGCTCGTGCGCCAGCATCGGGCCGCCGCATCACACCTTACCAATACACCCCACCTGCCGCGTCCGTTTCTCCGCACGGGCCATCAGGCACGACGGGCTCGGCCAGCCCGGCACTCGCTTCCGTCTCCGGCTTGAGCAGTATCTGCGCGACGCGATCGGGCTCCTGCCCCATGCAGCGGCAAGTCGGGGCAGCCTGCCAGTGCAAGGACACGCAGGGACATGTCTTCAATGGAATAGCGCGATAGCTCATCGATAAAGGTCGATCGGCACCATGCACGCATATCGTTCGTCACCGGCCGTATTGGCGTGGCTCTTCGGCGGCGTGTTGCTGGCGTTCTTCCTCTATCTGATCATCGGCGTCGGCCGCTTTGAGACGAGTGTGCCCGATCACGACGCTGTGGCCGTCTGCATCAACAAGTATCAGTCGACGACAGGAATGATCACCGTCGGCATCGGGGATCTCTACGGCCTCAACGGGTTCTGCTACGACACGATCGGATCGCAGCTCAAGATCGATCAGGAGAAGATCCGGCGCGACAATTTCGTGTTTCAGCGCAACGAAAACGTCGTGCTCCTGTACATGGTCGTGCTCGTCACGATCTCCGGTGTCGTTCTGGCCGGCGTCCAATTGCTCGCCTCCTACAAGCTCGCGGTCCTCGGTCGCGGCGAGCTCGCCGGTGGCGGCAGCGAGATCAGCTATTCGACGCACAGCGTCAGCTTCAAGTCGTCGGTGATCGGGCTGACCATACTGGCGATGTCGTTCGCCTTCTTTCTTGTGTTCATCATGTACGTGTACGACATGCGGGAGATGTCGTCCGCGGCGAATTCCCGCCCTGTTGCGCAATCCCTCGGCCCGGCGCAACCGCCGACCAATCTTTTGCCCGTCCTCACGCCGCTCGATCAACCGCGCGCGGCCGAAGGGGCTCCGTCATCGACCACCGGGCAGTCGACTGAGCCGTCGAGCGCATCGAACGCGGCGGACCGGCCATAGCGATAGGCGGATCGATCCGCAGCGCGCATCTGGCGCTGCCGTTCGCGGGCGAGCCGTTGTTCGACGTACTGCACGACACGACGCACGTCACGCGCGAAGAGATTCGGATGCTGGTCGCGGAAGTGGAAACGACCGGCGTCATCTACTTTCAAGACGAATGCGATCGTGTTGCTGGTACCTCGCGACCGCGCGCGCCGACACGCGCGCACAACAAAGTCATATGGCACCACCGCCACGCTGCTCCCGCCTTTCTGTAGTCACAGGATGATGGCTTGCTGCGTCGCACGAGACGGCACAGAGGGAGGGTAGCCATGACTTCCACGCTCAGCTCCGCACGACCCGCGCTCTCCACGGATCCGTGGCCCGGCCACGCATCCGTCGACACCGAACGTCATCCGGCTGAACCGAGATACGAGCAGTTCCCGCACAGGCGGCCGTCGCTCGGCCGGCGCGCCTCGCGCGGATTCACCCGCTTCGTCATCGCGTGTGCCATCGGCGTCGGCGGCACGTTGGCGTGGCAGTCCTACGGCGATGAGGCCAGACAGAAGATCACGGACGCCTTTCCGCAGTATGCGTGGCTCGTGCCGCCGGCCCCATCGCAAGCGCCACCGGTTGCGCAGAGCGCTCCCGAAACGGTCGCGTCGGCCGCCGCCCCGTCCGATCTGCTGCAGATCAAGGCGATTTCGCTCGGCCTCGCGAATGTGCAGCAAACCGTGGACCGGCTCGCCGCCGGCCAGCAGCAGATGGCGGGCGACATCGCCAGGCTGCAGGCGGCCGAGCAGGACATCCTCCAGAAGGTCTCGGCGCCTCCGCCGCGGCCAGCCCCTCCCCCGGCGCCAGCCGCTCCGCCGGCGCGCAGGCCCGTGCCGCTCACGACGATGCCGCCGTCGCAGGCGACGCCGGCGCGCTGACGGCCACGGGGCTGTATGTCAGCACGCCGGGCGCAAGTTCGAGGAGTGTTGCTCGGACACGAACCGTCTATCTTCAATGATAGCCTTCGCCCTCGCGCAGCTTTCCGCCGAAGATCCAGTAGACGAAAATCATGTAACCGAGAATGATCGGCAGCAACACCAGCGTTCCCATCAGCATGAAGACCTGCGTCGAAGGCGCGGCGGCGGTTTGCCATATCGTCAGCGACGGTGGAACGAGATAGGGGAAATTCGAGATCAAAAGCCCGAGATAGCCCAACAGGAACAGCGCGACGGTGGCGAGGAACGGGAGGACCTCGTGTCCGGTCTCGAGCCACCGCCAAAGCGCGAATGCGATGAGCGCGGTCGCGGCCGGCACCCACCAGAAAAACAGGATGTTCGGCAGCGAGAACCACCGCACGGCGATGCGTTCAAATGCGAGCGGCGTCCACAGGCTCACGATCGCCATGAAGGCGAGCACCGCGAGCAGCAGCAGCTTGGCCTCCATCCGGGCGCGCTCTGCCACGCGTCCCTCGGTCTTCATGACGAGCCACGTGGCACCCAGCAGCCCGTAACCCGCGACCAATCCCAGGCCGCACAGCACCGCGAACGGCGTCGCCCAATCGAAGGCGCTTCCGGCAAACGCGCCGTTCTCCACTTTGATACCCTCGATCAGGCTGCCGAGAATCAACCCTTGGCAAAAGGCCGCAAGCACCGAACCGGCGGCAAATGCGAAGGTCCATTGCGGCTTGCTGGTCACCCCGATCCAACGGAACTCGAATGCGACCCCGCGAAATACCAGCGCCAGCAGCATGATGATGACCGGCAGATAGAGCGCCGGTAAAATAATCGAATAGGCCAGCGGGAAGGCGACCATCATGCCGGCGCCGCCGAGCACGAGCCAGGTCTCGTTGCCGTCCCAGAACGGAGCGACGGAATTCATCATCTGGTCGCGCTCGTGCTCGCTTTCGGCGAACGGGAACAAGATGCCGATTCCGAGATCGAAGCCGTCGAGGATCACGTACATCGCGACCGTGAGCCCGATGATTGCGGCCCAGATGACCGGTAGATACGTTTCCATGGTGCAGCCTCGCGCGATGAGTTCGCTCTGAACGGAATTGACTATGCTGGCTCTACGAAAGCCCCGCGTCCGCTCGCTGATGGCCACGGCGCGGCGCTGGGGGGCTTGATCGCAGCAACATCCGGTCCCCGCTTGATCAGTCGGTTGATGTAATAGAGCCCGAGCGACCCCACGACGCCGTAGACCAGCACGAACAGCACCAAGGTCGTCGCCACGCTGCCTGCTGGAACCGGCGACACCGCATCGGCGGTTCTCAGAACTCCATGAGCGACCCAGGGCTGGCGGCCGGTCTCGGTGACGATCCAGCCGCAGATCACTGCGACGAAGCCCATCCACCAGGCGTGCTGCGCGGGCCAAAGATACCATCGGGTATCGAACAGGCGGCCGCGCCACCACAGCCACACGCCGGTCAGCGCGGTGAGGATCATCAGCATGCCAATGCCGACCATGATGCGGAACGCGAAGAACGGCGGCAGGACCGGCGGCCGGTCGCTGGGCGGCACGCTCTTGAGACCGGTAAACAGACCATCCCAGCTATGGGTGAGAACAAGCGAAGCGCCGTGCGGGATCGTCACCGCAAAGCGGTTCACCTCCGCGCTTTCGTCCGGCCACGCAAACAGCACGAGTTCGCCCGGTCGGCTGCCGTCCCAGTGCGCCTCCATTGCCGCGATCTTGAGCGGCTGATGCTCGAGCGTGTTGAGGCCGTGGCGGTCGCCGATGAAGAGCTGCAGCGGCGCGAGAACGGCCGCAATGCCAACCGCCATGCGGATCATGGTGCGGCCGTGCTCGAGATGCGTGCCGGCGAGGAGATAGCGTGCGCCCACGGCGAGCACCACGAACGATGTCGTCAGATAAGCCGCGGTCACCATATGCGCGAGGCGGTACGGGAAGCTCGGATTGAAGACGATAGCGAGCCAGTCGAGCGGGTAGGCGACGCCGTCGCGCATCTCGTATCCCGCGGGCGTTTGCATCCAGCTGTTCGCCGACAGGATCCAGAAGGCGGAGAGCAGCGTGCCGGTCGCAACGACGACGGCCGCGAGCGTGTGCAGCCACGGCGGCATCCGGTCCCAGCCGAAGAGCAGCACGCCGAGAAAGGTCGCCTCCAGGAAGAAGGCGACCTCGACCTCGTAGCCGATCATCGGTCCGACGACGTTGCCGAGAATGGCCGAATATCGGCTCCAATTGGTGCCGAACTGATAGGTCAGGACGATCCCCGACACCACGCCCATCGCGAAGGCCGCCGCGAAAATCTTGGTCCAGAACCGCGCGAGCTCACGGTAATGCGCCTTGCCCGTGCGCATCCACATGACGAGGAGCGTGGCGATGTAAGCCGACAGACCGATGGTGAAGGTCGGAAAGATGATATGCCAAATGATCGTGAAGGCGAATTGCAGCCGGGAAACAAGGACGGGGTCGAGATCCATCGGACTATTCCTCTATCGCTAAGTGATCCACGGCCGTCAGGCTCATTCCGCCGGTGTCGCCGATGGGAGCTTCCGGCGTGGACCGGCACGGCCCTTCGCCAGCTGCTCTTGCAGCCACAGATCGTGATGCTCCTTGGCCCAGTTGTAATCGACCTCGCCGGTGCCCATGGCCTCGAACGCGCCT
>Ga0075434_100005668_pt1 | contig 11393 bp, 10 predicted proteins | sample RhiMethybrSRZTD3_FD_75298 | JGI IMG/M metagenome (GOLD analysis project Ga0075434, IMG submission 75298) | Populus rhizosphere microbial communities from Tennessee, USA - Rhizosphere MetaG P. TD hybrid SRZTD3 | ecosystem: Host-associated > Plants > Roots > Rhizosphere > Soil | place: USA...
GCGTAGAACTCGCCGGGATGCACGCGGCTCGGGACGAGGTAGTCCCGCGCACCCTCCGGCGTTGGCTTCGTCAGGATTGGCGTCTCGATCTCGACGAATCCTTCCCCGCTCAGAAAACTGCGTGTGGCCTGCATCAGGGTGTGACGCAGGATGATGTTGTCGCGAAGCTCGGGTCGCCGAAGGTCGAGATGCCGATGCCGAAGGCGTAGCTCCTCCGCCGGAAGCGGCTCACCGCGATTGCGCGCCACCGGGATCACGGGCGTCTCGGCAGGACCGACGAGACGAAGCGCTCGCCCACGGACTTCAATTTCGCCGCTTTCCAGTTCGGCATTGTGCATCTCGGCCGGCCGGGCGACGACGTCGCCTGAAATCAGCACGACGCTCTCGGTGCCGAGGCTTCGCGCCAGCTCGAGCACTTCGGGCGAGGCGTAGTCCGGATCGAACGAGACCTGGACGATCCCCGCGCGATCGCGGAGGTCGATGAACACGAGACCGCCGAGATCACGACGGCGATGCACCCACCCTCCGAGGCGCACGCTCATTCCCACGTGGTCGAGCCGAAGCGAGCCGCACAGCGTGTCGCGGAGCGCGGTCTTGAACGGCAAAGCAGGACTCGAAGTAACAGTCACCGACTGACTCCCGACGGCGTCATGCCGCTAGCAAACCGCCCGCACCTGGTGCGGGGGCCGAGGTTGGACGGGGCGATGGAAATGAGCGCGGGCCGCTGTGGGCGGGGGCTCCAACGCTGAGAAAGCCTACGCAATCGAGCTGGTGCCAGATCGTCGTGGCGATGCGAGACGAGACACGCGCCACGCGGCGGCGCGGCGAAGCGGACTTAGGCGACGGCGCAATAGTGGCATACGCGAAGGCGAAAATCTACATGCGCGGTCTGGACGTCGGTAGGAGCCGGCTTGACCGGGCGGGGCCGTACGGATAAGCTCAAGTGCATGCGTTGCTTGAACTTCGCCGCCGTCGCGGCGCTCGTCCCGGTGGCCACGGGCGAAGCCCAGCGCGTTCCTGGCCGGGACCTTCTCGATTATCCCATCGGGACGCTCGCCGAAGCTCCCGCGCTCGCCCTCGACTCCGGAGACGGCTTCCAGAACCCCGCCGCCATCCGCCTCCCGGAAGGCACGAGGCTCCGGGGCACCGCAATCGCACTCAATACCGGCACCGATCGTGGCGTCAGCTCACAGCTCGTCGGCGTTGCAGTGAACCTGCCTAGCAGTTTCACCGTCGGGTTGTCCGCGGTACACGCAGCGATCAGCGGCATCGCGCAGACCACCGACGACCCGCAGCCGATCGGTGGGGACATCCCCTACAGCACCTTCGTCGCGTCACTCACGGGCGCTCGCGAGTCGGCGCATCACGTCACCACAGGGATCGCACTGCGCTATCGCACCGGAGACGTCGATGGCGTTACTCGTTCCACATTCGGACTCGACGGCGGTGTGGTGGTGGATCGGCTGCTCGGGTTCGATGCGCGTCTTGGCGTCTCGAGCTTTCTTTGGGGGCCGGGCTCTGGCGAAGGCCAGGACGCGTCGTTTTCGGGTGCCCTCGATTCGCGCGTGATCGGAGCCGACTCTACTCGTCAGGCGAGGCTCGGCTATTCGTACACCGCGGGAGAGGGCGCCGCCGGCGGGCATTACGTTTTCGCTTCGGGGCGATTCTCTCGGTGGATCGCCCGAGTGGGGGTGGCACGCACCTCGGCGTACGGAACCGCCGACACGTCGCTCCGACTCGCCCTCATATTGCGTTACGCGCGATACACAGTCGGCCTGTCGCGCGAAGAGAGCGCGGGCGGCTTCGATCCGACGTACCAGTTTGTGCTCAGCGGGGTCTTTCGGTGAAGACGAATTTGCTCAACCTCGATCCATCGGCGGCCGCGCAAGCCCTGCGCGAGTTCGCCGTCGCGCGCGGGGAGCCGGCGTATCGCGCCCGACAGGTGGTTCGCCGCCTGTGGCATACGCCGGTCGCGACGTTCGCCGAGATGACCGAGCTGCCGAAGGAGTTTCGCAGCGCGCTCGATGAAGTGTTTGTCATCCCGCGACTCGACATCGCGTCCCGGCAGAAATCCGTCGACGGAACCGAGAAATTTCTGTTTCGTCTTCACGACGGCCAGCACATCGAAACAGTCGCGATTCCCGAGGGCGACCGCCTGACGTTCTGCGTTTCATCGCAGGCGGGCTGCGCGCTGCGCTGCGCGTTCTGCGCGACGGGGCTGATGGGCTTCGCGCGCAATCTCGAGGCATACGAGATCGCGGGCCAGGTTCGCGAGCTCGCGCTGCTCGACCCGCCCCTCCTCGCCAGCAACATCGTCTTCATGGGCATGGGCGAGCCGCTGCTCAACTGGCCCGCCGTCGACCGCGTCCTAACGATCCTGAACGACGCCGAGGGACTCGGCATCGGCGCGCGACACATCACCGTGTCGACCGTTGGCGTGCTGCCGGGTATCGTGGCGCTCGCGGCGCGACCGGAACAGTTCCGCCTCGCGATCTCGATTCATGCGCCGAGCGACGCGCTGCGCCACACGCTCATGCCGATCAACACGAAGTATCCTCTGGCCGACGTCATCGCGGCGGCCGGGGCGTTCGACCGGCGCGTGACGTTCGAGTACGTCATGCTCGGCGGCGTGAACGACGGTCCTCAGGAAGCCAAGGACCTCGCGGCGCTGGCGCGCCAGTGCCGCGCGTTCGTGAACCTCATTCCGCTTCATCCGGGCGGCGCGGGCAACTTCACGCCGACGCCCGGCGAAGACATCCGCCGCTTTGCCGGGTGGCTCCGGCGCGATGGGGTCGAGGTCGCGATCCGCAAGAGCCGCGGAATGGACATCGCGGCGGCCTGCGGCCAGTTACGGGCTGAACGACTGCGGCGGCGGCCGCCAGGAGACGCCCAGTACCACCGTGACGTCCACGTAGCGTGAGGTGTCGGGCCGCGCCTCCACGCGCGTGCCGCCTAACGCCTGACCGACGAGTCGCGCCCACTCCGGATGGTTCGATCGGTCGAGGACGACCGTCGAATCCTGTGTACGGTCGCTCGTCGCGTACGTGACGACATCGAATCCACGATCGCGGAGGAGTCGCGTCGCGCGTCGCGCGAGGCCCCGCGTCTTCGTCGCATTGATGATCTCGACGCGCACGCGCGTGTTGGCCGGTGCCGTGACAGGCTTGGCGACGAGGCGGCTGAGTGGTGTAGCCCGTACGGGAGCGGGACGCGTCCGCGCCATCCACAGGGCGGCCCCCGCGGCGGCCACGGCGACCACGGTCGCGCCGACCAGGACTCGGCGTTTCACACTCATCGCACACTATTCCACAGGTCCGCGGTCTCGGGGAACAGCATCTTCCCTTCGCGGACAGTCCATTCGATACGCGTCCGAACGACCTGCCGGAACACCCCGTCGAAGTCGGTCGTCGCGTGCGCGGCGAGGAACGCACGGTCGGCCTGGAGGAACGGCCGGCCCGGCTCGAGAAAGTCCGCCATGTAGAGCGCCTTCCCCGTGCGGCCCCAGTGCGCGCTGCCTAACGTGTGCCAGCGGATGGCCTCGAGCACATCGGTGCGCGTCTCTCCTTCCTGCGCGAGCCGCTCGGCGACCGCCGGCCCGTGCAGGATATGCCACGGGCGCTGCGCGTCGCCGGTCAGCCGCCGAAGCTCGTCCTCGTCCGCATCGCGAAGCGCGTCGTGAAGCACACCGACATCGTGCCAGGCCTTTCGCTCCTCCGCCGTCGACGCCAGGGCGCCCGCCCAGCGGTCCAGCAGCGCCGTGACGCGGGCGATGTGCGCACGCCGTTTCTCGGACACGCGCGCCCACGGCGGCAGCACGACATCGCTCGCTGTGGCAACCCCCGACCCGACGTGCGCGCTCACTCTGCCTCGCCGAGAACCATGTTGTCGATGAGGCGTGTGGCGCCGACGCGAGCGGCAACGATCGCGACGCTGTCGGCGCTTGCCGTGGCAACTGGCTTCATCTCGTGCGGATCGACCAACGCGAAGTAATCGACTCGCACATCCGGATACGCCGCGAGAGCGTCGCGGCCAACGCCGGTGAGTCGTGCTCCGCTGCGTTCGCCGGCCGCGAACGCAGCTGCCGCAGCCCGGAGACTCTTCACCAACGCGAGCGCGTTCACTCTGGCCGACGCGTCGAGGTACGTGTTTCGGCTCGACAACGCGAGGCCATCGCTCTCGCGGACCGTCGGAGCCACGACCAGCTCGATAGGAAAGTTCAACTCGTGCACCATCCGCCGAATGAGCGTGGCCTGCTGGAAATCCTTTCGACCGAACACCGCGACATCAGGGCCGACGATGTTGAACAGCTTCGCGACGACGGTAAGCACGCCACGGAAATGACCCGGCCGAATTTCGCCCTCCCACCGGTCCGGCAAGTCATCGGCCACGACGTGTAAGGAAGCCGGAGCCGGGTACATGTCGGACACGTGAGGCAGGAACAGAAGGTCGACCCCCCGCCCTTCGGCTTTCGCCGCGTCGCCGCTCGCATCTCTCGGGTAGCGTGCAAAATCCTCGTTCGGACCGAATTGCGTCGGGTTGACGAAAAGGCTCATTACGACGCAACCCGAGTCGCGCTTCGCTTCGTCCACGAGACGGAGATGCCCTTCGTGCAGGAAACCCATCGTCGGGACGAACCCGATCCGTTCCCCTTCCGCGCGCGCCGTTGCGATCGCCGCGCGCAACTCGGCGATGCTCTCGATGTGCCTCACGAGTCAGAAACTGTGTTCGGTATCAGGATAGCGGCCGCCGCGGACCTCTTCGGCGAAGCGACCCACCGCCGAGCGCACATCGGCGGCAAGCTCCGCGTAACGCCGGAGGAACTTCGGCTTGAACGTGTCGTTCAGGCCGAGCAGGTCGTGAAGCACGAGGACCTGACCGTCGCAGTCAGGACCCGCTCCGATACCGATCGTGGGAATCTGCACCGAGGCGGTGACCATTTTCGCGACCGCCGCCGGCATGAGCTCCAGCACGACAGAAAATGCTCCCGCTCCCTCGATGCGGCGTGCTTCGTCGACGATCCGTTCCTGATCGCCCGGCGCGCGTCCCTGCACGCGAAAGCCGCCCAGCGTGTTCACGGACTGCGGCGTGAAGCCGATGTGACCCATCACAGGAATGCCGGCGCGAGTCATCGCCTGAATCCTCGCCGCGATGTCGGCATCGCCACCTTCGACCTTCACGGCGTGCGCGTTCGTCTCCTTCATGATTCGGCCGGCGTTGCGGAGCGCATCCTCAGTGCTGACCTGATAGCTCATGAAGGGCATGTCCACGACCACCATCGCGCGGGTTGCGCCCCGTCGCACCGCCGCGCCATGGTGGATCATCTGGTCCATCGTCACCGGGACGGTCGAGTCGAGACCGAGGATGACGTTCGCCATCGAGTCGCCGACGAGGATGAGGTCCGCGCCGCCCTCCTCAGAGAGTCGTGCGAACAGCGCGTCGTAGGCCGACACCATGACGAGTCGCTCGCCGCGCTGCTTTTTCGCCAGCACCTCGCGAACGCTGATGCGCGGGCCCGCCCCGCTTCCGCTACTCATCGACCCCGCGCCTCATTGCTTCGCGTAGCGCCGTGAGCTCCCGCTGCCAGAATGCACGTTCCGCGAGACCGGGGTGCGGAATCATCAGATCCGCAGTGGTCACCACACGATCGTCGAACAGCACGATGTCGAGGTCGAGCGTGCGCGACTCCCATCGGCTCGAGCGAACGCGGCCTGCCTCGGTCTCGATATCGTGGAGCCGCGCGAGCAGCACGGCCGGGTCGAGCGTCGTTTCGACGGCGAGCATCTGATTCAGGTAGGGCGGTTGAGCGAGCCCGCCGAGGGGCGCTGTTTCCTCGACCGCAGTCGCAGCGACCACACGACATTCAGGGATGGCGTCGATGGCGTCTCGTGCGCGCGCCAGATACGCGTGACGGTCACCAAGGTTCGATCCGAGCGCGATGTACGCGATCTCGCTCACCGGGCGGAACGTAGAAACCGCCGCCAGCGGTGTCAATTCATGCTGGCGTCAACAGCGGGATCAGTTCGCGCTGTGTACCGACACGCGCGCGATCCTTCGGGTCAGATCGCTCAGGTCCGCGGCGACCTCGCGGAGCTCGTGCGCGGCGCCCTCGAGCTCGCGAAGCGCGCGAGCCTGGTCCGATGCCGACCGCGTCACGGTCTCAGCCCCTTCGCGGTTGCGGCGTGAGATCTCGGCGATCCGCGCCACCCGCTCGCTGAGCCGGCCGACTTCGGATTCCTGCACCCGCGACGTATCCGCGATGCGCTGTCCCCACGTGAGGCTTGCCGCTGTCGCCTCCACGATCTCGTCGAGGGCCGCACGCGCCGACTCCGAGAGCGACTCGACATCGCTCATCATCGTTTGTCCACGACCGACCTGCGACGCCACCTGGCGCATCTGATCGTCGAACCCTGTCACGATATCGCCGGCATCTTCGGACGCCCGCGCGCTCTGCTCCGCAAGCTTTCGCACCTCGTTGGCCACGACAGCGAAACCCTGTCCCTGCTCTCCGGCACGTGCGGCCTCGATCGCCGCGTTGAGAGCGAGCAGGTTGGTCTGATCGGCAAGCTCCTTGATGACCGCGATGAAGTCCGTGATGCGCCGAGTGCTCTTCGAGAGCCCGCCGATTTGCGCGGCGCTCTCGCCGACGAACCGCTTCGCGTTGACGAGACGCTCGATGGCCATGCCGATCGTGTCCCGATGCTCCGCCGCAATCCGAGTCGCTCGCTCGCTCGCATCTGCCGCGTCACCGCCGTCGCGCACGATCGTGGACGTCTTGTCGTGCAGCGATCGCGCGACGTCGAGGCTCCGGTCGGCCTGTTCGCTCTCTTCGCCTATCCCGCGCGTGATCTCCGCAGCGTTCTGAGCGACGACCTCGGCGCCGGCCCGCAGCGCCCGTGCTGAATCGTTCAGTGTGTCGAGCTGGGTTTCCACGCGTGCGAGCGCCGCGAGGAGCGGCTGACGCAGGTCCTGGATATGCAGCGCAGTCGCGAGCTGGTTCGCAAACCGCGCAACGAGCGCAATCTCCTTGGGTCCGTACGTGCCGCGTTTGTGGTGATCGAGCTCGACGACGCCAATCGGCCGGTCGCCGAACCGTAGGGGCACGATGGCGAGGCTCACCGCCGATGGGTCGATCCCCCGCGCTCGCGCGTCGCGGGTGGCGTCGGAGATCACCACAGACTCGCCCGTGCTCATGGCGCTGTCACGGAGGCGATCACCGAACACGCCGTCGTCGCTCGGCTCGCCGACGAGCCCTTCGCCTGACTGGTAGATGAGTCGGAGAAACCCTCCGCTCAGGCGCCAGATACGGAAACCGTTCCAGTCCACGAGCCTGTTCGCGAGGCGCTCGAGCTGATGCAGCGACTCGCCGAGGTTCATGTCTGACGCCACGACCTGCTCCATCGCGTGGATCTTGTTCAATTCCTCCGCCGCGACAGCCTCCTCGAGGATGCGCTTGAGCAGCAGTCCGGCGAACACGAGCACGAACGCGACGACCACCCATCCGGTCCAGCCGACGGCTGCAATGGCGATGAGGGAGGCCAGGACCGCAATGGATCCGGCTCCGAACGCCATGACTTCGTAACGAAGGATGAGCGAGCGTTCGTCCGGAAATAGCTTGTCGCGGATGAGCAGCGTGCAGTAGAGCAGCCCGCGACTGAACACGAAGTGAGCCCCGAGCAGGAGCGCGACGGCCGGCACAAGATCCGTCGTGATCCGCCCGATGGCGGCGCCGCCGTTCAGCGCGACGAACCAGGCGTAGAACCCGAACGCGGCAAAAAGCGCCAACGCCTCTCGCCCCGCGTTGATGGCACTCGCCGCGGGCGCTTTCCGAAGCAGCCACCAGTCGGCCACGAAAACGCCGACGTACAGACCTAACGCCGTCGCCGGGGCGCCGAGGATGACGGCACCACCGGCGGCCACCATCCCCAGAAGGTTGAGCGCCGAGTATTTCGTGAGCGGGATCTGGAACGTGCGGAGGAGCAGCGAAGCGACAACGGTCGCTGCTACGGCCAAGGGCCGGGCGAGCCACCGCGGGTCGAGCGCGATCGCCACGAGCAATACCACCGTGCCGATGCTCGCGACGAAGCGCGCGTACAGCGACAGGAACCGGCTCATGTCGAGCCGCCCCGTACGGCGACGCATCCGATCGTCAAGCCGGGTCGCATCTCGATCAGAGCTCGTCGAGAGCCCGGCGGAGCGTTGACACGAGGTCGGCGGCGGCGTCCACCGACTTCCCGGCCGCCTGGACTATCGCGCTCCCAACGACGATGCCATCGGCCAGTCGTCCGACCGCCTTGGCCTGATCGGCCGTCGAGATGCCGAAGCCCACGCAGACCGGCAGCGCCGTCGCCTGGCGCAGCCGCGCGATCGTGTCCGGAAGCTCCATCGGTACGTCGCTCCTGACTCCGGTCACCCCGCGTCGGCTGATGAGATACACGAACCCGCTGCCGTGTGCGGTGATCTCACGCATGCGGTCGAGCGGAGTGGTGGGGGCGACGAGGCGCACGAACCCGAGCGGCCCGTTGCCTAACCATTGTTCGCGGACCGGATCCGCCCCGACCGGCAAATCCGTGACGAGCACACCGTGTGTGCCCGCAGCCGCTGCGCGCTCCAGCACGTCTACCCCGGCGGCGAGCAGCGGGTTGAGATAGGTGAACAGCACGACCGGTGCGCTCACCCGGGCTTCCCGGATCAGGTCGAGCGTCCGCGCGAGCGTCATGCCGTGGTCGAGCGCCCGTTGCGAGCTCGCCTGAATGATCGGGCCATCGGCCATCGGGTCGGAGAACGGCACGCCGAGCTCGATCACATCGGCACCGGCGGCATCGATGCCGCGAAGAACCGCGACCGATGTCGCCGGGTCTGGATGTCCGGCGGTCACGTAGCACACGAGCGCGCGCCGCCCTGCATCGCGCAGCGCGCCCATGCGCCGCGTCAGGGCTTCAGACGAAGTAGTCGCCGACGGTGATGCCATAACGATCGGGGTTCTCGGTCTTGATGATCGTGCGCAAATACCCGCCGTCCGCGTTCTGCTCTGTCAGATCGACGTTCCGTCCGGGGTACGCGACGTTGCCGCGCTCGTCACTGACGATTCGCACGATCGGCCGGGACACCGCCTCGGGATTCGGATTCGCCGAATGTACGATCGCGAGCTCGAACGTATCGAGCACGACCAGCGTGCCCACCGGGTAGATCCCGAGCAGGTTGATGAAGGCCTTCACGACCACCGAATCGAAGCCGCGTCGCGGATTGTCGCGCATCCCGGCGAGCACTGCCGCTGGCGACAGGACATCCGTGTTGTACACGCGGCGCGAGGTCGCGGCATCGAAGCCGTCAGCCACCGCCACGATCTTGCTGAAGATGCTGAGCGTACGCGGCCGGACGTTCTTCGGATACCCGGTCAGGTCGCACTTCATGTGATGCTCGTAGGCAACCGTCATGGCGCGGTACGGCAGCTCCTGCTGGCCGCGCAGCTGAAAGAGCGTGAGAAGCCCCATCCACGGGTGGGCGGCGATGTAGCGCCAGTCGGTGTCGTTGAGCTGCTCGACCTTGTTGAGCACGTCGAGCGGGACGCGCGACTTTCCGACGTCGTGAAACAGCGCGGCGAGTCCCAGGTCGTACAGCTGTCGCTTGCTCAGCCCGAGGCGGCGACCGAGCGCGACCGAGAAGATGCACACATTCACGCTGTGGGTGAACGTGTACTCGTCGTAGTCGCGAATCGTCGTTAGGCCCAGCAGCGACGTCTCCTCGTTGAGGATCTGATCGACGATCCCCTGCACCACGCGCTTGATCTTCTTGAGGTTCACGCCGCGGCCCATGCGGACCGAGTTGATGACGTCCTTCGTTGCCGCGACGGACTGGCTGTACGTTCGCTTCGCCGCTTCCTTTGCCCGCTCCCGGAAATCGCCGTCGTCGTCGACTCCGGATGGCGGCGCGATCTCCACGAGCGTCACGCCGCCGGCCTGCAGCCGCTCGGCCACATCGACGAACCGGTCTTCCGCTTCACCCTCCGACGGGGCCTGCAGCGCCGACAGAAAGACGAGCCAGTCGCGTGGCCAGACGCCGGGCATCACACGAGCGATCCCCACTCCCGCCGCGCGGAACAGCGACAGGATCTGGGTGAAGCTCGCATAGTTGTCGAGGTCGAGCCGGAGTCTGGTCTGGTTGATGAAGATGAACTCGCTCGTGACGCGCAGCTCGAACTCGCCCTCGCGCGTCAGGATCTCGGTCGTGACGGACGTGAGCTCATCGAGCGCTTTCTTGACCGCTTCGTTCTCGACTGGATAGAGACGAATCGCGCGGGTGGCCCCGTGCAGCGCGATGATGAACGACCGGCCCATCCGGCGGATGTACGGGTCGCCACTGATGTCACTTGACGATGCGTTCGCGCTGGTGCGATCGATCACGGCACGTTCCGGCGCGGTCACGCTGCGCCCCCACGGAGCGCGCGGTTGACGGCGTTCCTGACGAGCACGTCCTTCTCGGTCGACGCACGACGCAGGGTCGCGATTGCCGCTTCGCTGCCGACGCGGCCTAACGCCATCGCGGCGCAGGCCCGCAGCTCGGGATCCTCCTTCTTGCCGAAGAGACCGCGCGAGTTGAGCACGCCGTCGAGCAGCTTGATCCCCGGATCACCGCACAGCGTCCCGAACGCCTCGAAGAACGCCATCTTCTCGGTGAGGTTCGCGTCTTTCGCGAGCTTGCCCTGAATGGCGGCCTCGATCTTCGGCAGCGCCGGCCGGTGCGCTTTCGCGGCGATCGCGCGGGCGGTCGCGACACGCACGTCGCGATGCCCGTCATCGATCGTCCGCTCGAGGAACTGGAGCGCGCCCGGCGAACCGATCTCGCCTAACGCCTGCACGGCGGCGAGTCGGACCGGGACGTCCGGATCGGTCGTCAGCTTTGCCAGCGCGGCAACCGCGGCGGTCGCCCGTACGGCACCGGCGCGCCGGATCGCTTCGCGAGAAACCTCACGGTCGCTCGAGCCGATGAGCTTCACGAGCTCCGCGGTGTTCGCCATGGCAAGGCGCGCCGCTGCGTTCTCGAGCAGTACGCGCAATCGCGGCGTCTGGGCCTTCGAGAGCCACGAGAAAACGGTCGCGAGCGCGCGGACGCGGAGCTGGTCGAAGAGCTCGTTCAGATCCTCCTGGTCGGGCAACTGCGACGCCTCATCGAGCGACTGCAGAATCTGCGCGAGCACGTCGGGCTCGCTCAATCGCTCCCGAATCCGAACCAGCTGGTCCTTCTGGTCCGGCGTAATCCCCGGTGCACGCTCGGATGTCTGCGCGGTCTCGCGAAGCAGGAACGCCGCTGTCTTGAACTCGCCGGACGACAGGATGTGGAGCATCAGGGTGTCGAGCAGCGCGGCGATCTCCTCGCGTACGCTGTTGTCGCCCTGG
>Ga0075434_100005669_pt1 | contig 11392 bp, 15 predicted proteins | sample RhiMethybrSRZTD3_FD_75298 | JGI IMG/M metagenome (GOLD analysis project Ga0075434, IMG submission 75298) | Populus rhizosphere microbial communities from Tennessee, USA - Rhizosphere MetaG P. TD hybrid SRZTD3 | ecosystem: Host-associated > Plants > Roots > Rhizosphere > Soil | place: USA...
ACGCCTCAGCGGACCTGAAGGTCCGCCCCTACGGACGCCTCAGCGGACCTGAAGGTCCGCCCCTACGAAGGCCCTACGAACGCCGCGTTTCCCGGATCTCCGCGATGTCATAGAGATGTGGCGTGCGCGTGTTGGGATCGACGGCCTCGCGCATCAACCGGCGAAGCTGAAAAAGGTCCGCGACCACTCGGAACGTACGACTGAGGTTGTATTTCGAGCGTCCGTGCCGCCGCGGACGATGGTTCACTTCGACTTCGGCAACGCGTCCGCCCAACTGGCTGGCAATCGCCGGCAAATAGCGGTGCATGCCCGGTCGCAGCTTGAGCGGCTTGACGACCCTCGCGCGGTACACCTTCAGCGAGCAGCCGTTGTCGTGCAGCCGTACGCCGGTGACCAGGCCAAGCAGCCAGTTGGCGATCGCCGACGGCAGATATCGTGTCAGGAAGCTGTCCTTCCGCCGTCTGCGCCAGCCAGAGACGATGTCCTTGCGCCGCGCCAGCGCCAGCATCCCGGGGATGTCCCGCGGATCGTTCTGCAAATCGCCGTCGAGCGTGACGATGTATTGCCCGCGCGCTTCCGCGAATCCGGCGGCGAAGGCCGCCGTCTGACCGAAGTTACGGGTGAAACGAATGATCATCACCGCCGGATCTCTCGCCTGGATGCTCGTGAGCTGCTCGAATGTCGTGTCCACACTCCCATCATCAACGAGGATTACTTCGTAGGAGACACCGAGCTGATCGAGCACGTCGGTGAGCTCGTCGTGGAGCGGAACGACGTTCTCCGCCTCGTCGCGAAGAGGGATGACGACGGAGACTTCAGGATCGGGCACGGGATCGTCGCACGAGCCACCAGCCGACGGCGGCGGCCACAATGATGACGGCGATCCAGATCGCGACGACCTGGCCGCGCGTCCGCATCAGCTCGAGGGCCGCGTCCCCGTACCGAACGGCGAGGGCGCCCAACACCAGATACCGCAGCCCACGAGCGATGGCGATCGAGAACACGAACCGCAGGGGACGTACTTCGGCGACGCCCGCCATCAGCACAAACAGTTTGAAGGGTGCGGGCGGCGGCAAAATCGCCGGCACCATCAGCGCCAGCGTGCCTCGTTTTCGGTACAGCGCAAGCGCGCGTTCGATATGGCCGGCCTTGAGGCGTCTGGCGAGAAACGCTTCACCGCCGCGCTCGGCGATCAGATACAGCACGTAACAACCCGCGACCGAACCCAATGTCGCCATCGCGGCGTAGTACGGCATCCACGACTTGTTTTGCACGACCATGAGGACCACGAGCAGGTCATTGATCTGCGGCAGCGACACGAACGAAGAGTCGAGGAAGGCGACGGCGAAGAGTCCCGGCCCGCCGAGTGAGAGCGCGAGCCCATAGACCCATTTGATGAAGGTCTGCACCTATTCGCGTTATGCTGAGCGGCGGACACGTGATTATATCGCTTGCCCCGAGCGAGCGGAGCGAGTCGAGGGGCGCATCTTCGAGTCTTCCGACACTCCTCTCGTCGCTCGCGGTTCTGATCGGCATCGCGGCGTGGATCGTCTTCTATCGCAACGGTCTCGTTCTCAGCCATTACGACGCGAAGGCGCATCTGGTCGTCGCGCGCCGCGTTTTCGACAACCTCACGCCCGGGTGGCAGCAGATTGGCGCCGTCTGGCTGCCGCTGCCGCACTTGATCGATCTGCTCCCGGCGCAAATCGACGTCTTCTATCGCACCGGGCTGTTCGCGTCGCTCGTGTCGATTGCCTGTCTTGCGATCACGACCTATGCAGCCGCGCGGCTGATACTTCATCTCACGGCGTCGCGTGCCGGGGCATGCGTCGCGGCGGCGCTGCTGATCTTCAACCCGAATCTGCTCTACCTCCACACGACACCGATGACGGAGCCGCTGTTGATTGCGGCGACCACCCTCGTGATCCTGTGGCTGGTCGAATGGATTGATGCTCCCGGATCGGACGTCCGGGATCCGGGATCCGTGCCGCCAAAGCTCGCAGTCGCGTTGTTCGCGGCGATGTGGACCAGGTATGAGGCGTGGCCAATCGTCGGGTGCGCGCTGGTCGCCGCCGCGTGGGCAATGTGGAGGCGCGGATCGTCGATCGACGTGCTCGTTCGACGACTGTCGCGCGTCGCCATGTGGCCGGCGCTCGCCGTAGCGCTCTTTCTGGTCAATAGTGTGATCACGGTGGGCGCGTGGTTTGTCAGCGAGGGTTTCTATGTGCCGGATCCTTCCTACGCGCGTCAGCTCGTGCGGACGTTGATTGGGATCTGGTGGGGCACGCATCAGTTGAGCGGCTACGTCATTGAGGGGGTCGCGCTGGGCGCGGCGGCGCTTGTCTCGTGGCGCGCGCTCGCGCGCCGGGAACATGCAGCGCTGCTGATCACGCTCGCGCTGTTTGCAGCGGCGGCAGTCCCCATGGTCGCGTTCTATCAGGGGCATCCATATCGCATTCGATACATGATCCCGGTCGTCGCGGCGTGCGCGGTGTTCTGCGGATTGGGCGTCGGGATGCTTCGGCGGGTCCAAAAGGACCCGCCCTACTCTCCCGAGGGCCACGGTGGGCCGGGTCCTTTCGGACCCGGCATGATCGTCGCGTCAATTCTTGTCGGGTCGCTCTTTATCGAATCGCCGCCGTGGTACCGCGACGCGCCGATGCTGCTCGAGGCGCAATGGGATCACGGGGCAAGCATCGGGCGCCGCGACGTGACCGCCTGTCTCGCGCGTGAGTACAGGGGCGAGAAGGTGCTGGCCAGCATGGGGTCGCTCGCCCACTACATGCAGGAGCTCTCGAACAACGGCTTCGCCATCGCGGATTTCATCAACGAAGGCAATGGAGACATCTGGAATCTGGCGCTGCAGACGGGACCGGCCCCGCATGCCGGCTGGATGCTCGTCGAAGAAGTCGCCGAGGGTGGCGACGTGCTCGCCGAGCACGTGCGCCACGATCCGGCATTCACGCGCGACATGACGCGGGTGTGCGAGGGCGGCGGTGTGGCGCTCTATAAGAGAGAGGAAATGCAAAATGCAAAATTCAAAATGCAAACTCTATCTAAGTAGCCACGCTCCTCTTTTGCATTGTTTTGCATTTTGCATTTTGCATTTTGAATTACAGACTATCGCCCAAAGCGACCACCGATAGTGAACAGATACGACCATCCGCCAAGATCGAGCTGCGGCCCGGCGAATGGCGCAGGCAGATCGGCCTTTCCGGCCTGATAGCGAATCTCGAATCCCGACGCGATCGAATCGGCCGCGAAGCGGATCCCACCCATCGCCACCGGCCCTGTTGCCGTTCCAGAGGCGGCGTACGAGTTGTTGAAAATGCTGTTGTCGCGCGTGTCCACGAATTGTCCCGATTCGGCGTAGCGCCAGCTCACCACACCGAGGCCGCCCCCGAGGTACGGCTGGAAGCCGCGATTCTGACCGAGCGGCAGCACGCGGAACGTGAAGGTCGTCGGCACCATTCGCAGCCGAAGCTCCTGCTCAATCTCCGAACGATTCGCGTTGACCAGCCGCGTGTACACCGTCGGCACGGTGCGGCGTGTAAAGGCGATGCCTGCGCCGGCCTCGATGTAGTTGCCGACAGGAAACAGCCACTCGCCGCCGATCGATGCGCCATTGAAATCCTTGATGTCAAAGGTGAGGAAATTGCGATTGGCATTCAGCACATCACCGGTCACCCGCGCATCCTGACCGCGCACGGTGAAATATCCGAGTGAAACATTGAAGGTCTGTTGAGCCAGGGCGGGCTGCGCGTTGAAGACGATCGAGCAGCACACGAGCGTCAGACCGATCAGGAATCGCCGAATCATCGTGTTGACCTCCGTAGGCGGAGTTCGAAGGAACCCGCCTATTTGCCGTCAGCAACGCGAGTGCCAGTCAGCTCAGCTGTTTTTTGGCGTGTTCCGCACGGAAATCTGCGATGGCATCGACCACTTCACGATGCACATGACCGTTGGAGGCGATGAGGTGCGCGGCCGCGGGATCGAACGGACCGCCGTCCATTCCTGTGACGCGGCCGCCGGCCTCGTCCACAATCAGCGCGCCTGCGGCAACGTCCCAGGGGTGAAGGTGCTGCTCCCAGAACGCTTCGAAGCGGCCGGCAGCGACGTAGCAGAGGTCGAGCGCCGCCGACCCGAGGCGACGGACCGCCCGCGCCCGCGACAGAAAGTACCCGAAAAGCGCGACGAGTTCGCCGCCCCGTTCGTGCACCGTGTACGGAAAGCCTGTGACCAGCAGCGAGTCGATCAGCGCGTCGGTCTGTGATACTCGAAGCGCGCGGCCGTTCAGATAGGCGCCTTCACCGCGCTCGCCGGTGAAGAGCTCCTTGCGCGTCGGGTCGTAGATGGCGGCGACTTCGGCCCTGCCGTCGATCTCGAGCGCGAGCGACGAACAGTAGATCGGAAGGCCGTGCGCGTAATTGGTGGTGCCGTCGAGCGGATCGAACACCCAGCGGAAACGCGACGGTGCGCTCCCGGGCGCCGATCCGCCAAGCTCCTCGGCCAGGATGTCGTGGTCGGGAAAGCGGTCGGCAAGCGTCTCGCGGCACATCCGCTCGCAGGCGAGGTCGACCTCGGTGACCAGATCAATGCGTCCCTTCTTGTCGACGCGAAAGCCGGACTCCTGCCCTGCACGCTGAATGTCGCCCGCGCGCAGCACGATCTCGACTGCTGTTGCGAGATAGAGCGGATCAGGCAAGCGTCGACTGCGGGACGCGCTTGACCATTCGAACTTCCATACCGCCTTCCTCGGCGCGGTTGAACGTCATTTCGTCCATGAAGCTGCGCATGAGGAAGATGCCGCGCCCGTTGGCCTTCAGCAGATTCTCGGACGCGAGCGGATCCGCCAGCGTCGACGGGTCGAAACCGCAGCCTTCGTCGCGGACGCGCACGGCGATGCCGGGACCGCCGGAATCCTGAAGCGAGGTGAACTCCACGTGGACACGCTTGCGGACGTCGTTGCAGTTGCCATGCTTGATGGCGTTGATCACCGACTCGCGGACCGCGAGGCTGACCCAGTGGACCGAGTCGTCGTCGAGTCCGACGATTCGCGCGATGTGATCACTGACCATCTGCACGAAATCGAGCATGCCGAGCGAGCTGTGGAAGTCGATCCGGACGGTGTTGCCGCTGGTCATCAGCCCCGATCGGAATTATAACTGTCTCTAATGGCTTCCACGTTCGCCGTAACGGTGCAGCCCGCGTCGTCCATGCGCGGCCGCGTCCGGCCTCCCGGCGACAAGTCAATCTCGCACCGCTACGCCATGCTGGCGGCCATCGCCGAAGGCCCGTCAATGATTTACGGCTATTCGACGGGCGCGGATTGCGGGTCCACGCTGAACTGCCTGCGCGCGCTCGGCGTGCCGATCGAGCAAATCAAGCGTGAACGGGCCACGGGCATTCAATTGGAGGTTCTCGGCGTTCAGCTGCGGGGGTTCCAGCCGCCGGCTGCCGCGCTCGACGCGGGCAATTCGGGAAGCACGATGCGGATGCTGTCCGGTATTCTTGCGGCGCATCCCTTCACGACGACAATCACGGGCGACAGCTCGCTGCGCCGCCGGCCGATGCGACGCATCATCATGCCGCTCGAACGGATGGGCGCGCGGCTCATGTCGAACAGCGGCTGCCCTCCCCTCTCGATTGTCGGCACAGCCGACGTGAAAGCCATTGACTTCACGCCCGACGTGCCGAGCGCGCAGGTGAAGAGCGCCGTGCTGTTCGCCGGCCTTCACGCCGACGGGATTACGCGCGTGGTAGAGCCGATGCCGACCCGCGATCACACGGAACGGGCACTCGAGGCGTTTGGCGTCCCGGTGCTCCGCGCGGGCACAGCGGTCGCGGTTCGCGGCGCGCGGCGGTTGATTGGCGGAACGTTCCATGTGCCGGGCGACATCTCCTCGGCGGCCTTCTGGATGGTCGCGGCTGCCGCGCTGCCTGGATCGGACGTTACAATCGACCACGTCGGGCTGAATCCCTCCCGCACCGGCATCATCGACATCCTCGGACGGATGGGCGCGCAGATCAAAACCGTCGTTGCACACGCGCAGGCAGGCGAACCGATTGGCACCATCCACGTTCGTCATGCGGATCTGCAGCCGGCGACGATCACGCCGGAAGAAGTGCCTGGAGTGATCGATGAACTGCCGGTGCTGGCAGCGCTCGCCACCCACGGCGGTGAGCTGAGCGTGAGCGGCGCCCAGGAGCTGCGCGTCAAGGAGAGCGATCGCATCTCGGCGCTCGCCGAAGGCTTGCGGCTGATGGGCGGCGAGATCGACGAGGAGCCGGATGGCTTCCACGTCCGCGGCCGCAGCCGGCTGCGCGGGGGCGAAGTGGACGCCAGGAGCGACCATCGACTGGCGATGGCGTTTGCCATCGCGGCGCTGGGCGCGACCGGCCCGACCGTCATCCACGATGCGGGCGCCGCGGGCGTCTCCTACCCCGAATTTTTTACCGTGCTCGAGTCGCTGCGCGTGTGAAAGCCGATAAGTTGTATCTGGTGGGCTTCATGGGCGCAGGCAAGACGAGCGTGGCACGGGCGCTGGGACGCCGCATGGGGTGGCGCTTCGAGGACATCGATCATCGGATCGAAGCGCGCGAGCGCGAGCGAGTCGCCGACATCTTCGCGCGCCATGGAGAACCGTACTTCCGCAGCGTCGAGCGCACGATCCTGCAGGAGCTGTTGCCGCAGCGCCATGTCATCGTCGCCACGGGTGGAGGGACGTTCGTTGATCCGGAAAACCGCGCCGCCATGCTCGCCGACGGCGCGGTCGCATGGCTCGACGTGCCGCTCGAACGGGTGATCGAGCGGGTGCCAGCCGACGGCCGTCGTCCGCTCGCGTCCGACCGCACGCAGATGGAACAGCTCTACGCGCGCCGCGCCGCCGCCTACAGCCAGGCCCACGTCCGCATCGATGCCTCGCGTCCCGTCGCCGAGATCGTCGAGCACATCCTGGAGTGGATTGGGTTTTGAAATATCTCGTCATCAGCGACATTCACGCCAATCTCGAGGCGCTTGACGCCGTGCTCGACGCGGCTGGCGGCTACGACCATACCCTGGTGCTCGGCGACCTTGTCGGCTACGGAGCGGACCCGAACGCGGTCATCGACCGTGTGCGCTCGCTTGGACCCGCGACGTTCATCCGAGGGAATCACGACAAGGTCGGCGCAGGGCTCGAGAACACCGACGGCTTCAATTACCTGGCGCGCCACGCGATTTCCTGGACCGCGGACGCCTTGACCGCCGACCATCGCCAGTGGCTCGCCGCCCTTCAGCAGGGTCCGGTCGTGGTCGACGATCTCGTCGAGATCTGTCACGGCACGCCATTTGACGAAGACATCTACATCTTTGACGACCTCGACGCGATGCGCGCCATCCGCGAAGCGCGGCGGCCCCTTTGCCTGTTCGGACACACACACGTCGTCGCTGCGTTCCAGGTATCCGGCGAGATGCGCAACATCGGCCACCTGCACGCGGAACAGATTGCGATTCCGGCGGACGGCGGCTCGCGGCTCCTCGTCAACTGCGGCGCCGTCGGCCAGCCGCGCGACGGCGATCCGCGCGCCGCCTATGGACTGCTCGACACGGTGGCGAGAAGTCTGTCGCTCAAGCGAGTCGACTACGACGTGCAGTCCGCGCAGGCGAAGATCCTCGCCGCCGGGCTTCCCGAGGTCCTCGCGCAACGATTGGCGGTGGGACGATGACAACGTCCAGCGGCCAACTTCCAATCTCCAAGGTGCTCACGCTCGCAGTTTGTGGATGCCTGCTTGCGTGCAACAACTCCGCGCGCATTGCCGGCACGGTGAACGAGGTTGAAGCGGGCCCGTTGTCTGGCGTTCAGATCAGCATTGACGGCCTCAAGACCCACGGACAGGTCAAGACCGACAGCTCGGGGCGTTTCGAGTTCCTGAATCTCGCTGCCGGTACCTACAACCTCAAAGCCGAGCTGTCCGACTACGTCACCGATGCCAAAGACGTCACGCTGGCGCGCGGCGGAGTCGCGAACGCCAGTTTCGTGCTGCATCCAGCCTGCCTCGAAGAGGGTTCCTACGTGGATGGTGGATTGACGTGGGGACTGCAGGCCGCCGAAGCGGTTCTTTACGTCCGGCTGACCGCGGTCTCGGAACCGGACCGCTGGATCGTCAACGGGCAGTGCATCGTCGGCATCGATCACACCGCAACGGTGCTCAGCATCCTGAACATGGGACCGGACAGCGGCTCGATCACCAAAACCATCCACATCGTGCGTGATGGACGCGTGGCGTGGAAACAAGGTGACGAGTACATCGCGTTTGTCAGATGGGAGCCGGCGATCGGCCGCTACCGGCCCATTGCGGGGCCGATTTTCATGGTGCCCGTCCTCGACGGCAAGGTGATCTGGGACCGAACGGATGCGCCGAACATCCGCACCGGTGATCCAGTCGGTAAGGCGATGGCAAGTCTGTTCGTGCTGCTGCCGTCCGCCCGAAGGGCCCGATAGCCTCGCGACGTCAGTGCGCTTGGGATTTGGGGGTTGGGCTCTGGGCTTTGGGATTTGCCCCGCGCTTCCGAAGCTCCGCGGCGTACGCGTCAGCGGCCGCGCGCGAGCCGAGAATCCATCCAATCACAACACCGAGGATCAGGACGCCCGGGATGTAGAGGAAGTGCGCGGCAGTCGGCATCAGGTGCGCGAGCCCTTGGAAATGTCCGATTCGAGTCGCTCCACCTCCCGCTGGACCTTCGTGAGTCGGTGCGCGACCGACACGAGGTACCCGAACAGCGCGATCCACACGAACGAGTACGCGGTCACCAGCAGCGGCGCCGCCGGCAGTTGATCCTGCGGCGGCAGCTGCGAGACGGGGACATACTCGTCGACCGGCTTGGGGGGCTGCGCTTCTGGTTGCTGCGCCCCGAGGGGCGCGGTGAGCAACATGATGACGAGCAGGGCTGCACGCATCGGTCTATTCATCCAATGAGAGATACAGGGAATCGAGCTTCGCGCGCTGCTCTTCGAGATGCACACGCAGCCGAAGCAACAAGACGAAGAGGAGCAGGAAGGAGGCGAACGAGAACCAGAGCGCACCACCCATATCGGCCGGCAGCGTCGGGACGACGCTCGTCTTCGGATGAATGGTGCGCCAGTAGTTCACCGAGATGTACACGAACGGCACGTTCGCCATCCCGAACAACGCGAGCCCCGCGGCGAGCTTGTCGGAACCCGGGCCGCCGTACTTCCGAACCAGGAGGTAGGCCCACGCGACCATCCAGCCCATGAGGCTCGCCGTCAGCCGCACGTCCCACGTCCACCAGACTCCCCATGCCTTGCGCGCCCAGAGCGGTCCGGTAACCAGCGTGATCGCGCCGAACAGCACTGCCAATTCCGCCGCGGCGTATGCAAGCCTGTCCTGACGAGGCGATCCCTTGAACAGATAGCGCGCGCTCGCGATGCCGCACACGACAGCCGAGATCAGGAACATCGACGCCGAGGGCATGTGGTAGTAGAAGATCTTCTGCACGAGTCCCATCGTCGACTCGTAGCGAACGCTCGCAATGACGAATGGTGAAGCCGCGAACATCACTCCCGCCAGTCCCGCGAGAGGCATGAACCACTTGGGCATATGGGTGATCCTACCGAACTGTGAACTGCCTTCTAGTCCGTCATCAGCGGCTCGAATGTCCATAACGCGAGCGTGACGAATACCACGTCAAGTGCGAGCAGCAGCGCGACCCAGAACCGGACAAGCGCCAGCTCGACGTCCGGTTGCAGGAGCTCTGCGGTCGCACGAACGCCGGCAATGATGACCGGAACCGTGATCGGATACAACAGCACTGGCAGCAGCACGTCCCGGCTGCGGGCGCGCACGAGCATCGCCGAAAACAACGTCCCCACAGCCGCAAACCCAATCGTACCGCTGATGAGGACGGCGGCAAGCCAGAACGGGTGCGACAGCAGCGGCGCCTGGAACAGGAACGCGACCAGCGGCACGAGCACGATCTCGGCCGCGGAGAGCAGCGCGATGATGCCGAGCAACTTGCCGACGTAGATGGCCGGCCGGTCGGCGGGCGCCATCAGCAGTGCCCGGAGCGTTTCCGATTGCCGCTCGCGCTCGAAGGTGCGTCCGAGCGCGAGTGTGCCGGCAAACGCGATGGCGATCCAGAGAATCCCGGCCGCGCCGTCTTCCGGTGCCTTCCCTTCCTTCACCAGCGCAAAGGCGAAGAACAGCACGCACGACACGGCGAAGAACAGCGTCGTGTACGCGATCTCGAGGCTGCGCACCTCGACGGTCAGATCCTTCCTGAGGACGAGCCACGCCGTCCGGACGCCTTCGCCGCGGCTTCGGCGCGGAGGCGTCACGAGCTGCGTCCCATGATCGAACGGTACGTCGAGCGAAGCGCACCCGGCCTGGCGACTGCATCCATCATTCGCCCGTCGCGAAGAAACAGTGCTTCATCGAGAAGCCCTTCGGCCAGGTCGAGATCGTGCGTCGCGAGCACGACGATGGCGCCCTCGTCCCGCAAGCCGCGCAGCCGTGCGACGAGCGCAGCCGTCGAGGCGTCGTCGAGGCCTGTGAACGGTTCGTCGAGCAGCACCAGCCGTGGACCGTGTATGAGCGACCGTTCGAGCGCGACGCGCTGTCGCATGCCGCGCGAGAAGCTGGAGATTGGATCGTGCGCGCGGTCTGCGAGGCCCGCGCGTGCAAGCGCAGCATCAGCGGACGCGTGCGCATCGCGCGCTCCGTAGAGGCCGGCGAAGAATGCGAGGTTTTCGCGCGCCGTCAGCTCGGGATAGAGAAAGAGATCGTGGCCGAGAATCCCAATCCTCGCTCGTAGCGCCGCGCCGGCGACGCTCGATGTATGCGTTCCGTACCTGATCGCGCCGGCGCTTGCACGCAGCAGCGTCGCGAGCACCGCAATCATCGTGGACTTGCCGGCGCCGTTGGGGCCGAGCAGGCCGAGAATCGATCCGGTGCGTGTCTGAAAGGAAATGCGGGAGAGCGCCTTGCGCCGGCCGAAGTGTCGCGAGACGTCTTCGGCGGTCAATTCATGGAAGTCGATGGACACGACTACGCGGCGGCGCCGGGGCTCGCCTCGTCCAACTCTCCGTAGATCTGCTCCAGCTCCGCCAGGATGCGCGGTTTGCGTGTGCCGTCCTTCGGCGTTTCCCGGCCGGTGCGTGATCGCTCTTCGATCTGCGCGAGTTCCGCCAGCAGCGCATCGCGCCGCGCGAGCAGCCGCTTGTGCGCGTCGCGCGTGCCTGCCGAACCCGGCAACGCAAGCCAGACGCCCAGCAACGCAATCGCAAGCGCAAGTCCCAAGGCCACGTACCGCGGTATCGAACTATGCACCGGCAGCCCGTTCACCTGCATCCGCAGCGTTCCGCCGGCCGCTATTCCCGGACCGCTCGCAAGC
>Ga0075434_100005670_pt1 | contig 11391 bp, 12 predicted proteins | sample RhiMethybrSRZTD3_FD_75298 | JGI IMG/M metagenome (GOLD analysis project Ga0075434, IMG submission 75298) | Populus rhizosphere microbial communities from Tennessee, USA - Rhizosphere MetaG P. TD hybrid SRZTD3 | ecosystem: Host-associated > Plants > Roots > Rhizosphere > Soil | place: USA...
CCGTAGGTGGCCTTGTACTCGTCGAGCTCGCTGCCGTCGAGCAACCGGGCCAGCACCTCATGAGTGTCGTAGGGGCGCGAGCGGTCGATGGGCATGATGCCGTAGAGGTCTTCGCTGGGATAGAGCGGCTCGGTGGGTTCCCGGCGGGCGAAGGGCGCCTGAGGACCCGTCGCGAGCTGGGCGAACTGGCTGCGGATTTTCTCCAGGCAGGCGGCGTCGTTGGGATGCCGGTGGTCCACCACGCCGGAGATGTCACTCTGGACGACGGCGCCGCCCAGCTCGTCGTTGTCGATCTTCTCGCCGATGGCTGCCTGCACGAGGTGGGCGCCGGCGAGGAAGATGGAGCCGGTTCCCTCCACGATGTGGGACTCGTCGCTCATGATCGGCAAGTAGGCGCCGCCGGCCACGCACGAGCCCATGATGGCCGCCATCTGGAAGATCCCCTCGGCCGAGAGACGGGCGTTGTTGTAGAAGGCGCGGCCGAAGTGCTCGCGGTCGGGAAAGATCTCGTCCTGGAGGGGGAGGAAGACGCCCGCCGAGTCCACCAGGTAGACGATGGGCAGCCGGTTTTCCAGGGCGATCTCCTGGGCGCGCAGCACCTTTTTGCAGGTCAGGGGGAACCAGGCGCCGGCCTTCACCGTGGCGTCGTTGGCCACCACCACCACGTCCCGGCCGTGAATGGCGCCGATCCCCACCACCACGCCGGCCGCCGGAGCGCCGCCGTACTCGCGATAGAAGCCGTCGGCCACCCAGAGCCCCAGCTCGAGGAAGGGCGCGCCGGGATCGCAGAGAACCTCCACTCGCTCGCGCGCAGTCATCTTCCTCTGGGCGCGTTGCTTGTCCTGAGCCTTCAGGCCGCCGCCCTGGCGGATGAGGTCCTCCTGCTCACGCAGGCGTTCCACCTCGCGCCGCCAGTGATCGGCCCGGCGTTCGAACGCCTCGTTCCGATTGACCTTACTCTCCAGAATCGCCACGAGCCCTCCGCGCCTTCAAAGGGGGGCATTATATGGGGTACTGCGGTTCTCTCGTTGTACGATCGCTGCCGATGAAGATCCACCTGCTCGCCTTCGCCAGTGCCGGCGACGCCCTCGGCGCTTCCGAGATGGAGCTCGAGATGCCGGAGGGCAGCCGCGTAGCCGATCTCCGGGCGAGGCTGGATCACGAGTACCCGGGAATCAACCCTCTCTGGCCGCGGCTGGCGGTGGCGGTCGACGGCCGGGTGGTTTCCTCCGACGAACCGCTTGGGGAGGGCGTCGAAGTGGCTTTGCTGCCCCCGGTTTCCGGCGGGAGCGGCGAGCTCCCTCTGGCTGAGCTCGTCGACGGCCCCGTCGACTCCGGCCGCGCCGTCGCTGCCGTGTCCGGACCGGACCGGGGTGCCGTGGTGGTCTTCCTGGGCACGGTGCGGGACTCTCACGCCGGCCGCCCGGTCGCGAAGCTCACCTACTCCGCCTATCGCCCCATGGCCTTGGAGGGGCTACGAAAGATCGTGACCGACCTCGAAGCCTCGGCACCAGGGCTGCGGGCGGCGATCATCCACCGGCTGGGAGAAGTACCGGTGGGCGAGGCGAGCGTGGTCATCGCCGTCGGCTCTCCACATCGCGCCGCCGCCTACGAGGCGAGCCGCACGGCCCTGGAGCGCCTGAAGGCCGAGATCCCCATCTGGAAGCGGGAGCACTACGCGGACGGCGAAGCCGCCTGGCGGGAGGAGGAGCCGCTGGCCTCCCCCTCTCTCTCGTCAACCAGAACCTAGCTTCCCCCGCCCATCGCCGACGCCATGAAGGCGGCGACGTCCTTCTTGAGCTGCTCGCGGTCGGCGCGGCGGATGTACATCATGTGGCCGGCCTGGTAGTAGTGGAGGCTCACCCGCTGACGGTATTCGGGCTCGAAGCCGAGGTGGTCGAAGGTGTACTCGGTAGCGAAGAACGGCGTCGCCAGGTCGTAGTAGCCGTTGCCCACGAAGACCTTGAGAGCTGGATTCTGGGCCATCGCCTTGCGCAGGTCCTCCGCCACGTTCACGTAGGAGTTCGAGAATTCGTTGTAGCTCCAGGGGCGTACGCGATCGGTGAGGATCTCGTAGGGAAGGTCGCTTTTGAAGCCCAGCGTCTGGCTCACGTACTCGTTGAAGGTCGCCGTGTACGTCCCCTGGATGGCGGCGTAGCTGGGATCGGATTCGGCGGTGGCGGCGGTGACGTCGCGGTCCCGCCCCTTGAAACGGCCGTCGAGCCGGCCTACCGTCAGGCGCTGATCACGCAGCAGCTCTTTCACGAAATGCTGGATCTCCACCCGCAGGTTGGCCCGCTCGACATAGTCCGCGGACAGGCCGGTATAGCGTGCGACCTTGCCGGCGACGGCCTTCTTCTCGTCAGCGGTCAGGCCGTTGCCTTTCGCCAAAGCCAGCGTGTAGTCGCCGAGCGCGAACTGCCGCGCCTCCGCCGTCGCCTTCTCGACACCGGCGGCTTGAAGGTCCGCGGGCAGCCGCTTGTGGTACCAGGCGATCGCCGTGTAAGTCGGCATGAACAACGGGTAGGGCAGATCGTTGCCGACGTCGAAGCGGGCGGTCTCGAAGTTGAGGATCGAGGACAGCAGGACGATGCCGTTCAGATACATCCCGTGACGGCTCTGAAGAACGTTCGACAGGCGGGCGGAACGGGTGGTGCCATAGCTCTCGCCGGCCAGGAACTTGGGGCTCGACCAGCGGCCGAAGCGGGCCGTCCAAAGACGGATGAAGTCCGCCACCGTCTCGGCGTCCTCCTTGACGCCGTAGAACTTCTTGGCGTCCGAGCCCGGAATGGCGCGGCTGTAACCCGTGGTCACCGGATCGATGAACACCAGGTCGGTGATGTCGAGGAGCGATTCGCCGTTGTCCCCGAGCTCGTAGGGGGGAGGCAGGGCCATCCCTTCGTCGTCCGTCTTCACCCGCTTCGGACCGAAGGCACCGATGTGGAGCCAGACGGAGGAAGATCCGGGACCGCCGTTGTAGGTGTAGGTGATCGGCCGCTTCGACTTGTCGCTGACGCCGTCCCGGGCATAGTAGGTGAAGTAGATGGAGGCGCGGGGCTTGCCCTCCTCGTCGCGCAGGATCAGCGTGCCGGCGGTGGCCGAGTAATGGATCTCTTTGCCGCCGATCACCGCCTTGTGCTGTGTGGTGACCAGCTTGTCTTCGACCTTCGGCGCGGGCGCTTCGTGCTTGGCGCCCGGCGCAGTCTTTGGGGCGTCGCCGGCCTCATCAGGTTCCTGGGCGGCGAGAGGAGCGAGGGCGAGGGTGAAAGCGAGAGGAATCCAGAGGGCTTGCTGGCGCATGCCGGGGATTATGTCCGAAAGTGAAGGGGAAACTCCCCCCTCTCCTTTGGCAAGGAGAGGGGGGATCGTCCCGAGAAGGGGAGGGGCTACGGGCAGGAGAACGCCGACGTGTCCTGCACCGGCTTGTAGGCCCGCTTCAGCGGATTGAAGTAGGTGCGTGTGTGGCCGGTCTGGGTGTCGGTCACCCGTAGCAGAACCTCGATGTCGGTCAGACCGCTGGCAAAGACCCAGAAGTGGTCGTTGAGGCTGCAGCCATCCAGCACCTTGACCGCCAGCTCGACGTTGTCGGGGCTGAAGAACCAGAACTGGCCGGAGTCGCTCGTCCCCGTCAGGGCGCCGGCCGTGCCGGGGACATCGCCGGTGGCGCTGGTGTAGCGCCAGGTGGCCTCGACCTTGAACCGGCTGCCGTCTCCGAGGCAGAGCGCGGTCGAGCTCGGGAGGCAGGGGGCGACCGCCGCGAGCGGCGTCAGCACGTCGTAGAAGACCTGCTCGGCGATGGCGCGCCCGGCGGCCAGGCCCGCCTGGTTGTCATACTGCCAGTGGATGCCGCCGTAGATCCGGCTCTGGCCCGCCTCTGCGGCGGCCTGCGAGAAGCTGGTGAAGGAGCGCTGGACGCCCGGCAGCCCGTCGGAGGTGGTCGAGAAGCTGAACGTGTCGGTGCTGAGAAACAGCGCGAGGATCCGCGCCGCCGCCGAGCTGAAGGTGCTGTGGCCGGAGATGTAGGAGGGGAAAGGCGGCGTCGCGATGAGGGGGGACCAGGTTGTGTCCTGGGGGGTGTTGGGGTTGCCGTCGGTGTCCGCCTTTTGGATGCCGGTGATGGGACGCCAGTCGTTGTAGTGATACTTGGCGTCCCAGGCCACGATGCCGGCGTCGGCGACCGCTATCCCCACCAGGGCAAAGAGGCGGGCGTTCTGGATCAGGGTGAGGTGCTGGCTGCTGGAGACCCCCTGGGCGATGACAATCCAGTGGCCGGGCGGGGTGGCGGTGCCGCCGCCGTCGGCCCAGAAGAGGGCGATCTGCGTCTGCTCAGGAGTGCGGAGGGGGCTGTCGACGCGGCCGAGGAGCCTCACCTCCTCGTAAGCCGCGGTGTACTCCGCCGAGGCCGGAATCGGCGGCGGGTCCGGACGGAGCTGCGCGGCGCTGGGGATGCCCCAGGGCGTGACCGCCGGCCAGTTGGGCAGCAGGGGGTCGGCCAGGGCCGGAGGCGTCCTCTCCCACCACAATGCTCCCGTGGGCAGGTAGGCGGTCACCACGTCGCCGGAGTGGTCGTGGGCCCGCAGGTCGAGGATCTGGCCGGCCACCGACTCGCCCCAGGCGATGCCGAGAGTCTTGGCCGGACCGTTCGGGATGGCGGACAGCGAGGTGACCTGGGCGGCGTCGAAGGTGGTGGCCTGGGCCGGGAAGAGGGCCACCAGAGCCTTGTGGGCGGCGGCGACCGCGGCGGCTTCAGGAGCGCCGCCGCCCGGCGGCGGCGGGCTGGTCACGTGATAGGGCGTATAGCCGCCCACGAGGCCGTTCACGGCGTCGAAGACCGACACGTTCATCAGGGCAATGGCGCGGCTGGACTTGGGCGGCGGCGTCTTGTCCGTGCGGATGGCCTGGAGCAGGATGTTGTTCCAGTCGTTGACGGCGTCGGCGTGCGCCGGCCCGGCCAAGCCGAGCAAGGCCACGGCGCAGAGCCCCGAAGAGACGAGTTTGCGCAGCATGGTGTCCCTCCCTTCTTCAGATGGTCCTGGCAGGAATCCCTCCGGCCGGACCGGTTGGGATCGATACGTACTCTTAATGATAGAGAGACTACAAGAGAAAGCCCCCTGGACCAAAGGGGGGCTCCCGGATCTGGATCGAAAAGGGTTTAGTAGCGAGGCACCGAGGGATCGACCTGGACACTCCAGGCCTCGATGCCGCCGGCGAGGTTGATGGCGCGGGAGTAGCCCATCTGGCGCAGGAAATTCACCGCCCGGGCCGACCGCATGCCGGAGTGGCAGAGGGAGACGATCGTGGACGCCGGGTCGAGCTCGCCCAGCCGGTCCTGCAGCTCCGGCAGGGGAATCAGCGTCGATCCTTCGATGCGGCAGATGTCCCACTCCTGCGGGTTGCGCACGTCGAGGACGGTCAGCGGCCGGCCCTCGTCCAGCCAGGCCTTGAGCTGGGGAGCAGAGATCTCGAAGGCCGCCTCCACCGTTTCGGCGTGGGGCTCGATACCGCAGAACTGCTCGTAGTCGATGAGCCCGGTTTGCGTCGGATGGTCCGAGCAGACGGGGCAGCTCGGATCTTTCCGCAGCTTCAGCTCGCGGAACTTCATCTTCAAGGCGTCGAACAGCACCAGGCGGCCGATCAGCGGGTCGCCCGCGCCCACGATCAGCTTGATCACCTCGTTGGCCTGGAGCGAGCCGATGATTCCCGGCAGCACTCCGAGCACGCCGCCTTCGGCGCAAGAGGGGACGAGCCCCGGCGGCGGCGGCTCCGGGAAGAGGCAGCGGTAGCACGGCCCCTGCGCTCCCCAGAAGATCGAGACCTGGCCCTCGAAGCGGAAGATGGAGCCGTAGACATTGGGCTTGCCCAGCAGCACACAGGCGTCGTTGACCAGGTAGCGGGTGGGGAAGTTGTCCGTGCCGTCGACGACGACGTCGTAGTCCCGGAACAGCTCCAGGGCATTCGACGAATCGAGGCGCACCTCGTGGGGCACGATCTTGATGTGGGGGTTCAGGTCGCGTAGCCGGTCGGTGGCGGCCTGGATCTTCGGCCGGCCCACGGAGGAGCGGCCGAAGAGCACCTGGCGATGGAGGTTGCTCTCGTCCACCACGTCGAAGTCGACCATCCCCAGCGTGCCCACACCCGCCGCGGCCAGGTAGAGGCCGAGGGGGGAGCCGAGGCCGCCGGCGCCGATGGTCAACACCTTCGCTGCCTTGAGCTTCCGCTGTCCGGCGGTGCCCACCTCCGGCATGATGAGATGCCGGCTGTAATGGCGGATCTCGGCCGGCGAGAGCTGCGGCAGCGAGTCCACCTCGCGCGCCGTTTCCCACGCGGTCACCCCGGGGGCGCCGCCGGCGATCGACGGGATGATCGACAGCGTGTCGCCCGCGGCGATGGGCGTGCCTTCCTTCTGGAGGTGGCGCACGTCCTCGTCGTTGAGGAAGAGGTTGACGAAGCTGCGCAGCGCGCCGTCGTCGGCGTAGAGGTGGCGCTGCAGCGCCGGATGGCGCCGGGTGAGGTCCTGCATCGCCTCGCCGACCGTCGCGCCGTCGACCGCGACCTCGCCGTGGTCGCCGGTGAAGCGGCGCAGTGGGGTGGGAATCTGGATCGTGACGCTCAACTTGCCGCCTCCTTCTGGAACATCTCCTCTTCCTCGAACCGCTCGCGGTCGTCGGAGAGGCGCCAACTCCGGGTGTCCGCCACCCTGCCACCCGCAACGGAAACGATGACGTAGGACAAACCCGGCCACGCGTGATCGCGGTCGAACTCGCTCGGCCGCGCCGGATGGTCCGGGTGGGAATGGTAATAGCCGGCGACGTCGAGGCCGAGGGCGCGCGCCTCCTTGTTGGCGGCGAGCACGGTCTCGGGGCTGATCAGATACCGGTTGTGCCGGCTCTCCTGCCGCTCGTTGCTCACCGGCAGCACCCGCACCACGGCGGTCAGCGCCGTCGCGGCATTGAAACGGCCGATCAGGAATCCGCAGCACTCTTCCGGGTAGCTGGCGGCCGCATGCTCCCTGACCGCCTGCAGATCGCCGGCCGTGATCTCCAGGGTGAACATGATCTCTTATCGCTCCTCCCAGAAACGGTCGGACAGGTACTTGTCCGCGCCGTCGCACAACACCGTAACCAGCGTGCCGTGCTGCAAATTCGCGGCGATCTCCAGCGCTGCCGCGACGTTGGCGCCCGACGAGATCCCCACCAGCAGGCCCATCTCCCGCGCCAGGCGCTTCACCATGGCGTAGGCCGTCTCCGTCGGCATCTCCAGGGCCGCGTCCGCCAGCGCCGGATCGTAGATCGGCGGCACGATGGCCGTGGCCATGTGCTTCATCCCCTCCAGGCCGTGAAACGGCGAGTCGGGCTCCATGGAGATGAGACGCACCTTCGGGCTCGTCTCCTTCAGAAAGCGGCCGACACCCATGAAGGTGCCGCTGGTGCCCAGTCCGGTGACGAAATGGGTGATCTCTCCCGCCGTCTGCTCCCAGATCTCCGGACCGGTGGTGCGGTAGTGGGCGCGCCAGTTCTCCGGGTTCGAGTACTGGTCGAGATAGGCCCAGCGCTCCGGCTCCTCGGCCACCAGCCGCCGCGCCTCCAGGATGGCGCCGTCGCTGCCCGCCAGCGGATCGGTGATCCGCAGCTCGGCGCCGAAGGCCTTCAAGATCCGCTTGCGCTCGGGGCTGGCGCTGTCCGGCAACGCCAGCGTCACCGGAATGCCCAGCGCCGCGCCGATCATGGCGTAGGCGATCCCCGTGTTGCCCGAGGTGGCGTCGAGCAGCCGCCGGCCGTTCGTGAACAACCCGCGGCGCAGCGCGTCCATCACCATCGAGAGCGCCGGCCGGTCCTTCACCGAGCCGCCCGGGTTGGCCCACTCCGCCTTGGCGTAGAGCCGCACTCCCGTTTTTCCCGTGAGCTCCGAGAGGTCGATCAGCGGCGTGTTGCCGATCAGCTCCAGAAGGTGAGCCGGCCGCCCCCGGTCTCGGGCAGGAGCCAGATGTTCGAGGGCGAGAGCGACCGTGCGCATGGCCGAATGAACGTAGCAGACGGGGGGCAGGGTGTAAAGGAGAGGAAGTCAGTCACGAATCCTTGCTCGGGGTCAGAGGCCTACCAGGTGCGCCGGCGGGCGAAGGATCTGGGGATCGCGCCCAAAGACTAAGACTTCTACTGTCTTTCAGTCCTTGACCGTCCGTGGACTGTCCGTGCTCACCCTTTCTGACGCGCAGCCCTTAAAACGGAATCGGCACCACCAGCGACGCCACGACCGCGGCCACCGTGGCAACGATGCAGACGACAGCGCCCAGGAGATGATTGCCCGTCTCCTGCTGCCGCGGATCCAAGACGTAGCCGGCGAGGAAACCTGCCGCGAAGCCGCCCACGTGGGCCGCGTTGTCGACTCCCCGCATCAGGAAGCCGAAGACGATCATGTAGATCGCGTAGCTCCAAGCCGTGCGCCCCACGACGCCGCTGCCGGTGCGCCGGCTGTAGGCGACCATGGCGCCGAGCAGGCCAAGAATCGGCGCCGAGGCCCCCACCGTCACCGCGCCCCCCAGCCCGAGGGACTGCACCACGCTGCTCGCCGCGAAGCCGCCGATCGAGGCGGCCGTGTAGAGCATCACCATGCGGCCGGGGCCGTAGAGCTCCGCCGTCTCCGGCGCGAGGATGCGGATCCAATAGAGATTGAATCCGATGTGGAGGAGCCCTGCGTGAAGCCATCCCGCCGAGAGCACCGTCCACCACCGGTGGAGATAGAACACCGGCAGCGCGCCGCTGGCGCCGAAACGCAGCAGGCTGGCCTGACTGGGGCCGCCCAGCGAGAACAGGCCGCCCATCTGGATGTGCTGCGGGTCCACCGCCAGCATGGCGAGATAAAGGAAGACGTTGCCAGCGATCACCAACTGGAAGAATCCGGCGTCCCGGCCGAGGTTGCGGACGACCGAGGTGAGCCCCCACATCCCAGGCCGCCGCCGCCCGCAATTCAGGCAGACATCGTCGTTGACCCCTACCAGCTTGCCGCACGAAGGGCAGAGCGTGGAGCCGGTGCGCTGGCGAGACAGCATGGCGATACTCTATAGGATTGGGCCAGTGGGACGGATCGCGATTGTGCCCACCGTCCCCTAGTGCTACATTCGCTGGCGAGCCTTTACGCGTATGAACCACCTCAAGATCCCCTATCCGCCGGAAGTTCTCTGGGCCATGCAGCAGGAACCGGCCGAGTTCGAGTCGGAGGCACGTCTACTGCTGGCCTTGAAGCTGTACGAGACCGGTAAGTTGAGCACTGGCTTGGCGGCCAAGTTGGCCGGAGTGCCACGCGTCACCTTTCTTTTCTTGCTCGGACAGCACGGACTTTCGCCCTTCGGGGAGGAGCCAGACGAGCTCCAGCGGGACCTGACGCATGCCCGACAGGCCCGTCGTCCTCAATAACACCCCTCTCGTCGCCCTTTGGGCGATCGGCCGTCTCGATCTCCTTCGCGACCTCTTTCGGGAAGTCCTCATACCCCGGGCTGTCGAGGAAGAGTTCCTTGCAGTTGAAACGGTCGCGCGTCAGCACGCCCTCCTTGAGGCCCCATGGGTAAGGAGTGTTCCACTTGCCCATCCTCGCCGTGCTCTGGTCTACGCAGCTCTGGACCAGGGCGAGGCTGAGGTGCTGACCCTCGCGGAGGAGAGAGAAGCTCGGCTCGTGGTCATCGATGAACTGAGGGGGCGCCGCTTTGCCGAACGACTTGGTATCCCACTGACGGGCAGCTTAGGAATTCTCCTGCTCGCCAAAGAGGCGGGGCTGATTGAATCCGTCTCGGTTTGGCTGTCCAAGCTTCAAGAGGCAGGGCTATTCCTCGCCCCCTCCTTGATCCAGAGAACTCTGGAAATCGCAGGAGAGTGCTGACCAAGATTCGTCCGTTTCCGCCTCCCGGCCCCCTTCTTGCAGCACGGGGCCACCATGAACCCACCCGACTCGTCCCAGTGGAGCCTGCAGCTCGTCTGGCTGTTCGTGCTGGCCGTGCCCATCGCCTGCGTGGCATGGACGGTGACGCACGAGGAGGTCTTCAAGGAGCCGCGAGACTACTGCGCGAAGCGTTCGCGCCTGGCTCGCGGCCTGGCCGCCCGCAAGTTCTTCTATCTGTTTACCTGTGAGTACTGTTTCAGCCACTACGTAACGATCTTTTTCCTGATCGTCACCCGCTACCGGCTGCTGCTCGACGATTGGCGGGGTTACCTGATCGCTTTTTTTTCCCTGGTGGCGATCGCCAACGTCTACATCAGCGCCTTCGGCCGCTTGCGCCAGGAGGTAAAGTCGCAGAGCTTGGACGCGACGATCAAGGAGGAGACGCTGAAGGACGTCAAATCGTCGTGACCTGCCCCTACATGCCTTCTTCCTCGCCTTCGTCAAAGTCCTCGATGTCCTCGAGGTCCAGTCCATCCCCAACCGCTTCCAGTAGAGCCAAGGCCCGCTCGGCGTCCGCCGGATGGACCTCGACGCGGTTCAGCGCGAGAGGCGTGTTGGTGAGCAGGCTGACCGGCGGCAGACGTTCTTCCAGGACACAGGCGTCGATTCCCTCGGATTCGAGCAGAGTTCGCGCGAGGTGAGCCTCCCAGGGGGTGGGGTATCGGCCCACCGTAATCAGGCTCTCCGGCTCCTCGGGTTCCGGCGGCGCCGATCGCAGATCCTCCTCGGTGACCAGGTAGATCTCCGGGATGGGCTGACGGCTGCGCAAAAGCTCCGACGCCCGCTGCGCCTCCTCGGGACGAACCTGGAGCTTGACGCCGCCCATCGTTCCAGAGAGGGCGCCATAGAGGCGGTAGAAGTGCTCGTCGGCGACGACGGCGTGGATTCCCTCGGACTCCAGGCAGGCGCGGGCGAGTTGCGCCTGCCAGGGGGACGAGAAAGTCTCGATCGTGACCAACCGCTCGAGATCGAGCTCCCCTGTTGAATCGGACATCGCGGCGATTCTACGGCGCTTCGGGGCGGGTCAGGAAATAAGCCCGGCATTGCGCATGAGGATCAGCACTACTGCCAGAAGGAGGACGAAGAACCCGGCGGTCGCCACGGCACCGAGGATGGCCGCGCGCCGGCCGCGCAGGGCGTTGAGGGCGAGATAGGCGCCGGCGACGCTGAGCAGGCCGAAGAAGACGAAGAGAGCGAGGGGCAACCAGAGATCGGACGGCTGGGGTGACATGGCGGTCGGCCTTCCAGGCGGAGCGAGTGGATCTTAGCACCCCCCACCGGCGGCGCCCCCGGTGTCCCGCATTGCCTCGTCGGCGCACTGTAGATAGGCGGACGGCTCGCTTCAACCCTGGGTGCAAACCCGCCCCGCTCGAGGAGATTTGACCTTTGACGATCCGACGCAGTCCCCAGGGGATGAAGGCCTTTCTCGTTCTCTGGGCCGGCCAGTTCATCTCCGCCATC
>Ga0075434_100005672_pt1 | contig 11390 bp, 9 predicted proteins | sample RhiMethybrSRZTD3_FD_75298 | JGI IMG/M metagenome (GOLD analysis project Ga0075434, IMG submission 75298) | Populus rhizosphere microbial communities from Tennessee, USA - Rhizosphere MetaG P. TD hybrid SRZTD3 | ecosystem: Host-associated > Plants > Roots > Rhizosphere > Soil | place: USA...
CAGTATCATCGACATGAGCGGCCCGGCCGTTGAATACTCACCGCTGTGCCACACCCACAACATCATCGTAGTGGCGCATCCAAAGCCTGGAGCCGACAAAGCCGACTACCGTTTGGCGGTGAAAAGAGCCGGCTTGAAAGCGGCGACTTACGTTGCCGCAGCAGCCCGAAACGTCGCTCCCTCTGAAAAGCGTATCTTCGAGCTTCCGCCGGTCGCGGCCAATCAAGGCCCGAAAGAGTTGCCGCGCATCGCGTATATTTTTCCGATGCATTCGCATCAACATCCGACTCAGCAAAACGAAACGGTTTTTTACGGTAGTAACATCCAGGGGTTCATGCCGACCATCGTTCATCCCAACGAGATCCTCGATGGCGGGCTGATGTTTTCTTACTCGGCGTTTACCTGGTTTGCGCAGAATCATCCTGTGATCCATGAGCTCTATCGCCGTCATGGACACGATCTTTGGTTTGCCGGCGTCGTACTAACCGTCGCGCCCGTGACCATTGCAGAGAAGGAACGCAACACCGCCCTTGCCGCGCGGTTGGCAAAGGAAGTTTTGAATGCGGATGGCGTGGTCGCGACAAAGATCGGCGGCGGCGCGGTCGATACCGACTTGATGATGATCTATACGCGCGCCGAAGAGATGGGCATGAAAGCCGCGTTGATCATCATGGAGCGCTATCCCGATACCGGCATCACTTTTGTGCCGGCGAATGTGAATGCACTTGTGACGCCGGGCCTGACCCGCGACCCGATCACAGTGCCCGCCGTCAAACGCGTGATTGGCGGCGATACGATTGCGCTGGACAATGCCGATCCGGACAACAGCAACCCCGGCGTGACAGTGATTCCCGCCACAAGCGAATTAAATCTCTGGATGGGCGACATCGCCGGCGCAATTAGTCAGGTCGGCGCCTCACGATTAACGACCTATATGAGCTGAGAAGCGTAAGTCGTAAGCGGCAAGGCGTAAGGCGTCATCCTGCCCCTTACCCCTTACGCCTGACGCCTCTCGACTCGAGGAAACGAGATGAAAAAAATCCGCGTCGTCCACTACCTCAATCAATTTTTCGCCCAGATCGGCAGCGAAGACAAAGCCGATGTCGGGCCGGAGATCAGAGACGGTCTCATCGGCCCTGGCCGAGCGCTTCAGCACGCCCTCGGCGACAACGGCGAAATCGTCGCGACGGCATTTTGCGGCGACAACTATTTCGCGGAGCATCAAGAAGCGACCATCGATGAACTGATCGGGCGAATGGCCGAATACAAGCCGACTCTTCTCGTCGCCGGCCCGGCCTTCGAGAGCGGCCGTTATGGAATCGCTTGCGGTGCGATCTGCGATGCGGCCCAGCAACGGCTAAAGATCGCCGCCGTGGCCGGCATGGACGAAGACAATGTCGGCGCGAGCCTGCATCGAAAACGAATCTATATCGTCAACTCGGGCGCGACCATCGCGCGTATGACGACGACGCTGCAGCGAATGGGGGCGCTCGGCATCAAACTCGCTCGCCGCGAGTCCATCGGCAAACCAGAAGACGAGGGCTATCTACCGAGGGGCATAAAGCGCAACGAGTTTGCCGCGAAACCGCCCGCTGAGCGAGCCGTCGACATGCTGCTCGCCAAGCTGCGAGGTCAAGCATTTAGTTCGGAGATCGCGCCGCCTAAATTTACGGGCAGCAAGCCGGCCGCCCCGCTGCGCGATCTCAAATCCGCGGTCATCGCACTGGTCACCGATGGCGGCCTGGTGCCCGAGGGCAATCCGGAAAAAATCGAACCTGGAAGACCGACTCGTTTTACCACGATTCCGATTTCCGGCGTAACTTCCCTCGAGCCCGAAAAGTATGACGCCGTCCATTCCGGTTACGACACCGCAATCGCTAATCGAGATCCAAACCGCCTGGTGCCCCTCGACACGATGCGCGATCTCGAACGTGAGGGTGCAATCGGCAAACTCCATGAAATCGTCCATTCCACCGGCGGCGCGCATGCCGCGGTCGAAAACGCCACCCGGATCGGCAAGGATATCGCTAATCGACTGAAAGCCGCCGGAGTCACCGGCGTCATTCTGACATCCACCTGAGGATCCAGCACTCGCTGCGGCGCAGCGATCAGTAAGGAAATCGAAAAGCTCAATATCCCCGTCACGCAAATCTGCACGATGATACCGGTGGCGAAAGAGGTCGGCTCTTTGCGGGCAATCCCTTCCGGTGGAATTGTTAGCCCGACCGGCAATCCTGAGCTGCCGCCGGAAAAGGAGAAAGAGTTCAGACGCGAGCTGATACTGAAGGCACTGCAAACTTTGCAAGAGGAAGTCTAGCGTGATGTCTCAAAAGTTCGTTGAACAAGCCATTGCTCTCTTTCGCGTCATACCGGCGAAGGCCGGTATCCAGAAGCTTCTGAAATTCCTGGATTCCGGGTCGCGCTAGCTATCGCCAGCTTGCCCGGAATGACGTTCGAATTATATTTGCGAATTTCGGTGCCAGTACACTAGCTACGATTGAAGGGCACCGCGTAGCGGAAAACATCTGAAAGTTACCTGCAGAAAGGAAAACCGACATGAAGCAGAGCACCCAGCGCATCCTGACCACGCACTGCGGCAGTCTAGCCCGGCCTCCCGAGCTGCTGGACATCATGAAAGCAAAGATCAATGGCGAACCGTACGACTCGGATAAGTATGCGGCGACCTTGCGTCGCAGTGTGGCCGAGATCGTCAGTAAGCAATCCGAATGCGGAATCGACATCGTCGCGGATGGTGAGCAGAGCAAACCAGGATTTTACACCTACGTGCGCGAGCGGCTCACCGGTTTCGAAAAGAAAGAGGCGCCAAAGGCGGCCTGGACGCAATGGTCGGGCGAAGTCGCGATGTTTCCAGAATACTATGAACAGTATTTCAGCCGGCGCATGATGGGCGGCAGCATCACAGCGCGCGTGCCGTTGGTTTGCACCGGCCCGATCGCGTATCGAGGACAGGAGGCGATCCGCAAAGATATTGAAAACCTCAAAGCCGCGCTCGTCGGGTTGAACGTGGAGGAGGCCTTCATGCCCGCCGTGGCGCCGACAGGGGTTGGCAGAAACGAGTATTACCGCTCGGAGCAAGAATATTTAAACGCGGTCGGAGATGCTTTGCGCGAAGAATACACAGCGATTGTCGATGCCGGATTGATTCTTCAGGTCGACGATCCTTGGCTCACCGAAGTGCACAGCCAAGATCCGAACCTAAGTCCGGCTGAGCAGAGAAAAATCGCCGAGCTGTCGGTCGAAGCTCTGAATCATGCGATTCGCGGCATACCAGCGGAGAAAATCCGCTTTCATACCTGCTACGGCATCAACGAAGGGCCGCGCATTCATGATGCGCCGCTCAAAGAAATCGTCGATCTCATCTTGAAAGTGAACGCCGGCGCTTATGCCTTCGAGGCGGCCAATGCCCGACATGAGCACGAGTACCGCGTCTGGGAAGACGTCAAGCTGCCTGAAGGAAAAATATTGATTCCCGGCGTAATCACCCACTGCAGCAACATCGTCGAGCATCCAGAGCTGATCGCCGAACGAATCATCCGTTTTGCTAAACTCGTCGGACGCGAGCGCGTGATCGCGGGCGGCGACTGCGGCTTTTCGTCGCAAGCGACCTACAACCCCGAGGTTCATCCGAAAATCGTCTGGGCAAAATTTCAGGCGATGGCGGAGGGAGCGAAGCTGGCGAGCCGACAACTGTGGCGGTAAGCGCAGCCGCCGTTAGGATTAGGCTTGCGACATCGACGTGCCATAGGCATCGCAGAAAGGTGAAAATGCCCCTTCTGCCGTTTGGCACCTTTCGCAGCCTGCGAACAGATCAATGCCGCAGTGTGGGCCAAGCACGTGGAGATTTCCGCGAGATTTTTTCAAGTGAAGGCGATTTGGACTGTTCACCACCAAGGAACAAAGATCACGAAGGAAAAAATCAAAAATCTTTTTCCAAACTTCGTGTGCTTCGTGGCTTCGTGGTGAGTCAATCATCGGTCAAGGTGACGCTATGTACGATCTAATCCTCAAAGGCGGGCGCATTTACGATGGCTCGGGCATGCCGTCGTTCCTTGGCGATATCGCGATCAGTGAGGGCCGCATTCAGGCCATCGGACGGATCAATGGTAATGCCGAGCACGTGCTTGATGTTGGCGGTCTTGCCGTGGCACCTGGCATTATCGACTTCCACACGCATTTCGACGCACAGCTCTGGTGGGACCCGCTGGCCTCATCGTCGAACCACCATGGCGTCACGACGATCATCATGGGCAATTGCGGTCTAACACTTGCGCCGTGCAAGGCTGAAAATCGTGAAGCGTTAATCGGCGCCTTCGTGCGCGTTGAGGACATGCCGCGTGAGAGTTTGCAGGCAGGCATTCCGTGGGCGTGGACGACACATGGTGAATTTCTCGATGCACTAGAGCAGCAACCGCTGGGCTTGAATGTTGCGACGTTGATCGGCCATTGCGCCGTACGCCAATACGCAATGAGCGAAGCCAGTGTCGAGCGCGAAGCCAATGACACGGAAATCATCGAGATGGCAGAGTTGGTGCGTCAGGGCATGGCTGCTGGCGCCTTCGGTTTCTCGACCAACGCCAACCAGCGTCACTACCGAGAAGACGGCAAGCCGGTGCCGAGTCGCTTTGCCGGCCTCGACGAGGTCGCGCGTCTGTGCCGTGCGGTCGGGGACAGCCGGCGCGGGTTGGTTCAATTCACCCACGGCGCGTTTGCTTCCCCCGAACACGTCGCGCACATCGGCAAGTGGTACGATACGATTCTGAAGGAAACGCGCCGGCCGTTGATCGGCGAAAGTATCCGGCATTTCTGGAGGGAGCCGGACTTGTGGCGCAAACAGTTGAGCGATGTTCAAGAGCGGTGTCTTCAAGGCTATGCGGCTTATGCGATGACGAGTACGCGACGCTCGATGCGGCGTTGGACGTTGAAAGACACCACGCGCCTCGACGAAATGCCTGCATGGAAAAATCTACTTAATTTGCCTATCGATTTGCGCAAAGAGAAATTGAGCGATCCGCAAACTCGAACCGAGCTCGCCAGAGCCATGGAAACCGGCAAGCCAATGGATTTCTCTCACCGTTGGGACTTGATCTCGGTGAAAAAAGCCGCGCGCGCGGAAAATAGATCGACTGAAACCAAAAGCGTTGAAGAGATTGCGCGGGAGAAAGGAAAATCACCGATCGATGCATTTTTGGATTTGGCCCTCGCCGAAGATCTCGAAACGACGTTCGAGGATTGCGCGAGCCAGGGTGATGTTGAGGCAGTCAAAGAAATCTTCAGCAACCCCAACGTCTTGCTGGGCCAGTCGGACGCCGGAGCCCACGTCGCCAATGCCAGCCCTGGATTCGGCTTTTCAACGACCATGCTCGCCTACTGGGTGCGCGAGCAGCAGGTCATGAGTCTCGAAAAAGCCATAAAGAAAATGACCTTCCTACCCGCGTCACTCTTCGGTCTCTATGACCGCGGTCTTGTTCGCCGCGGCATGGCGGCCGATCTTTTCGTCTTCGACCCGGAAAAAATCGATCTGGCCGAGCCGGAGAAAGTTTCCGATCTTCCTGAAGGCGCAATGCGTTACATTCAGGGCGCCAAAGGCATTCACTACACGATCGTTAACGGATCAGTGCTGATGAGAAACGGCGTCCATACGGGTGTCTACCCCGGAAAAGTCTTGCGGAGTTCTTGATTAGCCTTTCAGATCGTTCCGCTGCTGTCGGGTGGTTGCGTCAAGTCGTAGGGGCGCCGCATGCTGCGCCCGGATTTGCGTTCGAGCCCGAACATGGTACAGGCGTTCGTATGAACCGGATCGCCGTGACTTGCGGACTCGGGCAATTCATCGGAGACCAAATATCTCTTTCCACATCTTTTCGTACTTAGGATAATCCTTCACATCGTTCTCGCCGACCGGGTAAACCTTCGCCGGCCGTGTTTTTTCGACCGGTTCGACTTTCGGGTGCGCCGGCAGCCGGCCGCCTTGGGCAAAAACCCTTTGACCTTCTTCGCTTGCGGTCCAACGCGCAAATAATAGCGCCGTATTGGGGTGCGGCGCATTTTTGAGGATCGCTGTCGCGTCGATATCACCGGTTCCTTCACTCAGCATGTAATCGACCGGAGCGCCCTTTCGTTTACGCACTGGGTAATGGTGCGCATAACAGGTGACGCACGCAGCCGCCTGCCCCGCAACCAATAGCTCGGCGAGTTGGGAATGCCCTTTGTGAAATTCAGGGTTGTTTGCGGCGATGCGCTTGAGGAGTGCCACGGCTTTTTCATCGCTTTTATACTTGTAGCGTGCCAGGCCGATCAGCAGCTGAAAATCGCGCGGCTCGGCGATGATACGATTGCTCCAGCGCGGTTCGGCGAAATCCTCGAATTGTTTTGGCTCTTCTTCTTTCTTAACCTTTGTCGTGTTCCACGCCGGCACAATATAAATCAAATCGCTCGCCACCCAGCTCGTTCCTTTGAGCTCCTTGGGGAAAGCGTCAGCCTCCGGATAGAGTCTGTCGAGAAACAAACCTTGGTCCTTCACATGAACCAAGCCGTCCAACAGCGTTTGAAATATATCGGCCAGCACTCTTCCGCCACGAGCCTCGGCAATCACCCGAGCCGCAAGCTGATCTGCGGTGGCGTCTACATGATTCACCTTGATGCCGGGAAACCGTTTCTCGAATGCGGGCAGAATCGTCTCTGCATTGATCTGCGCCAGGGTTCCGTAAAAGTTGAGTGTGCCGCCTTCCGTCAACGCTTTTTTATAAACTTCATCGATCGTTTGCCCTCTTCCCTCGCTCACTACAGCAAGGATTATGATTGAAAGAACGAGGAGTCTGGTCGCTCTCATAAACCCTCCCTAACGACTACCGGACGGCCTTGTGAGGATCGCTGAACGGCTAAATTAGCCGTTGTCATTGGAAAGCCTTGTTGATAGAGTCTGCCCTCGCTGGGCACGGATTTACCGCGAGATCAGTCCGAAATCAATTCGAAAGGAGAAACGGCGATGGGCTTATTAGACGGTTTGCTTGGCGAGTTAATGGGTTCGTACCTGGGAGGAAGCCAACAGCGAAGTCCCTTCGGTAGCGGCAGCCAAATGCAAGGCGGGAACATGCTCCTGCAAATTGCGTTAATGATGCTGCAGCAAAATGGCGGCCTCGAGGGAGTCCTCGGCAAATTTCGACAAGGCGGCCTTGCACAACAGGCGGACTCCTGGGTCGGCACCGGAAAAAACATGGACGTCTCTGGGGATCAGGTTCAAGAGGTCTTCGGTCCGTCGACCATGGGCGATCTCGCATCGAAGCTGGGCATGCCGACGGGGCAGGCCGGTTCGGTGATGGCACAGATACTGCCGGAGTTGATCAACCAACTTACTCCACAGGGCCAAATGCCGGAAAACAGCAACCAGAGTATTTCAGACGAGTTATCGAAGCTCGCTAATAGCGCTCGCGACATGGCCGGTTAGAGCGCACAGGATCCAAGGCTACAAAGCTAAACTATCCGTAAGGAGGTACATATGCTTGGCCTTTTGATGACGATTGTCGTCGGTTTTATCGTCGGAGTGATTGCGAAGCTCATCATGCCGGGCAAGGAAAACATGGGCTTCATTATCACCACCCTGCTCGGCATTGCCGGAGCGATTGTCGCGACTTACATTGGTCAGGCAGTCGGTTGGTACGAAGCTGGACAGGGCGCGGGCTGGATCGGTTCGATTGTCGGCGCTTTTGTGTTGCTCTGGATCTATCACAAATTTCAGAATCGCAGCGCGACAGCGTAGATAATACCGCATTTTCGGTTTGATTCATGGATGGCGGTCCACTTGGGCCGAGGTGCAAGGTGACTGCTCATCCCGAATGAGCAACCGATCGGTCATTGCGCTGAATGACTTTTATTTCCCTGGATAGCGCTTAACCATCTCGTTAAAGAAGCCCTCTTTTTCAAGCTCCTGCAAAAAACTCATATCCACGAACTGCTCCGGCTTTGCCGTCTTCGCCTGCGGCATGGTCGGCGCGAGCCGATCCAAAAGAAACTGCAGGCCTTTCAGCGTCGGATAAGGTTTCTTGGGTGTCGTGCTGACGTAAGCCTGATAGGAGCTTTCCAATACATCGGCGTCGTTGGTGCGCATGTACTTTGCGAAAACTTTTTGCGCCGCTTGCTTATTGTTGAAGATAAAGTGAATCCCTTCGATGTAACCCTTCAGCGCTGACTTGACGACCTCCCTGTTGGTCTTGATGTATGCACGCGTGGTAGCCATTCCGTTTCCTTGAACCTCGACTTTCAAGTCGGGGATTTTGACCAGTTCCACCAAACCCATTCGCTTTGCGATCGGTACCGTAGACGAATTGAAAATCGCCGCATCAATCTTACCGGCCGACATCGCTGCTACTCGCTCGGCATCCGGTCCGCCTGGTACGAGGATGAGATCCTTATCGGGGTCAAGATGAAGATGTTGCGCGAGAATGATGGCAGCGAAATGAGTCGCGGCACCGAAGCCGCTAATGCCGATTCGCTTTCCTTTCAATTGCTCGAGTCGCGTAATTCCCGGCTGAGCAAAAACCGTCGAATCGTAATAATTCTCAACACCCGCGATCAGCACGAGATCAAATCCGGCGAGTCCGGCCTGAACCACTTGGCCGATGCTCATCAAAGGGGGATCGCCGCCGGCCAGCGCTTGAATCGCCAATTGCCCGCCGCGCAGAAAAATCGGCTCCACATCGAGGCCGTATTTTTTGAACAGCCCTTCATCCTTCGCGACCCAGATGTGAGCCTGACGAAACCCGAGCGACGGATAACCAAAGCGGACTTTTTTCAATTCCTGCGCGTCTGGGGCAGCCGTGAAAACGATTTGCAGGCCGAGAAGAAAAGCCAACGAGAAGTGGACGGGTGAGTATCTCGACATGGTCGGCTCCTGTAGGCTCTAGAACAATTCCAGGAATCCGAGGGCGAATGCCATTCGCCCCTACATTCGGGTTCCGTCTTCGCTTCCTTGCAGCAGTCGCTGTTGTCTTATCTTCTTACTATTGTAGCTGCAAATTTGCTCGGCTTGCGAAACTCTCGCGACACGCACCACAGAGCGCACAGCGAACACGGAGCAAAAATAGAGAAAAGACAGTTCAATTTTCAAAAGCCTCGCTGTTGCGCCTGTGACCTCTGTGTCCTCCGTGGTGGAACTGGCGCGCGTCCTCATCGCAAATACCCGCGCTCGCGCCAGAAGCGCTCGGCGGCGGGATGCAGCGGCACTTCGAGGTGTCCTTCCGGAGTGTCGCGTACCATCGTCTCGAGCGGCAGAGGGCGGTCCTCGGCCCAGGGAATACGTTCTTTGCTTTCCTCCAGGGCCCGGCAAAAATCGGCGACCATCTCATCGGGAGTATTTGCATGGGTGTAGATCGGCCAGCCACTGAAATCGAGTGTCGGCACGTCAGCAGCGAGTTTAGGAAAATTTGTTTTTGTAATCGTGCCGCGTCGCAGACCGGATTTCTCGAGTTGCCCCAGAATATCTTCGTCCAAGGACAGAAAATTCATCCCAAGCTCGAGCGCCATGTTACCCCACGCGCTCGCCCCTTCATCGAAAATCGCATCAATTTCGCCTCGCAGCATGGCGCCGATTCGATTCGGGCCGTACGCCATGCCGGCGTCGTAGCGCACTACACCGCCCCAGGAGACAATATCGGCGAGACTGAATCCGGTGGCCGCCAACACCCGATCCATGATCAAATGGAGCGAGTGATCGGGTTGGGCGCGCAGTGACACACGCAACGGAAATCGCCGCTCGCCAATCTCGCGAAATGATTTCAACCCGGTTTCGCACTTCACGGCGAAAACCATTTGATCTAAAGAGGGCAGCACCGCAATGCTACGCAAGGGTACGGGTTGGTTGAATGGCACAGCGCCGAGGGCAGCGAGTTTGAGGATCATCGAGGGGTTGATGATCGCGAATTGAACTTTGCCGGCCGCGACCTCATGGATGGTCGCCGGGCTGTCGCTCGCGAAGAGTGTCAACGGCCATTCCGTCGAGCCCTGTTCTCGCAGCTGAATGCGCGCCTGAAGAAAGGGGAAGTCTTTTCGACTCACCAGATGCGACGCCACCTCGAGCATTAGACGTGATCGGGTCGTATGCGGATGCGTGCGCAAACGGGTCGGCTTGAGGAGGAGTTCGTCGTCGCTCATATATTAGGGTCAATGACTCACACGAAGAGCACGAAGGACACGAAGGTCTGAATTGTAGTTATTTTCGTGCGCTTTGTGAACTTCGTGGTGATCATCTCTGGCGGTCGAAGCTACTTCGCCTTCAGCTCGCGATAAACTTCGCGCGCCAGCGAAAAATCCGCGACACGCGATATCGGCACGGATTGCTTCGAATTGGAAATTTTCAAACTTTCGTCGATGCCCGCCTGCAATGCGGCATCCGACGATACGCCCGTCTCCGTCCACGTTTTGATCATCATCTCGAAGGCTTTTTCGGCGACGTCACGCTCGAGCTTCCATTTGGCCATGATCAGTCCGATGGAATCCTGACGTTGCGCGCGCGCCTGCGTCATGCCGTGAAAAGCAACCGCGATCATTTTTTTGACCTGGTCCGGTCGTTGCTGCAGCCAGCGCTCCGAAACACCATAACCGCCGTTGATGCTTTCGAGCGTTTCCCCCATAAAGGCAAGTCTCCGCAGACCTAAACCCTCGGCGTAAATGTCGGCAGGCAAAGTCAGCGTCGTCGCATCCACCGCGCCGGCGCGTAAAGCTTGGAGTCGATCCGGAGTGTTGCCGATCACGCGCAAAGTCATTTCTTTGTCGGCATCGATGCCGGCGTCTTTGAGCAAACGCCGGGATAAAAACGATTCGCCCGAAGTTAACGTCGCAACGCCTAAAACTTTTCCTCTGAGTTCTTTGATCGAGCGCACCTCCGGCCGCGACATCAAGGAAAACAACGGCCGGTCGTTGTAGACCATCACCAGCTTCACGGAGAGACCACGCACCGCCGCATTAAGCGTCGTACCCGCAAAGATCACATACTGGATATCTCCCGAGACAAGCGCCGTAACCGCAATGGTGGGCGGAATGTTGATCAGCTCAACGTCGAAACCCGCCTGCTCGAACAAGCGATTTTCCTTAGCAACGATGATCGGAAAAGGAATCAGTCCGCCCACCGAGTAGCCAATTCGTACCCTTTCAAGCTCTTTACTTGCCGCCTCGCCAGAATCTCGGAGCGAGCACGCTGCGAATAGAGTCAGAATCCAAATAAAGATGCGCCGCGTCTTCGATTGCATTTCGATTGTTAGCTGATTTTCTTCACGGCCAGCGATTTCTATGCTGCGGGCGCTTGGCCCAGTAATCTTCGAATGCCTTGGCACCCGCGCGCTCGTAAACGCGATGGTGCGTCGCTTGGTCAGCTTCGTGCG
>Ga0075434_100005674_pt1 | contig 11389 bp, 12 predicted proteins | sample RhiMethybrSRZTD3_FD_75298 | JGI IMG/M metagenome (GOLD analysis project Ga0075434, IMG submission 75298) | Populus rhizosphere microbial communities from Tennessee, USA - Rhizosphere MetaG P. TD hybrid SRZTD3 | ecosystem: Host-associated > Plants > Roots > Rhizosphere > Soil | place: USA...
GTCGTCGAGCTCGTCAGACGGCCGTCCCAGGGCGATGTCGCTCACCGCCGAGGCCGGCATGTGCCGCGCCAGGATGCGGCCGTGGGCGAGCGAGCAGTAGCTCGAACGCAGGCGGCGGGCGGCCGCGAGGGTGGCGATCTCGTAGCGGCGCTCGTCCATGTTGGCCTTGATGGCGCCGTTCAGCCCACGCCACGCGGCATAGACGCCCGGGCGATGAGAGTATGCCCGGGTGAAGTTCGGCAGGAATCCCCAGCCGGCCCGGTCGGTCTCGTACATGTCGGCGACGTCGCCCTCGGCGGCGTCGGTCGGGATCGTGTCGATGAACGCCATCGGCTCTTCCTTGTCGTCTCGGCGGTGGTGGTCAGGCGGGCTCGCGCAGAGCTGCCGCGCGCGCGTCCGCGTGCCGGCGAAGCGTCTCACACACCTGGGCGCAGAGGGCGAATACCGCGGGGTCGCGGACGCGGTAGTAGCCGTGCAGGCCCTGGCGGCGGCGCTCGACGAGGCCCGCGTCGGCCAGGAGCGCGAGGTGCTTCGACACGTTCGCCTGGGTGCAGCCGAGCTCGGCCGCGAGGCTGCCCACGCTGCGCTCGCCGTCGCCCAGAATATCGAGCAGGCGCAGGCGCGTAGGCTCCGACAGGAGCCGGAATCGCTCGGCGATTGCCGTGGCCATGGCAGGGGTAAGGGGTCGGGGCAGCGTCACTTGCAAAAGTGTACCGCATGTGCAACTATATAGCTAGTCAGTTGAATATTGCTTGAAGGAGCATCTGTGTCCAGCATCGAGATCACCAAGAGCAACTTCCAGGCCGAGGTCGTCGACTCCGACGTCCCCGTCCTGCTCGACCTGTGGGCGGCCTGGTGTGGCCCGTGCCGCATGGTCTCCCCCATCGTCGATGAGCTCGCCGGCGACTACTCCGGGCGGATCAAGGTCGGCAAGGTCGACGTCGACGCCGAGCCCGAGCTGGCCGGCGCGTTCGGCGTCTCCAGCATCCCGACGCTTCTCCTGCTCAAGAACGGCGAGATCGTCGAGCGCGCGGTGGGTGCGCGGCCGAAGGCACAGCTCGCGCAGGCCCTGCGCCTGGACGAGCACGTGACCGCCGCCGTCTAGTTCCGACCCCTCCGAATCGGGGAGGGCGGATCACCGCGGACGGGAGCGCGGCCGTGAGGCCGAGCGCCGATCACCCACGTACGCGGGCCGATGACCTGCCGCCGGTATCGGCCCGCGCTTCCCCCACCTCTCGCTCGTACTGCACGGCCGTCCATGCGACGCGCATGCCGGCGCGCTCGTAAAGCCTGACCGCGGTCGGGTTGTCGCCGTCCACGCCGAGCCCGACGCTGCGCTCCCCGCCCGTCCACAGCCGCCGCAGGGCGTCGTGCAGCAGCGCGGCGCCGACGCCCCGGCGCCGCCACGGGGCGCGCACGGCGAGGGCGTCGATGTAGCCCATCCCGAAGGTCCGCGCCGTGCAGAGTGCGACGCCACAGACCTCCGCGCCCTCGCGGGCGACGACCCACACATCCGGATCGAACCGCTCGTCGGCCGCCTTCGCCTGGCGCCACTCGGCCTGATGGGTCCAGCGGCGCTCAAACGCCTCCTCGACACACGCGTCCACCTCTGCGTCGTCGAGGCCGGGCCGGAAGCTCGCGAGCACGATGCCCGGCGGCGGCGCAGGCGGCGGAGGCGGCGCGTCCAGATCGACCCGCATCCGCAGGTGCTGCGACGCCGCGACGTACCCCCGGCCCTCCAGCAGCCTGCAGGCGGACCGGTCGGCGGCGAGCACCGAGTTTCGGACGACCGCGCCGCCGGCGAGCTCGACCGCGCGCTGCTCGGTGATGTCGACCAGCATGCCGCCGACGCCCCGTCCCGCGTGCGCGGGATGCGTCCAGCCGAGCGCCTGGAGGCGGCCGCCGCCCGTCCCGTGGAGGGTCGCGTGCCCGGCGAGCTGCCCGGCCCGCTCCACCAGCCAGACGTCCGCCGGCTCGGCCGACGCGGTTCTCCACTCGTCCTCGACGTCGGCGACCGTCCAGGCGCCGTCGCCCCCGTACACCGCGTCGTACGCGTTCACGAGCGCGGCCACCGCAGCGGCGTCTTGCGGCCGCGGCGGTCGCGCCTCGAGGGTCACGCGCGCAGCGGCTCGGCCAGCGCCTCGTCGACGGCGTCCGCGTCGGCGGGGATCGCGATCGTCTCGACCGCCTGCTCCACCGCGTCGACCGTCTTCAGGCCGTCGCCGGTGATGTAGACGACGACGGTCTCGCCCGCGCCGATCTCGCCTCGCTCGGCCAGCTTGCGTAGGACGGCGGTCGTGACGCCACCCGCGGTCTCGGTGAAGATGCCGGTCGTGCGGGCGAGCAGCTGCATGCCCTCGACGATCTCGGCGTCGGAGGCGGCCTCGATGCTGCCTCCGGTGCGACGGGCGACGCCGAGCGCGTAGACGCCGTCGGCGGGGTTTCCGATCGCGAGCGACTTGGCGATGCCGGTCGGGCGGACGGGAACGACCTCGTCGCCGCCCGCGGCGAACGCCGTGGCGACCGGGGAGCAGCCCTGGCCCTGCGAGCCGTGCATGACCGGCGCCTCACCGGGGTCGATCAGCCCGGCGGCGCGACCCTGCTCGAAGCCCTGCAGGATCTTCGTATAGAGCGACCCGGAGGCGATCGGCGCGACCACGCGGTCGGGCGCGCGCCAGCCCAGCTGCTCGGCCGTCTCGAGCGCGATCGTCTTCGAGCCCTCCGAGTAGTAGGCCCGCATGTTCACGTTCACGAACGCCCACGGCCGGTCGTACGCCAGCTCGGAGCAGAGCCGGTTGACGTCGTCGTAGGAGCCGTCGACGGCGAACACGGTCGCGCCGTAGGCGGCCGCGGCGATGATCTTCTCCCGTTCGAGGTTCGCCGGCACGAAGATGTACGTCGGCAGGCCCAGCGCGGCACCCGCGGCGCCCGTCGCGCCGGCCAGGTTGCCGGTCGAAGCGCACGCGAGCGCGCCGAAACCGAGCTCGGCCGCCTTGGCGGCGGCCACCGCGACCACCCGGTCCTTGAACGAGTGGGTCGGGTTCGAAGTCTCGGTCTTCACGTAGAGCTCGCAGTCGAGGCCGAGCTCGGCCGCGAGCCGGTCGGCCCGGATCAATGGCGAGCAGCCCACCGGCAGGCCCTTCTCGGGCGGCGCGACGGGCAGGAAGTCGGCGAAGCGCCAGAGCGTCTGCGGCCCGCCGGCGATGCGCTCGCGGGCGACCGGCTCGGACTCGTCCCAGCCGACCTCGAGCGGGCCGAAACAGCGGTCACAGGCGAACAGCGCCTCGAGAGGGTAGGTGGCGCCGCAGCCCTTGCAGGCGAGGTGGGTGGCCTTCATGGTCGATCCCCTACGTTCGGGCCGGCGCCCTGCGGCGCGGCCGGTTCACATCGTCCGGGATCCGCGGATCCCGCCGGATTTGGCACCTTTCCCGGCCGTGGCCGGGATGGTTGCCGAGGCTTCACAGGGCCGGTCCCTCCGCCTCTCTGGATGCGACGCCGGGGATCGCCCCGGCGGGTCCGCAAACTGCTCGTCACATCGTAGCGGGAAGATTTTCCGTGCGGCCCGCGTCCCTTGGACATGTTCGCCAACGCACACGTGCACGAGGAGCTTTCCCGGCTCCGCGCCGCAGAGATCGCCGCCCAGGCCCGCCACGCGGAGCTGATCCGGCGCGCCCGCGGCGGCACGCTCCAGCCCGAGCTACGGGCCGGACGCGAGCACGATTTGCGCGCACGCTTGGCCGCGCGACGGCGCGGCCGGCCGGCGGTGGCCTAGCGCCACGCCGGCGCCGGCTTGGTAGCCGTCTGAGCTCACCCCTCGTTCAGGCGGCTGCCTCGACCGGCCCGTTCAGGCGTGACCTCGATCTGCGACCACGTCACCGATGGCAGAGCGCCTGCAAAGAGCGCCGTCGCCGCTGCCCGGGCCGCGCCCTCATCGGCGGCACGGACGGAGAGGCTCGCCTCGATGTCATCACCCGCGCCGTCCTCCCCGAACCGCGTGATCGCGAAGCCGCTCCCGGGCGCGACGCTCGCGACCCACCGATGCGCCGCGACGGCCTCATCGCGGCCCCAGTGGGGGTCGCTTGCGTCGCGGACCGCCCCATCCGTGCCCGTCGCGGACACGCGCCAGTGCGAGTCCCCGGCGCGCGTCCGCTCATCCGGCAAAGCTTACGCTAGGCGGCTGCCTCGACCGGCTCCCGCGCCACGGCCACGCCTGCCAGCGCCGCCAGTCGCCGGTCGGACTGCTCCTGCGCCCAGGCGGCGAACGTGCCGTCGGCGGGCCGCTCGGCCGCGTAGGCGCGGACGATGCGCTCCACCGCGTAGCGGGCGTCGTCGGCCGGGATCGCCTTCGACGCGACCCGCCGGCCGAACCCGGCGTCGGCACCCAGGCGGCCGCCGATGTGCAGGATGAATCCCTGCACGCGGCTCCCGTCCGCGAGCCGGGCGATGCCGCCCTGCAGGCCGATGTCGGCCACCTGGTACTGGGCGCACGCGTTGGGGCAGCCGTTCAGGTTGATGCGCAGCGATCCGGCCACGTCGCCCACCCGCTTCTCGAGATGCTCGATCAGCTCGCGGGCGCGCTCCTTGGTCTCGACGATCGCGAGCTTGCAGAACTCCATGCCCGTGCACGAGATGATCCCCCGCCGGAACGTCGACGCCCGGGTCGGCAGGCCGACGTCGGCGAGCGACGCCGACGCCTCCTCGACGTCCGCGTCGGGCACGCCGAGCACGATGATGTTCTGGCGGTTGGTGCAGCGCAGCTCGCCGGAGCCGAACCGGTCGGCGATGTCGGCGACCGCGATCATCTGCTCGCCCGAGAACCGGCCGCGCAGCGTGGTCGCGCCGAGGTAGTAGAGCCCCGGCTCGACCTGGGGGTGGACGCCCAGGTGGTCGCGGTGGGGATCGATCGGGTCGGCGGGGGCAACGGATGTCGGCAGCGACCGGCCCAGCTTGCGCTCGACCTCGGTCCGCAGCCGCTCGACGCCCCACTCGTCGACCAGGAACTTGATCCGCGCCCGCGTCCGCTTGGTGCGCTTGCCCTCGTCACGGTAGATCTCGGTGATCGCGGCGCACACCTCGGTGGCCTCCTCGGGCAGGACGAACGCGTCCAGCCGCCGGCCCATACGCGCCGAGGCACCCAGGCCGCCGCCGACCCAGACGTCGTAGCCGAGCACGCCGTCGCGCTCGACGGCGACGAGGCCGATGTCGTTGATCTCGTGCTGCGCGCAGCGGTGCAGGCACCCGGAGACCGACACCTTGAACTTGCGCGGCAGGTTCGAGAAGCGCTTGTCGCCGACGAAGGTGCGCTCGAGCTCGGCGATCAGCGGGCGCGAGTCGAGCAGCTCGTGGCCGTCGACGCCGGCGAGCGGGCAGCCGACCACGTTGCGCCAGACGTCACCGCAGGCCTGGGTGAACGAGAGGCCGACCGCGTTCAGCTCGTCGAGCACGACGGGCAGGTCCTCGATCCGGAGCCAGTGCAGCTGGATGTTCTGACGCGTCGTGATATCGCCCATGCCCCGCCCGTAGCGTTCGGAGAGGCGGCCGATCGTGCGCAGCTGCTCGGAGGTGACGATGCCGTTCGGGAACTTGATCCGGAGCATGAAGAGCCCGTCGGTGTCGTCCGACGGCCCCGGGTCGCCGGACGCGGCCGACTCCTCCGCCCGCTGGGTGTAGATGCCGTACCAGCGAAACAGCGTCAGGTCGTCCGGCGCGATGGCGTCGAAGCCGAGCTCGGCGTACCGGTAGATGTCGGCAAGGACGTCCAGGCCGTCCTTGCGGGCCTTGATGTGCTCGATCTCCGGCAGCTTTGCAGCGGCATCGACGGACATGGCGTGGCTCCTTCGGAGGTGGTGGCCGCCACCATAGCAGTTTGGATCCAAACATCAAGCGTAGGGATACATGCTGGGGATGTTCGGCTCCCCGCAGTGTTACGATCGAGGGTGTGAGCCCGAACACACCGACCCTCTCCCGGGCCGACGACCTGGCCCACAAGCTGCAGGTCGAGATCGTCACGGGCCGCATCCCGCTGGGCTCGCGCCTGCGCCAGGAGGATCTCGCCAGCCGGTTCGGTGTGAGCCGCACGCCCGTGCGCGAGGCGCTGCGCCAGCTGCAGGCGATCGGGCTCGTCGACCAACTCGGCCACCGCGGCGCTGTCGTGCGCCGGTTCAGCCCGGAGGAGTGCCGCAACGTCTACCTGGTGCGGGCGGAGCTCGAGGGCCTGGCCGCCGAGCGGTCGGCCGGACGGCTCACCGGCTACGACAAGGGCGACCTCGACGTCGCCCAGGCGCTGCTACGCACCGGCTACGAGCGCCACCGCTCCCTGCCGCGCAACGACGAGGACGGCCTGGCCATCCTGTGCGAGCAGTGGTCGCAGGCGAACGAGCTCTTCCACAACGTGATCCTGGCAGCGGCGGCCTGCCCGCCGCTGCGCGACACGGTGCAGTCGCTCCAGAACAGCGTGCCCCGCTCCATCGCCTGGCGCACGTTCGCGGACGATCCGGACATCATCCCCCGCAGCGTGGCCGACCACGACCGCATCGTCGAGGCGCTCGTGAAGCCCGACCCCCGCCGCGCCCGCAAGCTCCTGCACCAGCACGTGCTCGAAACGGGCGACACCGCCGCCCGCTGGCTCGAGCGGCAGGGCTCCTGAGGCATCACGCCTCGCCGGCGTGAATAAAAGGGTCTGACCCCGTGTATTCAGCCGGGGACGCGGGCGGCGCCGTAGTACGAGCCGCCGCCGGAGAGCGACGAGATCTGCACCACGGTGCCGGTGTGCGGCGCGTGGATTATCGAGCCGCCGCCGATGTAGATGCCGACGTGGTTCAGGCCGTCGAAGAAGACCAGGTCGCCCGGCTGGAGGTCGCCCTCGGACACGTGCGGGAGCGCGTAGTACTGGGCCGCGGCGTTGTGCGGGAGCGACACGCCGAGCTGCGAGTAGACGTACATCGTGAGCCCCGAGCAGTCGAAGCCGGACGGGCTGGCGCCGCCCCACACGTAGGGCACGCCCAGATACCGCTCGGCGATGGCGACCGCCTGGCCGCCGAGCGTGCTCGCGGGCGGGTTCGGCAGGTTCGAGGGCGGGGCGGTGCCTGAGCCGGCCGCCGTCGCGCTCGCGGCGGCCGCCGCCGCTGCGGCGGCCTGCTGCTCGTCGATCATCTTGCGGATCGACGCCTTCAGGCCGTCGAGGTAGTTCATCTGCCTCGCCACCGCCGACTTGGCCCGGTCGCGCTGGGAGGCCGCGGCCGCCTGCTGCGTCTTGAGCTGGGCCTTCTGCTTCTTCAGGAGCTTCTCGCGCTGGACGATCTCGGCCTGGTCCTTGGTGATCTGCTGGAGCAGGTTCTTGTTCACGCCCGTCGTGCGCTGGAGCACCTGCACCTGGTCGACGAGGTCGCCGATCGAGCGCGCTGCGAGCACATAGGCAATCGCGTCCTGGTCGCCGCTCTTGTAGTCCTGGGTGAGGCTCGCCGCCAGCTGCTGCTGCGCCGCCTTCAGGTTCTGCCTGGCGTAGCGCAGCGTCTGCTGGTTCAGGCGCAGTGCGGCGCGCGTGTTCACGAACTTCTGGTGGATGCCGTCGTAGACCTCGACGGCGTGCTCGGCCTCGTTCGAGAGCTTCGTGAGCTGCTTCTCGGCGGCCGCGGCCTCCACCTTCTTCTGCGAGATCGACGTCGCGCCGGCGGGTGCGGCGGTCAGCGCTGTAGCCAGCATCCCGACAAGAACTCCGGTCGTGATGCTCGCTCGGGTTGCGCGGGCGCGTCCGCTCGCCTGGCCTCGGGCGGTGGGCATTGCGGGGCAGGCTACCAAACGCTGCGGCGGGACGGGACAACCACCGACAAGGCCTTTACGTTTCCGTCACAAATCGGCCGCACGAAGCGATCAGACAGCCGCCTGGCCGACGATCCAGACCGCGGCCGTGAGGGTGCACGCGACCGGCCAGCGCCACCACACCTCGTACGGCGCGCGCAGCGACCAGATGCTGCCGCATGCATAGGCAAGGAGGGTCGCGGCGATGGCCGCCGGCGCGTATTCCGTGGAGCCGCCGCGGACGGCGGCGCCGGCGACGGCGGCGTCGAACGCGGCCGCCCACGCGACCACGGCGGTCACGATCACGCGCTCGACCGCCCCCGCGCGGCCTGTGCCGGGGAGCGCCGCCGGCCCGACCCATGCCGCGAGCAGCGCGAGCATCGCCGCGCCGCCCGCGATGATCCCGAGCGACGCCGATCCGGCACCGACCGCCGCCACGCCCAGAGGTGCGGCGGGGAGGGCCACCGCGAGGGTGCCGGCCGCCGCCCAGCGCGGCGGCGCCGCGGCTCGCACCGGCTGCATCAGGCGGCGCCGAGCAGGTCGCGAAACCCGGCGAACGCCTGGGGCGTGCGCCCGTCGGCGACGGCGGCGCCGGCCCGCAGCGCGCCGGCCACCGGGGCCGGGCCGACGAGGCGCAGGCGCGTGCCGGCCGCGCTCATCCGAGCGCCTTCCCCGCGACGAGGCCGCCCCACTCGTCGTCCCCGTCGTCGGCCGACTCGGAGATCGCCCGCACGGGCGCCCGCTCGAACACGCTGGCGGCCGCGCGCACGCAGCTGCCCGTATCGGCGAAGAGGGAATCCATGGTGATGCCGAACGCGGCCGCGATCCGCTGCGCCGTCCGTGAGCGCGGCTCGGAGCGGCCGTGGAGGATGTTCCAGAGCCCCTGCGGCGACATCCCGAGGTAGCGGGCGAGGTGCTGCTGGCTCACGTTGTGCATGCCGAGCAGGTGCCGGACGTTGGTTCCCAAGCTTGCTGCTGCCACTGGTTGATGCCTCTCCTGGTTCGCGTCGAGCTCCCCCATTCGAGGGTTCTCGCTTGACAGTCTCACGCACCCATCCTACCCTAATCTCAACTTAGTCGATAGACAAAGGAGAAAAGTTGAACCGAGTTCAAGTACGGATCGCGGCGGCCGGGGCCGTCGTTCTCTCGCTCGTCGCCCTGGCGGCGGCCTGCGGAGGCAGCGGCGGCAGTACCGCCGACGCTGCGTCGGGCGGGAAGATCAACCTCGTCGCCTACTCGACGCCCGAAGCGTCGTACGCGAAGCTGATTCCTGCCTTCAACAAGACGTCGGAGGGCAAGGGCGTCACGTTCACGCAGTCCTACGGCGCCTCCGGCGACCAGAGCCGGGCGGTCGCCGCCGGGCAGCCCGCCGACGTCGTCCACTTCGCCCTCGAGCCGGACATCCAGCGGCTCGTCGACGCCAAGCTCGTGAGCCCCAACTGGAATCAGAACCAGTACAACGGCTTCGTCGCGAACACGATGGTCGTGTTCGTCGTCCGCAAGGGCAACCCGAAGCACATCACCAGCTGGGACGACCTGGTCAAGCCGGGCGTTCAGGTGATCACGCCGAACCCGTTCACCTCGGGCGGCGCCCGCTGGAACATCATGGCGGCGTACGGCGCGGAGCTGAAGGAGGGCAAGACTCCCGCCCAGGCGCAGCAGTACCTGAGCGATCTCTTCCACAACGTGCCGGTGCAGGACGACAAGGCATCGGCCGCCCTGCAGACGTTCACCGCCGGCAAGGGTGACGTGCTCCTGGCCTACGAGCAGGACGCCCTGCTGGCAGAGCAGAGCGGCGCGGACATCCAGATCGTGTACCCGCCGCAGACGATCGAGATCCAGACGCCGATCGCGACGACCACCAAGGCGTCGTCCGCCGGCAAGGCCTTCGTCAAGTGGATGTACACCCCCCAGGCGCAGACGATCCTGGCGCAGACCGGCTACCGGCCGGTGGTCACGAGCCAGGAGTCCGCGTTCACCAAGGCGTTCCCGGACGCCGGTAACCCGACCCTGTTCACGATCAACGACGTGGACTCGGGCGGCTGGGACGACGTGATGACGAAGTTCTTCGATCCGACGAACAGCATCATGCAGAAGATCGAGTCCAGCATCGGAGTGTCGACCAGCTCATGACGACGGTCGCACTCCCGCGCAGGCGGGCCTCCGGGGCGGCGCTACCCAGCGTCGCTCCGGGGGTTGCGATCACCTACCTGTCGGTGGTCGTGCTCCTGCCCCTGTCCGCCCTCCTGTGGGAAACCCACAAGGGCGGCGTCGACGCCTTCTGGCAGGCCGTCAGCGCCCCCGATGCGGTGGCCGCGCTCAAGCTCACCCTGGGGGCGGCGCTGCTCGTCGCCCTGATCAACGCCGTTTTCGGCACCCTGATCGCGTGGGTGCTCGTGCGCGACTCCTTCATCGGGAAGGGGTTCGTCAACTCGCTGATCGACCTGCCGTTCGCCCTGCCGACGGTGGTCGCCGGCCTCACCCTGCTCACCCTGTACGGCCCCAACTCCCCGATCGGCGTGGACATCACATACACGCGCAAGGCGGTCGTCCTCGCGCTCATGTTCGAGACGCTGCCGTTCGTCATCCGCAGCGTCCAGCCGGTGCTGCTCGAGCTCGACCGCGAGATGGAGGAGGCGGCCGCGTCGCTCGGCGCCCGCGGCCACGTCATCTTCCGCCGTGTCGTCCTGCCGAACCTGCTGCCGGCGATCCTCTCCGGCATGGCGCTCGCCTTCGCCAGGGCCGTCGGCGAGTACGGCTCGGTCGTCTTGCTCTCGGGCAACGTGCCGTTCTCGACCGAGGTCGCCTCGGTGCACATCTACTCGCAGATCCAGAGCGACTACGTGACCGGGGCGACCGCGATGTCGGTCGTGCTGCTCTCGATCTCGCTCGTGGTGCTCCTGTCCATCTCCGCCCTCCACCGCTGGAGCTCGAAGCATGATCGTTAGGTACGGACTCCGCTTCGTCGCGCTGGCCTACCTGGCGCTGCTCCTGATCATCCCGGTCGGGATGATCGTCGCGCACACCTTCTCCGGCGGCCTCGCCCCCGTCTGGAACGCGCTCACCGACCCCGACGCGGTCAAGGCCCTCGTGCTGACGCTGAAGATCGCGATCATCGTCGTCCCGCTGAACACGCTCTTCGGGATCACGATGGCGCTCGTGATGGTGCGGCGCGAGTTCCGCGGCAAGGCGCTGCTCTCGGCGCTGATCGATCTGCCCTTCGCCGTTTCGCCCGTGATCGTCGGCTTCACGCTGATCCTCGTGTACGGGATGAACGGCTGGTTCGGCGAGTTCTTCATCAACCAGGGCTACCCGATCATCTTCTCGACCCCGGGCATGGTGCTCGCGACGCTCTTCGCGTCGCTCCCGTTCGTCTGCCGCGAGGTGATCCCGGTGCTGCGCGAGATCGGCACCGAGCAGGAGCAGGCCGCGGCGACGCTGGGCGCGCGCGCACACCAGACCTTTCGCCGCATCACCCTGCCGGCGATCCGTTGGGGCATCGTCTACGGCGTCGTCCTCACGACCGCGCGCGCGATCGGCGAGTACGGCGCGGTCGCCGTCGTCTCGGGCAACGTGATCGGCCAGACCCAGA
>Ga0075434_100005676_pt1 | contig 11388 bp, 12 predicted proteins | sample RhiMethybrSRZTD3_FD_75298 | JGI IMG/M metagenome (GOLD analysis project Ga0075434, IMG submission 75298) | Populus rhizosphere microbial communities from Tennessee, USA - Rhizosphere MetaG P. TD hybrid SRZTD3 | ecosystem: Host-associated > Plants > Roots > Rhizosphere > Soil | place: USA...
TTCCAGGCCTTGCCGGCGTCCTGCCGCGAGTGCGTGGTTGACCATGTCCGGAGTGCACAGTGATTCGAGCACGGTGAGATCGCCGCCGCTGTTGCCGAGCTCATCGAAGCGGGCCACGACCGCCTTGTTGTGTGCAACGTCCATGACGGGAGCCATATCACGGCGACGCCGCCCGCGACATCCTCTGCAGCGTGGGCGCCAGCCCGGTACGAACGGCCGCACAGCGGGCACGTCCGCCGGGTCCGAGACGGCCCCGGACGCTCCCGGGACGTCAGCCGTACCGGCGCGCCGCGGGAGGCGGCGTCGTTGCGACTCGAGGGCATGAACGTGCATGTACCAGTGCGTCAGGTGGGTAGCTCGAAACCATGGTGCGCAGATGGGCGCCGGTCCTGGTCCTGCTCGCGCTGCTGGCCGGCTGCGGGTCGCCGACGGCCGGTCACGGTACGCCCGAGGCGACGCCCATCCCTCGAGGCTCGACGTCCCCGGGCCTGCCGGTCCCGGACGAACCCACGGAGCCGGCGACCACCTCGGCCGCCCCGCCACCGACCACGACCGTGCCGACCACGACTCCGCCGGTCGCCACGCCGCCCCGGACCGACCCGGCCGGCCGCCCCTGCCCCGCCGACGTCGCAGCGACGCTGCCCAACTCCCGGTCGGCGACCCTGGTCGCCGGCTTCCGGACCAGCCGGTTCCGGCTCTACTACTGCCGGACGGCCGGCGGCCAGCTCTACTACCGCGGGATCAGCCGCGCCGACGCCGCGAAGGCCACGACGCTGCCCGCCCGGAGAATTGCCGGCGGCTTCGAGGCCCAGGGCCGGGAGGAGGGCAGCGTGTTCGTCTTCCGGGTGGCGCAGGGCCGACTGTTCGTGATCCAGGACGGGAAGCAGATCTTCGTCGACCAGATCATCGCGACCCTGTGACCCTCGCGGCCTGACGTCCGCACCGGAACCTTCAGTCGGCGGGTACATCTGGACCGGATCCGGCGCCGTAATGCCTGCCTACGGTCCCGATCTCGACGACGGGCTCCCCATTCGATCTGTTCTGCGCACCGTCGTCGCCGCCGCCGCCCGCAGCCAGCCGCGGCAGCGTCACGCAACCTCACAACCGCGCCTCAGTCGATGTCCACAGTGAACATCCGGGAGCCGGGCGGCGCGATGTTCTGGTAGTCCTCGGCCGCCGCCTGGCTCTCCGCGGAACCAAGCGCAGCGTCAAGCGCCTCCTGGTTCGCGAAGCGGAGGGTCGCGATCCGGTAGTACGGCAGGTCGCCGCCGTCAACGGCGGCCACCAGGCGGCCGTGGTCCCAGGCGAGCAGACCCGGCACTCGGTCGACGAGCGGGGCGTGGACTTCCAAGTAGTGGCGGTCGAACGCCTCTGGATCGTCGGGCGGGCTGTACAGCACGACCAGCGTTACGGTCATCGACGTCCTTTCTCCTCGGTCGGGTAGTCAACGAATCGAGTCTCCGGACACGCCGGGCGGTTCAGTGTGGTCGGGTGGCTATGGCCTGACGAGTTGGGTGAGGAACGGCGAGAGTAGGCCGAACAGGGTCTGGAAGAGCGCCGGCGGGTGGGTGTTGAGCGTGTCCTGGGTGCGGAGCTGGGCGAAGTTGATTGGCGTCGAGGCGACCCCGGCGGCCGAGAGGACGTCGAGCACGGCCTGCGCGATGACCCCGTAGGCGCTGGTCGTGGGGTGGACCGCGTCCAGACCGAACAGGCCTCCCTGCAGCCGGCCGGTCCGGTCCGACCGGAAGAACTGGGTGTCGAGGTCCGCGAGTTCGGGCGGTAGAGGGTAGGGCTGCCAGTCGGCGTTCGCCGCGACGGCCGCGGGATCGTCGAGGTATCTCCGGTACGCCAGCCCGTCGAGGATGCCCGCGAGATCCATCAGGAACCAGTCCCGGCCCGCGGCCCGTTGCCGCCGGACGTGGTCGGCGATGGCGCCGTTGAACTGATCGATCGCGGAGTCGATCGCACGCGCCTGCTGGTGGGTGAGGCATCGGTTCTTCGTCGGGGAGAAGTCCTGCTCGGCAACCCACGGATCGGTGTAGTAGGGGAAGTACCTCGAACCCTCTCGCCACTTGTGCTGCGGGTTGGTCGGGTTCACGCCCTGTGCGACGGGCGCGATCGTCACGTGCGGTACGGTCACGAGCACCACCCGCTGAGCTGGAATGCGGTCGAGCACCCGGACCAGCTCCGCGTATTCCGCGGCGAAGTGCACGGGATTCCAGACGGTGTACCTCTCCTTGGCCGCCAGGTCGGCATAGTCCGCGCCCGTCCAGGAGACGCGCTTCTCGACCACACTTCCCAGCGCGTTGTTGGACCCCAGCGCAACGACCAGGGTTCCTATCCCGCCGTCCCTGCCGTGCGCCGCCACGGCGTCCAGCGCGGCCGAGGCGGCGCCGAACGGCGCCAGCACCGAACGGGCTGAGATGTCGTTGTCGTTCTCCGGCTTGGCACCCAGGAGATCATCATGGGGAACGTGCCCGGCGATCCGCGCGGCCGCCAGGGCATCGGTGAACGACAGGGCATCGCGCAGGTCCCAGCCGTAGATGCCGACGTTCTCGTACCGCTGGTCCAGCCGCGGCGGCGCACTGCCATCGCCGCGTTCCCAGTAGTCCTCGTTGGCGTCGGCGAGCTGCTGCACAGCGATCGGCAGCACCGGCCATTCGAGCAGGCTGATGGTGTCGCCGAACCGATCCTGCAGCCTGCGCAACAGGCCCTCAATGTTCAGCGGCAGGCCACCGAGGGGCCCGCCGTACGATGGGACGACGAACGGCGCATGCAGCGCCGCGGCCGCCTGCGCCGGCCACGAAAGGCTCGTGGCGAAGACCGCCCCGCTCGACATTCCCTGAGTCAGCGAGTCGCCGACGGTCACCAACAGATGCCGGGGCGGGTCGGGCACCGTCGGCACCTCCGGCCCGGGCACTCCCAGCGCGACGCCGAGGGTCGGATCGGTGATCCGCGGCGGAATCTTGTCGGTGACGACGACCTCGGGCGGCGTCTCACGGTCGAGGTACTCGGCAGGTAGCTGGCTCGTCACCGCGATCCCCCTTGCAGCGCCCCAGGTTCTGTTCTAGCCCGCGCATCGGCCGCAACCGCGCCTTCAACCGAGCATGATCAGAGTCGCACAGATACCGCCACCGCCCGGCGAATCGTCGACGAGGGAGGACCGCGGCTGACGTCCGGACCCGAACCGGCGATGCGCGACGCCGAGCATCGAGGGGCCATTGCCGGGCCAACCGGCGACTTCCCGGCCATACTGCGAGCAATGGAGACGGGGCTGACGTTCGCTGAGGTCATGGAGCGGGTAGCGCAAGGCTTCGAGGGTCTTGGCGCGCTGATTCTGGTGATCGGCTTCCTGTGGTCCACCTGGCTCGCCGCGGTGGCCGCCCAGCGCGCAGGTAGCGGCCAAGTCGGCGTCGCGACGCTACGCCAGTCCTTTGGCGCGGCGCTCCTGCTCGCGCTCGAGGTGCTCGTGGCCGCCGACCTCATCCGCACCGTTGCCGTCGCGCCGACGTTGGAGAACGTGGCCACGCTGGGGATCATCGTGCTCATTCGGACCATCCTCAGCTTCTCGCTGGACATCGAGATCGAGGGCGTCGCCCCTTGGCGGCGAGCAATGGTCAGCGGTCCTGCCCGGGTCGCCGAAGCCGCCCGTCGGCCTCCAGCAGCTACCGGGGGGACTACCTCGGAGCCACGCTGATGCTGGCCTCGACGTACCAGGACGAAGCCCGGGACCTCCGCGAAAGCTGGCCGAGCAGAGGCCCCCCACCGCTCTACTCACCGCATGGTCGCGATAGCCCGCTTCGCGGCAGATCCGTACGTTCGGCCGGCGGGCTTGACGGACGTCCGGCGGCGGCCGCCACACTCGGGTTCGCGGTGGCCCCGGCGGGTCCCCGGTGCCGTTCGAGACTGGGGAGTTCGCCGCGTTCCTGGTCGGGGTCGGCGGCGCGCACGTTCCGCAACTCTGGCGCGGCGGACGACGGCCCGCAGGGCATTGTCGATGCGCCGGCAGGACAGGCGGACTTCGTTCGGACTGCGGGAGGTGGAACCATCTTGGTTCGATGGTCATCGCTTCCGCGCTGGAACGGGCAGGAGGTCCTGCTCGTGGAGTATGACGACATCATCGTGGGTGGGGGTTCGGCCGGGGCGGTGCTGGCGGCGCGGCTGTCGCAGGACCCTGCCCGCCGCGTCCTGCTGCTGGAGGCGGGACCGGACTACCCGACCATCGAGTCAACCCCGGCCGACCTGCGGGACAGCAGGCGCATGTCGTTGCGGGACCACGACTGGGGGATGACCGCGGAGGCGCTGCCCGGCCGGGTCATTCCCTATCCGCGTGGCCGCGTGGTCGGCGGCTCCTCCGCCGTGAACGCCACGATCGCCCTTCGCGGTGTGCCGGCGGACTACGACGAGTGGGCGGCCCTGGGTAACGACGAGTGGAGCTGGGCGAAGGTACTGCCGTACTTCCGCCGGCTGGAGGACGACCCCACCGGGGCGGCGGAGCTGCACGGACGCGGCGGCCCGATGACAATCCGCCGGTGGCAGTCCAATGAGCTGATCCCTGTGCAGCGCGCCTTCCTCGAAGTGTGCCGCCGGCTCGGCTTTCCCGAGGTCACCGACCACAACCACCCGACGGCCAGCGGCGTTGGCCCGTTCCCACAAAACCGGCGGGACCGCCTGCGTTGGTCCACGGCAATCGGCTACCTGCTACCGGCCCGGCACCGGCCCAACCTGACCATCCGGCCGTCCTGTCTGGCCAACCGGGTCACCTTCGCCGACGACCGGGCGGTCGGTGTCGACATCGGATCGGACGGCCGGCCAGAGGTGGTTCACGGGCGGCGAATCACTCTGGCCACCGGCGCCATCGGCTCGCCGTCGATCCTGCTCCGCTCGGGAATCGGCCCGAAAGCCGCGCTCGCCGGCTTGGGCATCGACCCGCTGACCGACCTTCCCGGGGTCGGCGCCGGTCTGGCCGATCACCCGGTCACCCGGCTGCTGCTCGTCCCGAAGCCGGGCAGTTGCGACCCGGACAGCCCACTCGCCCAAGTGGTGCTCCGCTACACAGCCCCGGGCTCCGGCGAGTTCAACGACATGCAACAGGTCGTGTTCAGCCACGTCGACGTGGCCGGCATCGGCGGCCAGCAGGCGGTGGCAGCGGTGGGCACACCGATCGCGATTGGGCTGCCCGTCGCCCTGGAACGCCCGCGCACGGTCGGCCACCTGGAGCTTGCCGGCACCGACCCGCGAGTCCAGCCCCGGCTCCAGCTCAACTTCGCGGCAGACCCGCAGGACATGCGCCGGCTCATCGACGGTGTCCGGCTCGCCTGGCACATCGCGCACCAGCCGGAGATCGCCCGCCACATGCACCGAGTCGCGCTGCTCCCGGAGGAGACGCTGGGTTCCGACAGCGCACTCGCGGCCTATGTGCGCGCGACCGTCTCCACCCAGTTCCATCCCTGCGGTACTGCCCGGATGGGCCCGTCGGGCGATGCGATGGCAGTGGTCGACCAGTACTGCCGGCTCCGCACCGTCCCCAACCTGCGCGTGGTCGACGCGTCAGTCATGCCCACCATTCCCCGCGCCAACATCAACCTCACCAGCATCATGATCGCCGAGCACGTCTCCGACTGGATGCGCGACGAGGCCTAGTGCCGCTGAGTCCACCGAGTAGTCGTCAGCGTCGAGGCGCACGTAGTGATCTCAGGGCAGTCGGGCGAGATAGGTCGTGCAACCTGAACCTGCACAGCGCCCGCCGGGACGCCTTCGGGGACGAGTCGGAGCAGGTCGCGCTGCTGTTCGCTCCTCACGTCGCGGTGGCAACTGCAGTGGTGGCCAGCGGATAATTCAGCCGACCAACTCATCCGGGCCGACAGCGCAAGCGCCCGGAAAGCGTGAGGAGCGGATCCGGGCGCTGGCTGGGCGAAGTACGACGAGCTACCGCGGCCTGGCCGGCACAGGTTGACGCGCGACAAAACGGCTTTAGCTGATGCGCGACCGATGCGCCGCCGAGCCCACTGCAGTAGCTACGGACTGTTACCTCCGCAGCATGGACCGGACCGCCGCCGTGCCTCCCGACCGGCGGCAGGTCGGATGATTCGTCGCCGGGTCGACGCCGTGCCGGAGGGCTCTCAGGACGTCACGGGTTCGGACCGCAGGACGTAGATAAGGGCGTCGATCTGGCCCGTGGTGGTGCTCACGGTCGTCGGGACGCGCCGATAGCCGGATCCTTCGAAGTGGTCCAGGCGGGACCAGTGCACCGGCAGGTCGGCAGACTCAAAGACCTGCACCTCGACAGGGGCGGCGTCCGGATCGAGGACGAGCGCCGGGTAGCCGAGGCCGGCGCCCCAGCCGGCGTCCACGAGCGTCCCCCGCACATATCCTCGGAACCACCGGCCTGCCAGGCCGTCGAGCTGATGATGGTTCCGCCGACCCGGCGCCAGGCTTCCATACGTGGCCAGACGGTGCCGGGCGTCACCGGCAAAGGCGCTCCCGCGGCCGCCCGCACCGACCTCGCGGTCGTCACTCATGACGTGACCTTGTCACGGCGATCGCGCCCTCCGGGAACCTCAGCGGCATGGGCGCGCGTGCCGCGCGCCGTGCATGAGCGGACGTCCCGTATGTAAGGCGGCACCAACCGCCGCGCTCGCTCGCGCCGACAACGCGACAGGACCGAGCGGTGCGATGCTGTCCGCACGACACGCGGTGATGAGTTCTACAGGGGTCCGCCGTCATAGAGGACATGAGCATCGACACCGACGACCTGACGACACTCGACGAGCGCAGCTTCGGCGCCCGCGTCGAGCCGCACCGCCGCGAACTGCACGTGCACTGCTACCGCCTGCTCGGATCGTTCGACGACGCGGAGGACCTGGTGCAGGAGGCGTTCCTGCGCGCGTGGCGTCGCCGCGAGACCTACGCGGGGCGGGCGTCGGTCCGCGCCTGGCTGTACCGCATCGCGACCAACGCTTGCCTGGACGCGCTGGACAAGCGACCCCGGCGTCCCACGGCGGACGGTGAGGTCGCGTGGTTGCAGCCCTATCCGGACGATCTGCTCGCGCAGTTGCCCGATCATCGCGAGGGGCCGGAGGACGTCGCGTTGAGCCGCGAGACCGTCGAGCTCGCGTTCATCGCCGCGATCCAACATCTCGCGCCGCTCCCTCGGGCCGTGCTGGTGCTGCGCGACGTCCTGGGCTGTTCTGCGAGGGACACCGCGGCCCTGCTCGAGACGACGGTGGCGTCGGTCAATTCCGCTCTGCAGCGCGCTCGCGGGGGGTTGCGGCACGCGTTGCCGGACGACCGCAGGGACTGGCGCGCCGACGCGACTGCCGTCGAGCAGGACCTCCTCGCGCGGTACGTCGACTGCACTGAACGCGTCGATCTCGACGGTCTGGCCGCGCTGCTGCACGAGGACGCCCGGTTCTCAATGCCGCCGGAGCCGGGGATCTGGACTGGGAAGAAGGCTGTCGTGACGTGCTGGGCCGAGGGCGGCTTCGGCTCCGACGCGTTCGGCAGCGTCCGTTGCGTGCCGACACGTGCGAACGGTCAGCCCGCCGTGGCCGTCTACGTGCGACTTCCGGGGGCGTCCGAGTACACCGCCCTCACGCTCGAAGGTCTGCGGTTCCGGGACGGCGCGATCACCGACGTCATCAACTTCGACCGCTCGATCTTTCCGCACTTCGGCCTGCCGGCGACCCTCGACATCGTGGAGACGGCATGAGCATCGGCATGAGCATCACCGTCACGCCCGTGCTCGTCGCGGACCTCGGCGTAGAGGGCGAACGGATGCCGGTTTTCGCGTATGTCGTCGACCACCCCGACGCGCGGGTGCTGGTCGACACGGGCATCAGAGAACTGCACCCGTTGACCGTCGACCTCGACCCGCGACCCCGTCCGGCCGACGAATGGGGCATCGACCTCACGAGCATCGACATCGTGGTGAATACACATCTGCATTTCGACCACTGCGGCAACAACCATCTGTTCGCCGGCACACCGATCCACGTGCAGCGTCGTGAGCTCGACGACGCGCTGACCCTGGACGACTACACGATCCGCGACTGGGTCCAGGCATCCGCCGTGCAGTACGTCCCCGTCGACGGTGAGCTCGAACTCCTGCCAGGTCTGCGACTCGTCCCCGCGCCGGGGCACACCCGCGGATCGCAGATAGTCGTCCTAGACGCGGGCGACCGCCCGACCGTCCTCGCCGGAGACACGGCAGTCTGGTTCGGCGAGCTCGACGAGCCGCACACGGAGGGCCAACGACTTGTGCTCGCGATGGCACCCGAGCTGGTATGGCTCGCGCACACGCACGATCCATGGCGCCCAGACACCCTCCGGGAGTAGTCAGCGGACAGCTGCCGCTGCCACGCGCTGGACACGTCCGGTCGCTTCGCAGATGCGTCGCCGCAGCCGACCGACGTAGGCGTCGGCGGTCCGTAGGGTCGCCCCTTCACCGGTGTGCTCGCGACAGCTCGGTGTCGGTCAGGGCGACCAGCACGGCAGCGGCGACGGTAAGCACGGCCAACCCGGTGAAGCCGGCGGGATGACCGCCGAACACCCCGGCCAGCGCGGCGCCCGCCCACAGCGCCAGAGCGGCGGTGAGCATCATCAGGCTGACACAGCCCGCTGAGGTGGCCGTAGTCGGCGGTGCCCCACCGGTCGCTGACGGCGGTCGCCTGCAGGAGCAGGAAGATCCCGCGTGCGACACCAAGCAGGACTGCGATCGCGACCAGGGCGACAGTGTCGTTCGCCCTTAATCCCGCCCGCTCCTATTTGATGACTGGGGCGCTTGTCGGCAAGGACGGGGGGAACTACGGACAGGTCTACATCTCGATGCTATGCACCGTCTTGATCTTCAGGAGACCGTACGGCCGATGGTAGACCGCTGGGTGCTGATGTTCGTTAAAAACCGGACGTTCACACGGCATGACTTTGTCGAGACCGCCGCCGGTAGCTGCCGAATCCCGCCGGGGTTGGCACAGTCATTAGCGGCTACCGGTCCGCTGTGGTTTCACACTGTCGCCTCGCACGTGGAAAAGGTAGCGGCAACAATTGGGGCAACGTCCAAGTATTCGGTGCGGGTGAGTACCCCGTTGACGGCGTCGAATAAGCGGGCGGCGCAGAACAAGAGGCCATGGTCAGTGCCAAGTGACGCGATGATGTGCGCGACAATGCCGCTGTAGGACGGCCTACCCCTGTGGTATGGCATGATGTCCTCCGTGTCAAAGCCAGTGACAGCAGACGAGACGCTATGGAAACGAATCAGACGGCGTATTCTGATAGGCGGCATAATCTGTCTAATCCTCTTACCGCTGTACTTTCTGGCGGGCACCCTTATAGTCCGAAGTGGGCTGCTCAACTATCATGGCGGCAATCTAGATCCAAGACAGTTCTCAGCAGTATGGGCTCTCATCGGCACGCTATTCGCGTCCGGGATCTCGCTACTCGGCATCGTGGCGACGCACCTTCATCAGCAGCGAACACACCAACTAGCGGAGGAAACCGAGAAAAGACTCCAACTCGACTCAGTTGCCAAAGGACTTGAACTATTATCGGACGGTAATGGCTACTCGTCCAAAGCGACAGTAGCCGGCGGCTTGGCTACAGTAGTCCGCCTGGGTCAAGCCTCCGTTGCAATCACTGTCCTCCGTACTGTTTGGAGGGACAACGCCGTAGACCCCAGCATTGCATGTTGGATAACCGACCGGGTAATCGAGAGCGGCAATCCCTCTGACATCATCGTTGCTAGCACGATAATGTTCGAAAACTCGAAACAACTGGTACAACGGTCGGAGGATGGGGGACTCATTATCGTTCTACCTGACTCTATTGATGACAACTGGGATCCTTGTTGGCCGCAGACAGCTAAAACTAGCATGGTAGGCGCCTTGGCGAGGGCTCAGATGGCGGTACCGCCGGAGGCTTGGGTCGGAGGGAACCCCGTCATTCTCAGGAGTCTACTGAAGGCCTCCGAAGATCCGGATACCTACATTGCAACCACCGCCGCCAAAGTCCTTAAAGCTTTTGTACCCACAGCCGAAGAGCTAGCGCCACTATTCGGGACCGACCGAGACCACGCTATGAGTGAGGCCGCAGCGAGATACCCGAAGCTAACCGAGACAGCCAATGGACGTGACTACTTTCCCCGCATAACCACATTCATTGAAGAAATCCAGCGATGGAAAGCCTCCCAACAGTAACGCCCGTTCACCCCCGACCAAACCCGCCAAGACACCGCCCGCCGACAAATCCCCCGCAAACCGCCAATCCGACTAACGCCAACCCCGGCGCCTCACACTAATTTCCGAGGCCGTACCACTAAGCCCGGCGGACTAGGCCAGGCAAAGCACGGAATGGGCCCTAAAGCCACGCGCCTAAACCCGCAGCCAAATCGGGAAACCGAACGATCAGCCTGCGCAGAATGGAGCCGGGGAATGGGTTGGGTAAAGGCGACTAGTCCCCAGGAATGGCCCGGCTAATGCGGGAATTCGTGCCTTTCGGGCGGGGCGTGGCACTGGACAGTAGCCCCCCTGAGGCAGCTCAGTCTCGGGTAGCCCGCCGAGGCGCCGATCAGGCCCACGCGCTTAAGCCAGCATGATCCCGCGTAAGCCCGTAGCGCGGCACGAGCGCGCGTCCGCGCGACCAGCGGCATCGGACGTACTCCGCACCCGTAGGCCGCCGGCGATCAGGCGGTGGTCTGCCGCCGGACCGCCTGCGCATGCTCTTGCCAGTCGGTGGCGTTGGTTGACCGGCCACCACCCGAGCATCTGGCGACTAGCGGATCGGTCGCGGTGCCGCTGCCGCAGCAGGAAGGTAGGCGTACCAACCGGGAGTCGGGTCATCGTCGGATCGGTAGGTCACCCGGTTCACCTTGCCCTCCCGATTGAAGGTGACGTGCCAAGGCAGGTCTCGGGCGTCGCCGGCTTGTGCGGCTGCTGCCAAGAAGGCCCGTACCGCCGGGCGGGTGGTGTCCCGGTTGAGAGCGAATGTGTCCTCACCAAGCCGCACTTCGACGATCGGTGAACCGCCGCGCGAGCCGATCGCGCCGACGGTCTCTTGGTCGGACACGTTCACCCAGTACGACAGCGCACGTTCGAGGTTCCGTACGCCATCAACCCTCAGCTTCGGACGTACGAAGCCATCCGAAGGGTCGACGTGAAAGATGTCGTCAGGCATCAGGCGCCTCCAGTCGACCGAGACCTCGATTCATGCGAAGGAGGGCTGCCGAATCAGCACACTGTGATGCGGTCGGTCCCAAGCAACGGAGAGAGCGGGGCAGCACTCGCAGCCAGCAATCATATCGTGACCGAGCGCGCTACCAGCGGCAGAGTCGCGCGTCCCGCGCAGCGCGGCATGGGCGGATGAGCCGCTCCCCGGCAGAAGGGGATGAGCCGG
>Ga0075434_100005677_pt1 | contig 11386 bp, 12 predicted proteins | sample RhiMethybrSRZTD3_FD_75298 | JGI IMG/M metagenome (GOLD analysis project Ga0075434, IMG submission 75298) | Populus rhizosphere microbial communities from Tennessee, USA - Rhizosphere MetaG P. TD hybrid SRZTD3 | ecosystem: Host-associated > Plants > Roots > Rhizosphere > Soil | place: USA...
CTGATCACCGTCTCGCTGCTTTCGACCACCTCCGCACTGGTCTTGAGGTAGCGCGCGTATCCCTCTTCTCCGAGTGTCTTTTGGATCGTCGGGATGCCGTCGAAACCAGCCATCGAGGGCTGTAGGGTCGAGACATAGAAGACAGTGCCTTCCTGTCCGGCTACAGCTTGTGAAACCAGGGTCGTAACGGGCGGAGAGGCCTTTTCGCGAGCTTCCTTGATTTCTTTCAGTAGCGCTTCGAAAGCAGCCAACTGCCCGGGTTTGATACGCACAGCCGCGGTCCGCACCCAGCGCGCTTCACCGAGCAATTTCGCAGCGCCCGCGGCGTCGGCAGGCGCATTGCTGCTCAGGTCCCAGCGACGACGGCGAAACTCGGTGCGGCTACTGACCAGGCACTGGTTGAAGTCCTGGAACAGTTTCTCGGTTGCTGCAGGCCCCAGCGACTTCTGGAGAGCTCCGAAGAACGCCGCCGAACCCTCATCCGCCCCGCTGTAGCTTGTACGAAAACTGACGAAGGTGATGCGGTTCATTGGCCCATACACCGTCTCCGTCGTGACCCATGTGTCGCCTTTGTTCTGACGATTCGCCGCGGCCATTTTCTTTGAGATGGCATCAAACTCGGCCCGTTTTTCTGGTTTCACCTGCGCCGTATAAATGTCGAGATATTGCTCCTGCGCCTGGGCAGCAGCCCATGCCGTCAGCCAGAGCAATACAACTGCGGTCCACACGGCCCGTAGCTTCATGGAAGCCTCCTTGTGATCCGAAATTTTTTCTTGATAGAACTGACGGGGGAATTTAGCGAGCGCCGCAAAGCTACTCCTGGCGGGAGACGGCGTCAAGAGGAAGACTGACGTGCTTGGCTGAGTCCCCGCAATGTCGGCCTGAGCATTCTTGAAGGCGCGCGAGGACTACAATTGTTTGGTGAAGAGCAAGGCGCTTGTAGGCTGCAAAGGTCGGAGCCTGGCATTAAAAACCAAGAACGGATAACCGAGAATTGAGAGCTGACTTTATGAAATCCGTAGTCATCGGATCCGCTGTTCGTACTCCTGTGGGGCGCGCTTTCAAGGGCACACTGCGCGCAACCCGACCCGATGAAATGGCCGCGGTCGCAATCAAGGGCGCCCTGGAGCGGGTTCCGCAAGTCGATCCCAAGGAAATTGAAGACGTCATTCTGGGCTGCGCCATGCCAGAAGGCGAGCAAGGCATGAACGTGGCTCGCATTGCTTCATTGCGCGCCGGGCTGCCCGTGGAAGTATCGGCGCTTACCATCAACCGTTTCTGTTCGTCAGGACTGCAGTCGATCGCGATGGCCGCCGAGCGCGTCATGGCCGGAGGCGCAGAAATCATCGTTGCGGGCGGCACGGAGTCCATGTCGATGATTCCCATGGGTGGGAACAAAATCTCTCCCAATCCGTGGCTGGTCGACCACTATCCCGATGCATATCTTTCGATGGGACTGACTGCCGAAAGAGTCGGGCACCGATTCGGCATCACCCGCGAGCAGAGCGACGAGTTTTCGTTGCACAGTCATCAGAAGGCGTTGGCCGCGATCCAGGCAGGTAAGTTTGCCGATGAGACCGTGCCGGTGCCAGTGAGCTTCACCACTCCCAATGGTAAGAAGCCGCATCGACACGAGATTGCGTTCAAGGTGGATGAAGGACCGCGCGCCGATACTTCGCTCGAAGCCTTGTCGGCCCTGAAGCCCGCCTTTCATATGAAGGGTATTGTCACCGCGGGCAACTCGTCGCAGATGTCCGATGGAGCGGCCGCGGCAGTGGTCATGTCGGCGGATCGCGCAAAGGCTCTTGGCATTCAGCCGTTGGCACGCTATGTTTCGTTCGCAACCGCAGGTTACAAGCCGGAAGAAATGGGCCTAGGTCCTGTCTTCGCGATTCCGAAAGCGCTGAAGCTCGCCGGACTGAAGCTCTCCGACATCGACGTAATTGAACTCAATGAAGCCTTCGCAGCGCAGTCGTTGGCGGTAATCAAGGAAGCGGCACTGGATCCCGCAAAGGTGAATCCCAACGGCGGCGCGATCGCGCTTGGGCATCCTTTGGGTTGCACAGGCGCAAAATTGACAGCCTCCATCATCCGTGAACTCCACCGTCGCAAGGCACGCTACGGAATGGTGACCATGTGTGTGGGAGGAGGGATGGGAGCGGCGGGGATATTCGAGAATCTGAATTGAAGAAAGGCATGAACCACGAAGGACAGGAAGGCACACAAAGGAAGACCCTTGTTTGTGCCCCAGTAGGTTATGGATCCAATGTTGAGAGGTGGAGGTTGTTGAAATTCTCCACTCCTAATGCGTTGTTAGGGTTTTCCTTCGTGGAACTTCGTGTCCTTCGTGGTTCAAGAGTTTTCGGAGCGACTCTTGAACACACTGCGTTGTGACCGGTGGCCTCAGTTCCACTCGGTCGAACTTGTCAGAATTTCTTCATGGCCTCTGCTGCCATCGTTCAACTCACCGCCCAACAAGTGAGCCATGCGGTATTTACAGCCGCGATGAAAGTTCATTCTGAACTGGGTGCGGGCCTGCTAGAAAGCACTTATACTGCTTGTCTTCAATATAAATTGAAGCAAGTAGGAGTTCGGTCCTCGGTTCAAGTTGCCCTTCCCGTCGTCTATCGAGGTGTGAGACTCGATCTTGGATATCGGATCGATTTGCTCGTCGAAAACCTGGTGGTTGTTGAACTAAAGTCTGTAGACGCGATTTCCCCAGTACATCAAGCCCAACTCCTTTCGTACCTCAAACTCAGTGGCAAATCGAGCGGACTGCTAATAAACTTCAATGTAGTCCACTTGAAGGATGGTATCCGGCGGTTTGTGAACAGGACGGGGTGGAAATAAAAGGCATCAACCACAAAGGACACGAAGTCACACGAAGGCTTCGCATGTAGGGTTTTCCTTCGTGCTCCTTCGTGTCCTTAGTGGTTTAAAGGGGTTTGCATGGCGACTACAGCACTTTCCAAGAACAAAATCTCCGGCGGCAGCTTCTTGCTCGAGGAACGTCAGCCCTCTGAGGTCTTTACCCCGGAAGACTTCACCGAGCAGCACCACCTCATCGGCCAGACCACGGAAGAATTTGCCATCAACGAGATTCTCCCCAATGTCGAGAAGATCGAGCACAAGGAATTTCAGGTCACGCGCGATCTCCTGAAGAAAGCTGGTGATCTTGGCTTGGGTGGAGTCGAGATCCCTGAAGCCTACGGCGGCCTCGAGATGGACAAGGTCACCGCTGCCGTCATCGCCGACCACATTGCTAAATACGCCGGCTTTGCCACCACGTGGGGCGGCCACAGTGGCATCGGCACGCTACCCATCGTTTATTTCGGAACTGAGGAACAAAAGAAGAAGTATCTGCCTAAACTAGCGGCAGGCGAACTCGTCGGCGCCTATGCGCTCTCGGAGTCGACGTCCGGCTCTGATGCCATGAACTGCCGCGCCCGCGCCGAGCTTTCCAAGGACGGCAAGCACTACATCCTGAACGGCGAGAAGATGTGGATCACCAATGCCGGCTTCGCCGACCTATTTACTGTCTTCGCGAAGATCGACGGCGGAAAGTTTTCAGCCTTCCTGGTCGAGCGCAACTATCCCGGTTTCTCCGTGGGTGCGGAGGAGCACAAGATGGGCATCCGTGGCTCCTCTACTTGTCCCATCATCCTCAATGACTGCAAAGTTCCGGTCGAGAATCTCCTCGGCGAAATCGGCAAGGGTCACGTTATCGCCTTCAACATCCTCAATATCGGGCGCTTCAAACTGGGCGCGATGTGTGTCGGCGGTGCGCGCGTCTCGATGGAGAATGCAGTCGGCTACGCCAAGCAGCGCAAGGCGTTCGGCAAGGTGATCGCGGACTTCGGCCTGGTGCGCGAAAAGCTCGCCAACATGGCCACCCTCATTTACGTGGGCGAGTCACTGGTGTATCGCACGGTCGGCATGATGGACGCGGCGCTGAACGAGATCGACAAATCGGGAGCGGATGCCCTCAAAGAAACCCGCAAGGCGATCGAGGAATACGCCGTCGAGTGCTCGATCATCAAGGTGTGGGGCTCGGAGATGATCGACTACATCGTTGATGAGACTGTACAGATCTACGCTGGCTACGGTTTCGTCGAAGAGTATCCCGCCGAGCGGGCTTATCGCGACGCGCGGATCAATCGAATCTTCGAAGGCACGAACGAGATCAACCGCCTGATTATTACCGGCTTCCTGCTAAAGCGCGCTATGTCAGGCCAGTTGCCGCTTATGCCTGCGATTAAGAAACTCATGGACGAAGTACTCTCGGGGCCGACCATGGGCGAGGAAATTGACGGCGCACTCCCCGAAGAGCGAAAACTCGTCGCGCAGGCCAAAAAGCTGGGGCTGTTCGCGGCTGGCTCCGCCACTCAAAAATATATGCAGGCGATTCAGGACCAGCAGGAAATCATGGGCGCAATTGCCGACATGACCATTGAAACCTACGCGATGGAGTCGGCCGTGCTTCGCGCACAAAAGCTTGCCGAAAGCAAGGGCGGGAAAGCCGCGCAACTTGCACAGGCGATGACGCGCGTGTACCTGACGCAAGCAATGGAAAAGATCGAAGCCGCTGCGAAAAAAGTGATCGCAGCCGTTGCCGAAGGTGACATGTTACGCACGCAACTGGCGATCCTGCGGCGCCTTGCCAAGCATGAGCCTTTCAACACCGTCGAACTGCGCCAGCAGATCGCCCAGCACGTAATTGAAGTCGGAAAGTATACCTTGGCATAGTGTGGTGGCAGTGATGATGGTCCCTTCCCAAAGCTGTCGTGCCCGATAAACTTGCGCGACAGTGTCAGCGAACAGCGTTGATTCCCGCGCACGGAAAAGTGTCTGGCCTCCCCGGTTTCTGTCATCCGCCGACTGGTTGTTATGGGCCGCCGTGGCGGCCATTTCGTCCCTCTATTTTTTCGGCCTCACTTCCGGACACGTTTTCGTACAGGATGACTTCGCGGCCTATGTGATGCACGCCGCGAACGTGGTCGAAGGCCGCCCCTACACGTCGATCCAATACGTCCCCAATCCTCCGGCCCCTTGGGTGAGCCCCGCGAACGGATATCCCCCGATGTATCCCGTGTTACTCGCACCTGTGTATTGGTTGAATGGACTCGATCTGCGCGCCATGAAAATGGTCACCGTTTTCACGTTTGTGATCTTCCTGGCAGCATTCGCGGTATGGGTGAAACCTCTGCAGCCTTCCCGTATGTGACCCGTCGCGGTCGTATTGGTTGGATTGAGTCCGGCATTCTGGAGTTATCGCGACCTGATCGCTTCCGAGTTTCCATACATGATGTTTTCGTTTCTGGCGCTGCTGGCGATTCGCGGCGCGTATTCGGGCCTTGAGCACAGAGACTGGCGGATCGCGTGGGCCTTCGTGGTTGCGATTCTGCTTTACGCGACGTACGGTACGCGAACAATCCGAATTGCCCTGCCCGTGGCCATGTTTTGCGCCGACCTGGCACGATTCAAACGGCCGAGCCGCTTTCTGATTCTTTCACTGTGCTTCCTGGCCGCGTTAATTGGATTCCAAACGCTATTGATGTCGTCACCCAAGGGTTATCTGAGTGCGGCACATTTTTCCGTAGTTTCAATCGTCGCAAACGTATGGCACTATGCGAAGTCACTTACGTACGCTTGGCAAAACGGAGTCAGCAAGTCAGCACAAGTTGTGCTGGCTTTCGCGCTCACGGTCCCCGTGGCGATCGCATACGGGCAAGGCCTACGACGAGAACGCTCAACTGAGCATTTCTATCTCATTATTTATCTTTCAATCCTGATCGCCTGGGGCGCGCAGATCGGAATTGGTGGGCTGCTCCCGATCCTTCCCTTCTATATCACCAACGCACTGCTCGGAATCGCCGACTTCCTGCATCGGCTGAAGGCCGGACCACTGAAAACAGCTTTGGTCGGATCACTCGCGGCTCTGATCGGAATTTCTTACCTTGTAGCTCTACGCCAATCGCCCTGGCAAGCGTCCATAGCCAATGTTGCAGATCCCTCCGCGCAGCAAACGTTCGTATTCCTCCGAACGCACACGACGCCTTCCGACTTGATCGTGTTCCCCAGGCCTCGTTCCATGGCGCTCTCCACTGGACGACGAACCGCGACTCTGGGGCCTCAGGAAACACCCGTACGATGCCCGGGGCTTCCTGCATCGTACGGGCTCTACAATCCTGGTTCAGACCACATGGACGCCTCCATCCTGGAGTCGTCTTATGGCCAGTCACCATGAGCTTTTGGCCGAGATCTTTCACAACCGAGACCTTCAGGTCTTCCGCATTCAACCGGAGAGCATCGGACAGAACGAAAACGTCCCGGCAACGAATTAGCATCTCCCTAAAACGAACCTGCCCTTTCCGCAGGTCTTGCTCTCTGGTACAAATGTCACGGCAATTCTGAGGAACTATTCATGCAAACGATTACACGCTCGCTTTCCGCGGCTTTGCTGGCGCTCGTGTCCAGCGCTCTCTTCGGACAAAACCCGGCTCCCTCCGCCAACCTGGCGCTCACTCCCCCCATGGGCTGGAACAGCTGGAATAAATTCGGCTGTAATGTCAGCGACGAGATGATTCGCGGGATGGCCGACTCCTTGGTGAAGTCGGGCATGAAAGACGCCGGCTACCAGTACCTCGTGATCGACGACTGCTGGCAGGTCGACCGGGACAAAGACGGAAACATTGTTGCCGATCCGCAGCGCTTTCCGCAGGGCATCAAGGCGCTGGCGGACTACGTTCACTCGCTCGGCTTGAAGTTCGGAATTTACTCAGACGCTGGCTCAAAAACCTGCGCCGGTCGACCCGGCGGACTGGGGCATGAATACCAGGATGCGCTGAAATATGCGGCCTGGGGAGTGGACTACCTGAAATACGACTGGTGCCACACCACCACGCAGGATGCGAAAGCCTCCTATGCAAATATCCGCAACGCGCTCGACACCGCCGGACGCCCAATTGTTTTGAGCATCTGCGAGTGGGGTACGCACCTGCCGTGGCTGTGGGGCGCGGAGGTCGGCGGAAATCTATGGCGTACGACGGGCGATATCTCCGACAAATGGCAAAGCAAGAAAAAGTGGCCCGACGGGACTTGCTGCGAGTTGGGAATGGCCGACATCGTCGACTTGCAGGTTGGACTGTATTCGTTCGCGGGGCCCGGCCACTGGAACGATCCTGACATGCTCGAAGTGGGTAACGGCGGCATGACCACCACGGAGTACCGTTCGCACTTCAGCCTATGGGCGATTCTCGCGGCGCCTCTCATGGCGGGCAATGACCTGCGCGACATGAAGCCTGAGATCCAGGCGATTCTTACCAATAAGGAAGTCATCGCCGTAAACCAGGATCCGCTGGGACGGCAGGCGCGGCGAGTGCGCAAAGACGGCGATCTCGAAGTCTGGGCCAAGCCGCTAAAGGACGGAAACCGTGCCGTGGTGCTGTTTAACCGCAGTTCGTCGGAGCAGAGTCTCAGCGTCACCTGGGAAGAAATCGGATATCCCGATCACCTGAGCGCGGCTGTGCGGGATTTGTGGCAGAACAAGGATCTGGGCAAGTCTACGGGAAAGTTCTCGGCGACGGTGGCCTCGCACGGGGTGGTAATGGTGACGGTGCGACCGTAACGTAGCGCGGCCCGTGCGGGTCGTCAACCAAGCGCACAGTGCGGTCATAGTATCCTAGACGTTGGATTCTCCTCGTAGGCAAGTTGGGCAGGTGCCAACGAACAGAACAATGGACCGCATTCTCGGACTTTGAAACAGCAAGCCCCGCCAAATGCCAAGTGCTAAATGCTAATCGCTAAACCATGATTCGCTCCTACAAAGGTAAAGCTCCCACCGTGCCAGCATCCTGTTTTGTCGACGTATCGGCGCAGGTCATCGGCGACGTCGTGCTCGGTGAACATGCAAGCGTGTGGATGAATGCCGTCCTGCGTGGGGATGTGCACGAAATCCGCATTGGCGCCCACTCGAACGTGCAGGACTGCGGCGTTCTGCACGGAATGAAAGAGAAGTACGGCGTCTACCTCGGAGAATACGTGACCGTCGGCCACTCGGTGACCTTGCACGGCTGCGTGATTGAAGACCGCTGCCTGATCGGGATGGGTTGCATCATCCTGAACGGCGCACGCATCGGAACCGGATCGATCATCGCAGCGGGTACACTGATTCCCGAGAAAACGGTCGTCGAGCCAGGATCGCTGTGGATGGGCTCACCAGGAAAACTTCGCCGCAAGCTGGGGCCAGAAGATGACGAAACCATCATGCGCTACGCTCGAAATTATCTGGGTTACAAAGACTCGTATTTGGCCGAGCAGGGTTGACTGGGCCCTGGCAATGGAGCGGGGGCTCGGTAATGGAACGGCGGGCGTCACCGCCCGCCGGGACGGGCGAGACGCCCGTCCCTCCACCTACCCAGTGCCATAACTGAGAACCGAGAACTGAGAACTGCATTGATCAAGTCCATCCGAGGAACGCGCGATCTGCTCCCGCCCGAAACGGCGCTCTGGAACTTTGTCGAGGCCGCCGCGCGCGACGTCTTTCGTGCCTACAACTTCCAGGAAATTCGAACGCCCATTTTCGAATCCACCGAACTTTTCGCCCGCGGCGTTGGCGAAGAGACCGATATCGTCGCCAAGGAGATGTACACCTGGGAAGACCGCGGGCGCGCGCAGTCCGACAAAGGTCAATCGCTCACCCTGCGTCCCGAAAACACCGCCGGAGTCGTCCGCGCCTACATCGAGCACAAACTCTGGGATAAGGGCCTGCAGAAGCTCTACTACATCGGTCCCCAGTTTCGCCGGGAGCGCCCTCAGAAAGGCCGCTATCGGCAGTTCTACCAGATCGGCGCCGAAGTGATCGGCCCCAGCACCGCAGGAAGCGAGTCCCCGGCCCGCGACGCCGAGATCCTCGAAATGCTGGCCACTCTGCTCGACCGCCTCGGAACCAAGGACTGGAATCTTCAGTTGAATTCGGTGGGCTGCCCTGCCGATCGGGCGCGCTTCAACGAAGCGCTACGGGCGGCTCTGCAACCCGTCGCTGCGCAAATGTGCGAAGACTGCCAGCGGCGGGCGGTAACCAATCCTCTGCGCGTCTTCGACTGCAAGGTGCCTGAGGATCAGCCCATCATCGAAAAGCTTCCGCGCATCAGCCAGTTCCTCGACGAAGGCTGCCGCAAACACCTCGAAGAGGTACAAGCCATCTTGAAGGCCGTCGGCATACCCTTCACGCTCAACGACCGGCTCGTCCGCGGGCTCGACTACTACACCCGCACCGCCTTCGAGTTCACCCATGGAGCCCTCGGCGCCCAGAACGCGATCCTCGGCGGCGGTCGCTACGACGGCCTATCGGAAGCGCTGGGCGGTCCCGCCGCTCCCGGCATCGGTTTCGCGATTGGCGAAGACCGCTTGGTGATGTCCTTGCAGGAGTCCGCCGACGCAGTCGTGCGCAAGCCCGACGTCTACATCGCACCGCTGGGTGAAGGCATGAATCGCGAAGCAGGAAAGCTGGCGCGAGAGCTCCGACGGCATGATCTGGTGGTTGAGCTGGGCGACGAAACCTTCCGGCTGAAGAAATCCTTCCCTACGGCGAACAAGCTGGGAGCGCGCTACGCCCTCATCGTCGGCGAGAACGAAGTGAAATCCGACATCTTCGCCCTCAAAAACCTAGAGACCGGTCAGCAGACGTCTGTGCCACGAGCGGAATTAGCCGAGCATATCCGCAAGTAGCGCCGGCGTCCCGCCGGCTGTCCGGTGGGCGTCCCGTCTGTACGTGACACTCATGCTTGCAAGGGTTGGGTGGGAAAACACCAGCACATGTCAGCCGCGCAGCGGCGCAAGAGTGTAGCCCACGGCGTAAGGTGTGGGTGAACGTCGGAAACACCACAGCACCGAAGGTGCGAAAGAAACGTTCTGACGCACATCCGCCCCGCCCACAGGCAAACCCGCACCACGACCCGCCTTCCCTCAAGACCACTCTGTGTTCCAGTGCCCTCGTGCTGCCACTCCTACCCGGCGCGGGATCTCCATGGCGGGTTCGGCTCGGCTCGTCAAGTTCGATGAGAAGACCGGAACGCCGTCGCAAAATGAGCCAATTCCCAGATGCTGTCTGGTAACGGGACTCCCAAAAAAAATCGTTATTCACAGTCGCACATCCTACTGGCCAGGCATATACTGCGCGACGCACCACCATCCCCGCTTTTCGGAGGCTCCCCCGATGAATAAGTCGATCGAGATTCTGCTCACCGCGTTGGCATTGGCTGGAATGTACTGCGCAATCCCGAAGGGCACGGCCCAGGGAGCCCCTGGGATTCGAGCCGAACAGAACGTGATTCTTGCCGACGGCACCGATCCGATGCCCTTATGCCGCGCGCGAGGTTGCAGTCCGACCAGATAAGGTGACCCCATAGGCAGAAAAACCGGCGCCGCAAGATAGATATTGCATGGCCGCCGAGGGAGAGGTATGCTTCTCGACCTTGGTATGGACCACGCGACGAACTGGCTAATGTCTCTGAGTTGGCTTGGTGGGCCGGCGCTGCAAGTCATGCTGCTTGCCTACATGCTGCATCGCAAACAGCACACTGTTTTCCCCAGGTTCTTCTCCTACATTGTCTTTCAGATTCTGAAATCGGCGATCCTGTTCGTCACGTACCGCTTCTTCCACGAGGACGCCTATTTCGACGTATATTGGACCGGGAACGCCATCAGTGTGATCCTAGCAGTCACAGTGATGGATGAAATCCTGCACAGGCTCTTCAAGGAATATGGGGGCGCGCAGAATCTGGGAAGGATCATATTCCGGTGGACCACTGGATTGTTCCTCCTGCTTGCGATCGTGAATGCCCTTACCACCTATGAAGGAAGCGCCGACCGAGTGGTGGCGGCGGTGCTCAGCTTCGATCGCAGCGTGCGGGTCATACAGTGCGGACTTTTCTGTCTGTTGATGATTCTTTGTCGCTACCTGCGGCATTGCTGGCGCCAGCGGGAGTTCGGGATTGCGCTTGGCTTTGGAGTCTTTGCCAGCATTGAACTGATTCTCGTCAGTATGGCGATCCGCTACGGGAGTGCGTCCGAGTCGATGGTCAGTGTCGTAAAGAGTCTGGCCTATAACGGGGTGACGCTTCTCTGGATCGGTTACCTAAGACAGCAGAGCCAATCCATTCCGCAGATGGAAGTCGTTCCTCAGCTCAGCAGACGAACCGTGGCGCTGGCCACCTCAATTCCTGGACGCGGGAGTGACACCTTCATAGCAATGGTGGAGCAACTGGTAGAGGACGTGATATCTCGTAACCCGTGGCCCAGGCCGACTGTCAAGCGATCTCAGATTGTCGGCCGTGCTCCTGGCGCCGGAGAAAGCAATTAGGGGTAGTTTCCCGCCTACTTACCC
>Ga0075434_100005678_pt1 | contig 11384 bp, 11 predicted proteins | sample RhiMethybrSRZTD3_FD_75298 | JGI IMG/M metagenome (GOLD analysis project Ga0075434, IMG submission 75298) | Populus rhizosphere microbial communities from Tennessee, USA - Rhizosphere MetaG P. TD hybrid SRZTD3 | ecosystem: Host-associated > Plants > Roots > Rhizosphere > Soil | place: USA...
AACGTGTGAAGCGGTTACTTCTTGCTGTCGCTCTTGGTGTCGGTCGCGCCCGGCTGCGGAGCGCTCGACGAGCCCGAGGGCGCGGCGGAGCCGGAAGTCGCCGACGAGCCCGAGGTCGAGGAGTCGGTCGACGAGCCGGAGCTCGGCGAGGCGGACGAAGCGCCCGGCTTGGAGGCCGAGTCAGCCTTGGTATCGGCGCTGGGCGAGGCGGACGGGCTCGAGCCGGCGCCCGCGGCGCTGCTCTTGGAATCCACTCCCAGCTTGGTCATCGTCTCGGCGTCGAGGCGGCCGCTGGCCTTCAGACCTTCCTTGCTCTGGAAGTCACGCAGGGCGGCCTGGGTCTTGGGACCCATCTTGCCGTCGATCTCGCCCGGATCGTGGCCCTTGTCCTTGAGCGCCTGCTGAACGGCGCGCACCTGCTCGGTGTTGCCGCCCTTGGCCATGCCGCCCTTGCCACTCCTGGCGGACTTCATCGAGTCGGACTTCATGCTGTCGGACGACTTCATGCCATCCGAGGACTTCATCGTGTCCGACGACTTCATGTCGGACGACTTCATGTCCGGGGACTTCGTCGTGCTGGAATCGGACTTCGTCGCGGCGCTGCTGTCGCTCTTGGCCTTGTCCTTCTGATCGCCGGCGGGCGACGTCGCCTGGGCGAACGCCGGACCGGCGACCAGGGTGCCGGCCGCGAGCAGCGCGAATGCGGTGGTCCACGTCTTCATCGAACGCCTCCTTCAAGGGTTGTGGGGGAACGGTCGAGCGCGCGTTATCGACTGCGAACACAGCGGCGCAATCCGTGTGCCGCTGGCTCAGCCCGCCTGGCGCCGTTCGAGCGGCGGCTTGCGCAGGTCCGCCTCGCCGGCCGGCACCGCCTCGGGGCGGGCCAGCCGCGGCAGCGTCACCGGCCTTCCGTCGCGCGCCGAGCGGTAGATGGCCTCGACGAGACGCACGTCCTGCAGCCCGTCGATGCCCGAGGGCTCCGGCGGCCGATCTTGCAGGATGCACGTGGAGAAGTAGGACAGCTCGGCGGCGAACTGATCGGTGGGCTCGAAGGCCAGCTCCTCGCGCTGGCCCCGGCGCACCATCTCGAGGGTCACCGGGACGTCATGCCGATAGGCGTTGTGCAGCAGGATCCAGCCGTCCTCGCCGAGGATGCGCAGGGTGGCGGTGGGCTCCTCGCCGAAGCTCGTGTGCAGCTCGGCCAGCCGCTCGTCGGGGAACCGGATGAGCGCCACAGTGCCTTCGTCGACGTCGCCCCCGAAGCGCCGGCTGGTGCGGCCGGTCATGGCCATGACCTGCGCGGGTTCGGAGCCGAACAGCGCGCGGGCGGCGTGGATGCACGACACGCCGAGGTCGTAGACGCTGCCACCACCCAGCCGGCGCTGCAGGCGCGGGTCCTCGCCGTCCTCGATGCGCGTCGTGAAGCTGCTGGTGATCGTCTTCGGCACGCCGACGGCCCCGCTGCGGACGAGCTCGAGCGCCTTGGCGTGGGCCGGATGGAACTGCAGCCGGTAGGCGATCATCAGCTTCGTCCGGTTGGTCTGCGCGGTGCGGATCATGCGACGGCACTCGTCGGCCATCACCGCCATCGGCTTCTCGCACAGCGCGTGGACGCCGGCGCGAGCGGCCTCCACCGCGTAGTCGCAGTGCATGGAGTTCGGTGTGGTCAGGTAGACGGCGCTGACGTCGTCCCGCTGCAGGCACTGGCGGAGCTCGTCGTAGTGATAGGCCGTCGCGCGGAAGTCCTGGGCCACCGCCTGGGCGCGCGCGCGGTCGGACGCGACCACGGCGACGAGCCGGGAGTTCTCCGCGGCCCGGGCGAACGCCGGGAGCACGGCTTGCTGCGTGATGTCGCCCAGCCCCACCACGGCGTACCCGATCTGCTTCGCCATGCTGCTTTCCCTCGCGGTGCTTCGCCGGTGCTTTTTGCAATGGAATTTGCAAGCGCGGGGCCGTTCACCATGCGTGCTGGCCGGGGGCGTCTCCCACCATCTGGGGGAGCGGCTCGTGGAGGGCTACGACATCTGGCGTCTTGTCTTGGACTCAACATGTGACTAGTGTGAACGCGATGCTGGTCGATCGACTCCTCCGCCAAGGGGCGATGACCGAGCTCGTGGGACCCCTGTCGTCGGGACGCACGAGCTTGCTGACGCTGTGCCTGCGCGACGTCACTCGTCGCGGCGCGCTCGCCGCGCTGGTCGACACCGACCACGCCTTCGACGCCGCGGGCGCGGCGGCGGCCGGCGTGGAGCTGTCGCGCGTGCTGTGGGTGCGTGCCGAGGGTCATCGGCGACATGCGCTCAAAGCCGCGGATCTGCTCACGCGCTGCCCGGGTTTCGCGCTGGTCGTGCTCGATCTCGGCGAATCGCCGCCGCGTCTCTCGGTCGGCGGCGCCTACCGCCTGCGCCTCGCCGCGCGCCGTTCGGGCGTGGCGCTGCTGATCGTGAGCGCCCGTCGAGTGGTCGGCGGGGCCGCCGTCCTCGCCGTCGCCGCACGGCGCGATCGCCTGGCCTGGACCGGTCCAGGGCCGCTGCCACGGCGGCTGGCGGCCATGCGTAGCGAATTTCATCTGGTCCGCAAGCAAGGTGCGCCCTCGGCGGCCGGCGCCGAGCGCCTGTGGTGGACGGCGTGACGCGCATCGCCTGCGTGCGCGTCGAGGCCTTCGCCGCCGCCGCCGTCGAGCGCTGCGAGCCGGGCTTGCGCGAGCAGCCGCTCGCCGTCGTCAGCGGTGCTGCGCCCGCCACACGCGTGGTGGAGGCCAACGCCCACGCGCGCGCTGCCGGCGTGCGGCCGGGACTGAGCGATGCCGAGGCCGGCGTGCGCTGCCCGGGCCTCGCGCGTCGTCCGGTCTCACCGGATGCGCAGGCCGCCGCCCATCACGCGCTGCTCGATGCGTGTCTCAGCGTGTCCCCGCGGCTCGAAGATGCCGGCCCCGGGCTCGTCCACGTCGACCTGGCCGGCCTTCATCGCCTGTTCGGCCACGACGCCGACATCGCGGCGCGGTTACGACGGCAGGCGCGCGCGGTAGGCCTGGAAGCGCGGGTGGGCATCGCCACCACCCGCACGGCGGCGATGGTGGCGGCGTGGGTCGGGCCGGTGGTCAACGTGCTGCCCGCCGGCGGCGAACGGGCCGCGCTCGCCGCCGTGCCGCTGGCTGCGCTCGAGTGGCCGGACGCGCTGCAGGCCACGTTCCGGCGCTGGGGCCTGGACACGCTCGGCGATCTCGCCACGCTTCCGCGCGAAGGGCTCGGCACGCGGCTGGGCCCCGACGGTCTCGAGGCTCACGATCGTGCCAGCGGCGTGGACCGCACGCCGTGGGTGCCGTGGACGGCGCCGCCGTTCTGGGAGGAGGCGCAGGGGCTCGACTACGAGCTCGAGACGCTACCGGCCCTGACGCCCGTGCTCGCCGCGGTGCTGGGACGGCTCTGCGCGCGTCTCAGCGTCGCGCACCTGGTGGCCGACGCGCTCGACGTCAGGCTGGCGCTGCTCACCGGCGGTCATCACACGCGCTCGATGACGCTGGCCGCGCCGCTCTCCGACGTTCCCGCGCTCGTCGCGCTCCTGGCGCTGGAGATCGAGGCGCACCCGCCGGCGGCGGCTATCGTCGGCGTCGCGATCAGCGCCCACGTGGTCCCGCGTCGTGCCGCCGCGTCCGATCTCTGGCAGCCCCCGGCGCCCGCGCCCCGCGAGCTGGCCGGTGTCCTCGCGCGGCTGACGACGCTGGTCGGCGGCGCCAACGTCGGCGCTCCGGTCGCCCTTGATTCCCACCGTCCCGACGCCACCACGCTCACCACGTTCAGCGGCCAGCCGGGAACACCCACCGACGCGGTGCCGGACACCCGGCCAGCCGCCGACCGCACCGGCGAGCCCGCGGCCGGCGCGCTCGCGCTACGCCGTCTGCGTCCACCGCGCCCTGTCACCGTCGACGTGCACGATGGCCGCCCGGCCCGCGTGAACGATCCTGCCGCGAGAACACTCGCCGTCGTCACATGCGCCGGCCCCTGGCGCATCTCCGGCGACTGGTGGGACGTCCACGTCTGGGCCCGCGACGAATGGGACGTCGCCCTCACCGACCACACCGTCTGGCGCCTCACCCACAACCGCCTCACCAACACCTGGACCCTCGACGCCGTCTATGACTGACCCCCGATTCCCCATGACACAGCGCGCGTCGGATCGACGGGCATGATCATCCGCTCGCAAGGCCACGGCTCCGCGCGGCGGGCGGGCGGCGGGCTCCGGGGGCAGGGCGGGTCTCTGCGACCCGTTCCCCTCCGGCCGTCTCGGCCGCGTAGGACCGGGCGCACTGCGTCGATGGAATCCAGCCAAAACGACGTCGATGCGGGCGGCCACCCCGTGGTCGCGAGACCCGCCCTGCCCCCGGGGCCCGCCGCTCGCCCGCCACGCGCAGTCGTAGGCACGCGCGAGGTGAGACGTGTTCGTTGAGCTCCACGCCCAGTCCGCGTTCACGTTTCTCGAGGGCGCCGAGCAGCCGGAAGCGCTGGTGGAGGCGGCCGCGCGCCAGGGGATGCCCGCGCTGGCGCTGGTGGATCGCGACGGCGTGTACGGCGCGGCAAGGTTTCATCGGGCGGCGGAGAACGCCGGGCTGCGCGCGCTGGTCGGCAGCGAGCTCACGCTGGCCGACGGCGCGCGCCTGCCGGTGCTCGTCGAGGACCGCGACGGCTACCGCAACCTCTGCCGCCTGATCACACGCCTGAAGCTGGGCGCCGCCAAGGGCGCCGGCCGCCTCACGCTCGACGACCTGGCACCGGATGCCGGAGGCCTGGTGTGCCTCACCGGGGGCCGCCAGGGTCCGCTGGCGGCGGCGATCGCGCGCGGCGACCGCGAGGGCGCGCGGTGCACGCTCGATCGCCTGGCCGGCATCTTCGGGCGCGACAACTGCTTCGTGGAGGTCCAGCGTCATCTCGACCGCGCGCAGGAGCGCGACCTCGGGCGTCTCGTCACGCTGGCGCGCGAGGCGCGGCTGCCGCTGGTGGCCAGCAACCAGCCGCTCTACTGCCGGGCCGGCGGTCGTGCAGTGGCCGACGTGTTCACCTGCATCCGCGAGAAGACCGACCTCGACCACGCCGGCCGCCGCCTGGCCCGCAACGGCGAGCGTGACCTCAAGGGCGGGGTGGACATGGCGCAGCGCTTCCGCGACCTGCCGGAGGCACTGGAGACGTCGGGCGAGCTGGCGCTGCGCCTGGCCTTCACGCTGAAGAACCTCGGCTACCGCTTCCCCGATTTCTCGCTGCCGCCCGACACGAGCGCGCTCGAGCACCTGCGTGACCTCGCCCGCCGCGGCGCGCACGCGCGATACGGCGACGGCCCGCTGGCCGCACGCGCGCGGCGGCAGATCGAGCACGAGCTGGCGATCATCGGACGTCTCGACCTCGCCGGCTACTTCCTCATCGTGTGGGACATCGTGGAGTTCTGCCGGGGCAACGACATCCTCGTGCAGGGCCGCGGCTCGGCCGCCAACAGCGCCGTGTGCTACGCGCTGGGCATCACGGCCGTCGATCCCGTCGGGATGGATCTGCTGTTCGAGCGCTTCTTGAGCGAGGCTCGAGGGGAGTGGCCGGACATCGATCTGGATCTGCCGAGCGGCGAGCGCCGCGAGGCGGCCATCCAGTACGTCTATCGCCGATACGGGCGGCTCGGCGCCGGCATGACCGCCAACGTGATCACGTACCGCGGCCGCAGCGCCGCCCGCGAGGTCGGGAAGGCGCTCGGGTTGCCCGGCGAGCTGCAAGACCGGCTGGCGAAGCTCGTCTCGACGTGGGGCTACCAGGATCCGGCCGATGTGCTGACGGCGCATCTCGCCGAGGCCGGCTGCGATCCCACACATCCGCGCCTTCGAAAGTTCGCGGCGCTGTGGACGCGGCTGCAAGACCTGCCGCGCCACCTGGGTCAGCATTCGGGCGGCATGGTGATCGCGGCCGGCCGGCTCGACGACGTGGTGCCGCTGGAGCCGGCCACGATGCCGGGCCGCGTGGTGATCCAGTGGGACAAGGACGACTGCGCGGGACTCGGCATCGTGAAGGTGGACCTGCTGGGGCTGCGCATGATGTCGGTGCTGCAGGACTCCATCCGGATGGTCGGCGAGCAGGGCGGTCACGTCGATCTGGCCCATCTCCCGCCCGACGATCCCGAGGTGTACGCGCAGCTCCAGCAGGCCGACACCATCGGCGTGTTTCAGGTGGAGAGCCGCGCCCAGATGGCCACGCTGCCGCGCATCCATCCCGAGCGCTTCTACGATCTGGTGGTGCAGGTGGCGATCATCCGCCCGGGCCCGATCGTCGGCGACATGGTGCATCCCTACATTCGCCGCCGCCGCGGCCGCGAGCGGGTGACGTATCCGCACCCGAGCCTCGAACCGATCCTGGCGCGCACGCTCGGCGTGCCGCTGTTTCAGGAGCAACTCTTGAGAATGGCGATGGTGGCGGCCGGTTTCACCGGCACCGAGGCGGAAGAGCTGCGGCGCGCCTTCGGTTTCAAGCGCAGCGAGCGGCGCATGGCGGAGATCGAGACGAAGCTGCGGGCCGGCATGGCGCGGCAGGGGATCGAGGGGCGCGCGGCCGACGAGATCGTGCACGCCATCACCGCCTTCGCGCTGTACGGCTTCCCCGAGTGCGTGACGGGCGACACCGCCATCGTCGACGCCGACAGCGGCCAGGCGGTCCCGATCGCGGAGGTGGTGAGCGGCCGCGTGCCGGTGACGCGCACGCTGGCCTGCGACCGCGACCGACGCCTGGTCCCGCGGCGAATCCTGGCCGCCACCGCGAGCGGCCGGCGGCTCGTCTACCGCCTGCGCACGGCGGGCGGGCGCGAGCTCACCGCCACGCCCGAGCATCCGCTGCTGACGCCGCTCGGCTGGCACGGGCTCGGCGCGCTCCGCCTCGGCGAGGAGATCGCGGCGGCCGGCGCAGGCGACGCCGTGGTGTGGGATCGCGTCACCGCGCTGGCGCCGCTCGAGTTCCAGGAGACGTACGACCTCACGATCGAGGGTGAGCACAACTTCGTGGCCAACGGTCTCGTCGTGCACAATTCGCACGCCTCCAGCTTCGCGCTGCTGGCCTACGCCAGCGCGTGGCTCAAGGTGCGCCACCCCGCGGCCTTCTACGCGGCGCTGCTCAACAACCAGCCGATGGGCTTCTATCACGCGGCGACGATCGTGAAGGACGCCCAGCGCCACGGCCTCGTCGTGCACCCGCTCGACGTCACGCGTTCGGGCTGGGACTGCGCGATCGAAGGCGAGAGCGTCCGGCTGGGGTTGCGCTACGTGAAGGGCCTGCGCGAGACGGCCGGCCGCGCGATCGTGGCGGCGCGCGCGACGCGGCCGTTCGCCTCGGTGGCCGATCTGCTCGCCCGTACCGGCGTGGCCGCCGACGAGGCCCAGACGCTGGCCGCGGTCGGCGCGCTGGCCGCGCTGGGCGGACGACGCCGCGCCGATCTGTGGGCGGCGGCGGCGGCGTCCCCGGGGCCGCTGTTCGCGGCGGCGAGTGCTCAGGTCGTGTCCACTCCCGCGTCGCCGCTACGAGAGATGGACGCGGGCGAGCGGTTGGCCGCCGACTATGCCGGCACCGGCGTCACGCTGGGTCCGCATCCGATGGCACTGCGCCGCCGCACGCTCGCGCGACACGGCATCACGCGTGCCGCCGACCTGCGGCACCACCCGCACGAGGCCCGCGTGCGGGTGGCCGGCAGCGTGATCGTGCGGCAGCGCCCCGGCACGGCCAAGGGCTTCGTGTTCCTGAGCCTGGAGGACGAAACCGGGATCGCCAACGTCATCGTCACGCCGCAACTCTTTGCACGTCACCGCCTCGTGCTGGTCACAGCACCGCTGCTCGTGGTGGAGGGGATTTTACAATCGCAAGACGGCGTGCTCTCGATCCGGGCGCAGCGTGTGGTGTCGTTGGCTGCGCACGGCCACACCGTGCCCTCGCACGATTTCGGCTGATGTTGATGTAGTTTGCACATTCGCCACCTATCGTCGGTGGCAGTGGACTTGCTTCTTCAGTCCAGCACATGGCGACGGTACATCGGCTCCCCACTCGCCCTGCGACGCGTCCCGTCGATCCGCACTCGTCGATCGAGGTCCAGGACGATGCCGTGCTCGCGCGCCTCACGCGCCTGGCCAAGCTCGAGCTCGAGCTCGGCGTGGCCGAGACGCGCGCAATCCTGCGCACGCTGCTCGTGGCGATCGCCGTCGCCGTCCCCGCCGCCGTCGCGCTGGTCGCGGCGATCGTCGTGCTCCTGGCCGCGGGGCTCTCGCCGATTTTCGACGCGCCCTGGCAGCCGCTGCTCATCGCCGGTGGCGGCGTCGCGCTGCTCGCCGTGGCCGCGCTGGCGTGGGCCGCGTGGCGCCTGACGCACCTTTCGTGGCCGAAAGAAACGCTCGCATCCCTCGAGGAGAACTGGCGATGGCTCGCAGCCCAGCTGAGATCCAGGCTGACATTGCGCTCACCCGGCGCGTGATCGAGACGCAGCTCGACGCGATCTCGCGCAAGGTGCCGCGCGCGTGGTGGACGCCGTGGGCGCTCGGCGCCGGCGCGCTCGTCGCCGGACTGGTGCTCTCGCGCCTGCCGGTCCTGAAAGTCGTCGGCCTCGGCGCCCGGACGGTGCAAACCGGGATCACGGTGGCGGGGACGGTGGCCGCCGTGGATCGCTTCCTGGCCGACCAGAAGCGGCTGGCCGCGTGACGCTCCTGATGTGCACGGCGGCGAGCGTGCGCCATCACGTGCGAGCGGGAGGGCCCTGAGCCGCCCGATGCGTTCGCTGTGGAAGGGCGCCATCACGTTCGGCCTCGTGAACATCCCGGTGGCGCTGTATCCGGCCACGACCCGCACCGACCTCTCGTTCCGTCAGCTCCACGCCAAGGACGCCGCGCCGATCGCCTACCGGCGCATCTGCACGGCCGAGAACGTCGAGGTGCCGTGGCCCGAGATCGTCAAGGGCTACGAGTACGCCAAGGGCGAGTTCGTGGTGATGACCGAGGACGATTTCAAGAACACCGATGTCGACGCCAACCAGACGATCGACATCCGCGACTTCGTGCCGGCCGATGCGATCGACTTCACCTACTTCGAGCAGCCGTACTACCTGGAGCCGACGGCCCCCGGCGCCAAGGCCTACGCGCTGCTGCGCGAGGCGCTCAAGCGGAGCGGGCGAGTGGGGATCGCCACCTTCGTGCTGCGGCAGCGCGAGCACCTGGCCGCGGTGAAGGTGGCCGACGACGCGCTGGTGCTGACCACCATGCGCTTCGCGCACGAGATCGTGCCCGCCGCCGAGCTCAAGGTTCCGCGCGGCGAGGCGAGCCTGGACCGCCGCGAGGTGGACCTCGCGCTCCAGCTCGTCGACACCCTGGCCGCCGACTGGGAGCCCGACAAGTACCGCGATCGCTACCGCGACGCGCTGCTGGCCGCCATCGAGCGCAAGGTGGAAGGCCGCGCGATCGCCGCGCCGGCGGCCGGGCGCAAGCCGCCGACGAAGGTCGTGGACCTCATGCAGGCGCTGCAGGCGAGCCTGCAGGCGCGTCCTGCACGCGGGGCGCGCACGAGCGGCGCCAAGGCGTCGGCGGCCGCCCGCCGCACGGCCGCGCGCCGGAAGGCCTCGTGAGGACCGCGCCGTGAACACGCGCGTCGTCGACGTCGAGAGCCGCCGGCTGATCCTGACGAACCCCGACCAGGAGATCTGGCCCGAGGAGCACGTCACCAAGGACGAGCTGCTGACGTACTACGCGGACGTGGCGGGCTACCTGCTGCCCTTCATCGCCAACCGGCCGATCAGCCTGCAGCGCATTCCCGACGCGATCACCGGCGAGTGCGCGTTTCAGAAGACGGCGCCGCCAGGCATGCCCAGCTGGGTGCCGACGCGCCGCATCCGCACGGAGCACGCCGCCCTCGGGTACGCCGAGCACGTGATCGGCGGCGACCTGCCGTCGCTGCTCTATCTGCTCAACCTCGGCGCCATCTCCGTGCACCCCTGGTCCTGCACCGTGGACGCGCTGGATCGTCCCGATCAGCTCCTGTTCGATCTCGATCCCACGGAGATCGCCTTCCGCGAGGTCCGCAACGCGGCCATGCTGCTGCGCGACCTGCTGGCGCACTACCGCATCCGCTCGTGGGTCAAGACCTCGGGCGGCCGCGGGCTGCACGTGATGGTGCCGCTGGCGACGGCCCACAGCTTCGAGCAGGTGCGCACCGCGGCCGAGGTCATCACACGGCTGGCCCGCACGCGCGAGCCGCGGCTGTTCACGCTCGACATGCGGCGCGCGCGGCGGCGCGGCAAGATCCTCATCGACGTGCACCGCAACCATCGCGGCGCCACGCTGGTGAGCCCGTACGGCGTTCGCGAGTACGCCGGGGCCACCGTGTCGACGCCGGTCGAGTGGCCGGAGCTCGAGCGCGCGCTCTATCCCGAGGACTTCCACATCCGCAACATGCGCGAGCGGTTGCAGCGCCTCGGCGATCCGATGGCGACGTTCTTCGCGCACCCGCAGTCCCTCGCGCCGCTGCTGGAGACCGGGCGCGCACGGCGCGCGCGACCGATGGCATAGAAGTGGCACCGAGCAGGATGCGCACGCATCAAGGAGGAGAATCCATGGACGAGCGACGCCTCGAGAGCCTCGGAGAAACGGCCCAGCGTAGCGCCCGGCGGATGGCCAGCGACGGGCAGGACATGGCGACTCGCGCCGGCGGCTATGCCCAGGAGCGCGCACAGGAGATGGTTGAGCGCGCCAGCGGCTTCGTGTCGCAGCGCGCGCGCGACGTCGGCCAGCAGGTCGAGCGTGTCACCGGCCGCTCCGCCGACGCGTGGATGCGCGACGGGCGCCGCTTCGTGCAGGACCATCCGTTGAAGGCCGTCGCCATCACCGTGGGTCTCGGCTTCCTGCTGGGCAAGATCCTGGCGCGTGACTGAGCGATGCGCCGCCTGGTGCCCGCCGTCGCGCTGCTACTGCTGACGAGTTCGCCCGCCTCGGCCTTCCTGGTCGAGGTGACCACGTCGGTGGCGGTGGCCGACGCCGAGGACCAGCGCGCGCTCCAGACGGCGCTCACGGAGGCCGTCGATGGCGTGCTGCAGGACGCCATCGCGTTCAAGCCCACGCTCGTCGTGCTCACGCACGCCGCGGTCGTCGGCGAACGGCTCTACATCCGGCTGCTCGTCGCCGATTCGGACGGCGAGCGCACGTTCGAGGAGATGCAGGCGCCGCCCGACCTCTCGCGGCGCGAGAACGTCGAGCTGAAGCTGTAGCGGGAAGCCGGCTGATCTAATAAATGGGGGCCCCGAGATGGCCCCCAAGCCCCCAAATTGTTCGCACGCGCCCCGGCGGAGCCGTGGCGCGGCTCTGGAGTGACGAACGTCGCGGGCCCGAGATGGCCCCC
>Ga0075434_100005679_pt1 | contig 11384 bp, 8 predicted proteins | sample RhiMethybrSRZTD3_FD_75298 | JGI IMG/M metagenome (GOLD analysis project Ga0075434, IMG submission 75298) | Populus rhizosphere microbial communities from Tennessee, USA - Rhizosphere MetaG P. TD hybrid SRZTD3 | ecosystem: Host-associated > Plants > Roots > Rhizosphere > Soil | place: USA...
CTCGCACAGAAAGAGGCCAACGTCACCGAGTCGCACTCGGTCGAAGAGGCGCGACAGCGGCACTCCGCCAAGAGCCGATCGAGCGCCCGCCGGGCCAGCTAGAATCTTCGCATGGCCGACGTCTCCTCTTTCGATGTCACATCGACGATCGACTTCGCCGAAGTCGACAACGCGCTGAACCAGGCGCGCAAGGAAGTGGCGCAGCGCTACGACTTCAAGGGATCGAAGGCCGAGCTCGCGCTCAACGAGACAGACAAGACGCTGACGCTCATCGCTGACGACGAAATGAAGATGAACGCGCTCTGGGAGATCGTTCAGACCCGGCTCGTGCGGCGGCACGTGGCGATCAAGAACTTCAAGGTGCCGGAGAGCCAGCCGGCGGCGGGCGGCACGCTTCGACGGGTCATTTCCATTCAGCAGGGAATCCCTATCGAGGCGGCACGCGAGATCGTCAAGCTCATCAAAGACCGGAAGCTGAAGAAAGTGCAGGCGGCGATTCAGGCCGACCAGGTGCGCGTGTCCGCGCCCTCGAAGGACGAGCTGCAGGAGGCCATTCGCGCGCTCCGCGAGCACGATTTCGGCGTGGCGCTCCAGTTCGGCAACTATCGGTAAGGCTACTTTTTTTCTTTCTTTTCTTCCCAGGTGACCGCGGCTTCAGGATCGAGCTTCATCAGCTGCTCCGACAACGCGTCGGTCTTGCGCTCGAGCGGCAGCTTCACGTCATAGCTGATTTCGTCCTTCGACGCGGCGCGCAGCTCGAAGCCGAGCCCTCGCCGGGCGAGCATCTGCTCCACGTTGTGTTTGATCGCCGCCGGATCCTTCGCATGGACTTTCAGCGTGAAGACGTGCGTCGCCTTCGGTTCGAACGACTCGATGATCCACAGCACGACGAGGATGAAACCCGTCCCGAACAGCGCGAGCGCCCACAGCCCGACACCGGCAGCGAGGCCAATCGCGAGCGTGCACAGCATGACGCCCGCGTCCTTCGGATCTTCGATCTTCGAACGATACCGCACCAGCCCGGCCGCGCCGACGATGCCGAACGCGCGAGCGAGGCTCGAGCCGACGACCAGCATCACGACAGCGCCGACGACGGCGAGGAGAATCTGAGTCTCGATGACCGGCGTCTGTCGCTGCGGCGTACCGCGGCGGCGCGGGCGAAGCGCGAGGACGGACGCCAGCGCAGCAGCGATCGGGAGCCGTTCGGCTGCATGCCGCAACTCGTGAATCTGCGCTTCGCCCTCCGGCGTCTCGTTCAGCGTGTCGCCGCGCTTTCCCTTCTTGTCCTGATCCGCTTTGTCGGCGGCCGACTGCATGTCGGCAGTCGTCGGGTCCGGCGGCACCGGTTGCGCGGCGAGAACGGCCGGTGCGAGAAGCAGCGTCGCGACCAGCGCCGCACGAACCCATGTCATCGAAGCGCCATCCCTTCCGGAATCCTTTCGTTCACAGACGAACGCACGGGTCTGCTGAGCAAGTACGTTGCCAGCTGGGCAAAATGCGACAGCCGAGCTTCCCTGCCGATGGCGCTGGGCTTGCAGTTTTCTCACGAACGTGTCTCCTGCGCGCAGTCCACTTTCCACCTATCGACTGCAATTCAACAATCGCTTCACGTTTCGTGATGCGCACGCGATCGTCGATTACCTCCAGGCGCTTGGCATCACCGACGCGTATGCATCGTCGTATCTCGCCGCGGTGCCGGGAAGTCTGCACGGATATGACGTCGCCGATCCCACGCGTCTGAATCCTGACATCGGCAACGAAGAAGACTACTGGACGTGGATCGAGGCGCTGCGCGCACGAGGCATGGGCCATGTGCTCGACCTGGTGCCGAACCACATGGGAATCGCGAAGTCGTCGAACCCGTGGTGGCTCGACGTGCTGGAGGACGGTCCGAGCTCGCGCTACGCGCGGTTCTTCGACATCGAATGGCATCCGGTCAAGGTCGAGCTCGCGGACAAAGTCCTCATTCCGATTCTCGGCGATCAGTACGGCTCGGTCCTCGAGCGTCAGGAGCTGCAGCTCACCTACGCGGGCGGCGCGTTCGCGGTGCGTTACCACGACGACGTCTTGCCGATCGCGCCCGATACGTATCGAAGTATTTTCGCAATCGCGCTCGATCGCTGGAGCGCCGAACATCCGGGCGAGGCGGCCGACGAGTTGGAGATCATCCTCGCGGCGAGCGAAAACCTGCCGCTAAGAAGCTCGCGCGCTCCCGACATGGTCGCGCTTCGCACACGCGAGAAGGGCGCGATCAAACGGCGGCTCGCGGCGCTCAGCGAGTCGAGCGCCGACGTGCGTGCGCTCATCGACGCGTGCATCGCACAGTTCAACGGCGTTCGCGGTGAACCGCGGAGCTTCGAGGCCCTCGACCAGCTCCTGAACGAGCAATCGTATCGGCTCGCGCACTGGCGGGTCGCGTCCGAGGAAATCAACTACCGCCGCTTCTTCGACGTGAACCATCTCGCGGCGCTGCGGATGGAAGACCGCGAGGTGTTCGACGAGGTTCACCGGTTCGTGTTCGGCCTGGTCAGGCGCGGCGGCCCGACCGGACTGCGCATCGATCACGTCGACGGTCTGTATTCGCCGCTGGACTACCTGAACCGATTGCAGGAGTGCGTGACGCGCGCGGACAGCGGCAGCACAGACCAGCCCGCGAACCGTTTCTACATCGTGGTCGAGAAAATTCTCGGGGCCGATGAGCGTCTGCCGCGCGAATGGCCGGTCGCGGGCACCACGGGGTACGAGTTTGCGGCCACCGTCAACAATCTGTTCGTCGACCGCCGGAACGAGCGCGCGCTCGACGACATTTACATGAAGTTCGTGCGCGAGCGGCGCGAACGGCTGTCGTTCTCCGATCTCGCGTACCGCAGCAAGAAGCAGATACTGCACGAGACGATGTCGGGCGACATCAACTCGCTCGGCCATCAGTTGAACCGATTCTCCGAGCGCAACCGTCACTTCCGCGATTTCACGCTCCACATCCTGATCTCGACGTTGAAGGAAGTGATTGCGTGCTTCCCGGTGTACCGCACGTACGTCACGCAGAATCAGCCGATCACCGATCACGATCGCCGGTACATCACGCAGGCCGTCGAGTGCGCGAAGCGGCGCGCGCCGGGCGTCACCTCGCTCGTGTTCGACTTCATCCAGCGGATTCTGCTGCAGCAAACGACCGACGACTCGCCGGAATCGCGTGAGGAGAGCGCGCGATTCAGCGGCAAGTTCCAGCAGATTACGAGCCCGGTTGCCGCGAAGGGCATCGAAGACACCGCGCTGTACATTTACAACCGTCTGCTCTCGCTGAATGAGGTCGGCAGCGACCCGACGCGGTTCGGACTGCCTCCCGCGGCCGTTCACGAGTGGCTGCGCGATCGGCAGCGCCAGTGGCCGGCGGCGCTGTCCGCGACGTCGACGCACGACACGAAGCGCGGCGAGGACGTGCGCGCACGTATCAACGTGCTCTCGGAAATCCCCGGCGCGTGGAAGGCGGCAGTCAGCAGGTGGCGCACGCTGAACCGGCGGATCAAGGTCGAGGTCGCCGGCGCGGTGGCGCCCGACGCGAACGAGGAATATTTCCTCTATCAGACGCTGGTCGGCGCATGGCCGTTCGACGCGAACGACGGCGAAGCATTGAAACAGTTTCGCGATCGCATTGCCGCGTACATGCGAAAAGCCATGCGCGAGGCGAAGGTGCACACGAGCTGGTCGCATCCCGACGAGGCGTATGAGAAAGCGGTGACGCGATTCGTCGAACGGCTGCTGGATCCGCGCCGATCGCAGCCGTTCTTCGATTCGTTCCTGCCGTTCCAGCGCCGCGTCGCCGAGCTCGGCATCTACAACAGCCTCGCGCAGCTGCTCATCAAGGTGACCGCGCCGGGCGTCCCCGATTTCTATCAGGGCACGGAGCTCTGGGATTTGAATCTCGTCGACCCCGACAACCGCCGGCCGGTCGACTACGAGCGGCGCCGCACGGCGCTTGGCGCACTGAAGTCGTGCGCGCAGCCCGCTGGCGACTGTGCGTCCGAGCTGCTCGACAATCGGGCCGACGGCCGCGTGAAGCTGTTCGTCACCACGCGCGCGCTGTCGGCGCGCTGCGCGTTCCGCCGGCTGTACGAATGCGGCGAGTACGTGCCGCTCGAGACGCAGGGCGCGCGCGCCGATTCGCTGTTCGCCTTCGCGCGAACCGACGGACACGCGGCAGCGATCACCGTCGTTCCGCGGTTAGTCGCGTCGCTGCTTCCAGACGCGACCGGAGCGCCGACGGGTGACGCCGTATGGAGCGATACGTCGATCGCGCTCGCACGCGACGGCCACGCGTTCGGCGGCCGCCGGTACCGGAACGTGTTCACAGACGATGTGATCGATTGCGGAGGTGACACCCTCGCGGCGGCGACCGTGCTGCAGCGCTTCCCCGTCGCCCTGCTCGTGCCGGCCGACGACAGCGCGCGTTCGATCCGCCGCTGATGCTCTATCTCACGATCATCGGCGGCGCCTTCATCGCGTGGCTCGTCATCGCGATGCTCTTCACGCCGCACATCCCGTATCACATCGAGGCCGACGTCGACGCGTGCAGCGATCATTTCGTGCACGTGCTCGAGTCGACGTGTCAGACGCACCTCGAGCACGGAAACCGCGTCGAGATTTTGACCAACGCCGAGCAGTTCTATCCCGCCATGCTCGACGCGATCCGCTCGGCGCGCGAGACCGTCAGCATGGAGTGCTACATCTTCAAGAAAGGCGAGATCGGCGACCAGTTCGTCGAGGCGCTGTCCGAGCGCGCGCGCGCCGGCGTGCGCGTGACGATCGTCATGGACGCGATCGGCAGCTTCGGGGCGTTCAGGAGGCTGCGCAAGCCGCTCCGCGAAGCGGGCGCGCGCGTCGCCGCGTACCAGCGATTCAAATGGTATCGACTGAGCCGGTTGAACAACCGCACGCACCGCGAGCTGCTCGTCGTCGACGGCACGATCGCGTTCGCCGGCGGTGCCGGCATCGCGGACTGGTGGGCCAAGCCAATGCGCGGCAAGCCGCGCTGGCGCGAGATGATGGCGCGCATAGAAGGCCCGGTCGTCTCCGACATCGCCGGCATCGTCGCCGAGAACTGGATGGAATGCTGCGGCGAGATTCTCACGGGACCTGAAACCTACAAACCGCATAAGAAAGCCGGCGACGTGCAGGCATTCGCGATCAAGAGCTCGCCGGCGGATCGCGCGACGACCTCCCGCGCGTTGTTCCAGACGCTCATCGAAGGCGCGAACGGGAAGGTCACTGTTCAGACGCCGTACTTCCTTCCCGACAAGGCGTTCCGCAGAGCGATCCGGCGGACGGCGCATCGCGGCGTGTCGATGGCCGTCATCGTGCCGGGCCGCCGGACCGATCAGCGGTGGGTGCGCCTGGCGAGCCGGCGCATGTACGGCCGCATTCTCGAGTGCGGTGTGAAGATTTTCGAATATGAGCCCGGCATGACGCATGTGAAGACGCTGCTCGTCGATGACCTGTGGGCCGTAATCGGCACGACCAACCTGGACAACCGGTCGTTCGAACACAACGACGAGGTAAACGTCGCATTCCGCGACAAATTCGTTGCGGCGCGGCTCGCACGCGATTTCGAGTGCGACCGCGCAAACTCCCGCGAGATCACGCTCGACGATTGGCGGCGCCGGCCGTTGTGGGAAAAACTCATCGGCAGCATTGCGTGGATTCTCGAACGGCAACAGTAATGGCCCGCCAGCGCGCCTGACGGCGCTTCGGCCCGCCTACGCGGCTGGCGCCGCTTCGGCGTGGCGTTTTCCTTGCACTCATGTCGGCCGGGAGTTCTCGAACATGACGCGAACAGCCGCGGATGTGCTGGCCGATCGCCTGATCGACTGGGGTGTGACAGTTGTCTTCGGACTGCCGGGCGACGGCATCAACGGAGTGATGGAAGCGCTCCGCCAACGTCAGGAGCGCCTGACGTTCATCCAGGTCCGCCACGAAGAAGCGGCGGCCTTCATGGCGTGCGGATACGCGAAGTACTCGAGGCGGCTCGGGGTCTGCCTCGCGACGTCCGGACCCGGCGCCATTCACCTGTTGAACGGTCTCTACGATGCGAAGCTCGATGGCGCGCCTGTACTGGCCCTCACCGGGCAGACGTATCACGACCTGCTCGGCATGCACTACCAGCAGGAAGTCGATCTGCTGGCGCTCTTCAAGGACGTCGCCGTCTACAACGAGATGGTGATGGGCGCCGGTCACGTGCAGTCGCTCGTCGACGCCGCCTGCCGCGCTGCGTTGTCCGATCGAGGGGTTGCGCACATCACCTTCCCGGTCGATCTGCAGGAACAGAACCTCAGCGAGGATGAAAAATCGCAGAAGAACGTCGAAGGACACACGTCGGACGTGTGGCGGCCGCCGATCGTCGTGCCGCGCGAGCAGGATCTCCGCTTGGCCGCGAACGTGTTGAACGCCGGCACGAAGACCGTCATCCTCGCGGGACAAGGCGCACTCGGCGCAGGCGCCGAGCTCGAGCAGCTCGCCGATCTCATGGCCGCGCCGATCGTGAAGCCGCTGCTCGGCAAAGCGGTCGTGCCCGACGACTCGCCGTTCACGACCGGCGGGATCGGGTTGCTCGGCACCGAACCGTCGGAAACCGCGATGGAATCGTGCGACACGCTGCTGATGGTCGGCACGAGCTTCCCGTACATGGAGTTCTACCCGAAACACGATCGCTGCCGCGGCGTGCAGATCGATCGCGATCCGTCGCGCATCGGATTGCGATTCCCCGTCGACGTCGGGTTGTGCGGCGACGCGAAGGCGACGCTGCAGGTGCTCACGCCGCACATCAAGCGCCGGGAGAATCGTTCGTTTCTCGAAGAAGCACGGTCGGGGATGGCGAAATGGCGCGAGCTGATGGCCGCGCGCGCGCACCGTGAAGAAATGCCACTGAAGCCGCAGGTCGTCGCCGACGCGCTCAACGAGCTGCTCACCGACGATGCAATCATCTCGACGGATTCTGGAACGATCACGACGTGGGCCGCGCGGCACATCAACATCAAGCGCGGTCAGCTGTTCTCCTGCTCCGGCAATCTCGCCTCGATGGCGCCGGGACTGCCGTACGCGATCGCCGCGAAGATCGCGTATCCGTCGCGGCAGTCGGTCGCATTCGTCGGCGACGGCGGCTTCACGATGCTGATGGGCGAGTTCGCGACCGCCGTGAAATACCGCCTTCCAATCAAAGTGGTGATCATCAAGAACAACGTGCTCGGGATGATCAAGTGGGAGCAGATGGTGTTCCTCGGCAACCCCGAGTACGGCGTGGAGCTCGAGCCGATCGACTTCGTGCGGTTCGCCGAATCGTGCGGCGCGATCGGCTTCCGCTGCGAACGGCCCGATGAAGTGCGCCCGGCGCTCGAAGCGATGATGCTCGCGGACGGACCGGCGCTGTGCGAGGCGATCGTGGATCCGTTCGAGCCGCCGATGCCGGCGCGCGTGAAGGCGAAGCAGGCGTTGCGCATGGCGGAGTCGCTTGCGCGAGGCGAGCCGAACCGCGGCCGTATCGCGCTGACCCTGTTCCGCGACAAGGTCAGCGATCTCACGGGCAGATAGGGCGGTGCGCTGATGCGCAGACAGATCGTCGTCGTCACCGGCGCATCGGCAGGCGTGGGACGCGCGGTCGTACGCGCGTTCGCGCGGGCCGGCGCCGACGTTGGACTGCTCGCGCGCGGCGTCGATGGTCTCGAAGGCGCGCGGCGCGAAGTCGAAGCAGAAGGCGGACGCGCGCTCGTGTGTCCGACCGACGTCGCCGACGCCGCGCAGGTCGAAGCCGCGGCCGAGCGCATCGAGCGCAACCTTGGAAAGATCGACGTCTGGGTGAACAACGCGATGGTTTCGGTGTTCTCACCGGTGACCGAACTGCAGCCGGACGAAATACGCCGGGTCACCGACGTCACCTACCACGGCGTGGTGTACGGCACGCTGGCCGCGCTGAAGCGCATGCTTCCGCGGGACCGCGGCGCGATCGTGCAGGTGGGATCGGCGCTCGCCTACCGCGGCATCCCGCTGCAGGCCGCCTACTGCGGCGCGAAGCACGCCATTCAAGGCTTCACCGAATCGCTTCGCTGCGAGCTGCTGCACGTGGGCTCGAACGTGCACGTGACGATGGTGCATCTGCCGGCGATGAATACACCGCAGTTCGATTGGGTGAAGAGCCGCCTCCCGCGCAAGGCGCAGCCGGTGCCGCCGATTTACGAACCGGAAATCGCCGCCGACGCAATCGTGTGGGCATCATCGCGGCGGCGGCGTGAGATGAGCGTCGGCGCCACGACCGTTGCCGCGATCTGGGTGAACAAGTTCGCGTCGCCGCTCCTCGATCGCTATCTCGCGCGCACCGGCATCGAGAGCCAGATGACCGACGAGCCCGCCGATCCAAATCAGCGCGACAACCTGTGGCAACCGGTCGCCGGCGATCACGGCGCGCACGGCCGGTTCGCGGACCGCAGCGCGAATTTCAGTCCGCAGACCTGGATCAACGAACGGCTGCCCGGTGTCGGGCTGATCGTCGCGGCCGGAGCGGCGCTGTTTCTTGGAGCACGACGATGGCGACGACGTGGAGAATCTGGAATTTAGAATTTGGAATTTGGAATTTGGAATGCGTACGCATTCCAAATTCCAAATTCCAAATTCCGAATTCTTCACTGTCGTTCTTTCTCGTCGATCGCCGCAGTCCAGATTTCGATCTGCTCGCGGGTCATCTGGCCGTCGGGTTGCTCGCGGGCGTCGCGATACTTCCAGTTCTCCACGTCGTAGATGTACTGCTCGCGCGAGAGCAGCGTGCCGTAGCAGGTGTCGCTCTGCAGATTCGGCCGGCTGACGCTCAACCGGCGCGTCAACTCCTCCATCACCCATGACGGAATGTTCTGCCGCTTGTCCGGGTAGATGAAGCCGAACAGGATGAGATGGCTGAAGAGCACGCGCCAGGAGTCGCCGAACCGCATCAGCAGCCGCGGCCAGTCGAGCGACGGTCCCGTTTCGCGCAGCAGGTGCGCGATGTCGGCGCCGTCGTAGCGCTCGCGCTCCTGGATGAACGCCTTCGACCAGATCATCTCCTCGACCGGACACAGCCGGACGATCAATCCGAGCACGTTCGTCCTCGGCGCGTGATCGAACCAGAGATCGTCGACCCGCGCGACGCCGTTGCCCGAGTTGAAGATGACGTCCACGAGATGATGTCCGTCGCGGATCTTTCCGAGCCAGTGCGGGAACGGCATCTCGGTCTTGAAGCCGAAGCGTTCGAACGCGTCGAGCACGCGCGGACAGTCGTCCGGCTTCACGAACACGTCGATGTCCTTCGTGTCGCGCGGCACGCGCGCGTAATGCGAGTACGCGAAGGCGCCGCCGACCAGGAACGGGATGCCGATCGTCTGCAGCCTGCCCAGCATATCGATGTAGAAATCGGCGGCGGGATCGTGAATGGCGCGCGCGGTCTGGGTCTCCATGAGTCCTCAGGACGCGACCGCGTCTGTCGCGCGACGACCGCGCGGCAGCGCCGCGGCAATCGCCGGCACGTTCTCGCGCGAAGACGAGGGCGCGGCGGTTGAGTAGGCGGGCGGCGTCTCACCGGCCGCCCGTTCGCCGACGGGGACTTCGAACACGCGGAACGGCGGACGATCCGCGAACGACCGCGTCAAGAGCGGCATCGACACGTTGTAGACCGGGACGCCGGTCTTCGTCGCGCCCTCGAGCCGCCCGCGATGCGCGTGGCCGTGCACGACGAAAGACACCGGATAGCGGCTGATTGGCTCCTCGAGCCGGCTCGATCCGAGAAACGGGTAGATTTCGAGCGGCTCGCCTTCAACCGTCGACTGCACCGGCGAGTAATGCAGCAACGCGACGAGATGACTCGTGCGCAGACGCGCCAGCGCGGCCTCCAGCTTCAGCGCTTCGTCGACGGCCTCCCGCACGAACTGCTTGATGATCGTCTCGCCCCACGGACCGAGTGCGCGCTGACCGAAGCCGCCGCCGAACCCTTTCACGCCCGCGATGCCGATCCCCTGCATCTCGCACGCGTCGCCGTCGAGCACGACGACTCCCGCATCCGTCAGCGTCCGACGCACTTCGTCGGCCTTACCGGATTCGATGTCGTGGTTGCCGAGCACAGCAGCAATCGGAATCCGCACCGACGCGAGCTCCTTGGCGAGCACGCGCGCTTCGTCGGGCAGCCCGTAATCGGTCAGATCGCCGGCGATGAGCGCCACGTCCGCCGCTTCCGCGACGCGCGCGAAGAGCGACTGGAATGCACCCTGCGATGTCTTGGTGCAGTGGAGATCGGCAAGCGCTGCGACGCGCACCATGGTCCCAGCCATATAGCTCAAAGGTTCAAGAGTTACGCCAACGGCCGTGCTGTTGAGCTCGCAGTGGGCGTTCCACTTGCAAACGCCTTAAAGGTGCCGGGAAACATGCGTCAGCTCGGGCGACTCGTGGTCACGCCCTTCGCGACGATCGGCGTGCTCGCCGCCATCCTCGTGTGGGAGATCGAGCATGTCGGCTCGGTGCTCCTCGCGATTGGCATCACCGCGAGCGCGGTGGTCGTCGGCGTAATCGTCGCGCGGCGCCTTCGCCGCGACATCGACGAGCTGTCGGCCTACTACGAGACGCTGCTGCGCACGGCCGACGATCAATCGCGGCAGGCCGAAGCGGCGAACCGCGTCAAGGACGAGTTTCTCGCGACCTTGTCGCACGAGCTCCGCACGCCTCTCAACTCAGTCCTGGGGTGGTCCCGATTACTCGCCAGTGGGAAGCTCGATGCCACACAGACCACGAAAGCGATCCAGGCCATCGAGCGCGCGGGCTGGGCGCAGTCGCGTCTGATTGAAGACCTCCTCGACATCTCGCGCATCGTCGCCGGCAAGCTGCATCTGACTCTCGTCCCGACGGCGGTGCAGCCGCTCATCGAGGCCGCGATCGATTCGCTCCGCCCCGCCGCCGACGCAAAACAGATCGCGATCAACATGGAGCTCGACCCGACGCTGCCGCCCATTGCCGCGGATCCGGACCGCTTGCGGCAGGTCGTCTGGAATCTCATAGCGAATTCGATCAAGTTCACGTCGAACGGGGGACATGTCGACGTGCGGCTTACGAACGAAGGCCACGAGATGTGCTTGTCGGTCCACGACACCGGCATCGGATTCACACCCGAGGTTGCCGCGCATTTGTTCGAGCGCTTTCGACAGGGCGACAGCAGCTCGACCCGGCAGTATGGCGGCCTCGGTCTCGGACTTGGAATCGTTCGCCACGTCGTCGAACTCCATGGCGGGACCGTCACCGCATCGAGCCCGGGTGAGAACGCCGGATCCATTTTCGAAGTGCGACTGCCCGTCCGCACGGCAGAGGCGCAGGCGGTCGAAGTAGCG
>Ga0075434_100005682_pt1 | contig 11381 bp, 9 predicted proteins | sample RhiMethybrSRZTD3_FD_75298 | JGI IMG/M metagenome (GOLD analysis project Ga0075434, IMG submission 75298) | Populus rhizosphere microbial communities from Tennessee, USA - Rhizosphere MetaG P. TD hybrid SRZTD3 | ecosystem: Host-associated > Plants > Roots > Rhizosphere > Soil | place: USA...
TGGTGCTCGGCCGCGGCAGAATCCGCCTCGAGGACGGCGGCTCGTTCCTGACCACGGATGGCGTGTGCCCGCCGCTGCCGCCGGGGTACCACGATTTCATCCCGGACGATGGGAAGCCGCTGCGGCTCATTGCCGCGCCGGCGGCGTGTTTTCTTCCCGAGGATTTGCGCACCTGGGGATGGGCGATTCAACTGTATGCCGCGCGATCGCGGCGGAGCTGGGGGATTGGCGACCTGTCGGATCTGCGCCGGCTCGGGCGATGGGCGGCAAAGGACGGGGCCGGGATCGCGCTCATCAACCCGCTTGCGGCGCCGACGCCGACGCTTCCGCAGCAGCCGAGTCCGTACTTTCCATCGAGCCGGCGGTTTCGCAGTCCGCTGTACCTGCGGATCGAGGAGGTCGACGGTGCGAACGCGCTCGACGATCTCTCGACGGTGGCGGCACGCGCGCGGGCGTTGAACAGGGACCGCGTGATCGATCGCGATGCCGTCTTCACGCTGAAGATGACCGCGCTCGAGCGGATCTGGAACAGCGTCCGGCGCCGCGACTCACCGGAGCTCGACGCATTCGTACGAGAACAGGCGCAGGGCCTCGAGCGCTTCGCGATCTTCAGCGCGCTCGCCGAACGGTTCCAGAGCGGCTGGCACGCGTGGCCCCAGGAGCTCCGGCATCCGGGCTCGGCGGCGGTAGGGAATCTCGCGCGCCAGCGTCCGATCGCCGACCGCATCCGGTTTCACACGTGGGTCCAGTTCGAGCTGGACCGCCAGCTTGCGCGGGCGTCGAAGACGCTCGCTGTCATGCAGGATCTGCCAATCGGATTCGATCCGGATGGCGCGGACGCGTGGGAGTTCCAGGACGTGCTCGCGCAAGGGATGAGCGTCGGTGCGCCGCCTGACGAGTTCAACACGAAAGGGCAGGACTGGGGGCTGCCGCCGTTCGTGCCGCACAGGCTGCAGCAGGCGGCCTACGAGCCGTTCATCCAGACGATTCGCGCGTGCCTCCGCCACGCGGGCGGGCTTCGGATCGATCACGTGATGGGATTGTTCCGGCTGTTCTGGATACCCGCGGGCCGCGAGCCGCGCGCGGGAGCTTACGTGCGGAGCGAGGCGCGCGATCTGCTCGGCATCGTCGCGCTCGAGAGCGTGCGGGCGCGCGCGATTGTCGTCGGAGAAGATCTCGGCACGGTCGAGGAGGAGGCGCGCCGTGAGCTCGCCGCACGCCGCGTGCTGTCGTATCGCGTGCTATGGTTCGAGCAGGAATCGCCCTCACGATATCCGCAGCAGGCGCTTGCGGCGGTCACCACGCACGATCTGCCGACGATCGCTGGGTTGTGGACGGGATCCGATCTCGCGGCGCAGAAGGAGCTCCGACTGGCGCCGAACGAGAAGGGCACGCGCGAGATCGCCGCGCGGATCCGCCGCTTGACGAAGGCGGCGTCACGAACACCCCCGGCCGCGGTCATCGCTCGCGTTTACGAGGCGCTCGCGCGCGCGCCGTCGCGCATTCTGACCGCGACGCTCGACGACGCCATGTCCGTCGAGGAGCGGCCGAACATGCCTGCGACGAAGGACGAATGGCCGAACTGGTCGCTCGCGCTTCCTGAACCGATCGAAACGCTCGAGACGAACCGCCTCGCCGCGAGAATCACCCGGGCGCTCCGTCGGAAGCGGCGCGCGCGCCGGACACGCTAGCGCCCGACCATCACCTCCGTCGCCTTGATGACCGCGAGCGCCTCATCGCCCCGGCGCAGCCGCAGCTCCTCGACCGCGTCGCGCGTGATGATCGCCGTGAGGCGCTGATCGCCGACACGGAGCCTGACCTGGGCGAGCAGCCCCTCGACGCGTACTTCTTCGACGAACCCGCGCAGCTGGTTGCGTCCGCTGAGCATCACAATCGTGCCGCCGGCGGCGCGCCGGCGGCCCCGCGGGACCTTTCCGCCGGCGGCAAGCAGCCGCTCGATCTCAGACGCCGGGATCCGATGGTGGCCCCCGGCGGTCCGCCGGGTGCGCACGCTGCCCTTGTAAATCCACTGCTTCAGCGTCGGGTAGCTGACGCCGAGCCGCCGCGCGGCTTCCCGTGGGGTGACAAGATCCATGGCGATAGAATCGCTCTGAACCGTCAATCGATCAATAGATATTCGTATAAAATCGAACACGCATGCTGCGTCGTGCTGCGTTGTGTCTGGCCTGCTGTGCAGCGTTCCTCGGGGCTGCGCCGCCGCCGGTGACGGTCTGTGCCGCGATCAGCCTCACGGATGCGCTGGAGGCGATCGCCAGGGAGTACGAGGCGGGCGGGGGAGGCCCTGTGCGGTTCAACTTCGCGGGCTCCAATACGCTCGCGCGGCAGCTTGCGAACGGCGCCCCGGCGGATCTGTTCATCAGCGCGGACGACGAGCAGATGAATGTCGCCGTCCTCGCGCACGTGATCGACGAATCGACGCGGGTTCCGCTGCTCACGAACCGCCTCGCGATTGCGACGCGGCGCGGAGGGCCGTCCATTGCCGGCGGGCGGGATCTCACGCAACCCGCCATTCGCCGGATTGCCATCGGCGATCCCGAGGCAGTCCCCGCCGGCGTGTACGCCAGGCGCTACCTCGAGAGCCTGCATGTGTGGGAAACGGTGCGGCAGCGGATCGTGCCCGTTGCGAACGTCCGCGCGGCGCTCGCGGCCCTCACGAACGGAAGCGTCGAGGCGTCGATCGTTTATCAGAGCGATACGGTCGGAGTCGATGTGCAGGCGTTCATCGTCACCGGGAGCGGGGCTCCGGACATCGTGTATCCGGCCGCACTCGTCAGGAGCTCGCAGAACCGTGAAGCGGCGCAGCGGTTCCTGACATTCCTCCGAGGGCCACAGGCGGCCAGGATTTTCGCGGCCTACAAGTTCACGCCGCTGAGCGCCCGCTGACGTGGACGTCTGGCGGATCACGTGGTTCACGCTCGCGACCGCCGCCCTGGCCACCGCGCTGATGCTGCCGCCCGGACTCTTCATCGCCTGGGCCCTCGCGCGCGGGCGGTTCCGCGGGCGGCTTCTGCTCGACACGCTCGTCTCGCTGCCGCTGGTGATGCCGCCGGTCGCGACGGGGCTCGTGCTCCTGACGCTCTTTGCGCCGTTTGGCCTTTTCGGACGCGCGCTCGCGCGCGCGGGTGTACAGGTCGTGTTCACGTGGAAGGCGGTCGTGCTCGCCATGACCGTCATGGGACTGCCGCTGTTCGTACGGACGGTCCGCGCCGGTTTCGAGCAGGTCGACCGGCGTTTCGAGGCTGCGGCATCGACCCTGGGCGCCGCGCCGCTGCGCGTCTTCCTGACGGTCACACTCCCGCTGGCGCGCCCCGCGGTGATCGCGGGCGCCGTCCTTGGCTTCGCCCGCGCCATCGGCGAGTTCGGCGCGACGATCATGATTGCCGGAAGCATTCCCGGGTCGACGCGAACGCTTGCGGTTGCGATCTTTTCGCTCTCGGAGATCGGGCGGACCCGCGAGGCCGCGGGGCTGGTGCTCGTCTGCGCGGCGATTGCCTTTGCGGCGCTCTGGTGGTCGAACCGGCTCGTCTGGGCCGCGGGAGATCGGGCGTGATTCTGCTGGACTTCACGCTTCGTCAGGGGACGTTTACCCTCGAAATCCACGAGCGGCTGACTGCGCGCGTGACGGCGCTCTTCGGGCCTTCAGGGTCCGGAAAGACGACGATTCTCGACGCGATCGCCGGCCTGCGGCGGCCAGATGGCGGCTCGATCGCCATCGACTCGCGGGTCCTGTTCGATCCGGCGGCGGGCGTCAATCTCCCGCCGCACCGGCGCCACGTGGGGTACGTCGCGCAGGATGTCGCGTTGTTCCCCCATATGACGGTCAAACAGAACGTCCTCTATGGGCGAAGGGACGGCCAGAAGCTCGCGCTGAACACCGTCGCCCCGATGCTGGAAATCGCTGACCTGCTGGATCGTCGCGTGCCGCAGCTCTCGGGTGGGGAGCGGCAGCGCGTCGCCGTCGCCCGCGCGCTGATGTCGGCGCCGCAGGTGCTCCTGTTCGACGAGCCGCTGGCCGCCGTCGACGTCGAGCGGCGCCGGCGGATCTGGCCGTATCTCGAGCGCGTCCGGGACGACCTCGGCGTCCCGATCGTGTACGTCACGCACGACCCGGTCGAAGTCGACCGCCTCGCCGACCGCGTCGTGCAGATCGAAAACGGCCGCGTGATTGATCGGCCCTTCACTTTTCTGCGCTGAAGTGCACGAAACTGCGCGATACTACGCCGTGACGCTGCGAGCGTCTTCAAGAGGAGCGTAGATGGCCAAGACAGCGAAGAAGACCGTGAAGAAGAAGAGCGCCCGGAAGCCGAGCGCGGCATTCATGAAGCCCATGACCCCCAGCCCGGCGCTGTCGGAGGTCATTGGATCGAAGCCCGTGCCGCGGACAGAAGTCACGAAGAAGCTGTGGGCCTACATCAAGAAGAACGGGCTGCAGGATCAGAAGAACCGCCGCATGATCAAGGCGGACGACTCGCTCAAGCCCGTCTTCGGCGGCAAGGCGCAAGTCAACATGTTCGAAATGACGAAGCTCGTCAACAAGCACCTGAGGTGACTGCCTCGGCGGGGTCTGAAGACCCCGCTCACGTCGGGTCTGAACACCGCGGTACACCAGACGGTAGGGCGGGGTCTTCAGACCCCGCCATCTCAGCGCCGCCACGCGTCGTTCAGAAGCGCGTGTTGACGATGTTGTTGAAGATCGATCCGAACGTGTAGCTCGCGCCGACGGAAAAGCGATACCGGTAGTTCGTCGCGAGCTGCCGGCGGCGCAGCAGAATCTCTTCGTCGGTTGCGGCGCCCGCCCGCAGATACAGCTGATCGTGGATTCGCGACACCGATCCGTCGAGCGTCAGCGAGAACCCCTTGAAGAGGCGCACGTCGATGTCGCCGCTCACGGCGAAGCGGTGCCGTTGGAGATCGGTGAAGTACGTCGCGGCCTCGACCGAAAGGCCGCTCGATCCCCACGGCTGCCGGACGTCGAGCGATCCGATGAGAACTCCGTCCGGCGCCGTCTGGCTGTTCTTCCCGTAGATTGTCGTCTCCAGATACTTGTAGTGGTTGATCCCCGTCGTGAACTGCAGCGTCAGCTCGCGCGTCGACGACTCTGAGTACGGAAAGAAGCTGTACTCGACTCCGGCCGCCGCGCGGTAGGCGCGGTCCTGGTTCAGGAAGGTGGTCGATGCCATCCGCCCCCGCCACGCGGCGGCCCAGTGATCGCCGAGACTCTCGACGACGAGCACGCCGATGTTGTGGTCATGCGAGTCATCGGTGAGCTTCTCCCCGTCGCTGAGCGTGAACCTGTTCGTGTGGAAGTTCATGAAGCTGGAGACGTTGATCTTCCACGCCTCCGTCGTCCGGTTGGCAATCGCCGACGCCGAGAAGTTGTGTGAGTTGCTGGTCGCTTCGCCGTTCACGGATCCATTGCCGCGGACGCGGAACGACCAGAAGTTCCACGGATCGTACGGCTGGGCCGCCGGGGCGCCCGGCCTCTCCGGCCGGTAAACCAGCCGCAGCCGATCGGCGGCAGTGGTCGACGTGACGTAGCGTACGAGGCCGAGCTTCAGCACTTCCACGTACCCTCGGCGACGTTCATCCGCGGTCAGCGTCTGTGCGGCCGTGTACTTCAGCTCGTCATCTACCCGTTCGAACCGCCCGAGGCCGATGAACCGGAATATGTACTCGACGCCGCCGCTGCCCGTCGACTGCGTCGTGACGAGGATGTGGACGTCGGCATCTTTCCGATCCCGCACGTAGTTGACGAACGGGACCTCACGCCGAAGGTAATCGAAATCGCAGCTGCTGCAGTCGAGGAAGATGCGCAGCGCATCTTCACGCGCCGGGTCCGACGGCTGTGCCGCTGACGCGGCCGGTACGAGCAACAGCGCCATGAGACACAAGGCGCACAGAGTTTTTCCAGACTGAGTATGCGTTGACATGCGGTATTGGCGAGAGGAGAGACAACCATACATTCTGGCACAGACGGCAGGCGCCTCATCGAGCGCAACGGCGGCGTGATAGACTCCGCGCGGAATTTGCCGGGAGGAAACGCATGCGAGCCGCCCGCCTTGCCGTCGTCGCGTCGCTAGTGGTGCTGATCGCCGCCGCTGCGCATCCTGTGAGGACGGCACCGGCGCCATCGCCCGGCTATCAGCAGTTCCTCAGTCCCGCATCGCCGCTCGAGATCGTCGCCGCGAAAAAGACGGATCGACTGGCGTGGGTCGCATTCGAGGAAGGAAAGCGCAACGCCTACACCGCCGCCGCGCCCGCGTTCGCGCCCGTGCGGCTCACCAGCTTCCTGAAAGACGACGGCATCGACATGTCGGACCCGCAGATCTCCGACGACGGGTCGACGGTGATCTTCATTCGGGGCTCCGCGCCCAACCGCGATGGCTGGGTGGCGAATCCTACGGCGAACCCGGACGGACCCGAACGCGCGCTCTGGGCGGCGCGCACGTCGGGTGGCCCTGCGTTCCGCGTTGCGGCCGTCACCGGCGCGGCCGCGCTGTCGCCGGATGGCGCGTCGGTGCTCTTCGTCAAAGAGGGTCAGATCTATCGCGCCAGGGTCGCACCGATACGGCCAGTGAACGAAGTGGATCGCGGGGAGAAGGCGTTCATCACCGAATGGGGGACGCAAAGCACGCCGACATGGTCGCCGGATGGAAGACGAATCGCGTTCGTCACCACGCGCGCCGATCACAGCTTCGTCGGCGTCTATGACGTGAAGTCGCGCAGCGTCAGATACATGTCGCCGAGCGTCGATTTCGACAGCAGCCCGATGTGGAGCGAGAACGGCGCGAGCCTGGTGTTCGTCCGGCGTCCCGGGCTGCCGTTCGCGCAGCAGTCACAGCAGGGGAGCGGCGGCATCGGACTGCCGAACGGTCCGGCATTCCAGCCCAACGCCGCGACGGGGCGCGGCCGAGGCCGCGGTGGCGTTGCCGCGCAGCCCGCTGAGACGGGTGAGCCCGCACAGACGGCGCCGTCGACGCCCGAAGGCGCGCAGCGGCCGCCGCGCATCGCTGAGGTTCCGGGCCTGCAGCGGGCGACCTTCCGCGGCGGCTACACGCTCTCAGTCATGAAGGCCAACGTGGCGACAGGAGACGCAGAGGAGGTCTGGCACAACCAGGCGTCCGATGCAATCATCACCAACATCTCCAACCCGCACGTCGCCGGCGATTATCTGGTGTTCACCGTGAACGCGGGCGGAGGCCGCGGAGGGCGGGGCCGGGGGGTTGCCGCGCCGCAGCCGCCGCCTTCAGCGCCGGCCGACGAGTGGGATCGCTACTACTCGTTGAAGCTGACGGATCCCGCTGCGCGGCCGCTGACGCTGACCACCACCGACGGGTTGATCGAGGATCAGACCTCTGTCGCGCTGTCGCCGGACGCGACGACGCTTTACTACTGCACCAACGCGAAAGACATCGAGCGGCGCCACATCTGGGCGGTGCCGGTGAGCGGCGGGACGCCGCGTCAGGTGACGACCGGCAACGGAATCGAGACCAGCCCCTCTCCGCTCGCATCGGGCAAGACGCTCGCGACGCTGAGCGCGGATTGGAAGATGCCGCAGTCGCTCGGCCTCTGGAGTCTCGCCGGGTCGTCGGCTGCGACGCAGAAGATCGCGTTCCCGACATCGCGGAAGAACTTCCCGATGGACGCGCACGTGGAGCCGCAGCTGGTGCTCACGAAAGCGCCCGACGGTCTGGACATCCACAACCAGCTGTTCCTGCCAAAGGACATTCAGCCGGGCGAACGGCGTCCCGCGATCGTGTTCGTGCACGGCGGTCCCGTGCGACAGATGCTGCTCGGTTACCACTACATGCAGTTCTACCACTGGGCGTACGGCATCAATCAGTGGCTCGCGAACCAGGGCTACGTCGTGCTCTCGATCAATTACCGCAGCGGCATCGGCTATGGGAGATCGTTCCGCACGGCGCCAAACACCGGCGGCAGCGGGAACTCCGAATATCAGGACGTGCTGGCGGGCGGCAAATACCTGCAGTCGCGCCCCGACGTCGATCCGAATCGCATCGGCATCTGGGGGCTCTCGTACGGCGGCGTACTGACCTCTCAGGCGCTCGCGCGCAACTCCGACATCTTCAAGGCCGGCGTCGATCTCGCAGGCGTTCACCTGTGGGGCAGCTCGCTCGATCCGGACGCGGTCTCGTTCAAGTCGTCGACAATCGGCGCGATCGACGGATGGAAATCGCCGGTGCTCCTCGTCCACGGCGACGACGATAGGAACGTCGCCTTCCAGCAGACGACCGGGCTCGTTCAGCTGCTGCGCGCGCGCGACGTCTACTACGAGCTGATCGTCTTTCCAGACGACACGCACGAGTCGCTGCTGCACAGCCGCTGGATGTACACGCTCGGACGGATGGACACCTTTTTCAGGCGGTTCCTCGGCACGGATCGAAAAATGACCGTGCCTTCGGAACCGCGGTGATTGCCAGAATTGCCAGAATCGCCGGAATTGAATTTCTCAATTCAGGGAACGAAATTCTGGCAATTCTGGCAATTCCGCCGGCGCTAAAGCTCCGGCGGACTCGCCGACGCCTTGGCGGAGGCGGTCCGGCGATTATGGCAATTCACGTCGTCAGTACCACTTTCCCAATATTCCCGCGGCTCTGAATGAATCGATGCGCGTCGGCGGCGCGGTCGAGAGGGAACGTCCGCGCGACGACTGGACTGATCCTTCCCGCCCGCAGCTCGCTGATGAGCATCTCCATCGTCGCCGCGAGCTGGCGGCGCTCGTCCCAGAGATGTCCGACGTTCAGTCCAAAGACGCCGCGGTTGCGATTGATGAGCGAGAGCGGGTTGAATCGGGGTGTTGCCCACCACGCCTGGAGCGAGCGCAGGATGTTGCGCTTCTCGCCCGTCGCTGCCGCCGACAGACCGAAGATCACGAGCCGTCCGAGCGGCGCGAGCATTCTGTAGCTGTCGGTGAAGCTTCGTCCGCCGATCGGATCCAGGATGACGTCGACGCCGCGGCCGCGCGTCAGCTTCTTGACTTCTTCTGCGACGTTTGCGTGCCGGTAGTCGATGGCGTGATCGACGCCGAAGCTTCGCAGGGCGTCGTGCTTGAACGCCGACGCGGTGCCGATCACGGTGGCGCGGCGCAGCCGCGCGAGCTGGGTCGCGGCGATTCCGACGCCACCTCCTGCGTTGTGCACGAGCACCGTCTCGCCCGGCGCCAGCGCGGCCATCTTGTACAGCGCGATCGATGCCGTCAGGTAGTTCACCGGCACGGCGGCTGCCTCCGAATCGCTCAAGCCGTCGGGAAACTGAAAGGCCTGCGCGGCGGGCACGACGACGGTGTCGGAGTAGCCGCCGAAACGCGTCAGCGCGAGGACACGATCGCCCTCGGCGAAATTGACGACGTGGCGTCCGACGGCGTCGACCTGTCCGGCCACCTCGTATCCGACGACCATCGGCGGTTTGGGTGCGTCGGGGTACAGGCCGAGGCGGGCGAGGATGTCAGCGAAGTTGATGCCTGCGGCGCGGACTCGAATGCGGATTTCGTCGTCGGCCGGCGAAGGGTCCGGCGCTTCCCGGGTTTCGAGGACATCCGGCGCACCGTAGCGGAGAATGACGACCTGCCGCATGCGCGCAGGCTATCACGGCGTCCGGGTTGGCGGGTGGTTGGCGGCGTGTGAAGACCCCGCCCTACCAGTCCCCACCGATGCGGTGAAGGCGCGACGTTCAGACCCCGCCGGACCTTGCCAGCAGGGCGAGGAGCGCTTTCTGCACGTGCAGCCGGTTTTCCGCCTGCTCGAAGACGACTGACGCTGGCGAATCGAGCACCTCAGCCGTCACTTCCTCGCCGCGGTGCGCGGGGAGGCAATGCATGAACACGGCGTCGTCATTCGCCTGCGACATCAGCGCGCCGTTGACCCGGTACGGGCCGAACGTCGCCTGCCGATGTTCCGCTTCCTCTTCCTGACCCATCGACGTCCACACATCGGTGTAGACGGCGTGCGCGCCGCGAACCGCCGCGGCGGGATCGGTGAGCACTTCGACGCCTCCGCCGTATCGTGCGACTCGCGCAACGCTGTCGACGACGTGCGCCGGCAGCTCGAAGCCCGCCGGCGACGCGACGCGGACGAGCGCACCGAGCATGGCGCCGGCCTGCGCGAGCGACGTGGCGACGTTGTTCCCGTCGCCGACGAACGCGATCGTCCGCCCGCGAAGGCTGCCCCACATCTCCTGCAGGGTCAGGCAGTCGGCGAGCGCCTGACACGGATGCTCCTCGTTCGTCAGCGCATTGACGACGCGGAGACGGGAAGCCGCATCGGCGAACTCCTCGAGACGCCCCTGCGCGTACGTGCGGACGACGGCGCCGTACACCCATCGCTCGAGGTTTCTCGCGACGTCCGCAATCGGTTCGCGTCCGCCGAGTGCGACGTCCGGCAGCGGCTCGATTACGTCGCCGCCGAGCTCGCGCACCGCAATCTGGAACGTCGATCGCGTCCTGAGCGACGGTTTCTCGAACAGCAGCGCGATGTGCCGTCCTTCGAGCGGACGATCGTGGGGAACCCCGGCCGACCGCGCCGCCTTGTACTGCGCCGCCAGCTCGAGACACATCGCCAGCGTGTCGTGCTCGAAGTCGAGAATGGAGAGAAATCGCGACGGGATCGCGGTCATGCTGCGCATGCGTGTCTTCCGGTCCGCCTAAAGGCGGACACTACGAACCTACTTCCGGTCCGCCTGAAGGCGGACACTACGAACCTACTTCCGGTCCGCCTGAAGGCGGACACTACGAACCTTCACTCTCGGTCCGCCTGAAGGCGGACACTACGAACCTCCACTCTCGGTCCGCCTGAAGGCGGACACTACGTTCGGTACTCCGCGTTGATGCGAACGTACTCCGCGCTCAGGTCGCAGGTCCACATCTGAGACGCGCCGGATCCTCCGGTGCCCAGATCGACTTCCACTACGACGTCGGAGTGGTTGAGGTATTTCGCCGCCTCGGACGCGCGGTCGTCGTACGGGACTCCGCGGCTGAACAGCTCCACCGGGCCGATTCGCACGGCGGCGCGATCGAGCACGAACTCGGATCCGGACCGCCCTGCCACGGCGACGAGGCGTCCCCAGTTCGGATCCCCGCCGTGGATCGCCGTCTTCACGAGCGGAGAGTTCGCGATCGCCCTTGCCGCACGCCGTGCGTCCTCGTTGGAGGCGGCGCCGGTGACGCGTACCGTCACGAGCTTGGTCGCCCCTTCGCCGCCCCGCACGATGCCGATCGCCAGCGGTTCGCACACGGCCCGCAGCGCCCTCGCCAGCAGCTCGTAATCGGCATCGTCGAGCCGCACGCCGCTGGCGCCGTTGGCGAGCGCGAACACGCAGTCGTTCGTCGAGCACTCGCCGTCCAC